>Ga0207687_10000028_pt1 | contig 160325 bp, 114 predicted proteins | sample KBSM54metaG_FD_184399 | JGI IMG/M metagenome (GOLD analysis project Ga0207687, IMG submission 184399) | Miscanthus rhizosphere microbial communities from Kellogg Biological Station, Michigan, USA - KBS M5-4 metaG (SPAdes) (version 2) | ecosystem: Host-associated > Plants > Roots > Rhizosphere...
TAAAAATTCGACAAAAAGTGGATTGGCAATTCAAAAAGTGTTCGTTCCTGGGTTCGTGGAATACTTGCACCATAAATCGTTGTATTTAATTTTTCAACTGATTTTCTTTGGGCGCAATTTTTAAATGACAAATTCATCAATAAAATAATTCGCTTGAAAAATTAAATACAACGATTTATGGTGCAAGTATTCCACGAACCCAGGAACGAACACTTTTTGAATTGCCAATCCACTTTTTGTCGAATTTTTATCTCAGCGTTGGCTGGTCCGAATCGACTCATTTCTTCGACAACCACCAGGCTGAACTGCCCGTAGCTTGTTCCTTTTCTCACCTCTATACACAAACACGTGCGCCGTCCTCGTTCTAGATTGCGCATGAACGGCCAAACGCCAGCGCTGCTGCTCGAGGCGTACGCGGCAAACGAGCGCACGGCGCGCGAGATCGTCGACGCGCTCGTCGCACACTCGAGCAACGCACTGCACCACGCGCAATCGTCGACCAACTACTCGTTCAACGAGGCGAAGCAGATCGAGTTGCGTACGATGCTCAACAACGCGCGCAGCGAGCGCGAGCGCATCGAGACGGCGTACCGCGAAGCGTTTGCCGTTGCGCGACTGCGCGCCGAGTACGTCGACGCCAACGGCACGCCGCTCGGCGCGTTCGACGAGCGTATCGTCGCCGCGTCGAGCTTTCCAAACGTCAAGTTTGAATTGGCCGTTCGGCCGGCCGAGGAGGCGCTGCTCAATCAATCGGTGATCCGCACGCTGCGCGAACTATCCGACCGATCGATACACACGTCCGTCATGCACCTGACACCCTCGGCGGCGGCGAAGCGTTCGGTGACGTTGCAAGTAACCGAACTCGTCACCGTCGTCGCCGGTCGAGGCACGTTGCTGCTCGACTACGACAGCGAAGAGGTGCTCCTCGAGCCTGGCGTGGCGTTTCGTGTGCCGCCCGACGTGACGCGGCGTTGGCTCGTCGAGAGGGGCTTGTACGGCGATGGCACCCTGCGGCTGATCGTGCAGCACGCGCCACCGCTAATCACGGCCAACCCGGAGATGCCCGAGACGTTCGCGGCGTACCTGCGAAATTAAACACCGACTGTTACATGACTTGCTCGCGCGCTCGATCCTGAGTGAGTGTGTGAGTGCACAGACACGCGCGCACGTCCGCATCGATCGAATGCCCATGACGCTCGAGCTACTCGAGGCTGTACAGAACAACAAGCTGCGCGTCGCCGAGCTGCGCAAGTATTCGCGTGCGCATCTCACGGCGCCGATTGAGACATCGTTTGGGCCAACGACGCTGCTGCATCAACTGATGTTGATCGGCAGCGAGGCACTCGTGCGTACGGCACTCGAGATCGTCGGTGCCGATCGCCCAGGCTTCTACATGGCACTCGACGCCGATCACAACACGCCGCTCCACGCGTTTGCGCAGCGCGTGGGTGGCGGCGCAAGCGCCGAGGCGCTGACGGCTGCGGTGATCGCCGCTGCGCCCATCGAAGCGCTGCGAGCCAAGAACAAGGAGGGCAACACGCCTGTGCACCTGTTCCCACTGTGTGGCAATTTGGGCGCGGTTGAACTTTGCCGCCGGCGTGACGCGTCGCTCGTTGCGCTGCAGAACGCCTACCGTCAAACGCCCGCCGAGCTGGCACTCGAGGCGCAACGCATGGAGATGGAGACGCAGCTCAAGACTCTGCGCGCCGACAATCGACGCCTGACGCACAATCAATCGATGGCCGACGCCGAGGAGGCCAAGCTGGCCGAGTTCTACCAGCGAATGGATATCGAGTTGAAACGCCGCGACGCCGAAGAGGCGAAGCTTCGAGCTGCCGTCGACGAGTCGAACGCGCGAATCAAGGCGATGGAGGCGATCGCACAGACCAAGGAGCGTGTGATGCGCGAAGCGATCGCGAAACGCGAGGAGGCCGAACGCGCGGCAGCCGATATGACGAAGCGCTGGCGGCAGGCGGGCGACTCGCAGTCGGCGGCACTCGCGGCGGCGGATCGCACACGGCTGGAGCTCGAGGAGCGCGCCGCACGCCTCGAGGAGCAATCGGCGGCGCTCAACGAGGCGTACGGTGAGATTACAGCGCTGCGCGCCGATACGGAGAAGTCGCTCGCCGAGGATCAGCGAAAGAAGATCGCCGATGCCGAGGCACGTGCCGCCAAACTCGAGGCACAGTTCGCCGCCGAGCAGGAGCAACGTGATCGTGTGGCGAGCGAACTCGCCGCGCAACAAACGCTCGTCACGCAGCTGCGCGATGAACTCGAGCGGGCGCGGCAGCGCGTCACCGAGGTTGAGACGCGAAAAACGAGTGCCGAACGCGATGAGAGCGCTGCACGTGCGCGATTCGACGAGCAGCGTGCCCAGTTGAGCCGTGCGCAGGCCGACGAGCGTGCCGCGTTCGAGAAACAGATCGCCACTCTGCGCGAACAGAACGACGCCAGTCGTTCAGAGCTCTCACGACTTCAGTTGTCGGGTGATGAAGCGAAGAAGCTACGCGAGACGCTCGACGCCGAACGTGATCGCACCGAGCAGTGGCGGCAGGCGCACGAGGAAAGTGAGGCGCGTGTGCGCACGCTGATGGCCGAACTCGAAGCCGAGCAAGCACGGCCCATCACACCGCAGACGGCGGCTGCCAGTCTCTCGAGTTCCTCTTCGTCGGCACTGCAGCGCCGGCCCAGTTCAACGAAGATGTCGGCCGCCGTTGCCGCCGCGCTGCACGCATCGATCGCCTCGGGTGTCGCACCGTCGTCGGCGCTGTCGATGATAACAACCACTGCATCGCCATCGTCGTCTTCTTCAGCGGCGGCGACGGATGAGCCAGGTTCACCACGAAGTCGGTGCGCGGCGCCTGCGCCTGTCGTCGAGGAGGACCCAAACGATCGGTTTCTCAACAACGTGATCAATCGTGTGCTCGAGTGCGACTACGACACGCTGGCACTGCTCGTGTCGGCGAAACTCGAGTTTGACGTTGCCTCGTTGGTCGATCGCACTGGCACGTGCGTGCTCGAGCTATTCCTCAACAAGGTGCTCCAGTCGCACTACGTCGCCACCGCAGCTGGTGCCGCGGGCAAAAACGAGGCGCAATCGGCGCAAACACAGCAGTATGTGCGTGCACCCGAGATGTTCGAGTTACTCGTACGTGCGGGCGCACGCTGGGACGGACTGCCCAACTTCATCGCCGAGCATGGGCCGCGGCTGTGGCGCACACTTACGGCCAAATTCGACGTCTACGAGCAGTGGTGGCCTTTTGCAGATGCTCTCCTCGCGGGTGACAAGGTCAAGGACGCTCATGTGGCGATTGGGCGCACGCTGGCGAGCGCTGGCAATCCGAATCACGTGCTGACGCAGTTCCACTCAAAGGCGCATCGTGATGCATTTGTCGGGCGTCAGATGACGTATCTGCACCTGGCGCTTGAACTGTACAATGAGCAGGTGCTCGCGGTCGTCGAACTGCTACTCACAATGCCCGGCATCGACGTCAATCTGGCCAACTCACACCAAATGACTCCACTCCACGCAGCCATTAATCGATTCCACAAACTCTCACCTGTGCGATGTGCGGCGCTGGTCGAGGCGTTGATGGCGGCCGGTGGCGATCCGCTACGACCGTGCGACAATGCGGAAGTGATCGAGCACTGGGCGACGCTGGCGGCCGAGAACGTGTCGAAACACGCAACTAGCGACTACGAGAAGGAGCGTCGACGCGACGCACTCGAGACGGCGTCGCGTGCTAAAACACTCCAGCGCAGTCGAACGACCAAATCGTTGATTGGCACGCAACGCGAGGCGTCAAAGTACGGCAACGATGAGATGACGTGGCTCGTTGCGACGACTCGCCGCTACACGACACCGCACGCGATGGCTGGCATCGTGAACAACGAGCGATTGCTCGAACTGGTGACGCAGGCACGCTACCGCCGCGTTGAGACACGCGCACTCGCCGAACTGGTGGTCGAGCGCGCATTGCTGCATCACTGGTTGGTTGAGTCGTTCGAGACTGGCGGCCTCGCACGCTACCCGCAACTGGCGAAGCACTTTGAGTTCCTCCATCACGTACTGCATGCGTTCAATCCGTACACCACCTCGGTGATTGTGGCGACGGGCGTTCGCCCGCGCGTACTCAAGGTCAAGATCGCTGTCGGACTGGCGCAGTCGTTGGTCGACGTCGACGAACGGCACATCGTTGAGCTGATCTCGCGGCGACTCGACGACCCAAACTCGGTTGAGGCCAAGGCACTCACCGCAGGCACGCCATCGCCATCGGGCACGCTACGCACTCGATTCGGCAATCTGGCCGACGTGAAGGCTTCACTCGAGCAGATCGTTGCCGACCTCGAGGGTACCGATGAACTAGTGGTTGTCGCCGAGCTGGCATCGGCGCTGTTACGCGTCGCAAACATGTCGGAGAGCCACACGTTTGACGTCAGCGCGCCGATCCTCGCCTCGGTGCTCGAGCGCTACGACGAATCGGTCGAGCAGGCGATCGTTGCGATGATTGAGCGCACACGCACACCGCCGGCGGCGTTTGTTTACGTTGTGGCGCGCGACGACGCACAGTTTGGTCCGCATGTGTGCTACGACACCATGTTGAGCGCGTTTGGACAGACGGTTCTGCAGGCACTCGTTGCGCGTGGAGATGTCGAGAAACTAGAGGCGTTGTTCGAGCGTGCACCCGAGGCGCTCGAGCATCGATTGGCGAGTGATCGCGCACTGGCGAAGCTGGCAGTCGACACGCGACAACCACTCGTGTTGGCATGGTTCGATTTTATTGCTGAGCGCTCGGCAACGGCGCGACGACGCATGTTTGAAGGGCGAACGGTGGGCACCGACGGCCTCGCTGGTCAGGCGGCGGCGTTGCGACGCGCCAAGGTTGAACGTGACGCGAAGCAGTGCAAAGCACCGCACCGTGAGCACTACTCGTTGGTGACAGTCGAGGGAGATACGATTTTACACTTGGCTGTGATGGCTCGCAGGCCCGACCTGCTCGACTTTGTGCTGACAACAGTGTTCCCGGCGTTGCAGAAGTGCGACGCACGTGCACGTCGACCGATCGAGCTCGCGACGCAACTGGCGTTGGTCGACGACAAGTCACCGCTGGCGCGACGTGAGGCGTTGACGCGTTGTGCCGTGCTGCTGCGTGGCCAGGCGCACTTGGCCGTGTCGGCGCTCACATTGCCGCCGCTTCCAGCGCAATCTCCACGGCGTGGCACGCCACCCACTCCAGTCGCCACTGCAGTTCCGACGCAATCGCTATCGTCGAGTGCCAGTTCGCCACCGTCGTCGAATCGGGAGAACAAGGTCGTCTCACCACGTCGCAAGCATGCACACGACGACCCGCCAGCCGATCCCGATAAGGGCGAGACGGCGCTCGACGACGCGCTCAAATCACCACGCTCTGGCGAGTCAACCGAGGAGCCAACACCGCGGCGGCATCGGCATCGACATCGTTCGTCGTGTATCAACAAAGACAAGTAAACAAAACACACGCATTGTGCAGGTTAAAAGAAGCAACTGCCCGAGCCAAGCTTCTTGCGCTCGGGCTCCTTTGTCGTGCTAGCATCCTGTTTCTGCAATCTCAGCGGCGGCGACTTGCCAGGTCGCTGCTGTTCGAGCGCGCTGCGCTGCTGCCTCGCAATCACACGCGACGAGCCAAGTGCCGCGCCGTTGTGAGGCGTGAGCGGGTTCGTCGACGCGCGAATTGCCGCCGTGGTGCGATTGATGAGAATGCGCTGCGACAGCTCGGCGACCAGATCGAGTGCCACAGCGGGGTTGCGTTTGAGAGATATCGCTTTGAGTGGCATCTCGAGCTCGGCGGGCAGGTACGATTGCGAAGGCGGTCGGCGCACCAAGTCGGTCGGCGGCGGAGTGAACAGATTGGCCAGCTTGCGTAGCCGCAACTCCCACTCCTGCTCGCTCGCCGTAATCAGGTCGATCTTGTTCGCAATGAACATGCACACGATGTCGGGCATATCCTCGGTTATCTGCTGGTAGAGCTTCTGCGCGCGCACCAACGAGTCGGCTGCACCCGGGTCGAACACGATAATCACACCGTGCGCGAGTCGGTAGTACGTGCGCATCAACTGATTGCCGTAGCGCTCCTGACCGGCAGTGTCGTACAGCTCGACACGCACGTGAACGCCTTCGGCGCACAGGCGCATGTCGACCGACGTGTGACCCATGCCGATCGTTGCGACAGTGTTGCCGCTGAACGTGCGCGTCTTGAAGCAGTTGGCAAACTCGGTCTTCCCGACGCTCGGATCGCCAACGAGCACGATTTTGATACTCTCAACTGGTCCGGTGCTAGAAGTTGCTGCTGGCGTGCCAGTCGTTGACGAACCGCGTGGTGGCGGCGGCGCCTCATCGTCATCATTGAGTGGAATCTCGGCCAACGTCGACGCCATCGTGGGCGATAGTTGCAGTTTGCTCATATTTATTTACTTCTCGCACCCAACGCACTCCTATACGTGTTCGACGACCGTCGGTGCGGCCTGCATCGACACACGCGGGCGCTTGCTGGCGCGCGTCGTGATCATCGGTGAGATGCGCCCGACGTGTGCCGACGGCCACGATTGCGAGCGCGCAGTGTCGAACGTCGAATGGCCATTGGCCAGTATCTGTTCTTCCTGATCGTCATCGTCGTCGTCGTCGTCGTCGTCATCGTCATCGTCGCCGTCTTCGTTGCTAAGCTCGATTGTGTCGCCATAGTCGACTCCGCCACCCAGGGCAGCGTTTCCAGCGGCAATGACCTCGGCGGCGTACTGATTGAGCGTGGCCGAACCAACAAACTGACTCGGCGGTGTGTGCTTGCGCACCGGCCGCGTCGTCGCATCGGCTGTAATCTGCGCAGCCAGCAGCGGAACGAGCGCGTCGCGTTGGTGTGCGACGGCAAGGCGTTCCATGCGCGAGATGTACTCGAGGTGATCGTTGCGCTCGTGCACGACCGACACACGCCGCAACTGACGTGACGGCTGTGGCGACGACTTGCCGTCCTCATCGAAATGCAGTTTGACACGCCAGACACCACGCACGGAGTCGAGATTGTACGTGTCACGCACGAGGAACTCGGTCTGCGTCCACGTCGCGCCCGGTGGAGCGCGAAACTCACTCAACCCGATCGAGGTGCAATCGAGCCGCAGCGCGACGCTGATGTCAACGAGGAACGACAGACCGGGTCGCTGCACCAACGCGTGCTGCTTGTGGTGCGGCATGACGGCAAACGCCTTCTCGCCCGACTCACGCGGCCCAAAGAGAACACTCTGGCCGTGCATGAGCGACGTCGGCGGCACCTCGAGCTTGTCGAGGTCCCACTGCGAAACGTTGACCATGATTATAACGACAACGTTCTTCTCCAGCCGATGAATCGCAACGTTGTCGAGCGCGTCCAACGCGTCCAACAGACCACGCTCGATGCGCTTGGTGCGTTTGATGCCACGTACAACTTGCACAAGATCGCTGCCGTCGTTCATTCGTCGTTCTTGCGTGTGTGCGCCGCGCCTCCTCACTCGTAATCTAAAACTCGCCTCCCGCCTGGTGACTTTTTGGATGTTCACACTTCAACGTCATCAATAGCTGGCTTGGGTGACGCACCCTGCCGAACGCAAACTCACAAAATGATGGACTTCTCAAGTTGCGCATTCGGTGGCCCGTACGAGGTCTACCTGATTGCGGTCGAGGGCAACATCGCCGCCGGCAAAACGACGCTGCTCGAGCAGTTGCGCACCGATCCGCGTCGGCTGGCCTCTCTACTGTTCGAGGACAAGCGCTCGTTCGATTACGCGTGCGTCGTACCCGAGCCGATCGATCGTTGGACGTCGGTTGGCAGTGAGAAGGTCGACCTGCTCGGTGCGATGTACGCCGATCCGTTGTCAAACGCGATGGCGTGTCAGATGAACATCGTCAACACGCAACTCGATGCGATCTACGATGCGATCGCGAAAGTGATCGACGAGATGTGCACCGAGGAGACGCACACGATTCCACGTGCCAAGAAGTCGATCCTCGTCGTCACCGAGCGCTCGACGATGAGCGGGAAGCATGTGTTTGCGCAGTCGCTGCTGGACAAGGGCAAAATGCCAACGGCGCACTGGGCCGTCTACTGTGCGTCGTTTGACGCCGCTCACGCTCTGTTTCGCGAGCGTGTCACTCGGCTGTTCCCGGGCGGGCAAGTGCGTCTCTCGACTCTGGGCACCGTTCTGCTGCAGGTGACACCCGATCAGGCACGTCGGCGTGCCGAGAAGCGTGGTCGCAGCGCCGAGGCCGGGCTGCCACTCGCGTTGTACGAGGAGCTCGACAAGCGACACCGGGAGGTGTTTGCACTGCGCAACAACAAGCTGGTCGAGCACGACATCGTTGCGGTCGACAGCTCGACGCTGACGGCGGTGTTGCGCGGGAAGGCCAAGGAGAGCGTGCTGCAGCTGGCGGTGATGGCGCGTAAGAAGAGCGCATGTCCACCGGCACCGGCTACACCGGGCAATGTGTGAAATCAACACAAATGAAAGTCAGCAAAGAAAAAATGTAGTTTAATCTCTGTGATCAGAAAACGAGGCCATCGCAAATGGTGTACTCAGCGTGCGGACGTAGATCAGGTGGCGCTAACGGTTTCTCCTCGCTTTGCTTCGTTGTGAGATCGAACCGCACGGTTACTTCGAAGCGCGCGCACAGCTCGAGTAGCTCGCGGTAGGCAGTCGCAACACACAGGCCCGGAATCAGAAACCGGGCGTCCACACCCAATGTCATTCCGCGTTCCATTTTCATAAGCCACTTAACTTCACCGTCATCAACACCAAAGATGCCCTTCGAGCGCCACTCGTAAACTATGTCACGGTGCTTCAATTTCGGGTGCTTCTTCTTGATAAGGGTCTCGAGTTCTTTGCGATTTTGATACCAAAATGAGTCCAACGCAGCGAACATGTCGGGCGGGTCCATCTTGAACAACTCGACCGCATCGACAATGACGCATCGAACTTTGCGTCTGCTTGGTTGCAGCGGACAAGTCATTTCTTATTTCAATGGCTGGGTCAAACCGAGCAATTCTGTAAATCTTTTGGTATTTGAATCTTTAGATTTTAATTCACCATCCGAACAACGCACTCACAAACGCACTCATTTTCTGGTCGTTGATCCAGCCCTTGTTGATGTGCACCAGCGCCACAGCCCACAACGTGTACGCATCGAAGAACGTACGACACTCGTACACTCGCACATGCTCGTCCTTTGCCGGCTCAGGCGGTAATCGTTCACCAAACGTCCTGTACGCTTCCAGCCGCTCCTCCTTGCCCTGATCGTCCAACTCCAAATCGAGTGTCATGCGCGCCAGCTCGGCAGCGAAGTCGTCAAGTTCCTCGGGCAGCGCATCGGGCGGTGGATCGGCGGCCGCGGCAGCAGCGCTCTGCGCTCGCACCACCGACGCAGGTCGTCGTGGTCGCATCAACTGCTCAAATTCAAAGTCGTCATCCTCCTCCTGAGCTGTGTCGTAGTCGGCCTCGTCGTCGTAGTCGCTGTAGTACGAGTAGGAGTACGAGCTGCTGTTATCATCGTTACCGCCGGCACCGTTCTCCTTTGCAGGCTCGTCGGTTGGCATTGCGTCTTCTGGCACCGGTGGAGGCGGCGGTGACGCCGGTGGTGCGGGCGCCTGTCCGGCGCGAGCGAATCGAGTCGAGAGTGAGACGATCTCAGCCTCGATCGCCGCCGCATCGACATCAGGGTCAACCTGATGTGGCACGACGACGCACCAGCGACCAAACTGCTGCACGATAAACGGCCATCCATTGCGTAGCGCTTTGAAATAGTTGACGAAGAACGCAGGTGATCGATGGAACAGCACAAATCGGAAGCGGAACCGCAAGCCAAACTTGCCCAGGTACATGTGCAGCACGAAGATCGTGGCCAGCGAGCGGATGAACGACAGCCTGCCGAGCGAAGCCGAGCGCACACTCTCGTCACCGAGCTCCCAGTTGCCAGCATCGTGTAGCCACGCGACAACTGGCACCGTACACATGCCCGAGCGCTGATATGCCACACCCGTTGGCGAGTGATGCGTCATCGCCGCGTGGTTTAAGATGTTGCGTGGCATTGCCTCCTCGCCCTGCACGTGGAAGCGATAGATGTTCGCGTCGCACGCCAGCGGAATGAACACATGCGTCAACGAGCGAAACGCATCGGCGTAGCGCGACGCAGTCATATCGTTGGCGTACTCGTAGTAGAATCGACGCACTCGATCGCGCATGTCGGCTGTTGGGAACCACGACAGCGCGTAGGTCTTCTCGGCGGGCACGTACGTGCCAACCGCACCACTGCCATTCGTCTGCAGTTCGCGGTAGAGCGTCGTCATCGTACCATGCACGTCGATGTAGTGGTGCATCGCGAGCACCCAGAACATCGAGTGTGCGATGAACTTGTGTGAGCACTGCTCGGCTTTGCCGTCTTTCGTTGGCTCGAGCCACGGTTTGCAGTCGTAGCCTGTCAGCGGCGTGCCGCTCAGGCACATCAGTTCGGCAATTCGATACTCGAGCAGTGTAACAAATGTCGGCAGCTCGAGGTCAAACGTGTCGAGCGTGTCGAGTCGATGCAGCAGATTGTTGACTGTCATAACGAGTTGCGTCATCGAGTACGAGCCAACCGGTTGAGGGAACAGCGCCAGTCGATTGCGTGTCAGGTAGCGTTTGTCAGTCGCTGCAAACGAGGCGCACAGCTCGGCACCCACTCCATTGGCACGCAGCACAAAATTGGCGTGGCAGATCAACAACCAGAGTCCCGTCGCCAATCCCCACATCGACGTCGCACCACCCGACGACGGTGGAGCACGCAGCAACATGACCGTGTTCTGCTTCAGGTAATTATGACATGCCGTACGCCAGCGCTTCAGCTGCGTGATATCGCGTTCGTCCATGTGATGCGCAATCACCGTAGCGATCCTTCGACCGCCGTTGCGCAACGTTGCCGTACTCAGCGCGCCGTCGGCTTTCAACTTGGCCTGCACAACCGCAGCGAGCACTGCCTGGCACTGTTTGATGTACGCCGACATGTGAAACGCCGACGGACCCTGAGTGGTGAACGCAAACACTGGCTCCTCGCGCAACAGATCGCGCAGCGTCTTGATACTCGTCTCAGTTGGCGGTCGGTTGTGTGTCGACACGGCGGCGGGTCGCAGTCGACGCGCCACACCAGCTGCAGCCTGCTCGGCGGCACGCTTCTTGAACGATTGACTCATTTGCTGCAGCTTACTAATCGCGGCGGTTGAGCGGGCACGTGCAGAGTCATTTTTCTATATTCATTGACGCGGAGCCACGACCGATAACGCATCCAATGGATATTGATTTGGGCTGGGCCGATGAGATTATGCCACCGCCCGCACCGCGTGCGCCACGCAAACGCCCGCTCAATGAGAAGCTCGATTTTGACGACCAGAGCGAGAGTGAGAGCGCATCGGTTGGCGAGGCGACGCTGCGCGCCGCGCAGTCGTCACGTGATCGATCACATCACTCGCGCAGTGGCAGCAGCGGCCGACGGCGGAGGAGGCATTCACATTCGCGCTCATCGGTCTCATTGCACGTTCCCACAGCACCTATCGTCCAACCATCACATCCGCCACCACCCGACGACGAAGAAGAGGAGCCTGCTCATTCGGCATCGCTCAACATGAATCTCGGCCCCGGTGCGGGCGTCTATCGTGATCGCATCGAGAGCGAGGATGCGAATCCCGAAGAGAGGAGTGCGCCACCTGCGCCCGCAGCACCACCAGCCAGTGAGACTGCACTCGTACGCGAGGCGATGCAGCGCGCTGGCGTGCCGCGCGGTGAGATCATTGGCCTGACACGTGACAACGGTGAGCAGTCGGCCGAGCAGTCGGAGAGCAAGTTGAAATACGCCGTCCCACTCAACGTGCTCTACGAGGCTGGCGCATGCCCCGTGTGCGAGGAGTCGGCACCCGCGCTGCATCGCGAGGCTCAGCTGCGCATCGCTGGCACGATGGCGGGTCGCGCGACCACACGCTCGTCACAGTCGCATCAGGAAGAGGTCGCTCAGACGATTCAGGCACGCACGGCACTCGTCAAGAACGAGCTGAGGAAGCACGAACTGATCTTCAAAGTCGAAGCCGAGCTGCGCACACGCATCGGCGATCGACGCATTGCAGTCTACATGCTACGCATGCGAAGGCGCATCGAGCGCGAGATGGAGGACGCGCACATTCACTACGTGCGTTGGACGATGGACATGCTACTGGCGCACTTCAACGTGTTCAACGAGCATGTGCGCGATGCCGTACGAACGGCAGCCTACACCCACGACCTCGTACTCAAGCAGATTCCTCGCATGGCACAGTGCCTCTACGTGCCATCGATGACCAACCCCGGCACGATGCTACTCGATGTGCGCGCCGCGCGTGCGCTCGAATCGTTCATCAAACTGCAATCGTTCATGTCCGACAAGCTCACCGCGTTGCAGAACACGGTCGATCCGAACGCACTGTCGACGCTACGCGCACTGACCGGTGTGATCAACTCCTATTCGTGCGACGACGCGGCGTCGGCTGTGACGTGTGATCCCGAAGCGAGCGCGGGTCTCGGCGCGCAGCAGCAGGCTGTTACGGCGTCACAGAACGGCGGTGTGCTCGGGCCTTCGTCGGCCAAGAGCATCTACGAGATAAACGCACTTTGAGCACAATCATCAAAAATCTTTTGATCTTTCGATCTTGAATATTATTTTTCAACGAATTTAATGTGCTGCCCCTGTGCGCCACATCCCAATAGCTAAAACACAATGAGTGGCATCCCACCAACCAAGATGCACGTCTTCGAGCTGCGCAACTTTGTTCGCCATGTCTACGCAGCACCGCCCGCGCAGCCAGTGGGCGAGGTCATTCGCAAGTTCCAAGCCGACTACGCCGCCGCGGCGGAGGCGCAGGTTACCGACCCAACTGCGCCGCCACTACTCGCGCCGACGGCACGCGTCAAGCGCCCGCGTAGCAGCGCCGCTGCGCTCGGTCGACCCGACACCGAGTACACGCAGTGCTCGGTGTGCAACAACGTCTACAAGACACTCCAGCCCGGGCAGCACTTTGCCACGCACAAGCACTGCAAGGCGCTGCGCGCCGCCGACATTCACTGGTGCTCGTTGCGGTGTGCGTTTCGCACGCCAGCGGCGCGCGTGACGACTCCGCCGCCGCCGGGCGTCAACGTGCTCGCACCGACGGCACCGTCGCATTTGGATGTCAGCTCGGGCGTCACCGTGTGTCGCGGGTGTGGTGGTATGCGCGCGCGCACCGAACTGCTGCCGCCCACCAAGACGGCGGAGCGTCGCGCGATGGCGGGCGTCAAGAAGCGCGGTCGACCGCCGAAGAAGCGACCCGAGGATGCTGCTGCTGCGCCGCCGCCTGTGCAGGAACCGGCAGCAGCAGCGGCGGTGCCTGCGGCGGCTGCGCCGCTCGAGTCTGCAGTCGTTGCGAGTGTTCCAGCGCCAGTCTCCGCACCAGCTCAGCCACCACTTCAACCACTGGCGCCGTCGCAAACCAAGACAATCCAAGTGCGTGGTCGCACGGTGACTGTCGGTGCCGACTGGATGGCGCCGCGTGCGAGCGACACTGCGACGACGGCGTCGACAACGCAGTCGTCGACGACTGCTTCGACCGCCGACACTCGAGCGCCGCAGTCGCGCACCACTGTCAGCCGCAAGCGTGCTCGCGTTGCAGTTGCGACGCCCGTGCAGGCCGACGACAATGATGACGGCGACGCCGACGATGAGTCGAGCGTCTGTCTCAGCGACGGCGAGGAGACCGACGAGGAGGATGATGAATCGCTTACGGAAGATGCCGAGGAGGGAGAGGTGCACGACGCCGACGACGACGATGACAATGAGAACTATGAGTAAACGCTTGGATGTGGAAAGTAATGATATCACGAGCAGTTCAGCCATCGGGTACAGAAGAAATCAGTCAATTTGGCCCAGCCAACGCCGAGATAAAAATTCGACAAAATTTGGATTGGCAATTCAAAAAGTGTTGGTTCCTGGGTTCGTGGAATACTTGCACCATAAATCGTTGTATTTAATTTTTCAAGCGAATTAAAATAAATCGGTTGAAAAATTAAATACAAGTTGAATTACGGAATATTTCGGCGGGAATTTTTTTTCATTTTGACTTTAGAATCGCACTTTTTTTCGCTTCGACTTTTTTGGCGCAATTTTTGAATGTCAAATTCGTCATGAAAATAATTCGCTTGAAAAATTAAATACAACGATTTATGGTGCAAGTATTCCACGAACCCAGGAACCAACACTTTTTGAATTGCCAATCCGAATTTTGTCGAATTTTTATCTCGGCGTTGGCTTGGTCAAATTGGTTGATTCTTGAAATAGTGTTATTACGAGCACATCAGCCTCCTGTTTGCCGAGTATCAAGCGATTCGGATGAGTCATTGCCGAGATAAAAATAGGGCCCAAAAGTGCGTCGCCAATCGAATTAAATTCTAATTTAAAATAAAATAAGTTTTCAAATAATTGGTTGAAAAATTAAATACAACGATTTATGGTGCAAGTATTCCACGAACCCAGGAACCAACACTTTTTGAATTGCCAATCCGAATTTTGTCGAATTTTTATCTCGGCGTTGGCTGGGTCAAATCGACTGATTTCTTCGGTAATCGCTAGGCTGAACTGATTACAACAACACCACTTTTACAGATTTCGCGTAAATCGGCTCCGCACTCAAATGCTACTGCACCCATCGCACGCTTTGGATGCCACATCCAAACACCGAAGCAGCCCTCCACGCACTGCCCCACGCCCACACCCGACGACAGAAAACACATGAGCACACTCGTGTACATCGTAGCTGCTGGCGATGCGTCGGGCCACGCGTTGATGACACGCGTCGTTGAGGCGCGCCGGCGTGCCGGTGCACCGCTCGCGCGCTCACTCCCGCAAGCACCACCCGAAGCTGCGCGATCGCGCGCCGAACTGGCAAACTACCGACTCGCGTACGCCGACGATCCTCAACTGATTCCCTCAATCGATACCGACTGCGTCGTGATGCTGCTACGCAACTCGTTGCCGCGCGAGGTCGTAATCCAATGTCGCACGCGTGCCGCGCGTGTCGAACTCTCGTCGGTCAACGCCGAGGCTCGTCGCTGGAACATCGTCGACGAGACGGCGGCACTCATCTGCGATCGGCTGCGACCACGTACGATCGACGAGCTGCTGCCTGCCTCGCGTGGTTGGTACCGTCGACTGCTCGAGCACGTAACGCAGGCGAATCCACACCGCCTCCTCGTGATGTGGGGCCGTGTGGGCTGCGGCAAAACCTGCCTCATCGACCTGGTGCGTGAGCTGGGCGGCGTGCCGACGCAGCTGTTCACCGACGCGGCGCTCGCCGACACGGGCGCCGAGGACACGCTGTGGGACTCGGTCGCACAGGCGGCGTCGCGCGCGCGACGAGACAAACGCAAATCGCTCGTCGTCGTCGACAACGCCGACACACTCAAGCAGGCAAAGTTGGCAAGCGAGGCGTTCCACCGCATCGCCGACGCCAACCGACCGGTGGCGTTGGTTGCGATCGTCAACAACTGGTACGCGCGTGCCGGCTTCATCACAGCGTTGCGCGCGCACGCCGACGCTCGACCGAGCAGGCTGGTGATTGTTCCGAAGAACGCGAACGGCACCCCCGCTGGAAAGAGGGCACGCAAGATGTTCGAAGGCCTCGAAGTGGTGCTGTTCAAATGCGAGCCCATGCACACGGCCGAGGATGTGACGAAGCACCTTAAACGATGCGTGCCCGGCGCCGACGAGGCGCTCGCTGCGGCGATCGCCTACGAGGCCGATGGCGACGTGCGTGCTGCGATGCAGCGACTCGACATGGTCGCGCGTGTGTCGAGCAAGGCCGCCAAGCCGGCGACGATGGCCGAGATTGGCGTACGCGATCGATTCGCGTCGAACTCGCCCGTGTACCAGCTGCGTGACGCCGTCGATGAGATGCGTATGCTCTCGTTGCGGCTCAGCGAGCTGCCGTCACGCAAGCTGGCGCTGCAGGCCGCGGCCGACGCCGTGCTGCCCAAGGCAAAGGCAGACGCAGCGGCGACGATACTGAAGCGTGCCGCGCTCGTTGACTCCTACTCGGTGGTCGAGCGGCGCTTCTCGACACTCGACACGGCACGCACGGCCGAGGAACTGCTGTTTGCCAACTACCCGCGCTTCCTGGCCGCCGAGTTGGGTGTGTCCATGTCGCAGATCGACGAGCTGGTGAGCATTGCGAAACCCGAAGACAAGCGCAAGGAGCTGCACCGCATGAAGATGGAGCTCGATGCGGTGTGCGAGCTGACCGAGCGCCTCTCGTACGCCGACGTGGCGCGCACGCTCGAGGAGCGCTCGTGCTACGAGGGCGCGTCGACGCAGATCACGCTGGCGACGGGTGTGGGCGTTGTGGTGCGGCGTATCGCCAGCACGCCGTCGATGCGTGCGTTTGGCACAACGACGCTCAAGATGGATTTCGGTCGTGCGCAGGCGCACGCACGCAGCGTGACGAACGCCGGCATGCTGGCGACGCTCGATCCGCTGCTGCGGCTGTGCGAGCAACTCGAGGGCGACGAGCGTATTCGCACGCTGGGCGCACTCAAGGAGACGCAGCTGCGACTTCCGTCGTCGGCACTCGCGCCGCCAATCGATCGGCTGGAGCGTGTCGTGGGCATCGGGCGGTACCAGTCGAGAGACACGCTGCGCAACTACGCGCGTCTGCGACGCGAGGCGACCGAACGCAGTTCGACGGCTCTGCTCGGGAGGTTGAAAGCAAAGGGACGCCCGAGTATGATTGAGGCGTACCAGTGCGAGCTGCGTGCGCTGGGCGTCGATCGACGCGCGCTGGCGCGACACGAGTCGCTCGTGCTCGACACGGCCAATGGTGTGCGGACGGCAGCGCTGCGCGCCGGCGCACTCGGCCTGCTCGAGCGTGATTTCGTGCCTGCGGTTTTGTTTGCCGAGTCGCTACGCCTATGCATCGATCGGCCAAAAGAGTACAAACTACTTACAAAGGATGAGATCGGCCGAGAGTATCGTGCCGCGCGACAGGCCAAGCAGTCGGTCGTTGGCAAGCGGCATCGCGTCGATGTCGAGTCGGTGACGCTCAAACGAGGCAAGCGCCAGTTTGCCGAGCCGAAGCGCGAGGAGAAGGCGCAGACAAAGAGCGACGAGAAAAGTGAGAAAGCTGCGCCGGCGTCGGCAGACGCGGACGAGGACGAGGAAGACGCCGACGAAGACGATGTGCTTGAAAGCGGCATTTAGCATACAGAGTGCTTGGAGATATAAAGAACCGAATAGCACCACCACTCTGGCGTCAAGGAGCATCTCCACACACTTGCTCGCTTCCACGGAACACACCTACGTGTCACAATGATAACCCTCTTGCTTATCGGCGCGACACTCGTGCAGGCGAACATTGCCGACTTTCTCCCCAGTTGGATGCGGCACAAAGCGCAGCCCACCACCACCGCTGCCGCCGCGGGCAGCACCGCGCCGGCAGTGCCGCGCGCACCACCGCGCTCGAAGGGCTACAGCCCCGCCGAGGTGCGTCGGCACATTCAGGCGATCACCTCAACCGCCGGCCGCTTCCACGCGGCTGGCATCAACAGCACCAACGGCCTCAACGGCACGGGCTGCTGCATCACGACGACGGTCGACGACCCGTACAACGTTACGTTCTGCCAGGTCCAACGTCCGTCGGCCTGTCTGGCACTGGCGGCGTCGGCTGACTTCAACGGCACGCACCTGGTGCAGCTGGGCGTGGGTAATACGACGGCGTTTGACGCGTGCGCCGCCGAGACGGCCGCCGCGCTGCCGACCAACGGCTCGACGGTCTACCATTTGCCAGAGTCGGTCGATCAGGACTGCGACGACGTGTCGGACATCTGCGACAACTGTCCGACGGTGTACAATCCGCATCAGGAGGATGCGGACGGCAACGGCCACGGCGACGCCTGCGATTGCGGTGACAATGTGACGTTTGCGGGCGGCACGTTTATCGACACGTGCAACAAGACGATTACGCTTCAGCCCGAAGGCTGCGACAACGGCGCAAGCAACGGCGTAGGCAACGACGCGTGCTCGGCGAACTGCACACTGCGCTACTTTGGCGGTTGCGGACGTTTCCTTGAGCTTCCTTACGACAGCACTGTGCCAGAGCTGCAGGCGCATGGCAACCTTACGGTTGATTCCGGTTTCGATACCTTCGCACCACCCGACATCGTTGCCGTGGCGGGTCTTCCACTTTTTAACATCTCAACTGTCTCCGCGGCCACGTTAGCATCGGCTAGAGCGTTCTGCGTGTCAATGCAGAGCGTCAACAACGCTTCGGCTGATATTGCTAACCTCGAAAGTCTCGTTAATCGCAAGTTCAGCTCGCTTTCGTTCACGTTTGTTTACATTACTATTACGCCGAACAACTACACCGTCGGCGTACCGGTGTATGCCGACAGTGCGATCTCGTCGGCAATATGCGTTCGAGACAACTGTCCAACGTGCGGCGACAATCACACCGATACGCCGTACGAGCAGTGCGACAACGACGGAGCGAACGGCGTGAACGCTACGTGCACCCCCAGCTGCACTCTCAACGCGGTCGCGTGCTGCGTCGGTGGCGTGTTTTCCAACTCGAGCACGGTGTGCGACGCGTCGAACGCGACGTTTGTCGTGCGCGGCGACGCGGCAAACGCCGCCGACCCGGCGACGTATTGCAATCGCTGTGGCAACGGCGTCGTCGACGCAGCGTTGGGCGAGCAGTGCGACGGCGGCGCGTGCTGTCGGGCCAACTGCACGTTCACGCCGGCGACGACACCGTGCACGAGCGATCCGGCGCCGAATCAGTGCCAGAAGGCACAGTGCACGGGCGCGAACGCGACGTGCACACTGGTTAACCTCGAATACAGCACGCCGTGCAACGCGGACGACAACGCCTGCACGCAGAACGACTTCTGCTTTGCCGGTCAATGCATCGTCGGCGCCTTTGCGGTGACACAGATTGCCGCGTTTGACAATCCGTCGTCGTTGCCGCCAAATTTTGCGGAGCAGATCTGGTTCGATACGAACGGGGCGGCTGCGACCTATGCCGGCAGTGTGATGCACATCAACGGCTCGGCGGTCTACTATGCGACACCGCAGTCGATCGCGTCGCCGTCCGACGTGTACCAGCTCACAGTGACGGCGACCTTCTCGTCCTCGGCGATCTACCAGTACATTGGTTTCACGATGGACGCTAGCCAGCCGTTCGTCTTCACATCGCCACCGTGGATTCTCTTCTACGTACAGAACACGTCCAACGTGATCTCCGCGTACGTCAACGACGGCACAACGATACAGCAGATGACGCTGCCGTCGACACTGTTCAATTCGCCGCACATCTATCAGATCGTATGGGCGTCGTCGGTTGTGCAGTTCAGCGTCAACAACGCACCCGTTGCGTCGTTTGTCACGTCGATAGCCGGTCCGCTGCTCGCAGGCGCCAGCGATCGCTACGGCGGCGACGAGTTGACACTCAACGTCGCGTCGTTCCGCTTGACAAAGTTTGCCGACACCGTAGCATGCAGCAGCGCGACGCAATGCGCCACGTCGACGTGCAACGCGACGACCGGCACGTGCCAGACGACGCCGTTGCCCGATGGCACGGCGTGCAACCAGACGACGTCGGGCTGTCCGAGCACGTGTGCCAACGGCACGTGCACAGACGTTGCCGACACCTGTCACGGCAGCTGCGGTACGTGCACGGCGGGCGCGCAGTTTCAGCCGGGTCCGTGTGCAACAATGACGTCGGGACCTGGCCAATGCGCTTTCCACAGTTCAAATCCGCCCGGTATGTGCGTCTACTCGGACACCAATGGCAATCGCCTGCCATGTGCTGGCAACAACACATGCGACTCGTACTACGGACCGTGCGACTGCCAGCTGCCCGCGCCGACATGCGTCTGCGTGGGATCGGGTGCTGTTTACAACACAGCTTACGGCGAGTTTATGCAGGTCTGCGCGAGTGGGGCAACGACCACGACGGTGGCCACCTCGACGACGGCTGTACCGACATCGACGACGCCGGCAACTACGACGACAACAACGTCGGCGCCGACTCCGCTGCCTACACCGGCACCAACGACCACGACTGCGGCTACCTCGACCACGACTGCACCGACGTCGTCGGCGACTACGACGACGACGACAGCGTCGCCGACTCCGCTGCCTACGCCCGCACCCGTACCCGGTTGTTGTGAGTGTGCGATTCCCGGCATGGACACGTTCAACTGCTACAACGTTTCTAGCGCGGATCAGTGCTCGTCGTCGTGCGGCACCACGTCATTCTTCGTGCCTGGTTCAACATGCTGCGATGATTTAGTGACGGGTCAGTGTGCAGCCGTTACACCTTCGTGTCCAACGCCGGCGCCGACACCGGCGCCTATTCCTGGCTGCTGCGAATGTGCGATTCCGGGCATGGACACGTTCAACTGCTACAACGTTTCGAGCGCAGACCAGTGCTCTGCATCGTGCGGCACAACATCATTCTTCGTGCCCGATTCAACTTGCTGCGACGATTTGGTAGCTGGCCAGTGTGCAGCCGTTGTGCCTTCATGTCCAACGCCGGCGCCGACACCGGCGCCTGTTCCTGGCTGCTGTGAGTGTGCGATTCCTGGCATGGACACGTTCAACTGCTACAACGTTTCTAGCGCGGATCAGTGCTCGGCGTCGTGTGGCACCACATCGTTCTTCGTGCCTGATTCGACGTGTTGTGACGATCTAGTGGCCGGCCAGTGCGCGGCCGTCACACCAGCTTGTCCAACACAAGCGCCTACACCCTCGCCGACACCCTCGGTTTGCCAGGCGGCGACGTGTAATCCGCCGCAAGGTCTCGCGCCCACGCCGTGCACGACGGTTGGCGTGTGTTCGGCGAACGTCTGCACAGCCGGACCATTCGGCATCGGCGGCCCATGTGGCGTGTGCAGCGGCTCGGGCACGTGCACGTGCGACGGATGCTTCTGCACGGTTATCGATCAGATAACCTTCCAGCCGACGACGCTGGCGTGCACGAGCGCCACGACGTCGAGCGTGACGGTGACGACACCAGCACCGACAACGTCGACGTCAACAACGTCAGCGCCTACAACGACGACAACGACGACGCTAGCACCCACCACTACATCGACGACGCCGGCGCCTGCCACGACCACAAGCGCACCGGCACCGACACCGGTGTCACCTTGTCTCGCGGCTGTCTGTCAGCCGCCGCAAGGTTTCGCGCCTACACCATGTTCGACGGTCGGCGTTTGCACGTCAAACGTCTGCATGGCTGGTCCGTTTGGTATCGGCGGCGCGTGCGGTATTTGCAGCGGCTCGGGCGCGTGCACGTGCGACTCCTGCTTCTGCACGGTTATCGATCAGATGACCTTCCAGCCGACAACGCTCGCGTGCTCGAGCGCTACGACGTCGAGCGCGTCGACGACGACAACCTCGACGACGCCCGCACCAACGCCGATGCCAACACCGGCGCCGGTTCTCGGCTGCTGTACTGCGCAAACCCTTCACACTTGTTTCGAAAACGTAACAAGCGATTTCTGTGCGACGGTGCCTAGTTCGAACTTTGACAACAGCACGGCCGACTGTTGCAGTCTGGCCGCGTGTTCCGGCGGTGTTGTTCTCGGTCCGAACGGAAATGCTGTTGTGTGCCCAACAACGACGACGGCGACAACAACAACCGTGACAACAACTACGACGTTTGCGCCAACACCAATACCAACGTTCGCGCCGACTCCGGCGCCCAGCACGTGCGCAGCCAGCTGCTTACGCAACGCCACTGCGCCGTCGGCCTGCACCACACTGCCGATGCCGGTTGGCACATGTGTTAGGGATCTCAACACGCTGCTTTGCTCCGTGCAGACTGCGACGACGTTTCCGACAAACGTCACCGCTCCACGCGTACAGTGTTCATCGGACCCGACGGTGTGCCTCACAGCTCAGCCCGGCGACAATTGTCAATGCGACTCGACTGCTTTCAGCAGCAGCTGCTTCTGCGCTAGCGTGCCGCCAGCGGCGCCGGCGTTCCTCTGCGACCAGTGCAACCTCACGCTCTGTCCGACGTTGACTGGCACGGGATTCAACTCAACGGCATCGACGCTCTACTGCGCCAAGCAGGCTCAGCTCGGTTTCTGCAGCAACGGTACAGTCGGCGAATGCACGTTCAGTTCCGTGCTGGCAAACGGTGCGACGTCGACGCGCACGGTGCCGGCACTCGAATGTCGCAACCAGACGACGCAGACGGCGTGCCGCGACGTCTCAAACACTGCGTGCATGTGTAACTACCCGGCGACGGCACCGCAGCTCTCGCGCTCGCAGTTCTTCGCGTACAATTGCGCAGCGTGCCCGGCGCCTGTTTCTTCGTGTGCCGGCGTTGCCGAGGGTACGTCGTGCGTCGACTCGGTGCGCAATCCGTGCGCTGTGTCGGGCACCTGCTGCGCTGGTCAATGCATCGGCGGCAGTGTCAACGTGACGGCGTGCGACGACGGTGATGCGTGCACGATCGATCAGTGTCAGGTCGCGACAGCGACGGTCAACGGCAGCTGTATTCACACGGCAATCCCCGGCTGTCCCGCTCCGACACCCACGCCCACGCTGCCCAGCGGCAGTTGCGACTTCGCACCCAACTGCGACGCGCTGTGCAACTCGACGCTGATCGCCAACACCACGTGCATCGATCGCTCGACGACGTTGATCGATCTGAACTTCAACTCGCTCGTCTCGAACGCGTCGGGCAACTCGCTCAATGCTGCGCTGGCACAGTACGGCGTTGCGTTTGCGTCGACGTCCGACGACGATGACGAGGAGCCAGTGACGGTGTTCAACACGCAGAACGTGACGGGCGCGCAGTTCGTGCTCGGCTCGCCCAACGAGGCGTGTGCCGATAGCAACGGTGAGGGCTGGGGTCACGGTGGTTGGCCCGGCCGACCGGGTGCCAATTGCGTGCCGCTTGGCCAGTGCTTGATCCTCGCCGACGACGAGTGCGAGCCAACGGCGCAGCCGCGTGCCGACGCCGATGGCGGCGACATGGTGTTCGCCTTCTGCACGCCGGCGTACGTCTACAATCTGACGCTGCTGAATCCGACGCCAGGTACCGAGGTGCAGTTCTACGATCAGTTTGGCAACCCGTGCCCGCACGACTACGATGTGCCGTACGAGGGAAAGAACGCCGTTGTTGTCGCCGGACAGCTCAACGTCACGCAGACGGCCTACGGTGGACCGCACATCTACGCAGTCAATGCGTACACGCACGCGCACTGCGACGGCGAGCCAGTGAGCAAGGTGGTGCTGCATCTGACGGGCCCGACGTGCTTGGTCGACGTCGAGTACACGTTGCCCGACCTCGGCTCGACGCAGTGCACGGCAAACTGCACGGGCATATGCTGCACGGCGAACTTCACAGCTGGCGCGTGCACCAGCAAAGAGGCGTGTGACGCCGCACATGGCACGTGGGTGGGCGATACACAGTTGGTTGATGCGTCTGGTTTCACATGCAACGGCCTCTCTTCTAACCTGGCGAGCATTTGTTCCTCGCTCGGCACAAATTTCTGCTGCCCCGTCGACGTGCGTCCCGCCGTGACGCAAAGTCCGTTTGTGTCTCTCGCTACGTGTTTGAACACCGCGGAGCCACCGTCGTTGTCGTCGACGCTTATTCTGGAATTCGAAAGCGATGTCGTGAACGCCACAACGTGCACGGTTGCCGGAGCTTGTTGTTCTGGCGGTAGCTGCATCGATGCGACGGTCGAAGCGTACTGCACGAGCGTAAGCGGCTTCTTCTTCCCACACAAGCAGTGTCGCGACGACGTCGTCGATCAGTGCCGCTTGGGCCAGTGCTGCATTGTCGATTCAACGCGACCGACTAATCCGCCTACACCAGCGCCTACGCCGGCCCCAACCCCGGCGCCAACGCAGGCTCCCACACCGGCGCCTACCACGGCGACAACAACAACTGCGCCGACTACGGCGACAACGGTAACAACCGCAACGACGGCACCGACGACGGCGACGACGGTAACAACGGCAACGACGGCGCCGACGGTAACAACGGCAACGACGGCGACTACGGTGACGGCAACGACGCCCACGACGACGGTAACTGCCACGACGCTGACTACGTCGACGACGGCAGCGCCAACATTCTCGCCTACGCCGGCGCCCACGCCGACGCCGTGCAGTGAGATTGCGCCAGTCAACGGCAGTTGTGCGGGTGGTGGTTGCGAGAGTGGACTATGCAGCTGCTTCTGCACAGGTGTCGATGCACCGCCGGCGCCGTGTGGCGCGGCGCCAAACGTGTGCCCAGCCGGTCGCACTCCCGTTTGCTCGTGTGGAAGTTGCGCAACTCAAGCGTGCCCGATTGCTAACTCACAAGAGGGCTGTTTGATCCGAAACGGAAATATTCGCGGCGTTTGTTTTGGGGATCAATGCTTAACTGACAGTGGTGGCTCCTGCCCTGATGCCGGATGCGTGAACTATGGGTCGTGCAACTGCACGACGGCGAGTCCGGTGTGCGCGTGCGCCGTCGGTTTGACGGTTTACGGCGACACTATCGACGTTTTCTGCGCACCGCCAACATCGGCGCCCACACCGCAACCGACACCGTCGCCAACGCCTGCACCGCCGCCGATTGTCTGTTGCGCGTGCTTCAGCTTTGCGACATCGCAATCCGTCTGCGTTGCGCAGACGCCGGCAGATCAATGCGGTGCGGCGTGCGCTTCTATGGGAACCGTGTTGGTGGCCGAAAACGACGACGCGACGTGCTGCTCGTCGCAATGTTCGAATGCGCTGCCCACTCCGTGTCCCACACCGGCGCCGACGCCTGTGCCTACGCCGGCGCCCACGCCCTTCCCGACGCCGTCGCCAACGCCAGCACCGCCCTGTCCCGGCGTCGTGTGTCCGTTCAACGGCGGCCTGGCGTGCACCAACAACACCGTCGTACCCGGCAACTGCTTCCAGTTTCCCGGCTTCGACTCGCCGCAGTGCACGTTCCTCTCGGGTGGCGTCGTGACAGCGTGCGTATCTGGCTCGTCGACGTGCACGAACGGCGTCAACACAAACTGCACTTGCGCTCTCCCAGCACCGTCCTGCACGTGCACCGCCGGCCGGACGTCGGAAGTCTGCACACCGGCGTGCTCGGGCACGTGTCCGTTCAACCCCAACGAGCCGTGCAGCACGAACAGCGTCGTGCCGGGCGCGTGTTCGATACCCTCACAGGGTGGCCCGCTTACATGCACGTACACCGACAACGGAACCGTCGTACCGTGTGCCGCCGGCTCATCGGCGTGCACAACGAATCCGGGCGACTGCACGTGCGTGCTGCCCGCGCCATCGTGCACGTGCAACGCCGGTCGCAGCGCGTTCATCTGCTCGGCGCCGACGTGCACGCAGTCGGTGCCGATCAACGGCGCATGCTCGAACGGCAACAACAACGCCGGCTGCCCGACGGGCTCGTGCACGTGTCAGTGCACGGGCGTCAACCAGGCAGCGTATCCGTGCACGCCCGGCAGTGGCAACAACTGTCCCGCGGGCGGCACGCCGAGCTGCTTGTGCGGCCAATGTCCAACGTTCCAGTGCCCGCTCGACCCTGTGCAGGGTTGTTTCGCGCGCACCTCGATCCGTGGCACGTGCGACGCGGGTGGGCATTGCACGTTTGTGTCTGAGAACACGATCGTTCAGTGCGAGCCGTCGGTTGGATGCGTCGGCAACGGCACCGCATGCGCGTGTCCGGCGCAGCAGCCCGACTGCTTCTGCTCGGCGGGCGATCCGCAGGTGCCTGGCGCGACGAGTGTCGTCGATGCGGCGTGCTCGCTGGCCGGGTGCTGCAAGTGCTCAAGCGGTAACACGTGCACAAGCAACACGACACAAGCCGCGTGCGGCGCTGGCTGCGTCTTCTCGACGAGCGATCCGACGTGCTGCGATCAGACGTGCTCGGTGTACCCGGCACCGTGCCCGACGCCGTGCAACAGCGCCACTGTGAATGCGCTTCGCAGTTGCGCGGGCTCGTGTCCCAGCGGCAATTGCCAGTGTCAGTGTATCTCGCAGATCAACTTTCCGCTGGCGTGCAACACCGACATGAGCCAACCGATTTGCCCGGTCACGGCCGACAACTACAATGCAGAGTGCAAGTGCCCGGGATGCTCGACAACCAACGCCTGCCTCGTTGTCCCGCAACAACAGTGCACGACGCTCACGAGAGCGCCAATTGGCATATGCCGGTCGGGCATGTGCTTTGGCGTCGACGCTCGCGGTTCCGAATCAGTTTGCGGTGGCGCGTGCGCCAACGAGGCAGCGGCGTGTACGTGCACCAACAACAACTACACGTGCGCGTGCTCGTTTGGCTTGCAACTCAGCGCTACACTTGGAGTCCGCCTCGACGTGCCGTGCAACGCCAGCACAGGCCTCTTTTGCTGCCGCAATAAGCCGAGTTGTAGCGCTAACAACGTCAATTTGGCCGCTTGCGTTGCATCGGGCGGGACGCCCGACTATGACGACCCCACTTGCTGCCGTAGCGCCGCAGGTCTTGAGTGCGACGGGTGCGCAGCCAGACCGGACGAGTGCTCGACGATTCCAGTCGTGTGCCAGACCGATACAAGCGTCACGTGCTCGCGCGTTTTTCAATACCCAATTGGCCAGAAATCGGTCTGCGTCGGCTACCTGGGGGGCGCCAGTTGTGCTCCGCTCAACCCCGACGGATCGGTTAGCATACACAGGTGCAGCGACTGTGATTTGACTGCCCGGTATCCGTTCGCCCAAAATCCGCCGTGCTTTTGTCACAACCCGCCGCCCGTTGCTTGCTACTGCCAGGTAGTCGGCCAGTCGCAGAACGCGATAGGAAATGATGCCGGCGACAACACATTCGATGCACTGTGTCTGGCTTGCGGTCAGTTTCCGCCCGACATTAACGACAATTGTGGCTCGACTGTGTGCAACGGCGGCGACTGTACATGCGTTTGCGGTGGTCCGGGCGGACTTCCTTGCGCGACCAACACGTGCGTGACAACGAAGGTGTGCGTTTGTATACCCCACAAGAAGCGAGAGGCGGGCGTGGCGCGCCTCGGTGACGGTCGCAAACTGCTCGCGTTCGACGACGGCGGCGACTGGTACACCAACGAGGACGAGGAACACGACGATGATGCCGGTGATCAACGCCTGCTTGAGACGTACGACGATGACGATGCTGCTCATGTCGAAGCCGACAGTCGCGATCTGAGTGCTGCACTGCGCGTCAGCTACAACGACGATGCGAGCGAGGAATTTGGTCGCACCGGGGGACGTAAGTTACTTGGTTTTACACCGCCGTCATCGACGACGACGTCATCGTCGACGAGCTGCCCAACGACGGCGAGCGTGCAGTGGCACTACGCCTACCACACGTCGGGCTCGTGGAGCTCGACCGACACGCTGACGAGCGGACAACGGTACTGCTTCTCACGGCAGCACATGGAGGGCGCACTGCAAGTGCCGCCGGGCGGCCATCTGATGGTGGGCTTTCACTTCAACACGGCCGCCACGTCAACGAAGCCGGTGACGGCGACGTTCACCAACACGACGGTGACGTTCACCGTGAGCTGCGTGTCGGGCAGTCCCACGCAGTCGACGTTCGTCGCCGAGGTGTCGCCCGAGCTCTACACGGCCAACGACACCAGCTGGTATCCGTCGAATGTACAATCGTCACCACTGGTCTACCAGCTCGACTTTGCCGTGCCCGATCTCTGCCACGGCGGTAATCTGAAGCTCGACGCAGGCGGCGTGTTCTGCACAACGCTCACACTATCGTGCCCGCGCTCGAGAACGACGTCAACGTCGACAACTACAGCTGCGACAACGAAGACGACGAGCGCAACGACAAAGACGACGACGGCTGCGCCGACGACGAAGACAACAACGTCGACCACAAAGTCGCCAGCAACCACTACGTCTGCACCTACGCCGCTGCCGACGCTCTCGTGCGGCGGTCTGCACTGCCCAGTCGCGGCAGCGACTGGTCGCGGCTGCAACTCGACGGGTGTTTGCTTTGCTGGCGACTGTCACTTTGGCTCGTCAAGTGGTTACGTATGCGTGCGCAACTCGACCGAGTGTCCGTTCAGCAAGAAGCGCTGGGTGAGCGACGGACACGGTTGTGAGTGTCACTCGTGCCTGTGCTCGAACTCGACAACGAGCTCGTTTGCGACGCCCTGTGTGGCGACTACGACGACTACGAGCGCATCGACGACGACATCGACGACGAAGGCGACCACATCGACGACAAAGCCGACGACATCGACGACAAAGCCGACGACATCGACGACCAAAGCTACCACGTCAACGACAAAGGCGACGACGTCGACGACGAAGCCGACAACATCGACGACCAAGGCCACTACGTCAACGACAAAGGCGACGACGTCGACAACGAAGCCGACAAAGACCACCACGTCGACGACAAAGGCAACGACGACGACGAAGCCAACCACGGCAATCACGACGTACACCACCACGTCGACGACGAAAGCGACGACGAGTACAGGCCATCCGACACCGTATCCGACGCCGGCACCAACGACAACGTCGACGACCAAGTCACCCACGCCGGTGCCTACGACGACGTCGACGACGACAAAGACAACGGCAACGACCAAGTCACCTACACCAGTGCCGACAACGACATCGACGACGACAAAGACAACTGCAACGACTCAGTCTCCTACACCGGTGCCGACAACGACGTCGACGACGACGACGACCACGACAACGGCCACGACCCAGTCTCCTACACCGGCGCCGACGACGACGGGTCAGCCGACACCGGTGCCGTCGCCCGCGCCAACACCAGTGCCCACAACGACGGGCATGCCGACGCCAGCGCCGACACCTGTACCCTCGCCAGCACCTACACCTGCGCCGACACCGGTGCCTACGCCGGTGCCGACGTGTGGCAGTCTGTGTCCGCAAATCGCTGGCGCGTCGGTGCAACGATTCTGCCACGAGCAAATCGGCGCGTGCAACGTTACGACGCGCACTTGCCAGATCGGTGGCATTCCGGAAAGCATACCGTGCTCCGCTAACGAATGCTCGACCGCGGGCGCGTGCCAGTGCGACGTTTGTCAGTGTTTGTACACAGAGGGCGGCACCAACAATCATTTTGCCCGCTCATGTTGCTCGACCGCGCCGCCGCCGCCCGCCGGCCCGCCCGACGCTGGTCACTGCCAACCGTCGGTCTACCGCAAGCAGTGCGAGGAGCAGGGCTACGTCATCTCGATCTTCACACCGTACCCCGACGCCGCTGCCGACAACGGCACGTGCCTGCTCGACGCACCGTGCAACGTGAACTCGTGCGACAGCTGCTCAATCACTGCACACGTCGACACCGAGCGGCAGACAATCACGTACTTCTCGACCGACGGCAACGGGCACCCGTGCACCACCGTGCTTGCGCTTTCGTTCGTCGCCGAGTCGCAGACGTGCACCGAGCTTGGCACCGCCGGCTGCATTATCGAGCAGCTCGACTGCGGTTACGAGGCACCGGCCGGCCAGGCGTTCTTCCTGCCTGGCGATCTCGATGACGACGACTCGAGCAGTAGCAGCAGTTCCAGCTCAAGTTCCAGCAGTTCAAGTAGTAGCGACAGCGATAGTTCATCCGCATCGTCCGTGCGCTGCCGCACGCGACGCGACACGCTATGCCAAGCGTCGTCGCACATCGTCATTCCGTTCAGCTCAGCCTACCTCGGTGTGACGGTTGAGATTCCCGACGGCGCGGTCGTCGTCAACGGTACTGCGCAGCTAATCTCGGCATCGGGCGGATGCACCGTCGACACCAACTGCACACTGCAGCTACCGATCATCGCCTGTGTGCCACGCGGCAAGATCGACACGGGCGACGAATCGATCATCCTGCAGCAGGAGGTGCAGCCGAGCGAGAACCTGACGATCGGCGTCGAGAACAGCTGCTTCGTGCCGACGCTGCTGACGGCGGCGGCCAACTGCTCGGCTTCACCGACAGCGGCGGCGATCGTCGACGAAACAGCTACACGCGTGGCACAGATTGCGTTCTGCGACGAGTTCAACAACGCGCCTGTGACGCTAACGAGCGCGTTTGACGTTGGCTGTTGCGTCGGCGCCAGTGCGTCGATCGCGTTGGCGCTCGGCACGTCAACACCTACTCGTGCACAGCTGTTTGCGTTTGCTAGCGCCGAGTCGATGGTATCGACTACGCAGGATCAGTGCGACGCAATTGTCTCGCTCCAGATTCTGTTGGCTACGAGCGCTTCGTGCCAGCAGCTTGTCTGCGGCGACCTGCAGCCTGCACTCTGCCCGGCGGCATGGAACGGCGGCACAACGAGCCGCAAGCGCTCGACGACGAGCACCGACGGTCACATGTTCCTCGCCTTCGAGCAGTGCGGCGGCGCGCCCTCAACGCCGCACGACCGCGACGCCAACGACGCCGTGTTCGAGGCGTCGGCCAACTCACTGTTCAACAACACGCACTGGTTGGGCACGCACATCTTCATCACGCCCGTCGCGCAGGGCTCGATCGACGACTTTGCGCTCTCGGTGCGCTTCGCCGACTTGGGTCTGCCGGCGGGCGCACAGGTGTGGATCACGCACCTCGGCGCCGAATCGACGACCGACTGCTACACCGTTAACTCGCCGCTTCACGCGACGACCGAGTGCCCGAGCGCCGCCGGTGCGCCGCTCCTACGCTCGCTACGCGCCGCACTGCCGCAGTACCTGGGCGCAGCGAATCAGTTCGTCAACACGATCGACGACGAGCAGCGTGTGACCAAGGCGGCGCACTCGGTCTCACTTGTTGCGATGCCACCGACGACTGGCACGACGCACGCCAGCGCGGCGGTGACGCGCCAATCGATCATCGTGCACGCCGAGCTGACGACGCGTGGCTCGAACTGCGTCGTGCGCACGAACGGCCAGGCGAGCGACCCCGTCGGCTTCGGTTTCGTCGTGCCAGCGCCATGGAAGTGGCCACTCGAGGGTGTGCCGATGTACATGGACGCGGCGCACCAGCTCGGTCAGTGCGTCGAGGGCGGCAACGGCGGCGAGCCGTGCTCGGAGAAGGACGAGTGCCCCGGTGGCTACTGCGACGCGACGGCGTCGAAGAAGTGTGTCGACGCGTTTGGCGAGGACGGCGTGTCGGCGTACCACGCGTGCACGCACACCGCGCAGTGCCCATTCGGTACCTGCTACGGCTACATCGGCTCGGGCGACGTTGGCGCGTACGCGCACTTTGGCGAGTGGCTCGAGTGCCGCGCGGCGGGCTGCTACGCGCCACCGATCCTCGTCAAGGGCGCACAGCGTGCGGTCGATCCGCGCTGCGCGTTGGGCAACTGCCAGGAGTCACAGGTCGTGAGCTGGTGGTCGGCGCTCGACGGCGACGATCTGTTCTCAATGGAGGAGTAGAGAGAAAGAGAGAATTGAACAAACCAACGACCTCACGGTCGACTTTGCAAACACACAACGATTTTTTGCATTTCTTCGCGCACCGGCCCGGTGCACCGGTTTATCCAAATAATGCAAAATGTTTGAACATCCAAAGTTCAACTGCAGTGCACACAGCGTAACCCGCTCGCCGCCACCGCCCACTTAGAACAGAGATGATCGACGACGGCCACGACGACGACAACAACAACGAAGCGACACAGCCTCGCGACGGCACCCTGGCCGCCTATTTGGCGTACGAGTACGAGTCGAGCACCCGAAGGACGCGCTACATGCAAGAGAAACTGCACAACGCGCCGGTGTTCTCGTCGCGCACTGGCGTACGCTTCTTCGAGTACGCCGACCTGGCGGCGTTTCGACGCGTCGAGGACGAGGTACACAGTCGACGCAGTGCGCGCGCTGGCGATGTGGTGTACGTGCACAAGGGACCGAGTCAGCATGTGTTTGTGTGCTGGCATTTGCACGGCGATCGCGACACTCTGACGATCAGCTTCACCGAGGAGCTTGGCATCGACGCGCGCGACGAGCCCGACGACGTTGACGTCGAGCTGCGCTACGCGCCTATTCTCCGCGGCGAGTCGCGCTGTCGCAAGCCCATCGACCTGTACCTGCGACCCACCAACGTCGCCGTGACGCGTCTGTACGGCGCGCTGCCGCACGACGTGCTCGCGACGCTGCGCCGCTTCTACGTGTTCAAACTGTGCTACCGATTTGGCTCGTTTACACACTTCAAGACGCGCCTCTGGCGGCTGGCGCCCAACGAGGTCAACGACCTGCCGCTCAAGAGCCACTCGGACTGCGTCTCGCGCTTCTCGCCGCGCATCTCGCGCTTCGACGCGCTGTTGGACTGCGCCGAACGCTTCCGTCGCATGAGCGTCCCGCTGTCGACACTGCACGTGCTGCTCGTCACCAACAAGCCACGTCTTCGGTTCCTCCACAACAACCTGGCGCTGCTGCTCGGCATCACGTCGTGGGTGCCAGGCTACTGGCATATTGCGAACTCTGTGCTCTGGTTTCCAACGATGCGCGCGCACCCCGGCATGCCGAACACGGGCAGCTATCGGTACATGCTGGAGCTGCGCGGTCCAGTCGAGACACGTGCCGAGGTCGCACGTCTATTGACACTCGTCGCCCTGCGTGAGCGAAAACCGCCCGTCGTCGTTGAGTTGCACCTGATCGATCTCAAGCTGCCGCGCGACTGGTGCATCGATCTGGCTGGGTGGCGCACGCAGATGAACGGTCACGTATCGGAGATCACCGACTGGCCGCCACTCGTCGTGCCGTCGCCTGCGTCGGCGCAACCGCATCGTGAGTTGATTGTGGGCGCGCAGTTTCGCTGGTCGTATCAGCACGCGCGCATGCTCGACGTCGTGCTCGCGCTCGCGTCACTCGAACTGCCCGTCTACGTGAAGTTGTGGATCCTCGAGTGGCTGCCTGAGCCGTTTATTTGGCGCTCGACCGAGCTGCAGCGTGTTCGGCTGCTCGAGGGTGTGCACAACAGTGTGAAGCGCTTGCGCGCTCAGCAGGCCGCTGCGCCACAAAAACGCCGACAGACGAGAGCGACGAAGACGTCGCAAACGAAATAAATCTTTCAGGTCCACGCGCACAAGTCTAAATGTTCACGCGCGCCTGCCTCCTTTCATGCGATGGATCAAGCAAACACAGACAATGAGCCCAGCAAGCCACTGTTGGTGCTCGATCTCGACGAGACGCTAGTGTCGACAATAAGCGCGGCACGCGCAGCGCTCATCGACACGACATTCATGCCACGCACACTGCTCGACATCGAACTGAAGCCTGGTTGCGTCGTGCGCTACGCTGTCTTCAAGCGTCCGTTTGTCGAGAACTTCCTCCGCTACGTGGCGCGCTTCTATCGCCTCGCGCTCTGGTCGGCCGGCGAGCCTGCGTACGTGCAACGCGTCGTACGCGACATCCTTCAACCACTGCTCGCCGACGTCGGCGTGTCGTTTGAGTTTGTCTGGACGTCGTGCCACTGCGGCCGCGCCGACGACTACAACGGCGGCGAGCGCTCGACGACGCCCTACGTCAAGAATCTCGCTGCGATCGGCGAGGTGTCGCTGTCGCGTGTGCTGCTCGTCGACAACAATCGCGACAACGCGTTGCTTCAGCCGTCGAATCACGTCGGTGTGCCCGATTTTGTTGCGTCGGCCGCCGACGCGTGGCGTGACAACTGGCTGCCCGAACTCGCCGAGTTCCTCGAGTTGCTCTCGTACGTCGAGGACATGCGCACAGTGAACAAACGCTGGTGGACGGCCAACGTGGGCGCAGCGCTCGTCTACCCGGCGTCGCCGCCGCCGCCACCACCGCTGCCGCGACCACCTACACCGTACGACTCGCTCACCGCGCTGCGCGAGTGGCGACTGCAACGCCGACATTCACGTCGTGGACTCTACTGGGTGCATGGCGCCGAGAAACGCCCACCTTCACCATTAAAAGCAGCCGTTTAATCACATGCTGAGCGACGATGTGTCGGTCATCAGCTGGAACTCAATCTGCGGCGGCACGACGCCCGACGCCAGCATGGCGGCACGCGTCTGCGTCGGATCGATGTGATCGATGATGCGCTCGAGCGCCACCACCACCTCGGCTGCCGAGAGGCGCTCGTCGAGTCGTGGGCGTGTCATCGCGTTGAGCAGGCCCAGCATGCCAGGCGGCGCGGCGGGTGGCACGTTGGTGATCTCCGAGCCCACCGTTGGGTCGTGCACACGTCGAGGCTCGAACGTCGTCGTTGTTGTGTCGAACATCAGCGCGATGGTCTGCGCGGTGGCGTAGACGTCGGCGGCCTTGGTGCGCGCGAAACGCTCGGCGCGTCCGAGATCGGGGCGTGACAACGCGACGGCTGGGTCGAGGTAGCCGCGAGTGCTCGCGTATGGCAGATCGCAGTAGAGCGCGTCGCGATCGACTTCAACGGGATCGCGCACGAGCAGCAGCGGATCGTTGAACGCACACGTGTGACCGAAATCGATGATCCACGTCGCCACGGTGCGCGCGTCGCTCGACTCGTCCCAGTAGACGACGGTGTTGGGCGCCTTGACATCGCGATGCGCCAGACCGGCGGCGTGCATCGCGGCGATGCCCGCTGCGAGCGAGTGCGCAATCGTAAGCGCAAGCAGCCAGTAGCGCCCGACGGCACCCGCGCGCCACATCGGGTAGAGCGTCTCACGCAGGAAGTTGACCAGGTTGACCGAGCCGACGATGTAGTTCGTCACGAGGAAGATCGACGGCTCGCCGTCACCGGGGTGAAAGATGGTGAACTGATCGAGCGTCGCGAGGAACAGCAGCGTCTTATCCGTCCACCCGCCGTTGCGACGCGACGTCGGGCGGCGAAGGCGTGCATCAACCAGCAACGACGCGTTGAACTCGGCCGTCACAACCGACAGCAGCGCGTCGTAGCGCTCGTTGAGCGTACGACCCAGCCGCACCGCTCGATCGACACGAAACTCCTTCAGAATAACCTCCTGGTTCGTTGTGATGGTGCCGGCGTTGATCAGCACATCGGCGACGTACACACGACCGAAATGCGTCGACGCGAGGTCGGCTCGAATGCGGTACTGCACGTCGTTGCCGTGCTCACCGGGCACAATGACGTCGCCAACGATCAGCTTGCGCGACGGGTTGATTTGCGGCGGCGGTGGGTAGCGCGGCGGCGGTGGCATCGGCGGCGGCGCGAACGGCATCAGGCCCTCGATCGACGACGACGACGGTGGTTGGAATGGTGACGACACGTCAGAATCGAACGATTGCAAACTCGACGGCACCGAGTTGAACGTCGACGAGTCGTACGTCGTCGACGATGGCGTGCGCCCGGCGTAGCGACGAATGTCGAGTGGCAGGCTCGCCATCTAACTCACACACGCACGTTATCGTTCAAGTGAGTGGGCGGGGCGCGAGTTTAGAGCGTGCACATCCAAAAGACGGCGTGCGGAGCACAAAAGCGCCCCACAACACGTGCACAGCAACAAACAACACACAATGCCACCTCGAACACGAAGTCAATCAACGGCGACGGAGAAGCCGATCGCAATTACTACGATTGAGCTGCCAGCTCCCGACGACGGCGATGAGCTGCGACGCCAGCTGCTGTCGGAGACGGCTCCGCAAATGGCCACCACGATACGCCTAGCATCTCTGTGGAGCGTTGTCGTGTTCTGCTACGCGACGTCGCCCAACGCTCTGTGGGCGATGTGGTTCGCTGGCGTGATCGTGGGCGTCGCGCCGTTGACGCCGTTCGACTTTCTCGTGTTCTGCTCGACGATGGTGATCGTGGGAGTCGTCGGCGCTCTCGTACGATCCGCGTGCGTCAAACTGATACAGAGCAATCCCGAAACCGCCTGGCGTGCGGCAACCTTGATTCTTAGCGTATCGACTGTGTTGGGCGCGCTGGCGATGATGGCACAGGGAATACTCTTTGCGTGCGCCAACGTGCTCGTCGTGTCGGTGCTCTGCAACTTGCTCTACCCGACGATGGCAAAAGATCCAAATGCTGTGCAAGTCGCTGGCAGCGCGCCCATTGCGCCCGAACCGGCAGCGCATTAAAAACAAAATGATTTCGAGCCGCGCATCGTCGAGTGCCGATTACCTGACTCGTTCAACCGCAGTCGTCACGCGGCACGCGATCTCAGAGGCCGAGTCGACGGCGAACAATCACGAACGCATCATGCGAATGGCACGTCGCTCTTCGCGCGCGCCGCGTAGGCCAGAGATGAAGCTTCTGCGAGCTGCCGTCGCACGCACGTTTCCGTTGATGCCCAACGTTGACACACGCGAGAATCTGTTCGTGTCGATGTTTCCCGAGACGCTCTCGCGTGCCAACTTGGGTGATTTGGATGTTGCGACTGGCTGGGTGCTCGACAAGATTGAAGGCGTTGCGGCGAACGCGTGGGCGCTCTGGTCGGCACTCTACCCGCCCACAGTGGGCAAGGATGCGCTAACGGGCGCTGTGACGATCAAGCTGGCAGAGGAGCCGCCGGCGTACATCGGTGCCGACAGCGGTGGCGACGAGTTGCGTGGGCGTGCCGACACGCTGATGCTGGTGTTTCGCGACGGCGAGGTGCTGTGCTTTGACAACTGCCCACTCCTCCCGTTGATGATGCGACCGAACGACGGACGTACGGGTTTGGATGGCGAGCTGTGCGTGCGCCGCCGTGCGCTCAACGACGACGAGAAGGCGCGTTTCATCGCTGCGACACGCGACGACGCCGAGTTTGGCGCATCGTACCTCGAGCCGCAGGATGCGAGCGAGCTGTCCGACGTGCTGTACGATTTGTGCTACATGGCACACGACATCATGCTCGCCGACAACAAAAAACAGACGCTGTCGACCTACCAGCGTAAGCAGGAAGCGATCGCGTCGGCACCCTACTCGGAGCGGCTGGCCAAGATGTGTGAGCGCATGCAGGTGCGCGCGCTCACCGAGAAGCTACTCGTGCAGCGCAAGCCCGCCACGACAGCCGAGACGGCAGCGCTCAGCGCGAGCAATGGCAACGGCGGTGGGCCTGCACCGACAACGGAGCGCGCAGCGAGCGCCGAGTACACGAAGGCGGCACTCGAGCTCGAGTTCTTCCGCCGCCGTGTGCTGGCTCAACCGGCACCGTACCTTTCACCGATCCTACTGTTGCCCAAGCAGCCGCATCGCATGTCGACGGTACGCTACGCGTTCACGACCAAGATGCGTCGCACGGTCGGTGTGCGCACCGATGGGCTGATCTTTGTTGGCGAGGATCAGCCGTTTGCGCCCGTGTTCATCGACGCGGACGGCGCGATCGTCAACCCGTCGGCACACTCGGCTCGCCCGAGCGCGTTGAAGAAGTACAAGCCGCGACTGGCAAACTCGTTCGACGCCAAGCTGGTACGCAACGCAGACACGGGCGCGTACGAGCTGTACGCGTGTGATCGTGACACGCCGGTGCCGTCGGCGGGCCTCTGGTACGGCGAGTCCGAGGAGGAGGTTGAGCGTACTGCCGCACTGGGGCGCGAAGCTGTCGTTATCAATCAGGCGCAAGCCGACGCTGCACTCTTCCGACCCGAGGCACGTGTCAACGATCGCTCGATCTGGCACTCGGTCATCTGCGAGTGCAACCCGTACCTATCACCCGCCGCCGAGCGTGCGATCGCTGCAGTACCACCACCGTCGTCCAAGGAGGACGTCGAGCGCTACGTCGCCGCTGTCGGCGTTCACATTCGCTGGCAGCCGGTGCTCGAGCGGACGAAGAAGCGACGCGCCAACACGTACGTCAACTTCTGTGGCATCGTGCAGGCGATTGGCCTGTTTGCATCACGCGAGGAGATCTGCGCGCACGTCAAGGCGACCAACGAGGCGCGCCGTGCCGCCGCGGCGGCCGACTACATCGCTACGTTGGCGGTCGCGACCGACATGCTCGGCGGCCCGTCGAATCTCGCTGGTGATACATGGAAGCCGTTGGCGGAAAATCAGTGAACACGCTGCGCCGCCGGTTTCGTTTATAAATCATTGCGAATCGAGCCGCTTTTACAAGAGAGGCAGTCGCTCACGCAAGTTGACAGATTTCGCTTGGCAAACAAATGAGTAGTCCCTACGCACGTGCTGCATTGACGCGTATCGAGGTTGAACTGCGCACATTGCTCGATCGACAGGACGCGGCGACGGGCGACGAAGCAGTGCGGTTGGCAGCGCGTGTCACCGAGCTGCTCGAACGCCAGGAGCGACTGCTCAATGGCGAGTCGGACGGCAGCGATGAACGACGTGTCGAACGCGAGCTGGCGCGTCGAGGGCTGGCTAGTTCGAGTAGCGGATCGTCGTCGAGCAGCGAGCGCGCACAACTAGCACGTGAGATGAATTTGGTTTCTCTCGGCGGCGACGACGACGATGACGGTGAACCGTCGAGCATCGACGATCTCGAGCGTGATGTACACGCGAAGCGTGCGCGCGTCGAATCTCTCAACCGCAATCGGCCGTCGTTCGACGATCTGCGCCGCATCGATGAGTCAAACGCCGTGCTGGCCGTCGCGGCAATCGAAAGTCCCGCCGTGCGTCGCGCGTTGCAGAGCGCTTCGCGCTTCGCCGAGGTCGACGTGGCGATGACGCGTGATTCGATTACGTGGGCGCGCATCGATCTGCACACGCGACACGGTGACGATCAATCGCTCGCCGATTGGGCGCAACTCGACGCGCGTGACGCGCTCTATCGGTATCTCTTCTTTGGCACGCAGGCCAACACGGCATGGCGGCTGACGCCCGAATGGTGGCGACTGGTGTTCTGCGACGTCTCACCGCGCCGTACGGTGCTCGCACTCGGTGTGCGCAGTTCGCTGCGCTGGCCGATGAGTGACAACGGTGCCGACTACCATGCGCATCGATTAGGCTTCCGTGCAACGGGTCAGGACGATGTGCTGTTTCCTGCACCCGACGTGCGTCACTCGGCGGAACTGGGGCGTCGCTTTGTCCATCAAACCGATGGCAATCTGTGCGCGATGCATGCGTTCAACAACGTCGCACGCTCGCTACTCCTCACACCGCCAACATTCTACTCGGCGGTGTTTGACGTTTCGAATCCGCACATCATCGGCGAGGACGACACGCTCGAGTGGTTTCGCAATCGTGTGAACGCGGGCGGCACCGATGGCGACCTGGCAACGGCTGCGCTGCGGCGTGGCGTGCTGCTGGGGCGTGTGATTGTGCGGAATATCTTCGACATCGAAGCGCTCAGCGGCTCGCCGCTCGAAGCGCTGGCACGACGCAACGGCGGTGTTGTGTTGCTCGCGCCGCGTGGTGGTCACTACGTGCCCGTGCTGCCTGTCGAGGGCGGCGCGTGGGTGCTGCTCAACGATAAATCGCCAGTGATGGGCAAGGGCGCACTGCGTGCGTCATCGTTTGCAAACGTAATGCGCACGTACTACTTGGCGAAGCTGCACATCGGCCGACTCGATCACAACGATCTCGAGTCGACGGCGCGACGACTGCGTGAGCAGCCTGTTGTCGATGCGTCGAGCGAGCTGCGCATTCTCGTGCCGCTGCACTTTGTGCCGCAGCTGTCGAACGAGATGTCGTCGCTCGATCGGTTGGCACACTTCTGGGCGCGCTACGTGGTGTGCAACACGAGTGCGCTGCTTGATAATGTCAATCTGCCCGAGGGCGATCACGTGCTCGCGATCAACTACGCCTACGCACGGCTGGCGAGTGTCGCCGACACGGGCATGCTGTGTGAGACTCGACGTGGCAACTTGTTCACGCAGCTGCTCGCACAGATGGAGACCGAACTGGCGCTCAACGAGGTGGCTGAACGTCTCGCGCGAGTGCTTCTTGTTACGCCACTCGACGAGGAGGAGCTGCGCACTGTTATCATCGACGCGCGTCGCGTGCTCATCACACCACGTGCGCTCGGCCTGCTGCTCGATCCGGCTGACGCGTGCGCACCGCTGACGAACCGCGAGTGGTTGCGCCTCGCGGCGCTGCACGTCGTGACGCGCAACGAGCAGATGGCGTACAGCTCGAACGCGCTGCTGTTCCTGTTCATGAACTGTCTGTTCACCGATCATCGTGGCAGTGGCGATGTCGAAGGTCGGTATCCGGCCGTCGTACGACTCTGGACGAATCTGCATCGCGAGTTTGTCGTGACGGGCCAGCGCACGATGGCGTCGGAAGTGCTGCCACGACCGCGCGGCGAACTGCCACACGAGCGTGCGATTCGACTGCTCCTCTTCACGCTGCCGCCCGCCAACGACTGGAACTTCTTTCAGTACCTAGTGCTGCGCGCGACGACGTTTGACCGCTCGCTGTGGCTGCTGTCGGCATTCATCGACTCGGCGCCGTCGTCGATCGGTCTTCGTCGGCCAACGCTGGGCGAATTGCAGCCGGTTGCACGCCTCGATCGTATCTTCACCGAGGACTCGGGCAGTGACGCGCTGACGTACGTCGATCTGCTCAGGCGGCACTTCTTTCTCAGCACGGTGTCGGAGACACGCGATGTCGACGCGCGCGTGCGCGCTCAGACACGCACTCATGCGGCGCTATTTCAACGACCGCATTTCATCGATTGGTTCGACATCATTGCGGCACCGCGACGATTGGTTCAGCCGTCTGACCAGTCGACAGAGTCGGCCGCCGCCGAGGCCGTTGCAACGAACAAACCGCAGCTGCTCATGCGTCTGTACGGCACGATGTCGCACCTCGACGGCTCGTTCTACGATCGACGCAACGTGCGTGTCGATCCGCACGATGTGACGCTGCGCGACACGCTGACGACACGCTTCGACTCGAACACCGATCGTGTGGCACCGACGTCCGAGCCGATCATTCGACTGGACGAAGTGTAACGAATAACGCACCGACAGACTGCGTAAATAATGCGTTGTTTCATTTGCACGCTCAAAGTGTGCAGCCACCACACGCTCGACAGACACGCTGGATCGAGGCGCCCACCAGGAACCTTGCTTGCACGAGCGCCGCCAGATGCTGATCGCGTGTCACCCACACGCGCTCGTGCGCACGCACTTTGTGGCAGTTGACGAGACAGAAACGCTGCGGCAGCGACGACTTGCAGATGTTTGTTTTGTGCTTGTCGCTCCACCAGTGGTTGCGCAAGCTCGACACGAGCAGCAATCCATCGCACACCGCGCACAGTTTGGCGTGCTCGTTGACCGTCGATTGTTGCGGCGGTGGCTGAACAGTGTCGAATGTCGTCTTACTTTCGCCCGTCTGATGAATGGTCAACGAGCGTGCGACCTGGAAGACGACTGGCGGCAGCGGTGGCCACGGTGAGTAGAGCGGCGACGAATGCACCATGAGCGGTCGCGTCGGCGGCGAGAGCGGTCGAATGGGCGGCGAGTGCAGCTGCACGGGCTTGAGCATCGGCGGCGGTGTTGGTGGGCGTGAGAGCGGCGCACCCATGCCTGGACTTTCGGTCGACGAGGCGACTGCCTTGTGAAATATGCGCTGCATCTCGGCGTCCATCTCCTCGTCGGTTGCCAACTGTAGGCCGTTGGCGCGGATCAGTGCGCGGCAGAGACTCTCGCTGCTGTCGTCGTCGTCCGAGTCGACGGGCGTTGCGAAACAGTCGGTCATCGCGCGCGCGCACACACGAGCACTCTCTCGACTAGCGTGCTGGGTGTTGATTTCATAGATTTGGATTTGCGTGTTTGGATGTGGCAGTGTGGCGCACACGTGAGTGCCTCAGGCGCTCACTCAACGACAACAAACCACCGATCGATGACTGAGCATGTGGCACTCCAGCTAGTTCGTTCGCACATCGAGCAGGCTACGCCCGCTGCGCCAGCCGTGCAGGAGCCAGCCGAGAGTGCAGCGAACGAGGAACGGCAGCGCAGACTGGCGGCTGCCATGGCGGCCATCGAACGCGCGCAGCGTGCTTACAACAACTTGCCAGAAACACAGTTACCACCCGCGATGATCGACGCAATGTTAGATGGCATAGCCGGCACGGCAGTCGACGTCGAGGGCACGCGCAAGTCCAAGCTGTTCTTCTGGCCACGCGGCCCCGACGTTGACACTGTGTTTATCGATGCGGTTGTGATTGAGACACTCGCGCGCCTCGACGTCTGGGCGCGTCCCGAGGAGCACACGTACGAAATTCTCGTCTGCGGTGCTGCGGACCGCGACCGCAATCGTATCTTCGACAAGATTCGTCGTCTCTGTCGCGAGTCGCGCGACCGAGTCATCAGGCAGAACATGCGCACGATTTGGTTCCAACTCAACGGCGCCGCAGGAGCCATTCTCAAGCTCACATTTATGGAGCGCGACGTTGGCATGATGCGCGGAACCAGCGCCGACCTGGTCATTCTACGCGGTTACGCGTCGGACGAGCTGATCTCAGAGCTGCTCGTGCCGCTACTCGACTGTCGCGGCACGCACGCACTTTGGCTCGTGTCGGGATCTGTGCCGCGTGGTGATCCGCAGCAGCAGGTGATCAACGCAGCGTTTGAAACTGTGGAATTGAACTAGTGTGCGCTCATCGCGTGTGTGCGTGTGTTCATTGCGTTCTCGTCGGGCTGTCATTTCGGCGGCCCAGAATACGCGCCTGATTCGGCCGACGCGCATGCTCGTACAGATTGCACTGATAGCGCTTGCGCAGCATCTCCTTGGTCGGGTGGTCGAACGAAACGACGACGGGCTCGCGCGTGCTCGCCAGGCACGCGTCGATCTGGCTGCACAGCGCCTGGCCATCGGAAAACTTCCGCGCGTCGATCACCGTCACCGTGTCGCTCTCGATGATGATCGTCGGCTTGACCGTCGATGTTGTTGTGCTCACGTTATTCGAGTTCATTTTGTGTTTTGTTCGGCTCGTGATTCGAAGGGGCGCGTGCGCGCGAGCTTTTAGATTCTACCGTCGCTGGAAACCACTACGTTTCCGTGGCGCGTCTTTGGATCGCGAGTTTGACGTTGTGCTCGAGCTCTGCAGTCCACGCGCGTTCGACGTACTCACACTTGGCTACGGTCTCGAGTTGGAGCAAGTTGCTAAATACAAACTGCGCTCGGCCGCGTTCCTCGTCCGTCAGCACCAGTTGCCCATCGAATTGCTCATGGGCGTAAACGATAGTCGCCGAGGCACAGTTGAGGTGTTGGCATGCGCATGAACGCTCCACCACGTGCGATGTGTAGAAACGCACGACAACCTGGTGTTTGTTCAACGCCGCGGGTCGCAGCAGCGATGCGAGCACGGCGGCGTGCATCAACGACACGCCCAACATGTACTTCTCCGACGTGCCCTGATCGGGACCGGGACGAAGTGCCAGTCGCTTGAGTGCCATGCGCACCGGCACGGCAATGTACAGCACCGTCGCACGGCGCTCGACGACGTCGAAATCCTCGACGACATCACGCTTCGCAAGTGCGAGGTACGCATCGAGTGCCTCGCGTGAGAGTGAGCCCGCAATGAAGTTCCACAGCGCAAACGCACGACAGCCGACCAGAGAGCGGTCGTGAAGTGCGCCGACTGAGCGTGGCGCGCGTGAGACGCGCATGAGCGAGTTCGACGCCTGCGCACGTCGTCGCTCGCCCATCACAAGCTGAATCTCGGTACCGTCGCCGCTCTCGTTGAAGCGCGCCAGCACTTCGGGTGGTACCGATTCGTCGTAGACGCCGATACGCGGACACTGCCGCAGGTGCGAGACGATCGTCGATTTGCCCGCGCAGATAATGCCCTCGATCATCACAACGCGACCAAGCAGTGCGTGTTGTTGGATCAGATCAATCTCGGCCTCGCTTAGCGGCAGGAAACGAAACAGGAAGTGGTACGTCGCCAGCCACGCGCGCCACGTCCAACGAGCCGACGCACGAACAAACGCCCAGCAGACCCAGAGGTAGAGCGCGATGAAGCGCAGCGAGAGCATCGCGCCGACCCACGAGGCGGCGAGCGTCGTGTCCTTGCGCCAGAACAACAGCACGATGATGATCGCCAGATGCAGCTTCCAGGGCAGGAAGAATACGTGACTGGTGAAGTAGCTGACGAGCGACTTCATAAGTTGAACTGCCTGGTTGGCGCGGGCGCGCGCGCCCATAGCGACGTGTGTGTATACGGTAATCCAAAGCTGCGCTCCGCTCGTGTAGGCAACCGACACCCAAAGCGATGGCGAAGATCTCTGTCGACATCGACGAGCTGATCGCGATCGATCTACGCCGGCGACGACGTGCCGACGACGAGAGCTGTGCGCACGGCGTGCCGTTTGGCAATGTCAACGTGGGCATCGAGACGGCACTGTGCTCGGTGGGTCTCTCGTACTACCATCCGCCCGTCAAATCGACGAGCAACGGCAAAGGAGGCGCGAATGGTGACGGCGAACAGCTGCGCAAGGCCGACGTCTACGTCCTCCAACGAGCCTACGACGTGTCGAAGCGCGACGGTGTCGTGCTAGCGCGCAACGGAGTTGCGTTTGTCGGCCTTCGTGCAACGACGGCGCATCAGCTCGCGATGGCACTGCTGGACCTCTCGAGACACAAGCTGACGCTCGAGAGCTACCTTGCGCACGTGAATAGCCTGATGGAGACCGAGAAGGCATGGCAACAGCAGCGATATGAAGAAGCGAGGAATGGCGGTGAGGATGAGTCTAGCAAGTAAAAAAGTGATATGATGAGCAGTTCAGCCGTCGTGTGTCGAAGAAATGAGTCGATTCGGCGCAGCCAACGCCGAGATAAAAAATCGACAAAATTCGGATTGGCAATTCAAAAAGTGTTGGTTCCTAGGTTCGTGGAATACTTGCACCATAAATCGTTGTATTTAATTTTTCAACCGAATTATTTTCATTATGAATTTGCCATTTAAAAATTGCGCCCAAATAAAATCAGTTGAAAAATTAAATACAACGATTTATGGTGCAAGTATTCCACGAACCTAGGAACCAACACTTTTTGAATTGCCAATCCGAATTTTGTCGATTTTTTATCTCGGCGTTGGCTGCGCCGAATCGACTCATTTCTTCGACACACGACGGCTGAACTGCTCGTGATATTAACATTTCTTCATTCATCGCCTCCAGTTCACTTTACACGTCTCAAGTCCTCGACGGTGCGATCGCGCTCCCACGGCAGTGGTTTGGCGAGGAACTGCGGATAGTGCCACCCGGTGCCGTCTGTGAACTCGAGCAGCAGGTTGCCACGGTGCGATCGCACTTTGCGATGCATCTGCGTGCCGAGCGTGCCGACGATGCGCGGTCGATAGCGATGTACGACGTACCGCCCAGCGGCATCGACGTGGCGCAAGTCGAGCGTGCTGACGATGTACGAAGAGTCGTTCGAGATCGAGAAGACACGTTGGTTCTCCGAGTACATCTGCGTGCGCAACGCCACGTCGACAATCAGCGAACCGAGCACGATGGTGCTGTTCGTCAGCTGGAACGCCGGGTTGGCAAAGGCGCGCGTGACGACCGTCGGCGGTGCGCGCGTGAGATCGCCACTCAAATCGATCTCGGTCGCGCTGTGCGTTCTGAGCAGGAACAACACTCGCGTCACCGGATCGTACGACACACGATTGAAGTCGTTGGGCAAGTCGCGCACGAGAACGGCGTCTTGGCGCGTCGCGCTCACGACGCTGCCCGTCGCCGGATCGAGCACTCGATCGACGTAGCGCGCCTCGATAAGATCCCAACGCGTCTTAACGCCGCCGGCCGAGCAGCCGGGCTGACTGCTGTCGTAGAATATCACCTCGCCCGACGCGGACATCTCGAAACCGCGCGACGTCGACGTCGCGGTAACCAGTCCTTCGGCTTCTGTGAGGAAATCAATAATCTCGTTCCACTCGTCGGTGTCGATGTGCGCCATGAGAAACAAGTGCGACGTCACTCGCACAAACACGTTGCCCGCCTCGGGCGCGCGTGTGCCAAACCGGACGCTCGAGAGCGAGCCCGTTGGTGTGTCGAGTGCCAGCAGCGGTTCCGCGCCGACGAGTAGCTTGGGATCGACGTCAAAGTGCTTCTCGGGATCGCCGCCCGAGTAGCGCACCTTCAACGTGCTCGGCTCGCACGCCGAGAAGCGCACATGTGTGCGCCACATCGCCAGCGTGTCGATCCACGCGTTCTCTCCGACGTCCGGCGCGTTCTGGATTACGACCGACAGGTTCAACAGCGCTCTCATCCGGCGCTCGACGCGCGCTTCGAGCTCCTGATGCTGCGCCGTCAACTCGTCCCAGGTGGCCTCTTTGTACGTGCGACGCTTGCGCACGATGCTCTGCCGCTCGGCCTCTTCGGCCGCATCGGCGGCGCACTGTCGCTCACGCACGGCGGGCGAGAGAGTGCGCACGGTGCGCGTCGTCGCGCCGCCGAGCGGCCACGCCGTGTCGAGTGTGAACGTCGTACGACTGATCGTCACACCGCACTGTCGCGCGCCGAGAATCAACCAGGGCAGTTTCCCGATGTAATCGAGCGGCAGTGGTCGGCGGTGCGCCAGCATGCGGAACACGGCGAGGCACTCGCGCGGCGTCGGCGGCGCGGCAACGTACGGAAAGAACGTCGCCAGCAGCTGCCGCGGCGTGCCGCTCGTCGAAATCACTTCATAGCCGCGCTTCGTCAACAGAAGCATCGACGCAATGTCCTCGGGTGTGAGGCGGAAGATAATGCAGCGTGACGTGTGCTCGACAGAGTACAGCGCGTAGTGAAAGAGATCTGGATCGCCCGGGTCGATCCAGCGTTTGCCATCGGCGCGCCGACGTTTGACTGCCGAGAGTGATGCGAGGGCAGTCATTGGTGTGAATTTGTTATCTGTGTGTGGGCGGCGCACGGGCGTGTTTTCTCGCTCAGCGAGCCAATGACGCACTTCTTTGGATCACAACTGCTTCGATCGTTCATTTTTTTTTCACGTGAACAAATAGGTCTTTGCGTCGCGGATCATCTCGCGATCCCCTACATTGTAGTTGTCGAGCTGATTGCGTGCCAGCTGCAGGCGATCGGCACGCTCGTCGCGATCGAGCTCGGCGAGCCAGCGTGCAAACGCCAGCAGCCCGAGCACGGCGAATACGCGCTCGGTGTGCTCGTCGCCGGCGGCGATACGCTCGAGTGTGACGCGCAGCGGCGCGAGCAGGCCGAGACCGGCACGCGCGTTGCGCGCGCTCAGGTCGTTGCGCAGCGTGTCGTTCCACACCTCGGTTGACATCTGGTAGCGACGCGGGCCCTGCGTCGGCACGAGGTCGGCGTCGACGTCACGATCGTCGTACGTCAGCGTGCTCGCCGTCAACGTGTACATGCGAAGAAACCGCTGGCCGTCGAACTCGATTAGCATCAGCAGCTTGACGGCTTCGGGCACGACGAGTAGCATGCCAACGATGGGCATGTTCAGCGTGTCCTCGTTGATCTGCGCATCGACGACGTCGATCGGCGGAAGAGAGGGAGGTGGGCCGACACGAATCGCGTACGACTCGCCGTCGCGTAGCACGGCACGCAGCGGCAGGATGCAAATCTCAATCGCATGGAGGAACGTGCTGATGTTGCGCTCGTTGGTGTACAGCGCGCGATCGCGCACGACGTTCTTGGCCGTCGGTGTCAGGTAGTCGTCGGGCCAGTCGAGTGGCTCGAGCAGTTCGACGTGCGGGACGGGCACGCGGTACAGATGTTCGAGTAGCAGCGTGGCCAACGAGCGCGGCGTCGACATCGCCAGTCGCTGATAGACGGCGTGCAGCGCGTCCAATGGCGTCGGCAGCACGCGCGGACCCCAGGCGACCGGTGCGTCAGGCGCAACACCACCAGACGCAGTAAACGCCGTCTCGACGATGCTATGCAGGATGCCATCGTGGCCGAACAACTGCACTGCACGCAGGAGTATCGTGCCGAGCCGACCAGCCTGCTCGACGACGCGCGTCAGCTCGCGTGACATGTCGACGCCGTCGCGCACGTACGCCTCGCAGCGCTCCCGGTCGAACCGCAACGCGTCGAGCATGTACGCGCCGAGCTGCTTTGCCGGACTGAACACAGCCAACTCACGCAAATCGATCACACTTCCACCGGCACCGTTCTCGTACGCCTCTTCGCGGCAGAACTCTGGGTAGTATCGCACGACGGTACTGCTGTCAGGCTCGTCGATACGTCGGATGAGTCGAGGGCTGGCGCCCGTTCGATCGAGTTGCACAACCAACCACTCGTTGCGAGATTCGTTGCGGAACATTGCAACGACAGCACTCGGCTGCACATCCGCCGTATCGGGCATCCATGCGCGCATTATGTTGAACTGTTGCAGGAAGAGAGTGACGGCGTCGTCGTCCTCGTCGAGTGGCAACTCGGGCAGTGCGTCGAGCGCGCGCATCCAACTCGTCGGCGTCGTCATCGGCTGCGACGGCGTGATGCCGTTGTCGTCATCGTCGTAGTTCATTTCGAGTGTCATCGATGCGTGATAAACGACGGTCAACGTGCAGATGTTTTCAAAGCGAGCGCGCTCGCTCGCACTCAATTTGCACACCTGTAATCCAAAATGCGCCCGACTCGGTATTTGGATGATCCAAGTCGGCACACTTTTGCACCGCTCACTCGGCGCAACTTGGCAGTGTGATGGACCTCGGCGGCGACGACGACGACTACGACAATCGGTCGACGATCGCCGTGCACGACTACACGCAGACCGAGGACGAGGAGGCGCTCGAACGACTGCTTTACGATGTCGATGCGCCCGAAATCGCACTCGCTGCTTCTGGCTTGAGACCTGAGATACACGATTACGACCCACTGCCACTGGTCGACGGCCGACTGCGCATGGCACCCGCCTCGGCGCAGTACAAAGTCACACGATCGGGCGAAGGCACCGAAGTGACGCTGTTTGGCACGACGGCCGAGGGACACACGTGTGCAGTGCGCGTCAACGGCTTCTACCCGTACATCTACGTGCATCTCGGCTCGGCCGATGCGCGCAAGCTGGTCGCTGAGCTCGACGCTACACTCCTTGAGATGATGGCGGTGGCGGGTGAGAAGCACTCATGGTCGAGCGAATATCGATCGGTGGTCGACACGCTGATTGGCGTGGTGCGGCAACGTGGCGACGATCGTGTCGTGCTCGAGGAGCGCTCGCCGCTGGTTCGTCGCGTTCGCCCGATCGTTGGCTGGGAGCTTGTTGATGGCACGCTGCTGCGCGGCTCGGGCGATGCGCGTGGCTATCGCGGTCTCGAGACGCAACGGTTCATCAAAATCTACTTTCTGATGCCTGCGCTAGTGCCGAAGGCCAAGTCGATCCTGCACGGCGCACACAACGAATTCGGACCGCTTCGACAGGCCGAGAAGCTGGCAGCGCGCGGCACCGACATGGAGGATCGCCTCGCCGCCGAGGCGGCCAACAAGCTCGCCGAGGAGACGAAGAAGCGCGTTGGCAAGGAGTTTGGCCGGCTGCGCTATCTCGACGCCGAATTTGCCAAGAAGTGGGTGCCGCACGGCGAGACGGGCGAGGGCGACGGCGTCGAGTCGAGCGACGACGAGGAGGGCGACGATGTCGACGAGGGCGAGGACGAGCCAGTGCTTGACGCCGTCGATGACGAGCCTGCTGTTGTGTTGGAGGAGAAGGACGCCATTCGAGCCGAGCAGATCGCTACGACGCTGTACGAGCCCGAGCTGCAGGACGAAACGTTCTACACCGAGCAACCAAAGCAACGGCCCGGCTTCGAAGACGACCCGTTTGCCAACGCGTTTTCAGACGACGATGATCCGTTCTCAACACGTCGACGTCGACGACGTGCACCGGCGTTCAAGGTGCTCGGTACCGATGCCAACACCGACGAGGGTCGCGAGCGGTTGGCGAAGCTGGCCAACGATAAGCTTCACGCACTGGCGCGCGACGAGCTGTCGGCCACACGTGGCACGCACGTCACCGACAGCTATCTCAACGCGGCTGACAAACACCACACGTTCACGGTGTGCGAGGCTGATATCGACTTTATTCTGCGGCTGGCGATCGATGTTGGCTTCTCGTTCAATCAGTTCATCGAGATAGATCTATCGTGTGAGTTGCAGTTTAGCAACTCGCATTTTCCGCGACTGCTCGACGCGTCGTCGACCGATTGGTCGCCACGCGACACACCGCCCGGGCTGCCGCCTATTGTGCGGCGTGCACATCGCTGCTTCGCACGCGACAAGAAAACACGCACGACAACGGCGCAGATCGAGATCTACGCCGACTTCCACCATCTGCGCCTCGCGCCCGACGTGGCACTGCAACGCAAAGTACCGCATCGTGTCATGCTGTCGCTCGATTCCGAGATGGAGACGCACGGCTCGTTCCCACAACCCGACACACATGCAGTGCTACAGGTCGGCTGTGTGATCCCGCTGCCGAGTGGCAAGCGACGTGAGATTGGTTTCACCGTCGGTCGGCTGGCACGTGGGCCTGGCAAGTGGATCGACGTGCGTCCGCCGATGCGACCGCAAGCGCCGATTACGGGCGAGAAGCGCGTACGTGGCGAGGACACCGACGACGAGGACGGTCAACGACTACTTGAAGACGACGCTGAGATTCTGCGCGCGCTCACGCGCCGAGAGTTCCGACGCTCGCTCGACGCCGACGTCGAGAGCGAGCACATTCTCAGTTTCGCCACCGAGACGTCGATGCTGCTCGGGCTGGCGAATTTCGTACGCTACCTTGCACCCGATATCGTGCTGACGTTCAACGGTGACAATTTCGACATGCCGTACCTGTTGGAGCGATCGCGCGTTCTGGGTATCGGCAAGCAGTTTGAGGTGGCGTGGGGCGCGTCGCTGAGCGACTCACGTCTCAAGGTGCGCGAGCGGTCGTTTGGCACGACAGCGATCGGCAAACACGTGTACAAGGAGGTCACGGCGCACGGGCGCCTGTTCTACGACATCTTCCAATACTGGAAACGCAACCCGATGCTCAAGGAGCGCTCGTACTCGCTCAACTCGCTCTCGAAGCGGTACCTCGACATGGAGAAGGAGAACGTTGCGTACTCACAGATCGATACACTGCAGTCCACCCCGCAGGGTCGACGCAAGTTGTTGCGCTACTGTGTGCGCGATGCGCTGCTGCCGGTGCTGCTCGATCAGCGTCGTGCAATCGGTCTCGATCTGTTGGAGAAGTCACGTGCAACGGGCGTCCCAGTTGAGATGCTGCTCAAACGCGGCATGCAGATCCAGTGCAAGACCTATCTGTACCGCAAGTCGCGCATCGGCATCCTGATTCCCGAGCTGGCGCGTGGCATGCCTGGCATCGTCGATGCTGGTCAGCGACGCGCGGCGTTCTGGTACACGCGCACCGATGAGGAGCGGCGCGTTGAGATGCGGCTGGGTGGCAACGACGATGATGGCGACGCGAGGTCAAAGACAAACAAATACGAGGGCGCCGTCGTGCTCGATCCAGATCGTGGGATTCATGAGGAGCCCGTTGTCACACTCGACTTCCGCGCTCTCTACCCGTCGATTATGACGTCGGGCGGCTACTGCGTGTCGACGTTGATCGCGCCATCGTTCAACGAGCGCAGCGACGCCTACTTCAACTACTTGGTGTCGACGGGTGTGCGCTCGTGGGACGAGCTGTTCGTTACGGTGGGCACGGTCGAGTACGATGCCAACTCGATCGAGTTTATCGAGACGATTCGCGCCGGCGCGTCGCGATTCATTCGTCACGATGTGTTGCGTGGCTTCGTGCCCGACATCGAGCGTGAGCTTCTGCTCTGGCGCGATGCTGTCAAGGCCGAGATGAAGGTTGTCAAGGCGGCGTTGGGCAAGGTCAAAACCGACCTCGAGGCGCTTGAGAAGGCTACGCCGCTCGATCAGTCAGCCGTCGACTCGCTGCGCGCCGAAGTGACTCGACTCAACGAGCTGCTTGCCGTGCTCGACAAACGACAGCTGTCGATCAAGCTGGTGGCCAACTCCCTGTACGGTGTGTTTGGTGCAAAGACGTCGTTCGCCTACTGTCTCGATCTCGCCGACTCGGTGACGCGTCGCGGGCGTGCAGCAATCCTTTTCGCACGCTGGCTGACGTTGTTTGTCGTCAACGACATCACACCCGATCACCCGGTGGCGCGTGAGATCGCCAAGTTCCCTGGCCTCAAGAACACGCTCGTCTCACTCGATCCTGGCAAGAAGATCGTCGACGAGCTGTGTGCCGAAATGGTTGAAGCGCGCAAAACGAAGCCGAAGCGCGCACGAGCAGCGCCGGCGCGAACGAAGAGTCAACGCAGCCAGTTTGACGCGATGAGCAAGGCGGCGCAGGCGGCGAAACAGCAACAGCAGCAGGCACCTGCAGCGCCTGCCGAGATGGAAGTCGACGAGAGTGTGCGCATTAAGTGTGTCTACGGGTACGAGTTTGCGTTTGACTGATTTGTGCTGATTGCGTGCGGGCGCGCGTAGCGACACTGACTCTTTATTTATTGGTTTCTGGCGTGAGCTCGACTTCAACGCAGTCGGGCGCATATCGATCCTGATGGCGCAGTTCATCTCGATCGCGTTGCACCAGCGATGGCCTACGCGTGTGCCCGACGACAACATCTACCAGTTTGACGTCGAGAAGGGCTTCCGCGTGCTCATCCTGCTCAAGAAGAAGCGCTACGTCGGGCTGAAGGAGCTGTGGGACGCCAAGAAGCAGTGCTTCGCGCCCGCCGACCCGAAGAATCCGTTCGCGCCAAGCGAGTCGGGCCTGGAGACGCAGCGTCGCGACACAACACGGCTGGTTAGCGAGCGACTGTCGAACGTGTTGTCGATCATGTGCGACTACCGCCAGCCGATCGCCGAGAAGCTGCGGCGTGCGTACTCGTACATCTACTTTGCGATGGTTGAGCCGCTGACGTCGGGCACGATTCAGAAGCGGCTGATCGTGCAGACTCGTCAGCTGCGCAAGCTGCCGAGCGAGTACCTGGCGAAGAACGGCGGCAACGAACGTGCGCTGCCGGTGCATGTGCAGATGGCGTTGCGTGCCGAGCGTGAACTCGGCGCGGCGCAGGCGCCCAAGTCGGGCGATCGCATTGCGTTCATCGTCGTCAAGGGCAGCAACACAAAGGGCGAGGCCGATGAGAAGGCGTCGTCGCGTGGCGTCGACCCAGTCGAGGTGCTGGAAGACAATCGAGAGATCGACGACGCGTACTACCTCGCGCAGCACGTCGCACCTGCCGTCTGTCGTGTGTTCGAGCCTATCATTGTTGGCGATCGAGCTGACATCCCGGGTGCGAGTGACAAGGCTCGCGAGAAGGAGCGCATGGCGATCACGCACGAGGCCGTCTTCGGATCACGCACCGAGTACCGCAAACCGGTCTACGCCGAGCAGTACCGCGAGGCGCTGAGCGAGTACATGGATCGCAGCGAGTTCATGCGCGCAGGCTCCAAGGGCCTCGTTCGCTACAAGAAACGCTCGGTGCACGTCGCGCGGCAGTTTGGCGACGAGTTGTCGAAGCTGGCAGTGGCGGGCGAGCGGTGCGCGGTGTGTCGACAATTCTTCGTCGGCGAGGTGCGCGGCTACGTGTGTGCGCAGTGCGTCGCCGAGAACAAGGACGACGCACGCCGCTTCGCGCGGCTGCATCTGGCGAAGCGACGGAATGACATCGAGGAGCTGGCGAGCGAGCGCGCGTCGATCTACGAGCACTGTCAGCGGTGTGCGCACACCGAGCGCTGTCCGACGTCGATCATCACGTGCGACGAGTCGCAGTGCGATACGTTTTGGGAGCGCAAGGAGAATGAGAAGGCGCTACGTGAGGCTGATCGACTCCTCGGTACGGCCACGAGGGCGATCCGGAGTGAATTTCTGTGAAAACAATCTAAACACTCAAATACAGCGGCTGTGTTGCAAACAGCCCGCACAGCGGCACAATTTTGCAAACAAAATGACTACCGCACTCTTGCGTATCGGTCCTGATGCCATTGCAGATTCGATCACAGAGCATGCGGGCATTATCGAGCGAATGGGAAACGGCCATGTCGTACACGGACATTTTGTGCTTTCACAGCCGGAGTGGCGTAGCAAAGTTGATGCTGAATGTCGTCGACACCGCCTGCGCTACACGCTGGCTGCGGAGAACTTCAACGGTGGGCAACTTGTTCTTTTCACACTGTGGAAGCCAGGCCACCAGGCGTCGATCAGCGGCCGTCGCCGCGACACGTTTGGCGACGCGTGGAACCTGGAAATGTTCATTGAGGACGTTCGCACCGGCATACCGCTGGCTGAAGCAGCAAACTGCAAGTCGTCGACGCTTTGGCTGCGTTCGCGAACCCGCGCAGAGGCGATTGCCGTGCAATTTGCTCTGCGACAAGTTTTCGGTCTCCGTTTCATGGTGTCGAACTTCATTTCGCAAACTGGTTTCGTTGTGTGGTTTGCAACTGTAATCACACAGCGGTATTTCGAAACGGTTCGTGAGACGTCTGACGAGAGCGTTCGGGTGTTCGAAGTTTCGGCCGAGCACGCAATTCCTGGTACAGCATGAATTTGATGGTGAACTTTTGATCTCAATGACGTTGATGAGTGAAGTGAATCTATGAGCAACTAGTGCCTTGCAGCGTTCAAACAAAAAGGTTGCGATGCCGGAAACGGCTGACAATGTGCCAAAGACAATCGACGTTGACGCACGTATTCTCAACACGGTGCCAAATGCTCCAGCGAGTTTACGCCGACTAGCGCTCTCTGCCAAAGATTGCATCGAACAGAGGCGACTGACAGTTGCCGGTATCGTCGTGAAGGTGACTCGAAGTCTCGCCGGCCGGTTGATCTACCACGTAACTATCGATACACTGTCGGAGAGCGGCGAACAGGGCCTGTTGAGTTTATGGGAATTTGACGACGCACCAACACCTGCAGCCACGACCTAAACGAAAATATTTAAAAAATACAAACATGCAAAAATATATTATTTACAAAAATTGCTGTCTGAGTTACATTATTTAAATTAATTCAATTTTTACATCCAATTTTTACATCGAAAAAAACTCAAAAAATTCAACAAAAAAAATAAAAAAATCCGCCAGACCCCCCCCCCCCTCAAAATTAGAGTCTACACACCACTTCACTCTATTCAACCACGACTTCATTCCATGAACTGCAGTTTGACAGCCAACTCGAGTATGCACTGAAGCTTGAGATCCTCCTCCTTGACACCCTCACGGCGAGTAACCAGTACAGTGTGACCGTCGTACTTTGCAGACAGGAGCTTGGCTGGCACACCGTCTTTCTCTGATACATCGAGAAACTTGATCTCCTTATCGGTCTGCCATGTGTGCTCGAAGGACCCAGCCGCTCGAATGTAGCGATCGAGCAGTCGACCGCACGCGTTGATCGACGAAAGAAGCATCGTTGGCTCATCACTCGGCGTCGAGCAACTGAATCCGAGCGCGCCTAATTGCAGCGAAACGCTTGAGCGCCCGGGCTGAATGCGTGTGTAGTTTGTCACAAGCACGGTGCCGCGTGCTATCTCGGCGGGCAGCAGACGACGTAGTTGGTCGGCCTTCATTTCAACATGCTCGAGTCCGCGAATAATGTTTGTCATTCCGCTTCCAATTCCCACGCGCGCAACGAGCCGGGCAAACAGAGCTCGCTCGCGCCAGTCTGCTCACTTTGGATCCTGCGACGTTATAAGTTGCTGCGCGTGCTGCGAACTTGCAAGGCCTTCGAACATCTCCGCATCGATGAATGTAGCGCCGCATAACAACAACGTTGATGACGACGACGACGATCGCATCAAGCCGCTACCAGACAACGATCGCGTCAAGCCAGCACCCGGCGACGATGGACCGTTCTACGCCGAGAACGGCTGCTGGCCGTACGTGCACTCGATCGTGCCGATGGCCGTCATTGCGCTCGCGATCATCCCGTCGGAGAACCAGACGATTGTGCTGCTTGGCGCGCTGTTGGCGATGTACGCCTGGGAGAGTTTCGAGACGCTGTCGTCGTTCCTGGGCAACTCCTACTTGGCCGAAACGACGTACGACTCGTTGATCGGCGATGTCGCCGTAGGCGGTCTCTCGATCACCAACTTCTGGCTGATCGATCAGATCACGCACTGGAGCGCGCACATCAACGACGTGACACCCTACTGGCTGAGGCTGGTGGCGTTTCTCATCATCGCGTCGCCCTCCTTGGTGATGGGTCGGTTCAAGCAGGAGCGCGGCTATCGCTTCCGCTACGCGGCGTGGGCGTACGGCGCGTTCTACATCCTCGTTGGCGGTGTGCTGTTCTACGTGAGCGCGGCGGTGAGCGACGACCCGACGCTGGCGCATAATATTGTGCTGCGCACAACTGCGTGGATCCTCATCGTTGCTGCGCTAACCGTCGTGGCATCGGTGATCGAGCCGGCCAGCTCGACGTTCCTGCAGGTGCTATCGTTCGAGGCGATTCTTTTCCTGGTGCTGATTTTGATACTGGTGATTACGCGCGAGCACCACGAACACGATGAGCCGAGGTAGAGCGTGCACACGTGAGCAAAATGAAGCGTCGGCTGTTTAGATGGCACATTGACTACATCCAAAATCGCGTTGCGCGCGCGCCCGCAACGCCAACAGCTGCCCATCCCACAAACAAAATGACCGAGAGTTTACTGCGCTGCGAACACTACGAGAAGGCTGTCGTCTACTGGCACAACTCCAAGCTCTGCTTGGGCCGCGAAGTTGGCGACAAAGACGCGCTCGTGATGCCGTTTGAGGATGTAGTTTGGATTCTCCTGACTCGCCACGGCGAGATGACGCTCTTCGTAGCGCGCCACACCGCAGACGGGCAGCAGGATCACTTTGCAACGATCATCGTCGACGACTACGAGTTTGACGACGACTGGCAGCCGCCGGGTGCCTATCGCGTGCTGCGTGCGCCTGGCGAAGTGTTGCTGCTCAATAATGCACTCAAGTGGCGCACAACCGTCACCGAGCGCAGCAACATCGAGTTCCACTTGTCGCGCGCACGCCCGACCTTCTTCGACCACAGCATGCAGCGCCGACTCTCAGACGAGCTTGCAAACTCGCTCTTCAGTGCGAGCACTGTCACGCTACGCATCGGCAATCGAGATCGTGTGTCGCATGAACTGCAGCACCTCCTACGCGAGGTGCCGTGCTCGACCTGCTGTCTGACCAAGCCGTTTTCGGCAGCCGACCTGTGGGACGACGACGAGCTCGAGCGCGCACTGACGTTCCACCGCCGATGTGTTGCCGCAGTCGATCGGCGCCAAGTTGGCTACCACACGGGCGACACGATCAAGGTCGAGCTGTTCGACAGCGAGTTTGTGAATCGACCGAAGAAGAAGGCGACGAAGCGTGCGCGCAGCGCGCAACCCGTTGAGGTACCGGACGCGGAACTCGCAGACTAAACACTGAAATGAACTCTTCACTTCTTCGCTTCGAGCGCCTCGAGAGCGAGTAGGACGTCGGAGAGCCTGGTGCGCATCGAAGGCGCACGCTCGGTGCACCAGACGTACAGGCTGCTGATCGCCGGTGAACAAACGTCGGCGCCCTCTGGCAGTCGTGGTCGCACGCCGCTCCGACTCACCTCGGGCGGCGGGAACTCGCGTGTCACCAACTGTCGTAGCAGCATGCCAAACGACCACACGTCGGCCGACTGGCCGTACGCGCACTCGTCGTCGGTGTCGGAGTACACCTCTGGCGCCATGAAGCCGGGCGTGCCGATATTGGCACGATAGACGCCGCCGCGCACCACAGCACAGCACTCGAGCAGATCGCTCAGCTTGAACACCTCGCGCGGCTGCGCATTCTCGTCGCTGCCACGATCAATCTCCAGCAGTACGTTCTCGCACTTGACATCGCGATGAATGATCTGCGCGGCGTGGATGAACGTCAACGCGCGCGCTATCTGCACCGCGGCGTCAATCACACGTGCCGCCTCGAGTGGCGGCGATGCCGCGCTGAGGTGGCGCATCAGGTTGTCGGGATGGTAGGCCATGAACTGCCGATAGCAGCGCACGTCGCGCATGTCGTGGCCGAGGTGCGCGACGATGTTGGCGTGCACGCCGAGCGCCTCGGCCAGCAGGATGGCGTCGATCATCTCGCGATGCTGCCGCGCGTTCTCGTACGGCACCGCGATTGTCTTGAGTGCGAACACGAAGCCGGCGCCCGTCGATGCGCGGTAGACCGACGACGCGAGGCCTTCGTGCAGCGCCTCGTGCACGACGATCTTGGCGAAGCTCACCTCGGCGGGCGGCGTGACGAAGAGCCACGAACTCGACGTCTTCCGCTGGATCTGCCGTGCGGTCTTTGACATCACCGTGTCGACGACCAGTCGCCGCACGATGCTGTTCGACCGCTGCCGTGGCGGCGACGCGTGTCGTGCGTCGGGCACGATGTCCCAGCTGAAGCGGCGCACCTTCTCGGCGGCGGCGAGCGCAGCCGCGGCGGCAGTAGCAGACGACGACGAGGACGACGCCATCGAGGGCGGCGCGGATAGATCGGGTGTCGAAGCGATCGATGCCGACGACGTTGCCGACGCGGCGGCGTCGAGCGCCGGCAACGACCGCTCGGCCGAGTCGGCCGCCCACGAGCGCGTGTCGACTTCTGGCTGCGCCGCTGGCGCCGGTGGCAACGGTGCCGGCCTCGATGGTGCGCCCGAGTCGGCACGACGAATCGCCACAATCAGTTCCTCGTGCTGGATGTCGCGTGGCGTCAGCATGCACGACAACGGTCGCCTGTACCGGCGCTGCGCCGGCTCAGCGTCGTCGAACGCACGCGGCACGAGTCGCAGCGTCGGTCGATCGACGGGTAGCATCGAGCATGAATTGTGCCGATCAAGGCCGCGGGACGACGATGATGTCGACGTGGTCGACGACGATGAGTTTGATAACGAGCCTGTCGATGCCGAGCGGAATGCCGACGGAAACTCGTTCAGCCATTCGCTGTCCGCAAACACAGCGTGTGACATGCGCAAATATTGACCGACGGTAACCAGCGTCGTTCGGAGCAGGTTGTTATAAGCCGACGGTTCGTGGCGACGACGTTGCGTCGTTCAGGACGATTAAAAAAAAGGAAGCCTCTACGACCGGCAGGAGTTGAACCCACGACCATTCAATGCGCGGCATGTTCCCTGTTGACACCACAGCGAAGCCGTATCGCCGATCGGGTTTGAACCGATGTCTCCGCGGGTTTTTCATGATGAACGCTCTCCGGCTGAGCTACGGTCGATAGAAACACGGCAATGCAAAATAACCAAGGACAAGCGCACACGGCAAAGTGCATTCGGGCAAATCAATTTTATTCGAAATCTGTAAATATGATGTCGTTGCGAGTAGTTCAGCCTAGAGGTTGTCGACGAAATGAGTCGATTTGGCCCAGCCAACGCTGAGATAAAAATTCGACAAAAAATCAACTGGCAATTCAAAAAGTGTTCGTTCCTGGGTTCGTGGAATACTTGCACCGAAAATCGTTGTATTTAATTTTTCAAGCGAATTATGCAAATCGTCCTTATTTAATTTTTCAACCGAATTATTTTAATCGCTTGAAAAATTAAATACAACGATTTATGGTGCAAGTATTCCACGAACCCAGGAACGAACACTTTTTGAATTGCCAGTTGATTTTTTGTCGAATTTTTATCTCAGCGTTGGCTGTGCCAAATCGACTCATTTCTTTGACAACCGCTAGGATGAACTACTCGTAATAACACTGTTTCTTCACTTTCATCTCACAGGTGCTGAACACTGATTTCGATCCTGACACACAACGTAGTGATACGGCTTGTCATCCTGCCCGCCATCGGGCCGCCAGCGCTCGAACTCGTACTTTGGCGGCACCGTACTGCTCTTTGCCATCAGGTTCCGCTGCTCGTGGTACCGCGCGAAATCGACACGATCGACGATGAACACCGCCCTTCGATCGGCACGCTTCCACGTGCGTGCAATGAAGAACAACTCGCACTCGGCTGCCGTCACGGCGAGCAAACGAAACTGCTCAAACGTCAACTCGAGTCGATTGGCCGCCTCGAACGACATGCGACGCTCGATGTTGATCCGCTCGATATGATCGGCGCCGCAGCAGCCCTCGCTGCCAGGTCTTCGATGGCAGCATGCGTACTCGCGTCCGTCGGGCGTCGTCGGCAGCGGGTGGAAGCCCTTGCACTGCAGCGTGCCGAGGTTGTGGCGCATCGTGTACGACTCGTGACAGCGCATGCACACGCGTTGGCGGTCGAGAAACAGCGTGAACTCGACGCGCGACAGCAGTCCGAAGCCGTTATCGCTCATCGTTGTGGTACAGTATAAAGTAGGCGCGAGAGCGCTTACATAGCGACAACCTGATCGACGACATGGCCGCACGGAAACCATTCGTTCTCGATCTGACGCTCGACAGCGACGACGATGACGACGATGCGGCACAACGACGCGCGCGCCGCCTGCAACGCGTCGTTACGCCCGGTTCACGAACCACGGTCGATCTCACAGTTGATGACGATTTCGTGCCTGCTCTCCCGCCGCCGCTCGCGACTCCACCGGTCGTTGAGCCACCGGCCGCCGCCGCACCACCCCAACCGACACTGTTCTCACTCGTCACGGCACCGCTGCCACCAGTGGCACCTGCACAGGTCACAGTTGTGACACAACCGATGGTCGAAGTCATCGAAGCGCAGCTCGTCGCCGCCGCAACGCCAGCGACGACGATGGCGCTCGACAATCGCACGCCGCACGTGCTGACCGAGGTGCCGTCGTTTCGCGCCGCGCGCGACGACTCGTTGCAGGTCAACGACACGCAGGCGGTGCGTCGACTGGCCGCACATGCAGCGGCACTAGATGAGGCACGCGCCACACTCCCGCCCGCTGGCAGTTCGCCGGCAGTCGTTCAACCGCCCGTTGAGAGCTTGCTTCTGCTTGAGCTCGGCTCACCGCTGGTGACGAATCGACGCACACAATTCGAGCACGGTGACGCGTTCCATTTTGGCGACACGTTTGCATTTGTCGGCCAGGTAGATGACGACGATGAAGGCTTCGACCTCGGCGCGTATCAGCACTCGTTTGCGTTCACCGCCGGTCGCTACGAGATCGCTCCGCCCGTCGCTGCGCTGCGCGCAGCCGGTCTCTACTCGGCCGACACGCCGCCGCGCAACGTAACTGTGGGCGCACTCTGGCGGCAGTACGAGCTGCGTGAGACACGCGAGATTATCGGCGCCAAGGGCAGCGGTGGCCTGCCGACGATGTTCTACGAGGAGGCGCTCGGCGCGCCAAGCACAACACTGCCACAGGACGAATTTCGTGTGCTCTACTCGGCACTCGAGCGCCGCGGCGGCACGCGATTCAGCGCCGAAGTGCTGGCGCAGTCGATGGACGAGGTGCGCGCATCCACATCTTCGCGAGCCACTCAGCCGCACTCGCGAGCGCTGTTCGCCGGCGGTGTCGATGCCGAGTTGAGCGAGGGCGACACCGACGAGGAGGACGAGGCGCTCGAGTCGGACGGCGAGCAGCTGCCAACGATCGGCGAGCAGGACGAACGCAACCTCGAGCACATTCGTGCGCTGCTGGCCTACGAGAGTGTGCTACTCGAGCGCGTGGGCGTCTGGCGCTCGCGAGTCGGCATCGAGCCGGCGGCTGACGGATTGTACCTGGTTGACGATCGTGTGCGCGAGTACCGCCTGTCGGCCGAGGACGAGTGCTACGAGTATCAGTACGACTCGTACGTCGCGATGGACGACAACGAGTACGAGACGCTCGAGCGACGCATCGTGTTCGTGCGTCGTGGCGAGCCTGTGCCCGACGCGCGCCTCCCACGACCGTTCTACGAGCCGCTCGAGCGCCGCGAGACCGAGCGACTGGGTGTGAAGAGCGTTGGCGCAGCGCTGCGCGCTCGGCGGCCCGACGTGAAGAATGTGCTCGTGCAGCAGGCCGATCCCGATTCGGAGCGTGTAAACGGTGTCGAGAGCAGCGAGGGTCGTGAGGCACGACCGCGCAAGTCGAAAGTCGCCGAGCTGGCTGAAGATGATATGGTCGAGCTCGTCGACAGTGACGTCAACGGTAAGAAGCGTACGTACGACGAGGCTGCGGCAGCGAGCACGGAGGAGGTGTTGAAGGACGAAGAAGAAGACGAAGAAGGCGCACGCGACGTCGACGTCGAGGAGCTGGGCAGCGATCAGGAGTCGCTGGCGAGCGACGCCGATATTGAGGCGATGCAGCGTGCGCGCGACGAGGATGCGCTCGACGATCTTGACGTGAGCGAGACGATTGCGCGCAACGCGCCGGCGCGCCTCGATTCACGCTTCCGCTCGACGACGATCGCCGTGCCGCTCGGCTGGGATCGCTCGGTCGCGCTGGCGGCCGTGCGTGCAGCCTATCAGGAGGGCGATCCGCTCGACGAGGACACGCCCTGGTGGAAGATCGACGACGCCGTGTGGACGGCGATCTTCGAGCTGGCGCTGTACGAGAAACTCGTACCCTGCTTCGGCCCTGCGTTCCCGGCCGAGGCACGCGAGACGCTCGGCATCGCGCTCGAGCTGGTCGTGCGTCGCATCAACGCCGAGAATGCATTCCTCGTTGCGAATCGCTTAAACTGGGCGCAGTTGTTGCGTCAGCGCGTCGAGCTCGAAGGCGACGTGCTGGCTCCACTGCGTGCCGCGGTCGACGAACAGCGCACGCGACTGGCATTCGCGCTCGAACAGCAGGAAGTCGACGCTGCGGCCGAAGCGCGCAAGGCACTCGACGCGGCAACGCGACGACTGGAGCGACGCGAGGCACTCGTGGCGTCGCGCAAACTGGCAAGCGCGCGCGGCGCCGATCCCGAGTTCCCGCCGCTCGACACACAGCCCGTGCTGCTGCGTGTGTGCGTGCCCGACGACAGTGCAGTGTTTGGCTTCCTGCCGTTCGTCGACATCGATCAGGAGCCGGTGGCGCACATCTACGCACTCGCAGGCCAACGACCGTCGCTCACAGCGGTCGATCCGTACGCCGCCGTCGCGCTCCAGCCAGAAGCAGAGGCGTGCGCGCCCGAGTCACGCTTCTATCCGTTCGCGTCGCAGTACGGCACACTCAGCTCGCTCGAGCGTCAGTTCAACGGTCGTAGCGAGGGTGGTGGCGGCGCGGAGAGTGACGACTTGCGTGCGATTCGCGCCGTCGGCGCACTGCGTGCGTACATTGAGGGCTCGGCGCGAGCCGACGTCGACATTAACGCGCTGCTGGCACGCTTCCGCACCGTTGACCCGCGCACGCTGGGTACGCAGTTCTACGAGTTGTTCATGGCCGATCTGGACCGCGAGCAGCGTGCCGCCGAACAGCAGGCGCTGCGCGCACGTGGGGCACCGACGCTCGAGGGTGGAGCTGGCTCGTTGCGCGCCGCGCGTGCGTTTGTCGATGCCGTCTACCCGACGCTGGGCGTGCACAATCGACTCAAGTCGGTCTTCCTCGCACCGCCGCGACTCACTCGACTCGCTGCGTTGCGACGTGCCGTTCAGGGCCCGCTGTTTGAGGAGGCATTCGGCGCACTCGGTCGTTTCGACGCAGCCGGCCTGGCGCAAGTCGCAGCGTTGAAGGACGCCGAGCGAGCACGACGCGCGCACGAGCAACTCGAATCGCGCGGTGCCGAGAGATTGTTCGCCAACGCCGCGCAACTCTACGCCTCGGAGCGCAGCTCGCCGTACGGTGCGTTCGTTGCCGACAGTGCGCCGCGTGTGCGCGTCAGCTTCCGTCTGCAACCTGCCGATCTGTCGCTGCCCGAAGGCATCTATCGTGAGTACGCCGGTCGTGCGATCGTCGACGCCGAGGCGTCGCTGCGTCTGCTCAAGAGTCGCGTGTCGGTCGGCGGTGCGCGCATTCAGCTCGCATCACTCGAGCGTGAGTATCTGCACGAGGCGCTCGAGTCCAGCGCCGGTCGAGAGCCGTTCTTCTTGCTGTGTGCACCCGAGGTGGCGATCGAGGCGCTCGTGCTCGTGGCGACAAACGTACGTGTCGATCGACAGCTCGGCGGCGTACTGCGTGAGTACCTCTCCCGTGTGACGGTGCAGCCGCGCATCGCCACACTGGCCGACTATCATCGCTTCCGCCAATCGCTGCTCGAGTTGTTCGGCAAGCTGCAGGCAATCTGCGTGGTACGTGAGCTGCCACTCGCGCAGGCCGAGCATCAAACGAGAGCCGAGTTCCTGACGGCGGCGACCGATGCGCTGCTGCGTCGCGAGGTGCTCGTACTCAACTCACGTCCGACGGCACCTGAGCATTTGGTCACACTACCCATGTCGGGCATGGCTGCGCTGGCACGCGCCCGCGACGCCGATCGAGCGGCGCTGCGCGGCGCGCTGTTCGAGGTGTACTACCGCCTCGCCGTTGACCTGCGCTTCAAACGTCAGGGCTATCTGATGACGCCGTTCAACACGTCGACGACGCTGCAACTGCCTGCCACCAGCGCGTACGACAACTACCGAACGCTCCACACCGCGCTGACTCGTGTGCTGCGAGCCGTCGACGCCGACGATGACGACGAGGTCGACGAGATGCTGCTCGACCCGAACGCGGCGCCCGAAGTTGAGCAGCGACTGCGTCGCACTGGCGCACTCGAGCTTCGCACGCTGCGCAACACACTCGAGCGGGAGATCGAGACGCTGCACGCGGCGCGCACGCTCTGGTTCGACGTGGCCGTGTTGGGGGTTGATCCAGACGCATTTGCACGTCAAGTCGTTACCGAACTCGTGACTCTGTACAACGCGGTAACAAACTCACGCGTCGCTGCCGTCGAGCCGCTCGCACGCCACGACAAAGACACCGCCGCTCGTCCGCCAGTGCCACTCGATCCGCGCGTCGTAGGCGCCGTGCACGAGCCGACACCGCTCGCACTCAACACGCTGCCTGGCGACGAGGCGGCCGACCTGGCAGCGGCCGGTGAGGAGTTTGCCGATTTCACCGTGCTGGTCGACGCCGTACAGAGGGCGGCCGATCGTGGTGAGGAACTGACGCTGCTGTTGCGCGAGCCCGAACCGGCGGCGACGGCGCCAGTCAATCGACAGACTGGTCGCGGTGTCAACCGACTCGACGTGTTGATGGGTGGCGGCAACGAACCACCACCGCCATCACAGAAAGAACAACCAGCCAAGAAACGCGAGACTGGCATCGAGGCGCTGCGCGCACAGCTCGTTCGCTACGCGCAACTCGAACCTGCAGCACTCGCAGAAGCTCGACGCACGATTGAGCAGGAGCGTGTTGACGGCGAGATCTTCCGTCAAGAGACGGCGGCTCAAGCACAGCGTCGTGTACGAGGACAGCGTCGCGTTGCCGGCGCCGGCAACGCACAGCTCGACGAGCCGCACGGCTCGCACAAACGAGCATCGATCGCTGGAATCAACAAGGCCGAGCAGATCGCAGCTGAACTCGGTCGCTTGACTGCTCGGCAGCAATCGCTCATCGATCAGTTCACCGGCTCGCAGCGCGAGAAGCTGCAGACGCTGCGTGCGCTGCAGGGAACGATTCGCACGATCACTGGCGATCAGCCAGACAAAGACGAACAGGACGCAGCGCCGGGTGCCAAACTTCGCCTCGTGGGCGCACAGTTTACCGTGCTCGATCGCGCGCTCGATCGTGTGGGCGCCGATCTGATCCGCGCGCGCCTGACGCAACGACGTGCAGCACTCGAGGCGCTCGGCGTGGTGCCGCGCGCGGCGCAGGGCGTCGACATCGACACGCAGATCGCCGTCGTGCAGCGCCTGTTGGCCGAGCAGCCTCACCGCACATCGATGGCGCCCAAACGCATTGGCAAACGCCAGCTGTCACGATTCGACCTGCTGGCGACGCAGCTGCTCGAGGTCGACGTGGCGCGAGCGCTCACACATCTGGGCGCTCAATCGTTGCTCAGTGCGCTGCCCGAGCGCTCATTCTCGGTGCGTCGTGGCGCGCTGACGCAGGTGGTCAAAGTGCCTGGTGTCTACGCAATGCTTCTGCTGCCGGCGGCCGTCGAGCGCGCCCGACTCGAATTGCAGCGTACGCTCGAGTTGAGCGCGCGAGTGCAACGCACACCGTACGCCGTCGCGCACCGTGCCGACGCGCATCCATCGTTGCGCATCGATGAGCTGGTGCGCCGCTACGCGCTCGGCGGCGAGCTGCCACTGGCGGCGAACAACTCGCACTACACGCCGTACGCGCAGTTTACCGATCCTTCACTGGGCGGACGACTCGAGGACGAGGATGCGCAGATTGCTCGATTGACGAGTATCGGCCCACTCACCGAGCAGCATGTGGCGTTCAACGAGGGTGTGCATCGTACACACGCGAGCGGTGCCGATACCTTGCTTGCTGGGCTGATCAGTGCGCTGATGCACCTGTTCGGCTCGTTGCACGGACTGGCACGTCTCGATGCAGTGTACGAGCGATCGCTCGCGTCGGTCGACGAGACATCGATCACGTCGAGCGCCATCAATGCACGCTTCCGGCTGGAGCGACACTTGACGATGTTCTTCGAGGGTCGCATGCCTGCGCTCGAGCACATGCGGCCAACCGATATGCGTCTGCTCGCGCTGGTGCTGCTCGGCTTCGACACAGCGTCGCGCATCGATAATGATCTCGACAACGACCCGGTCACCGATCCGAATGATTCACCGGTGACGACGCCGGCGTACGCGCACGCGCGCACGCACACCGCACGTCGACTGCTGGCCGATGCGTACTATCGCGCACTGCTGCGTACGACGTATCACGGCTCAGAGGGCGATCAATCGGGAAGAGGATTGTTTATTGAGGTCACACGAGGCGCCGAGGATCGCGAGCAATCGACACGCTTCAACGTGATGGCCATCGATGAGAACGCAGTGCGTCGAGCGCGCGATGAGGGCAAGGCGAGCGGTGCATTCTTCCGTCTCATTCTGACGCACGACATGCACGTCGAGCGCTATGAAGACAACCTGGCCGAGGCGAAGCTGCGCGCTGCCGATATCGACACGATCGGTCTCGATCGTCGCCTGCTCGCGCTGCCAAGTGTGCGCGCGCAACTCGCATCATTGGCACCGGGTGGTGAAGCGTTTGGTGAAGCGGCACGTCAACTGGTGCAAGCTGCTCTACCGCGTCCAATGCCAGCAGGCTTCATCACGCCGCGTCTCGTCGATCAAGCGTGGCTGCTCGTGCCACGCGTGACGATGGTCGGCGCACTGTGGCGCATGGGCGGCGGCGCCGTGCGCAACGACGTGCTCGACGTTCTCGAGAAGATCGTCACCACGCTCGACGACTCGGCACACCTACTCGCCAACGATACGACCGACGATGCGACGGCGCTGCTCGCCGAGCAGGCCGAAGAGGTTGAAGCACTCAACGAGCCTGCTGAAGTTGCTGCGATGCCAGGTGCGCCAGTCGAGAAGAAGCACAGAAAGACACCAAAGGCCGCGGTTGTCAAGCGCAATCCCGTCACCGCCGCCGGCGAGTTTGATGTGTGGCGCGCCGGCGTCGAGGAGGCATTGGCGCACTTGCTGCGTGTCGAGCGTGCCCGATTGAGCGGCTCGATAGGCAAGCCAAACGGTGCGCTGCTGGCCTACGAGATCGAGGCAACTGTTCGCCCGCCGACCAGCGTCGACGCGTTCTACATGCAGCTGGCACCGACGCTCGTGCTGGCGCGCTTCATCGTCGAAGAGGGTATCGATGTCGAAAATCTCGAACGCGCGCCTGCGGTTGGCTACGATGAGCTGCTGGCGATCTTTGAGAGTGACGAAGTACGCACCAAACGCCGCACGCTGAGCGACGCGCAGTTTGAGTTGGCCAAGATGCTCGTCGCCGCCGAGGTAGCCCGGCGTGTACTGTGGCGACCCGCCGCCGACGGCAGCGCATTGCTCGGCAGCACGACGACACGCGTCGGCGAGGCGTATCGCAACGACGAGAACGCATCGTTCACCGTCGCGGTATTTCGTGCGCTCGCCGACGCGTATAACGGCAACAAGAAACGCCCGGCACGACAGGTGCTCGGCGACTACGTCTTCGTGCGCAAGGAGGCGCAAGCCAACACCGTCAACGGGCGCATGGTGCGGCTGGCGACGAAGATACTCGAGACGACGAAGCAGACGCGCTTCGACCAGATCGAGCGCTACGTGCCGCTCTACGACGCCATTCAGCTGCTGTTCAAGTCGTCGCTCGACATTGGCGACGCGAGCACGATTGTGCGCAACGAGCAGTTCCACCCGCTCATCGACATGCTCGCAGCGCCGCTCACCGGCCGCTTCTATCTGCGTCTGCGTACCGAGCCCTACCCGGCCGCCTCACTCACGTCGTGTCGCACCTCGCTCGTCGAGGTCTACGCGCCACGATTCGAGTGGGCCTACTCGCTCGTCAGCATGCGTCGCGCGCTCGGCGCCATCAACGTCGCCGGCGAGCGCACTGCCGTGCCGTTTGCGCGCGGCGAGGGCGTGCCGATGCCTTCGGGTGTCGTCGCAGTGCACGAGTTCGTGTACGCCACGCCCGCCTCACCACCGCCGCCGCCAACCGAGTCGGCCGAATCGACGGCAGCACCAACGAAGAAAGCAAAGCGACAGGGTCACGACTACGTGCAGGTCAACGTCGTTGAATGGCAGGTCGACGGCGGCAGCGCGCGTCCTGTCACACTGCGTGACGTGCTCGGCGACGCCTACTCACCGCTCACACTGGCGGCAGGCAGCGATCGCTACCATCGACTGCTACCGCTGACGGGCATGCCAACAGCACCACCGCAAACGGCAAACGAATGAACTAAATTGTGATGCATCGTGCGCACTCGCGGGAAGCACACGCAGACGGACCGCCTGCACAGTGTGATGAGAAACACAGCCAACGACGATGACTTTGACAACAACGAAGAGCCGCGCAAGTCACGCCTTCGCTGGCTCGTCGGCGTGCTGTTCTGCTGCAGCTGCTCACGTCGACTCGAGCCGTCGTTTGCCGAGCTGCGTCAGCGCCGCCGCGAGTGCAGCGTGCGCAACTGCTTCACGTCACCGGCGTTTGCCTCGCTCTACGCCGACACGGCGTTCCTCGCCTCGCTGATCTGGGTGCTGTACGAGGCGTCGATCGTCATGCGCGAGCGCGCGTACACGCTCTGGTGGTTGATACCGACCGTGTTCGCCGCGCCGACGTTCCTCGTTGTGCTGCTCAAGCTGCGCTACCTGCGACACGTCGGCGGCACGCGTTGGCAGGAGGACATTATCTGGAACGCGCGTATCATTCTGCTGCCCATGCTCAGCGCGCTGATCAACACGTGCATGATCTCGTGCTGGATGCTGTGTGCGCCGCTCTACGTAACCGAGCTGGCGACAACGGTCGCCACCGACGTGCCGCTCTCGATCGAGGACTACGCCGCCGTTGTGCGTCAGGCGACGCTCAATCTGCTCACTGAGCCGTCGTCGATTCTGTTCTACCTGACCTACTTTGCTTCGGTGTGTTGTGCGATCTACCTCAGTGCACGCCATCGACGCGTTCTGCTGCGCTTTACGGTGCGCGCCGCCGAGGAGGGTGTCAACATCGGGCACACGCCACTCGACACCAGTTTGCTCACGCGAGCCGAGTTAGCGGCGCAGAAGGCGTTCGACACGCAGGCAGCCGCTGTTGACACACCAGTTGTGCGAGCGACACCATTCACAGCCGACACGGCGTCGATCGACTCGCTTTACTCGACGCACGAGTTTGTCGAGGAACAGGCGTCGTTTATTACACCTGGGCCGATTGGCACAAGTTACGCCACGCTCAACAACGGTGCAACTTCCACGTTTCGCACCGTCGAGGAGACTGTGCCACGCCCGCCTGGTGTCAAGACGTTTGACACCGTGCGCGCTACGCTGTCGAAGGAGGCGGTGCGTGAGGCGCAAGCACGGCACGCGTCAGCCGATTCGGGACGCACGCTGATGAAGCCACAACAACAACAGCAACCGCCGCCACCAACATATCAACCGCCGCCACCCTCGTCGTCGCCCATGTCAGTTTCCGGCACGGGATCGGGTCAGTTTGCCAACGGCGGCGACGACGAGAGCGAGACGAAGATCGATTCGCCACGCACAATCGAGCGTCACAAGCGTGCCAAGCCGGCGCGTCGAACCAACAAAGACGAATGAAGCACTCTATTTCTACACACAAGCAACTCACTGTGTTGAACATAAGTGCGATGTCTTTGAAAAAACACGCCGAGCGCTTCAACGGGCGGAGGAAGCTGTCACGTGCCGTCGCCGAGGAGCTCGATCGCAGCGGGCTGCTGTCGACGGCACAGCTGATTACACCCGAACGTCTGTACTCGTACAACGGACCAACAACGCGCAGTGGCAATCGTCGGCGGCGCATCGTTACGGCACAGGAGACAACACCCGAGGTGGCGCTCTCGCCGCGCGTGATGGCTGCCTGCTTCCGCGAGCTGAGACGCGGCGTGCCCGCGTCGTGCTACGCGAGGTTGCGCGCCGAGCTGCGACAACTTGACATGATCTTCACTGTCGATCGTGACGAGCTGTCGCCGTCGCAAGCCTTCTCGCAGTACATCGCACAGAAACTACTGCCGTTGCAGGATGCGGCGTTGCTCGCGTACCTGGCAATCGGCATCATTCCGGTGCGCTTCATCCGCAATCCCGACAACGATGAAGTCTACCCGCATGTGCCGGTGTGGGGCACGTACAACATCACCATCGAGACCGTTCTCGGGCAGCCGATTCTTCGCTTCTACTGGACCGTCGTGCCGTCGATCGACGACGACGAATGCGATCTGCCGCCAACCTTTCAGCGCGAGCACGACATCTTCAACATCGGCTCGCAGGGCATGCGAACGGTGCGAGGCGTGCGCCGCTCCGATGGCACGTGTCAGGCGTTCAACGGCACGATCAGTGGCTCGGGCTTCGGTCGCTACGATCCGACGGTGGCAATCATCGCCAACTTGGGCCACGATCCCGACTACGATGGCACAATCAATTCGGTGATGTCGTCGATCTTGACCGACTACGTGCAGTACAACAACTCGATGCGTCGCGACGCCATCGTTGCGGGCGTGCGGCTCGCTCGTCCGCCGATCGCCACCGAGTACAACCCGGCACTCGAGACGGTGATGGCGAAGAAGTCGGTCGAGATCGGCCATTTCGTCGGCTCACAGGTCATTGCGCCGGGCGCCGAGCAGACTGCGCAGCGGCGTACCGAGATCTACGAACGCTCACGCGAGCAGCAGGCACTGCAGCGCGATCAGTATCGAATGGTTGCGGCGACGATGGGCACCGCGGCGTTGGAGGGCTACGGCATCACGCCCGACATGTACAAGGAGCGCTGCGACGAGGATACGTCGTGCTCGTTCTCTGCCGAGTTGGGTGTCGACGAGATTAAGATCCGCGACGATCGGAAGCTAACGGCAGCGATGGCCGAGCCCAAGTACCGCACCGATATCGTTGCTGCGATGAGCGAGAACAACGAGGCGGTGGCGGCGGCGTTTGGGCTCACGCTCTCGATGTTGAAAGGCGAGACGACGGCGGCCAAGTCGGGCACCGAACTGTCGACAAAGACACTCAATTCAACCCTCCGCGTGCTACTGCAGACGATGAGCGCCTTCATGACGCTGATCTATCACCACATCTTCCTCGAGCAGGATCTGTTCGACCTGCTGAAGGACAAGGTGCGCATGGGCACCAACGAGGCGCTGCATCAGGCATCGCAGGCGTTTGACGAGCACAACGAGGTCGTAGGCACGAAAGTGACGTACCGCTTCACGCCGATGATGACGCTCGAGTCGTTGCGCTTCCTCAAGGCGCGTGGCATCATTGATTTCGACACGTACGCGCAGAGTGCCGTGCAGACGCAGGGCATGTCGACGTCCGACGTGGCGACACGCGAAGACCCACTCGACGAGGAGATCGGGCGCGCGCTCGACGTGCCCGAGTACGCTGCGATTATGAAGATGAAGAGCGACGAGAAGCTGCGCGAGAAAGAGATGAAGAGCGCCGCTGTGATGAAGGAGCGCGAGATGGAGAACGCGGCTGTGATGAAGGACAAGGAGCTCTCATCGGCCAAGGAGCTCGCTGCGATGAAGCCGCCGCCGGCGAAGAAAGCAAAGAAAAAGGAGTAAAAATACACACGCGAGTCGAAACGTCGTGAAGCTGATGACGACAGAAAGCAAATCACCGCTCACTTTGTCGATCGAAACACTCAAACGCGCCGTCGCCGCCGACGTGGCGAACAACTACGAAGAGGCGTTCTTCCTCTACGGCGATGGCATAGAACAGATGCGGGCTGCAGGTGAAACGATCACACGCGAGCACGTACTAGAAACGATTGCGGAGAAGCTCAAAGAATACGAAGGAAGGAGAGCGAGGCTGAAGAAGTTCTTGCACGATCAACCTGGCTGTCCGCAAGCAAGCAACGTGGTGGAACAGAGTGGATTGAGGCACAGAACCACAGTGCGATAAAGCCGCCGACAGAGAAGGCAAAGAAAACCGAATGAATCGTCGCACACGAGACGTAAATCGGTATATTCATTTCGCAGTGAGCGCACGCAGGCAGCGAGTCGAGTGCCTGCAATGACAACGAACGAGCGCGCGCTCGTTTGCTACGGCGAAACACCGAATGCGTTCTCGCGCGACCTACAGGCACGGCTCGATGATCTACGAAGCGACAGCAGACCGACAGCAACGGGCACGGAAACAATGCGCCTGGTCGTCTCGAACGATGACGACGACAACAACCAGAAAGCCGACGACACCGGCGATCAGCTGAATTGCATCATTTGCCTCTCGTCGCCACCGTCGGAGCCTGCCACGATTGACTGCGCGCTGCACAACTTCTGCTACGCGTGCATCGCGCGACACATGCTCGGCGCGCGCACGTGTCCGTTTTGCCTGGCGCGTGTTACATTTATCAAAACCGCAACGGCACATCGCGTCGTCGCGGCGTTTGGCGCGCAGTTGCCAGTCGATCAAGAGCCAAGCGTGCCTGCGGCTGCCGATTCCGACGCAGACGAAGATGAGCAGCGCTACGATTTCTTTCTACGTGCGGCTGTTGTGAACATGCGTCCGCCGACGTTCGGCGGTTGGCACGCTACTTTGAAAAGACTGGCAAACTACGTTGAAGACCGAGCGCGACACGATATGCGCATCTTCTCAAGCGAGTTCCTCACACTGGCAATGATGACGCTGTTTGCATTTGCCGTTCCGGCGGCGGTGATTTCTCTCTCGTTTCTGTACTGGTACGATCCTTGGTTGACGATCTTTTGCTTATGTTGGCGGATGTGGACTGGCCCGAACCCTCGTTCGCTGTCGTTTGAGAACACATGGCGCCGCGTCTACCGGATGGCAGAGATTACGCTATCTTTGCTCGATATTATACTTTACTGTGTTCAGCTGGACGGTCTCATCGGCGACATTGTAACTGTCTGTCGTTACTCGATTCGCCTCGCTTGGGTTCTGCCGATGTTGTACGAGCAATGGCTCGCACGGTACGCAGAACGGTACGTCGCTCGCGAACGGCGGCAACAAAGTGAAAACGTCTAACTCGGTCTGTTGTTGCGTTCATTCATCCACCACTCGCGACGGCCACACATCGAGATTGAGCCGCAGCAGCGCAACGCCCGTCTCGCCCAGCGCAGCCTCGAGCGCCTCGCGCGACACGCTGTCGTACTCGAACAGGTGCGAGCCGCGCAGCTGCACCGAATCGTACAGCGTTATCAACGGCACGTTGGCGATGTCGACCAACATCAGCGGCGAGAAGTCGAGCGCCTTCAGCGTCGGCCAGTCGATACCGAGGCCCGTCAGCAGCTCTTCGAGTAGATACACTGGCAGCAACTCGGACAGTCGCAGGCCGGCGTACGCCAGCAGCGTACCGTCGACGCCGCACTCGCGCGCCTGCATCAGTGGCATGCGACGCGCCAGCATGTTGATACGCAGCCGTGTAGCGAGCGATTCGCGTCGTTCGCTCGACATTCCGTAGTAGAAGCGCGTCGAGGCGAGCAGCGCCGCTGCGCTCAGCTCGACGCCGACGAGCGCCTCGTCGTGAAAGCAACACGTCCCACCCAAGCACCGAGCTCGACCGCACGACGGTCGAACTCCTCGATCTAAAAACGTGGCTGAGACTACGCACGCGCGCGCGAGCGCGCGACGCACCACGTGTGAGCGGAAGCAGCACTCGCGTTTGCTTGAGCCGACGCACCTCCTCGGCACGCTCGGCGCGCAGCACGGCGGCGATGCGTTCGGCGTACGCGGCGTCGCCGCCCGTGTCGACGACGCGGGCGAACTCGCGCACCGGTGTGTTGGGCTGGCATTTAACACAGCGGAAGCGACCCGCCAGGATGAGCTGTGCGGCGCACGGCGCGTGCAGGTGATGCGAGCACGACATGTGCATGTACTGTGCCGACGGCGAGCTGGTGTCGAGACGGCGGTGGCAGAGCGTGCATTCAGTCATCGGTCGGCGTCGCGTACACAAACTGTGCGGGCCGCGCGCCCAGTTAAGTAGGCCGACGATGGCGTTGCGCTCGAGTGCGAGCATCGTCGCCAGTCACGCGTCGGCGTCGAAGCCGAGCGACCCGCCAGTGCCCAAAGTGGTCGTCATCGGCGAGATGGGCGTCGGCAAGACCGACTGGCTGACGACGGCGATTCACAGCAAGGAGCAGGACTCGCGCAGCGGCCCGATGCTGCTCGATCACATTACAGTGCCAACGATTGCGTTTGACCTGCTACCAACGACGCGGAGGCTGGTCGACAATAAGACAATGCGCATCAACTTTGTCGACACGGCAGGCCAGGAGCGCTTCGCCGTGCTGGTCAAGTCGAACTACCGCGACGCGGCTGCGTTTGTGTTGATGTACGACGTCACCGACGCCGGCTCGTTCATCGCGATCAAGGAGCGCTGGTATCCTGAGGCGTTTTCATACTACGAGGATATGAGGATCAAGCCGATCTGGTTCCTCATTGGCACGAAGACCGACCTACACTCGCAGCGGCAGGTGACGTTTGAGGAGGCGCGCGACTACGCGGCGACGATCGATGCGTTCCTTTTCGAGACCAACACACGCGAGGGCAAGGGCGCGCGAGCGCGCGTCACCGTCGACTTGATCGCAGCAACGATGCATCGCAATGGAGTGCCGTGTGATAGCGAGCGTGCGGTTGCGGTGTACAAGAACGATAGAGTTTCGCTGCGCGGCTCGAGCACCGATGCGAGGCTGAAGAAGAGTAAATGTGGTTGCTAGCAGAGAGAGAGTTACACGTGTGTGCGTGTTCAATTGATAACCGCCTGCGCAACAACGTCGGCGAGCAACTCAATGTGTCGATTCGACTCGTCGATCGCTGCGATCCACGCCGGATAGCGGCGGAAGTAGTAGTTGAGCGCCTCGGCTGTTAGTTGCTCGATGTGCGTGTACATCAGTCCGGCAAAGTACTTCAACGACGCGGGCTTGTCGCCACGAGTCAAGCTGCTGAGCACCTCGGCCACCTCGAGCGCGTTGCGATACCAATGCTCGATGCTCTCGACCGCCGTTTCGGCCTCGTGCACAATCGTGTTGAGATCGCGACTGCCAATCGTCCATTGCAGCTGCTGGCCTCTGTCGGCGAGGAAGGATACGGCGTTCAAACGCACGTTCTCGGTGGCGCGTTTGAACGCCTCACGATCGGCATCCGACGGCGTCGAACCGCGGCGGGCGGCTTCGAATATCGGCATGTAGGCTTGCATTTTCTCACGCATCCAGCGCGTCACTTTCTCGTAGTACATGAACTTGAGATCGTAGTTGGCGTCCAACGCCGATGCCGGCCGAAGCACGCGCACCAGATTGTTGACGACGGCGAGCGCAAGCGAAATATGTTCGTGCAGCGTGCGTGCCAGCTCGTCGCGAATGAACGCCTTGCCGTTGAGACGTGCCTGACTTGCTGTGTGGTCGGCAATCGTGTCCTGGTTCGCCATCAGGCGCGCGAGCGCGACGCGCATCGGCACCTCGTGGCCGTCGATTGCCGCGCCGACGACGATGGCTGTGAACTGCACGTGGTCGCGCCAGTCGGTGCGCTGCTGCGCGTGCACGAGCGGCTCTTGATCCCGCAACAGGCGCGGTTGCATGTGCCTTATTCGAGTGGTGGAGCGCTCGGTTGACTACTTAGACTGCACGCACTTCACGCGAGGGGAAATTCATTCACAAGCTGCTTGGCTGCGATCAGCCGCTCGATGTTCGTCGGCGAGCGGTTGTACGGCTGCCGCATCGACGCAACATCGCTCATTGCCGCGTCCAACGCCATCGTCAGTCGTTTGCGAAGCGTCAGGCGGTACGCAACGTCGACGCCACGCAGCAGCGCGCATAGCGTGTGCCCAACCAACGCGCCGCGATCAATCAGGCGCTCGAGCTCGCCGTTGTGTCGGAAATCGTCGAGCACGTGCGAGGTTGCAGTCTCCTGCCGCGTCGCGAACAGCACATCGCTAAACACAACAAAGAAGTAAACCGCTCGTAGCACGGGCGGTGACTCCAATTTGACCAGGTCGAGCGCGAATTCGGGACAGCCAGCAAACAAGTTAGCGTGCAGCGTGAGCACGTGTCGATTCATCGCACGCCTATCCTCGACGCTTGGCGGTTCGCCGCTCAGCAAACGCGCGCTCTCACGAGCCATCAATTCGGCATCGGGTCGCTGCACCACACTCGTAATGCGCAACGCCACCGGCTCGAGAAGGAGAATCACGATGGTTCGTGCGAGTTTCGCCACCTCGCTACGCGCGACTCGAGCGTCGTGCATAAACGCAGTCATCATGCGCGCGCGCATCGCGTTCGTCGCCTCAACAACGCCACGATGCATCGCCGCACGTGCCTCGGCTGAGTTGGCGTCGCTGATCGTCGTCGCCGTTGTGCCAGTCGCGCTATGCACACGCGTCTCTTCGGTCTTGATCTGCATTTCGGGCATCTCGTCAAACGTAATCAGTTGTGTGGCGGGTCGTTTCGCACTCTCCGCCTCGTCGTCGCGCTTGCGCTTCCGATCGTTCAAGTCCGCGCTGCGCTTGTCGTCCGCGGCGTCTTCGATCTTGATGGGTTGCAGCTTCAGTACGCTCAACTGCACCTCGCGCTGGCTGAGCTGTGCCAGTTCGCGTCGATCGTAGTCGCGCCACGGCATCATCGAGCGGAAGAACACGTTGGCGACAAACACACTCGAGTCGCCGCTCTGCGTCGCACGCGACCATCCAAGGCCCTCGACGAGTTCAACGCACGCGCTGTGCAGTAGTTGATTCATTGACAACGTGCGGCGCGCAACGCTGGTCAAACGCTGTCGTGCGCGTGTGCGCGCGGCAACATCCAATTGTTTGGATGTCGGCGACATCCAAAGATTGTCGCGTGCGCATCGGTGACGTCTTACACTCGCCGCCCGCAATCGGCAACCGAAAAAGACGTTAAATGGATATTGACTTTCTTATCGACGATGTTGAACAGCAGCCTGTGAATGAGAAGAACGGGTACGACTACGATGACGATTCCGAGGAGCGCGAGAACGAGGACGATGACGACGGCGAAGACGACGAGGATCAGGACGACGGCATGCAGAACTTCAATCTGCTGTTCGATGAGAAGACATCGATGCCACCACCGCCGCCACAGCAGCGTGCCGCGTCGGCGCCGACACCGCGCGTCTCGCAGACGACGATTGCCAGCGGAGCGACGCAGCCGGTAGCTGTCGCTGCCATCAAAAAGCCGGCGCCGATCGACAACAGCTCGCGTCGCCTTCGCGTGAACGAAGTGCATGTCGAGCTCTCACCGAGTGTGATCACAACACCGGTCAAGCAAGAAGGAACTAGTAATAGCAACAACGTGCAGCCACTCACGCTCGATCACTACGAGGTGGCGAAGCATCTCGCAGTCGATCAACGCGCCGCCGAGCTCGCCGAGGGCACGTCGAACGGCACGGCGGCGATGTCGACCAAGATTGGCGACACGGCGGCGCAGGTCAACCACTATTTGATTGCCGTGAGCGACGCGCGCGAGCGCTTGGATCCGGCGATCCTGTCGCAGCTGCCGTACACGGTGCAGACGACGGGCGCGCACATCGGTCGCTCGTTCTACATGGCAGCACTAACGACGGCACCGCACCTGTCGCGGCCGGTGAGCGAGCTGACCGACGTGCTGCGTCGGCTCGCCTCCGAGGCGCGCTGTGTGCGTCGTGCGCACATCGAGGCGATGACACGCACGCCTCGACTGCGCGAGGAGACGTGCGCCAACAAGGAGGGCTGCGTCTCGCTCTCGTTTGCCGACTACTACAATCGCCCGCTGCCCGATCGTCGCCCACTGGTGGCGTTTCTGTACGAGGACGAGATGGCGATGCTGCGCACGGCGCCTGCCGTGCTCACGCCCGAGCAGATGAAGCTCGCCGGCGACAAGCGACCAAAGACACGTGCCGAGTGGACGGCGCTGTGGCGCTCGCGCGCCTGCGTGCAGTGCATGATTCGTGCGGGCAATCGGTTGGTGACAAATCTGCGCTGCAAGAATCAGGCGGTCGACGCGCGTCTCTACCTCGCGGTGCCGTTCTACGTCGAAGTCGACGTCGCCGGCGAGTATCCGATCGGCGCGACGCTAGGGCCGGGCAAGCGCGTGTTCGAGTCGTTGGTGTTCAACCTGCCTCGATTCAGCGAGCTCGGCTGGATGACGACGATTCGTGCCGACGCCACCGTGTCGGCAGCGGCGTCGACGGGCGCCGTCGAGGAGGTGGTGCACTACGTCAACGTCAGCGTGCCGCCATTTCCGGTACCCGAAGAGACTCTGCGTGCGCACATGACGCAGGGTTTCTCGGGGGCGTTGTGAAGTGGGAGTTTGTCGGCGACGGCACGCGCGATGCACCGTACAATGCACGCGCGCCCGAGTACCTCGCCTTCTGGCAGGCACAACGCGACAACTCACAACGCCAACAACCACTCTCACTCACCGACGTCGAGCGCTCACTCCCGCGCTCGCAACGCGCCGCACCGATGCTCTCGGACGGCGTGCCCAATGTATTTTTACTCCGCCGGCTGTCGGCGTGCGGCATCGAAGGCATCCGACTGGCGACGTTCATGTACGGCGTGCCGTTTCGCGCGTGCGTGTTGGACGAGCGGTGCTTCCGCACGGCGTGCACCAACATCGAGATGCCGCGCGCCGGCGGCGACAATCTGAGCTGGTGCCCGGTCACGCCCGAGCCGAGCGGTGCCGGCGCGCCGTCGGCGAGCGGCTCACGACTCTACTGCGCGCTCGTGCTGCGCCTCAAGTTCCTCACGCAGCAGTTGGTCATGTCGCAGGAGGCGCTCGGCAATGCGCGCAAAGTGGCGCCGCCGAGCGCCGAGTCGCGCAACTTGGCCTACATCGTCGACGCGACGCAGCAGTGGATCGACGCGCACTGGATGCTCGTGTGTGCGATCCGTCAACTTGGTGCCGTGCCCAACGACGACAACGGTCCCGAGTGGGCGGTGCTGCTCGAGCGCTACACGCCCGACGTCAACATGATCTTCCATCGTGGCGAGCTGCCGTCGCTCTACTCGCGGCTGATTCGTGTGCCGTTCTTCTCGTCGGCGACCGACAAGGTGCTCGAGTACGACGCGCTGCTGCGCTCGTTGCGCAAGGTGCTGCCTGTGCGCTGCGCCTCGCGAGATAGCGCTTCGAAGGACGCCGGCGAGTCGGCACGCTCACGTGCCTTCTTCTGCTTCATGAAGTCGATCCTCGCGGCGGTGCTGTTGGGTGTGTACGAACAGACCGTCGAGCTGCCCGGGTGGCGCATGCGACAGGCGATCTACGAGCTGTTCTTCTTCTCGCTCGACACTCGACTGCACTCGGCGCGCGAGCCACGCACCGACGGTCGACTGGGCGGCTCGCGCGCTGCGCTGCGTGCCGATTTCGCACTCGATCGCGAACTGCTACGCCTCGGCAACGATGTGCGTATCGTGTTGGGCGACTACACCGCGCTGGTGCGTGCGAACTACGTGCGCGCGCGTGCCGAGATGCGTGCAACCGAGGCGGCCGCCGTTAGTACCGAGCGAGCGGCGGCGCGTGCCGCCAACGCTGCGCCGATCATTGCGGGTACCGAGGACGCGCCCGTGGCCATCAAGCGTGCACGCAGCGGCAGCGCGTCGGCGGGCGGCTCGTCGTCGGCAGCTGCGCGTCGTCGACGTGCTGCTGCCGAGGAGAAGGATGTGAGCGCAACGATTCGCGGTCGATCGGCGAGTGCGGCGGCGCAGCCTGTCGATGTGGTCAATCAGGAGATCCGAGCTGGGTTTGCGCTCGCCAACGCTATCTCGCGACTGCAGATCGAGCAGGAGCGTGGTCTGCATCACTATCAGCAGTGCAAGGCGGCCAACACGCTGCCGTGCGACGCGTCGGGCAAGCAGTGCGCGCCACCCGTGCCGCCCGACACCGAGATTAGCGACGTCTACGCGCTGCGCAACATCCTTCCGTGTGACGAGCGCCTGCCCGAGACGCTGCTCGGCGACGAGATTGTGTTTGAGTTCATTCACGCTCGCAGCGAGTCGGTCTCGCGTGTTCGGCAAGCAGCTGCGTCGGGCACGGCGAAGCCGGCGGCACACTATGTGCACCAGGCTGTGATCGTCGCGGCGCTGCGCGCGTTCCTGTGCAACTCGCTACGCCGACACGCGTGCGAACTGCGTCGAGAGCTGTGCGCACGCACTCAGTGGGCCGAGTGGGAGTCGCTGATCGCGCAGATGCTCGACTACACACGTCGTTCGCTGTCGCTCAAGTGCGACGAGCAGGGCGACGCCGGTCGACCGGGCATCTTCCTCTCACACTACCCGTCGTTCAACTGCCTGGCGAGTGGTGGGCGCACGGTGCCGATCAATAACCTGTACCGCAACCCACCGCTCCCGTTTAGCGAGACGGTCGAGCTCGAGATCGAGAAGTTCCTCGTCAATCACGCTGGACTCGATCGACGTGCCGATTTGGTGATGCCTGCCGAGTACGAGATCGTGCTGACCGAGTCGATTCGCCGGCTCGATTATGCGCGCAGCTATCCGCCACCGCAGTTGCCATCGACGGCCGGCGACGCGACAGCGACAGATGATGCGACGACGTCGATGACTGATGCGTCAACGACAGCAGCGCCGCCACCGCCGTTGTTGCCGTACACCGAGTGGATCAATCGCGAGGCACCGCCGCCATTCTCAATTCTGCCCACCAAGGCGGTGCCACCCGATAACGCCACACTCGCCGATATTCGTCGCGACTACGTCGAGCGCAATCGTGTGCCGCTGTGCGCGTTTCGCGCCACGCCGCAGACCGTGGATCTGTACAACGCGGCTCATCAGGCGTACAACACGCGCACGTCGCCCGCCAAGCTCGTCGCCGAGTTTGTCAAGACGCTGGCGGCCGTGTCGATGATGCAGCTGCAGATCGTGCGTGCGTTTGTGCGTGCCGTCAACAAGCACTGTCGCGTGTACACGTTCGCCCTGCCCGCGTACCTCGAGCGGCCGGTCAACGTGCTGTTGGCTCGCTCGCTGCGTCTCGGCGCTTCAAACACGGCACTTCTGCCGCCGCATGCGTGTCGTTCAGCCGTCTGCACACACTGCTACCGACCGGCGGTGTTTGTCGACACGGCACGCAAGAAGCACATGGCGTCGGCAATCGGCACCGATCGCACCAAGGTCGTCAACCCGGATGGCGGACTGACGACGGTCAATCAGCGCGCGATCGACAATGTGCTGCTGCGTGGCTCGCTGCTCGCGATCGATCAGCTGCTGCCGGCCGAATCGTTGTACAAGGCACTCAATCGACGCGCGTTCCGCGCTCGTACCGTGCTCAACGATGTCGTGATCGACGATCCGCTCGAACGAGTGCTGCCGCCGGTATCTGCGCCACCCACCGATGACGAGGAGCTCGAGCAGTTGTCGATGCTACTCGATCACCATCTGCGTGTGTCTGTCGCCGTTGAGCCTAGTGATCGTCGTCAACAGCTGCCCGAATTTGCGCACGCGCGCATCGGTGAGCCGTCGCCGGCGCTGCGTGCGATCGGCGCTGGCGCCGACAATCCGGTGCGTGCGATGCTCGAGTTCGACGAGGCGGCGTGGCTCGAGTATTCGCGACGCACGCCGACGCACAAGCTGCTGCTGGGGCACAACATCGCCACCGAGCAGCGCGACATGCGCTTCGACGTCGTGCACTACACCGACAACCCGCCCAATTTCAAAAGCGAGGCGAAGAAGCAGTCGCGTGCGAGCGAAACGGCGGCGAGCGCTGCAGTGGCGGCACACGGCAGCGCAGCCGACGGCGCCAACGCTGCGACGGGCACGACGACGGCAACGATTACCGATCCGCGCAAACGAGGGCAGCGCGAGCGCTCGAAGCAGAAGTCGCGTCGCGCCAACGTGCTCTCGTACTTGATGTACAAGGAGTGCTCGCAGTCCGACATGTTCGAGTTTGATCGTCGGCATGCGCTCGTCACGGGCAAGGCACGCGTCACACCGCCCTCGTGCTTGGACTTCTACATGTGCTGCTGCGTGTGCGGCGTCTCGGTGCTGCGCTCCGACTGCACGTGGCGCGGCGCGATGTTGGTGTGCAAGAACTGCGTCAACGTGCAGCCTGCCTCATCGTCGTCGTCCACCGACGACGCGAAACAGCAGCATGCCAACGGCGATCAGATGCTACTCGACTCGTCGCTCGCGGCGTTTGACGACGGCGCGCGTGCATCGACCACCGACGATCCGATTCGCGCGCTTCTCCGCCAGTCGGTCGGCGCGTCGGCGGCGGTGCTGCTCGACGAGGTGGTACCCGAGGGCGCGCAGTGTGTCGTGCCACGCTGCTGGGTCGTCAAGACGCCCGAGACGCATCTGTACGGCAAGGAGGTGCTGTTCGACACGCGCGTCGGCGCGGCGCGCTTCGGCTACGTCTACGTGTGCGCCAAGCACGCGGGCGATCGCTCGTGGATCTTCGCACCGTCGACGCCCGGCGTGCTGCCGATGTCGATGCTGCTCAACTTGTGCCTCCAGAATCGTGCACGCATCACACCACAGGATCAGGTCATCGATCACCTGCCGCTGTACATCGAGCAGATGGCGTCGTCGCAACGACTGGGTCGCGCCGTGAGCGATGCCGAGCAGATGAAGCGTCGGCAGGAGAAGGATGCCAAGCGACGCGCCGAGGTCGAGCGTGAGTTGGCGGGGCGCGAGCAGACGAGCGCGCCAATGAATTGAACAAACCAACGCATGTTTTCACTCTGTCACGGGACTTCAAAGATCGCGACGAACACAATGATGACGATTGCAGTTGCCATCAGGTAAATGACGATTAGCAGCAGCGTTAGGAAGCCGGCGTTGCCGTAGATCGGTTGCACGAGCTTGCGATTCTCACGCCAGGTGCCGTTGATTGCGTAGATTGTCCACGCGCCAATCAGTAAACTGCCAACCGCCTGAACGATTGCGAGTGCCTTTGTTGCGTTGTTCGTTTGCGCCTGACTGGTGAGTAGGAACTGATACGCCGCACTCGAGCCGATGCTGGTCGCTGTGATGAACGCGCCATGTGCCAACAGCAGCCACGCAGGACCAATATCCACCGGCACGTGAAGCGCTCGTTGTTCGGCATCGCTTTCGCTATCGTCGGCCGAGTCGTCGAGCGCGACGGGAGCACGCGCGCGTGCCGGCGGGGCGCGATGTTTGACGCGTGACATTGGATTGTGACGTGCGTGTGAGCAGTCCTGTTTAGCCGAGATGGCCTCTGACGGCTGAAATAGCGTTGGCGCGGGCAGTTCAGCCTCGACGTTGTTGAAGAAATGAGTCGATTTGGCGCAGCCAACGCTGAGATAAAAATTCGACAAAAAATCAACTGGCAATTCAAAAAGTGTTCGTTCCTGGGTTCGTGGAATACTTGCACCGAAAATCGTTGTATTTAATTTTTCAAGCAATTAAAATAATTCGGTTGAAAAATTAAATAAGGACAATTTACATAATTCGCTTGAAAAATTAAATACAACGATTTATGGTGCAAGTATTCCACGAACCCAGGAACGAACACTTTTTGAATTGCCAATCCGAATTTTGTCGAATTTTTATCTCAGCGCAGACTGCTCCGAATCGACTCATTTCTTCGACGACGTCGAGGCTGAACGCTCCCTGAGATGCATCATTTATCAGTCAGCCGTCTCCGGCAGTGCTCCGTGAACTGAAACATCCAAAAATCGTCGCCTGTCAACGCATTGCGGTATACCGTCCCGCTCTCCCGCATCACTTTGCGCAAACAATCACACGATGGTCGACGTTGCCGAGCCGTCGCTGGCATTCGTTGCACTCTGTGCATTCGTTACCGAATCGGATCTCCACACGTTGCGCCGACTGGGTCGTTCGTGTGCGCGCTGCGCCGATCTGTACTGGGCACGCGACGGCAAGTCGCGTCATCGTGCACTGCAGCTCGAATCGTCGCGTGTTCGCTCGTTGTACGACGACGATAAAACAGCGACGCTCGACGACGCGGAGCGTGCACCGCTCGGCTTGCTTGCGTTCATCGACATCATCGACGACGCAGTTGAGAATGGCAACTTGCCGTTCGGTGATCTGTTTCTGTTCGCACGTCGCACGATGCAGGACGACGCGCGTGTTCTGCTGTACCTGCTGGTATTTGCCATCGTCACCGATCGAACGATGTTGGTGCAGCGCGTGCTGGCGATGGGCGAGGACTGGCACGAAGGCGTGCCACCCACCGAAGTGACGTCGATCGTTCCCGATCAGCCAGCGGGCAAGATACGCGATTCGGGCGAGGCGCGTGTGCCCGACGAGGCCGACGACGAAGCGCAGGCTGCGATGCGACTGGCGGTCGCCATCTACCAGCAGGAACAGCGCGAGGCTGGTGAGTTGAGTATGACCGAGTCGTACGACACCGACAGCGACGACGAGGATGCCGAAGATGACACGTCAGACGACGAGGATGACGAAACGAGCGATGAAGACGAAGATGCCGTTGAGAGTAGCACGCTCAAGCTACGCGTCGCCAGTCACCCTCGTGCAGCAGCGCTCAACGATAGCGGCGCGTCGCGCGCGACAGTCGAAGTCTCGTCGGCCGAGGGTGGGCGGCGTGCTGGCGATTTCTTCTCACAATGGTGGCCAGCGCTGGGCGTGCACAACACACCCGTGTTGCGCAAGTATTTCTTCTACTACTACCCGGCGCGCACCGACCTGATGTTTGAGGATCGCGAGGCAGTCGAGCAGCTCACGCTGGCCGAGCGGTTGATGGCACTCGCAGCAGTCTGGTCGTCACAGAATGTGTCACAGCTGCTTCTTTCGACGCCAGTCTTCCGCTGCAACACATCGATCGGGGTGGTGTTTGCGTGCACAGCTAAACTAGAGGCCACGCTGCTCAAGTCGGCTGGCGAGCTCGCGTCGATCAAGGAGATCGATCGCAACGTGCTCGCGCCGGTGGGCATCAAGCGACTGCAAGCAGCGCTCAACAACCCGTGCAAGTCGCTCGCGGGGCACATTCGTCGACTGGGTGTTGATGCAACGTACTGCGATGCGCTGGCGCGCTACGCCGATCCACGCCAGCGTCCGCTGCTCGATGACGATGAACTCGCGCTGCTCAAGGGCAGTGTCAAAACTGCGAACAACGATGACGACGATGACGGCGACACTGAGAAGGAGGCAGAGCCGAAGAACTCGTTCGACCTGACGGTGCGCTTCCAGAACGATGTCGATCATACGCACGTGTTCTGGTACGCGTGCGAGACCAACAACCCGATCCTGGCGCAGACGATGGTTGAGAAGTTCAAAGTGGTGCCGTCGACGAACGAGAGCTACGCCGTGCGCCTCTCAGCGCGCTGCAACAGCGCCGAAGTGCTGCGCTGGCTGCTCACGCGCGACGACATCGAGGCGGCCGCATGTGATAACGCTGCACTCTGTCTGGCGGTGGACGTTGGCGCGTTCGAATCTGTCAAACTCCTACTGGCGACGGATCGTGAGAAGACAAAGATCAATCCGGCGGTGGGAGATAACTATTCAATCTGTCGCGCCGCGGAGCGTGGCGATGCGCGCATGCTCGCCGAGCTGGTCGCCGACGCCGATGTCGACGTCAACGCACGCGAGTGCACGCCGCTGCTGCACGCGCTGCGCCGCGGTTCGGTGCCCTCGTTGCGTGAGCTGGCACGGAGCAAGAAGTTCGACGTCGCGCGCTCGGCGGTCGGCGAACTGAACAAGATCCTGCTCGAGTTGGGCGAGCGCGCGAAAGACGGCAGCGCGGCCGCCGGCTCGTGTTACGTTGCTGCACGTGCGCTCCTCGAAGCCGTCGCAACGCAGCAAACCACACCACTCGCCGCGCTGCTCGTCGTACTAAGCAAACTCTAAATAAACCCAAACATTGCAAGTTCGCGATTCTCCTTGATGGCGTGCGCCTCGGCCAGCGTGTAGGCCGTGAGCGCGGCGACGATGAACACGACGACGCACCAGAGCACGCCGATGCACTGTCGCGCCCGGCGGGGTACGAGGCAACAGGTGCGTGCACAGCACCAGAGTGCCGACATGGCGAGTAGTGCGGCGTACGCCAGCAACGTGAAGACAAACGCAACGCGAAGCTGATGTGAAAGCAGTAGTTCAAGCATGCGCAATGTGTGCGTACGAGAGAGCGAGCCGAAAGAGCGAATAATATACGCCCCACGAGATCGAACTATGAATTCGCCCGTGTGTGCGCACCGATGTGTGTACAAGCACTGCTTGCATGTTGATTCTGCGCCTCCTACTGCCCGTCGTTGTTGCTGGCATTGTGCGCACGCTACGCGTCGGTGCGGGCGCTGAATACACGACACTCGACGCTGCACTCGCCGCCTCGCGAGCTGGCGACACGCTGCAGTTGGCAGATTCGCACTACGAACTGGCGCACACGCTCGTCGTCAACCACGCGCTCACCATCGAGACGGCACCTGAACTTGTCGCTGCCGTGTTGCGATCCACATCGTCGGATGTCGATGTCGTCGTGGCGATCAACGCCAACGACGTCACGCTGCGCAACCTGATTTTTGGACGCTCGGTCAACGAGCGAACGATCGACGTGTTTGTGAGCGCGGGCACGCAGCAGCAGCAGTCGACGATCTTTGCTGCCACGTCGAACTACGGCGGCAGCGCTGCTGCGAAGAAGGCAACGCGTGCCGTGTCGACGCGCCTGTTGAGCAACTCAGCCGTCACAGCCGACGACAACTCGGCCACCAATCGTGCCATTCGAGACTTCACGATTGAGAACGTCGACTTTACTGCATCGACGTCGGCCTCGAACTTGGCATTCGACACTGGCGCGTACATCGGCGTGCACATCAGTCGGTGCAAGTTTGGCACACGCGACCTGACCGACGCGATCATCACGGTGCCAGGCGCGCGGTTCGCCGACAGCGCTCCGTTGACGTTCAACGCGTTCGACAAGGCGCGACTCAACCTGGCGGGCAACGGACTGACGCTGGGCACGAACTTCTGGGCGAGCGCGCGACCGCCGTTAGCGGCGACGTACTGCGTCGATCGTCATTGCACGCTACTCGGGCCGGTCGTTGACGCCGACGAGCCAACGGCGCAGGCGTACGGCACGATTGCGCAGGCGATCGAGGCGGGTGTGCGCAACGTACTCGTTACTGCCGCATCGGTCGAGTGGGGCATCCTGATGGGCCCGATCTTCACCGAGGGCACGACGGTGCGCGGCGTCACGCAGGAGCACTGCTCGACCGACGGCGATGCCGTGCCACTCGTCAAGCTGACGGTCGGCGTCGTGTCGACTGGCATTTCACTCGTTGCGGTGAGCGATCTGCGCTTCGAGCTCGGCGAGGGCATGCGCGATGCGGCGTTCAACTACATCGACAGCGCGAGCGAGAAGACGCCGGCAGGCGATGTGCTTTTTGAGCGTGTCACGATGCTGGCCGACGACGAGACGCAGACGCTGCTCACGCTCAACTCACGCTCCGTCTCGTTGACGTTGGCGCGGTGCGCGTTAGTGGCAGGCGGCACCGGCGTGCGGCTGGCGAGTGGCGCAATCGTTGTGAGCGACACACTGTTCCTCAGTCAGCACACTGCGTCGGTGCTCGTTACGGGCAGCGGCAGCGGCACGGGATTGCGCGTGAGCGGTAGCGAGTTCAGTGGCTCGCCCAGCGGCTCGATCGTGTTCGCACGATCGGTGTCGTCGGCATCGATGCTGCCCATCTCGATCAGCTGCTCGCGCTTCGTGTACGCGCCGTTTGTCGAGCCAGCCGACTGCATGCGCAACGCGCAGCAGTGCGCCAACGCGCTGCGCTACAACACGTTCATCGAGCTCCTCGAGCCGACGCCGATGGTGGCGAATCGACGCTTCCTGGCGCACGGCAACAATCACGTCGAGCGTGTGGTCGCCGCCGAGATGAGCGACTTCACCTCGCTGGCGCACAACGGCGGCTCGGCGTTTGCGTTCTCGTTTGTCGACAAGCAGGGTCGATTCGGACGCGTGCGCGCCGACGTGGCGCTGCAGTCGCACGCAGCCAATCAGTTTGTGTACGCGTCGAACGTGCCCATGCGGCAGGAGTGCTTCGCCGAGAGCGTGCCCGGGCAGCGTGTTGTGTCGGGACTGTTCTCGCTCACCACCGATGCGCCAGCGCGCTGCATCTCACTCGCGCTTCAATTCACTGTTGTTGCCGACGATGCAGACAACTCGACTGCTTCGACTGCGGATGATGTTGCCGTCTACGACGTTAAGCACCTCGGCAACACGATGCGTGGCAGTGCCATTTGGGCGCGCGCAGCCTCGAATGCCGTGCTGCAGCGAGCAACAACCAACTCGTTTGTCGTCGAGGCATCGTCGGGCGCAGGCGCGCTCCTCCAGGCTGTTGTCGTTGCACAGAAACTCACCGCGCGTGAGAACGCGACGCTGCTCGCCGCCGGTGAGAGTGTGGTACCGCGTGCGTCACAGCGCTTCTGCGTGGCGTGCGGCGGTGACACGCTGCCGGCGTACGTCGTCGACGAGCGATGCGGCGGCGGAGTGAGCGGTGCGCATGTGTTTACCGATTTCGACGCCGCGATCGTGGCGGCCAACGAGGCCGGTCGCGGTGGTGACACTGTTGTGCTGCTCGTCTACGGCTCGAAATGCACGACGGCCTCGTGCAACACGCGCCTGCTCGCGCAATCGATGACACTCGAAGGCTTCTCAGTCTCGCAGCAGTCGGCGCTTCGACGACCCGCGAGCTGCGCCGTCGACATGCCAATGCTGACGCTGGCTGCGCCGTCGATCACCGTGCGCTACATGCTACTCGCGGCAACGCAGGCGCTCGCCACCGCCGTGCCACGGTGCGCAGTCGAGCTGGCGCAGAACGACTGTCGTGTCTCGTTCTGCACACTGTCGGGCGGCGTGTGTGCAAACGACGCCGACGCACAGATTGTCGGCAACGAAATCTCGGCCTCGCCGGTGGCGCAAGTTGGCATTGTGGCGTCGGCTGACTCGTCGAACACGCTGGTGCAGGCGAATGTGTTCACGAGCGGCATGGTGACGATCGAGCATCGCGCACGCGGCGCGCGCATCGACCGCAACACGTTCAACGCGCACGCCGAGCTGCTGAGCGCTGGCGAAGTGACGCTGACGGGCAACACGTTCGCCGACCGCGTTGCCGATCAGTCGGCAAACGCAGCATGCATCACGTCGATGGACGAGTCGAGCGCGTTCACGTCGACGGGCGACGTCTACGGCGGCCGCTGTCGTCTCCTCCTCGCCGGACCCGGCAAGATCCGCATCAGCGGTCTGAAGTCGGCGGTGCCGTGGGTCAACGTGCAGCTCAAACTGTCCGAGACGAGCGACGTTCGCGTGGCCAACATCGATCTGCGCGGCGCCGACTCGCAAGTCGTGCTCGTCGACCCGGGCGCCAAGAACGTCGTGCTCTACGATGTTGGCATCGATCTCGAGATGTCAACGCTAGGCGATACGCTGCTCGGTCGACCGCTCGCACGCACGCCCTGCTCGGGCGACAACGAGCCTGCACTGGGCGGCTTTGCGCTCGCGCAATCGTTGCTGCTCGACGCACGCTCGCGTCGCGCGTTGCTGGGCGGCTCGGTGCCAAAGTTGAAGGCCAGCGAGTTCATTAGCCCGCTCGACGGCTCGGTTGTGCGCTGCTCGTCGGCGCCCGAAGCCGAATACTGTCGCTGCATCGCCGCCGAGGGCGTGCCGCTCACGACGACGACGCGCGCCACCAAGCAGCCAACGACGCCAACGCTGCCTGTCGATGTGGCAGCGGTCGGCACGAGCAACGACGTCAAACCACCAACCTCAACGACAGCCGAGGAGCCGTTGCTGGTCGAGGAGCCGCTCGACGACATCGACGCCGGCCTCGACGCCGTGCTGCCACAGACGCTGGCACGTGCGGTCAAGAAGGTGCTACCGCAGTCGGTGCGCAAGTACAAGGTCGCGCAGGACAACTCGCACAACCACGATCACGACAACGACGGCGACCACGACGGCGACTCGCACCACCACGGCGACGAGGGCATGAGCGCCGGCTGGATCGTCGGCATCGTGCTCATCACACTGTTCGTGCTGCTGCTCATCTGCATCGCGTGCTGCTTCTGCTATCCAGGCTTCAGCTCGACGACACGCACGACACGGCGTGTCGTCGAGGAGGGCGACGGCAGTGAGACGATCACCGAGACGGTCACGACGACGGCCAATCGACGTCGGAAGGCGTCGACCAAGTCGCCCGGTCGACAGGCGTCGAGTTTCGGTGTCGTTCTTGACAGTTCAACCTCATCGTCGTCGTCGAGCGTCAGCGAGTCGAATGGTATCAAGCTTCGCAAGGTCACGCAGCGCATCGGCAAGGCCGAGGATGTGTGAGCGTAATCCAAAGAACTAAACATCCAAAGAAAAATCACTCTGCGAAAACTAGCGCAAGTGAGCATCATCCAAAGAGTTTTTACTCACGCAACCGCGCATTGCCACGAACAAAACGCGGTTTTCCTAAGCACAACAAAGACGCGTATTGCTACTAGAAGTTTCGGTAGCCATGTCCGACGACGACGAAGGCAGCTCGGCCACCAGTTCGGATCACGAGAAACACGTTCTGCGTGGCGGGCGGAATCAACGCGTGAAGCATCCGAACAAGCACAAGCCGCCGAAGAAGGCAATCGCGCCAAAGACAAAGCACTACGACGAAGACGGCGACCCGAGCTACTCGAACGTCGACAACGGTCAATGGCTGCTCGACAGTCCGCTGTATCCGCAGTTCAGAGAGTACGCACGCCACGCGCATCCGGGCGTCTCGGACGACAAGCTCGTCAAGGCAGCAGCGACGCGCTTCCGAGACTGCGTCGTGTCGGCACGGAAACGCAACAGAGAGAAACAACGTCCGCCGCGGCCCGATGGCACACCGCTCGGTGGCACGCCGCCAGCCGGTCCGCTGCCAGAGGGCGCAATCGACTTCACGCGCGAGCAACTTCTCCACCACTACGTTGTTACGCTCCGCGGTCGTGCGGCGTACAACGATCGGATTGTGCTGCGGCTGCTGCGCACCGAAGATCCCGAGCAGCGCTGTCATCTGCTGTCACTCGAGCGCCTCATTCCGCGTTATCGTTACATGAGCGTCAACACTACGCTGACGGCGATGATGTACAACGCCTCGGTGCAGATGTCGACCGAGTTGATCCGACAGCTGGCCAACGGACCGATGTACGAGCGCGTCCACGCGCCAGGCGCCGCTGCCGCGCTGTCGATGGATCCGATGCGCTGGTGCGACCATGCGAGGGACGAGTTCCGTGACATCGATACGCATCGAGGCAAGTCGCGCTGCACCTGCTGTCAGGAGATGCGGTCGTTCAGGCATTTCACAATGACGAATGGCAAGCCGAAGCACGAGTGCAAGAATTGTTACGACGCCATCAGAAAGCACCGGCGCACGCACGTCGTCTACGAGGCGCTCGCGCAGGTCGTGCGCAATTGTCGTGCGACGTGCGTGCGCCAGCGCGCCGCTCACGAGGCGCTCCCGCGCCGCGAGGGCGCTACTGGGTGTTTGCCGTGTCGGTACAATCTGAGCCTACACGAGCTGACATGCCCGCGCCACCCCGACGGTCCTCGCGGTCTCCGCGAGCTGCATTGCGGCTGTGTGCTAGGCGAGCTCGAGATCTACTGCCCGGCAACGCGACGGTGGCAGTTCGCGTTGACGGTGCCGAAGATCGTAGCGGCGTTTGAGGCGGCCGGCGGCCGGTGTCAGGTGTCGCTGCATCCGCTCACACTGCTGCCCGGGCAGCCAAACTCGATCAGCATCGATCGTCTGTTCGATCACACCGGCTACCCCGACGGCAACTGGCGTATCGTGTGCGTCGTGTTGAACACCGCCGCGATGACGAAGCTGACACGCGCGATGTTCGTGCAAGATCACGCGCATCTGATGGAACCCGAGGTGCTCGCGATGCTGCCGGCGCACGTGACACCGCTGCCGCCTGCACCGCAGGAGCCTATCGCCGTCGACGTGCTGCCACAAGACAACTGGGACGAGGTGGGCATCTTTCACTTCACTCAGTTGGTGTACCCTGTTGCTCCGTCGGCGGTGGCGGCACCGGCGGAAGCATGGGAGGATATTGGCATTCAGGAGTTTGCCACGCTACTCAATCCGGGTGAGGTCGTAGCCGCGACGGCCGACGTGTGGGCGGGTGAGGGCATTCAGGAGTTCGCCTGCCTCGTCGACCCGGCGGCCGTTCTGGCGGCGAAGACGTGGGACGAGGTGGGCATCTGCGAGTTCTCGCAGTTGTTCGTGCCGGCGATGAGCGCGTAGGGCGTTGTAATTAAACCGTTCGAACCTTTCCTTTGCTGACTTTTCGTTTATGTTTTTTCCATTATGCTCACGACAGGAGAAACGCGAGCGTCGGCACGACGAGCAGCCGTAACAGCGGCATGAGCGTCGATGCCGACGCGGCTCGCCTCGCCTGTGCGTCGCTGCTCACGCGGGGCGCTGCAATCACCGCGGCGGCACCCACGCCCGCCTGCACCAGCGGTCTCGGATAGAGCAGCGCCGACGCAGCGGCCCAGAGTGCTGCCTCCTCCTCGGACTCTTCGAGTGCCGCTTCGAGTGTCTCGATGTGCGTCTCGAAGCTCGCTGGTGTGATTCTATTCGCTGCCCGCCTGCATGCGCAATCGAGTGGAGCAACGCCGGGCAACGAGTCGGCCTCCTTGGGCACGCTCGACGGGTAATAGGTGCCGTCGAGACGCGAGGTGACCGACGCCTGATCGACCATCAGTAGTACGTGTGTGTGCTGCGCAACGACGAGCGACGACGGCATGCCGATGCACATGTAGCGCGCGCCTCGCGGTGCATCGGCGCAGCGTGAGCACGACGCGCCCGCCCACCCGAGCAGGCAAACGCACGCCGGCGCACGTGCCGCATAGTCGTACACCGATGCGCCATTGCCCGAGCAGGCCAGGTCGCGACAATCGGGCTCACCGACGTGGTACATCGCGCCACACGAGCATCGCCGCTCGACCTCAATGTACCGATTGGGTGGGCCGTTGCAGAGCAGCTCGCTCTCTTCGGTGCCTCGAAGAGGCGGTGTGCATGTCGGCGGTGGAACGGCCTTCTCATCGGCGCAGATCGGCAGTGACAACGACTCGAGCCGCGTGAGCGCATCGTGTGCGTCTTCACGATCCTGCGGCGCGATGAACGCACTCGTGCCGCACTGCTTCTCGAGGAGCAGTTGCGCCGCGCGGAGAGCGACGAGTTGCTCGCTCGTCACATGCGCGTTGGCGTTCAAGTGCGTGGCGATGTACTCGAGCGCCAGCGCGTGGTACAGCGGATCGGCGGGCGCGCGCTGCTCGGCGTACGCCGAGAACCGTGCACAACACAATCGATCCTCCTCGGCGCTGTAGGCGCTGGCGTAGTTGCGCAGCTTGTCGACCCAGTAGCCGACACTGTTGGCACACACCACCGGTGCGGCGGGTGCCGGCGAAGGTTGCGGAGTTGAATCGATGCTCACAGCAACGTCGCTCGACGAGTTGATTGTCGGTGCTTTGCCGCCAGTCGTTTCGCAGAGCACGTCGACCTTGCCAGTGACAAAGTTTGGCACGCGTCGCATTCGGTAGCTCAGCGAATTCGAAGGCGAGCAGCTCATGCTGGCGTTTGGCGCCAACGAGTCAGCCACACACCTGCCTTGCGCCAGACAGCCGCCGATCTGCGTAGCGCAGAGTGTGTCGCGTGCCGCCCAGCGACACGACGTTGCGTCGCAGCACTCGGCACCGCTCAGCGACGGCTCGCACTGCTCGAGCGGTGGTGAGACGACGCCGTCGCCACACACAATGCAGTCGCTCTTTGCGAGGAACTTGCTCGCACCACACAACGAGCAAGGCGACTGCGACTCGCCGTGTAGAACTTGCGGTGTCGAAACGAGCAGGCGGTAGTTGGCTGCATTGGGACCGCGCAGCGCTAGAACGAGAGAAAATGTCTGCGGTGAGCCAAAATCGATTGAAGTTGCCGCCACGCTGATGTCGACGGCACGCGGTGAGCGAAGGACGACGCGTTCGTTGGTTAGCATCGTCTCACGAACGCCAGCTGGCTGACCATTGACTGACAACGGTGTTGAGTTGGTTGCCGTTCGCACCAGCAGATCGAGATCGTTGACCAGTTCAGCTTGCGCTAGACCGATCGCGGTCGGGTAGTCGGCGTAGCTCAGCACAATGACCAAATCGGTGCCATCCTTGATCGAGTCGCTCAGCGGTGAGAGGCCTTCGATCGCCACGCATAGACGCAGAATGTCGCCCGCTCGCGCGAGACCAAACTGACCACGCTCGTTCGATACGATGCGCAGGTTCGCGCTGAGGATCTGATCGAGCACCACACGTCCGAAACCTTCCGAGTTGCGCCGGTCCGAGTAGGAGGCGAACGGCTTCGTGCCGGGGAACGGTCCATCGGTGGGCTGTGCCGACGCAATCAGCATGGCACGCAACAGCGAAGCTGTCGGCAAGGTCTCAAGCACGACATTGTCGATGAGCCACTCGCGCACGAGTACTGCAGCGCCCGCGACTGCTGGCGTAGCCATCGATGTGCCCTCCAGGCCGAGAACTGCTTCGCTCGTCGACTCGCAGCTGCCCGATTTGGGTGCGTCGAACGCCGCAGACCACACGTACGCACCACCGTCGGCCACCAGGTCGACTTTCGCCGCCGATCGTGCGTCGTAGTCGCCACGCGACGAGAAATCGCCCACACGCGTGTTGTTGTACGCCGACGCACCGCCCGACGGTGGCGAGCCAGTGGCCATCGATAGGGCGCTGGCGCCGTTCATCACGGCGCCGATCGTCAGTGCGTTCTTGGCACAACCTGGCGAGCCAACTGTATTGCGACCTGGGCCTGCGTTGCCGGCTGCAAACACGGGCAGGAAGAATCGATTGCGGTACGCAAACAGATCGGTCGAGCGCTCGTCGGCCGTGTACTGGCCGCCCGCCTCGGCGCCCCAGGAGCCCGAGTGCACATTCGCGCCACAATCGAGCGACCATTGAAAAATGACACTCAAATCGTCGGGCACGGAGAGTGCGTCCTCACCGCTCGCACCGAGGAGGTCAAAGTAGCAGAGACGCGCATCGCTCGCCACGCCGTTGAACAGCGCGGCACCCGAGCCAGCCGCCGCTCGACCCGTGAGTGTGCCAGCGGTGTGCGTGCCGTGGCCGTTTGAGTCGTCGAAGTCGCCGCCCACTCCGCTCGTGTAGGCGCGGAATTTCGGGTGCCCGTTGTCCGCCGGAATTGCCGTCGTTGACGATGTCCGCGGCACAGTTCCAGCTCGCGCACCTAGCCCGTCGCTGAAGAAGCACTGTGACGTTGCAATGCCCGTGTCGCTCGTTGAGATTAGCTGTCCCTTGCCAGTGCCTAGCGGTCGCCATTGTGCCGAGCGTCCGACGAGCGAATCGCTCCGCCGCTCGATCGACGGCACCGACCATTTGTTCATCAGTTTGAACTGCGGCCGCACTTCGACCCACGCGACGAACGGGAATCGGCGCACCAGCGCATCGGCGACAGCAGCGGCGTCCTCCCGGTGCACGTTGCGCAGGATCAGTACCTCGTGGTTGGGGAATCGCGCCGCGATGCGCGTGCGTGAGAAGTTACTCACGAATGTCTCGAGCTCGTTGATGTCGATGGTGTCGCGCACGTTCTCCGCCGTCAGGCCGATGATGTGTGCACGCAGCACGAGTACGTTGGGATCACGCGGCACGTCATGCCGCACCGCCTGGCCAGTGCGCGATTGATTCCTGTAGATTACGAACCGATCGCGCAACTGTCCGCCAGGTCGTGAGATAATACGATGCACCTCGGCGCCAATATTGGCCTGCCGATCGCTCGCAATGAGGCGAAAAAGGCGCGCCATGCGCGTTTCGAGCGCGCGTTGCAACGCCTCAGCCTGCGTGCTGCCGTTGACGTAGATCAGCAGCCCATGCCGCGGCACGTAGTCATCGGGCTCGTAGCCGAGCACGCCAATCAGCCTTCGCATACCGACGGCATCGATGCGTTGCTTGAATTGAAGGACGTAAATGCCAGGCTCTAGTTCAGTGTCGACGGCTGAGCGCTTCGCGCGTTGCGCACTCGCAATCGTGCGATGTGCCAGTTTGATAGGGTGCGCGTCGACGAGCGCCGACAGCAGCAGCAGGCCGACGGCCAAAGTGCACGCGAGAAACATACGCCTCGACGGCGATCTAACACGACCTGGTGCGTCGACAGCGCGCGTAATGTACATTCGGCGCGCGCAACAACGTCGACGTGCATGTGCGAGCCTACAAAGCTCCGCAGCGTGCCGCTACCGGTTGTGAAACACGTCGAGCACACTTAACCGCGCGCTATGACAACACGCTTCGAAGAAAACGAGGAGCTAGCCGGCGACGACGAAGACGTGCTCGAGGAGCTCGACGAGGACGAGGAGGAGCGTCTCAAACGACAATCGTACCGCGTCGTCGTGCCGGCAGGCAAGGGCTTCAAGACGTTTGCGCTAGTGGCGGCGATCATTCTGCTCGTGTCGGGCATTGTGCTGATCATCATCGCCGAAACGACAACGACCTGGACGATTCACCTGCAGAGCGTCACGCTGTTTCGAACCGGCGCGCCGTCGACGGGCACGTTCCCCGACGCGCTGCCTGCGCCGCAACTCAAGGCGCTGAACAACCTCAACATCACACTGCTGTACGGCTTCGCGCAGATCTTTGGCGGCATCGGCCTGCTGTTGATGTACTTTCTTTTCTCGCACATGATGCACGAGATGGCCTACGGCAGCGACGGCTACCTGTGGGGCGCGATCATGTTGGCGACAATCTTCTACGACGTCGTCGTTGCGATTCGGTGCGGCCTCCAGGAGCTGACCGTGCTGATCTTCGACGGCACGCTGCACTTCTCGATTCTCGCGCTCTTCTGGATGGGCGATCTGCTCAATCAGAGCTTCTACCGCGACACGATGAAGCGGCTCGGCGTTGGGCGGTTCAGCTACGCGTTCCTCGTGCTGGCGATTCTCGTGTTCATTGTCGTGTGGGGCATGCAGCTCGTCGCGATCTTCTTCGCCGTCAGCGGCGACACGGGCGCGCCCGGCGAGGTGGTTGTCGTACCGATCATCGCCGCCGTCTTCTACATCGTGCTGTTCGTCGTCGTCGGCCTGCACTACGGCGGCATCACGTGGCTCGAGGGCACGTACAAGCGCGATATGGCGATCTCGATCGTCGTGTTCGTCACGCTGCTGCTAATTCCCTGGATCGACGTCATTATGTTCAAGGTGACCGAGTTTGTCAATCCGTGCTGCACCACGACGACGACGGCCACCGCGACGCCATCGCCCACGCCGTGAGCGCAAATGAAGTACAAAAACCACACACCACGTACAACTCTGCTAGACCTCATGCTTTCCTTCCTCTACGCTGATCGCAGTGTGCTGAGCAAGGCAGCCGTCATGGCGAGCGCGCGCACAGGCGACCTGATTCTCTACGCCGGTGCACCGGCGACGCCCAAATCGTCGTCGTCGACGATCAAGACACGCTCCGCGTCACCGCAAACCACATCGTCAAAGCACATCGCCAGGCGAAAGTCCAACGAACCACTCTCGGCGATCGACGACGGCGGCGTGCCAACGATCGGACCGACACAACTCGCCGAGCTGCAGAGCGGCTCGTTGTCGTGCACGGCGCTGCTCGCAATGATGGTGCCCGCGATAGCGTTCGCAGGCGGCGGTGAGCGTGAGTCGTCGGTGAGCGTCGACTGCGTGGGTGTTGTCGTCGAACGACCATCGGGCGAGGAGGCGGGCGTGCTGATCTACGACGCGCTCGGCACGCTCATCGTTCATCCGCTGAGCAAGATTGTCAATCGCCCAGCGTGCCTTCGACCGCTGATGATCCTAAACGACAGCGAAAGCAGTACGACAAACAGCGTGCTTCGTCGACAGCAGTTGCACAGCTTCCTGCGTTCGGCGATCGACGACTTGTGCAACGGCAGGCTGTCGGGCGCGACGCAGGCGCAGATCACGCAGTCGCAATCGGCGCTCGCGGCGCATTTGCTGTACGCTGCCGGTGTCCTTGCGCAGCCGCCACACGAGTTTTGCACACCACGCGGCCCCGGCGCGATCGACGACGTCGAGCACTTGTTCGGCGCCGACGCGCTGCATCTCGATATGGCGCTGACACGCGACTACGCCTACGCGCATCAGATCTGGCTCGGCTCATGAGAGAGGCGGTCGACAATCACTACAAACCACCGTCGGCGAGCGCACGTCGACATGCAACCGGCGCCTAAAACGAGTAAAGCATTCGTGCCCTTCCACGTGCCCGTTCCGCAGACCGCCGAGACGTCGGCGCTGCTCAACGTCAATGCGGTGATCGGCTTCCTCGCACCGCAGCCGTTTGACAACTCGCTGGCCGTGACGATCGACGCCAACTACGGCACCGAGTACCAGAACGCACGCCTGCAGCTGAACAACGTGCTGCGAATCTACGCTGCGCGCTTCGGCGGCCTGCGACGCATGAATCGCGAGATTGAGGCGTACGAGCGCGAGATCGACGTCGTACACGCCGCCGCCTCCTCGTTTGTCGACGTCGTGCGCGAGATGTTCGATCGTGTGGTGTGCACGCGCGACGACACGCCCGCCGTCGAGTTCTGCTGGACGTTCGTCGAGCCGGCGGTGCTGTTCAGCGAGCACGACGATCAGGTGTCGGATCAGGACACCGACGAGGACAGTGCAACGGTGACGTCGGCGAGCGTGCACACGGCACGCAACGCGCAGGCCGACTACTCGCCGCCGCGACTCGCCTGGTACGCGTCGCCGTCGCTGCTCGTCGAGCTCGCCAGTGCGCTGACACTGCTCGTTGCGGTGCAACTGCGCGCGCTGGCGAGCGAGCGTCGGCAGTGCAACGGTCTGCATCCCGAGTCGGTCGAGCCGATCGTCAACACGCTCAAGGAGCTGAGGCGTATCGTGCGCTCGTACATTGTGCCGCCACGCGCCGAGTCGCGCAGCGGCGCAACGCATCCGTTTGTCGTGTCGGAGCACTTTGTCGAGTCGGTTCTCACGCCGCTCGTCTACGCCGAGGCGCTGGTGCTCGGCATCGACGTCGACGAGGAGCGCACGCCCATGTCGGCCATCGGCTCGAACGCCGCGTGTTTGAAGGCTACGCTGTTGAACATGAGCGCCGAACTGCTCCTCGACGAGGCGTGCGTCAACTGCCCGCCGCTGCTCTGCTCGCCCATGCAACGTGCCATGCTCAAGATGATCGGCGAGGATCGGCAGGCGTCGGCGTACCTCAATCTGGCAGCGATGAGTCTGCGTCGAGCGTCCAAGTTGACAGCCGAGGCGGCGCTCGACACCGCAGCCGACGCGCGGCGCAAGGACTGCCTGCGCGTGGCGCGTGCGATGATCGAGCAGGCACGCGGCCTGAGCAACGAGACCTCGCTCGTCGAGATCGCCGAGTCGCTCTACGCTCGTGTGCGTGTGGCGAGCGCGCACCTCCCGCCCAAGATCGAGCCGTTCAACGGCACCGCGTGGCCGATCAACGCGCTGGGCGAGGCGCGAAACGGACGCGCCGAAGCGCTCGACGCGCGACGCCTGCTGGTGCTCGCAACGACGACCGAGCGCTGCCAGGTCGAGTTTGTCGAGCAGGGCGACGAGCCGGCGCACGTCAACATCACACTCCTGCCGCGCGACGAGGCTGAGCACGAGGCAGGAGCAGCAAAATAATCAATAAACCACGCGCGATCCAAAGAAGCGTGCAAGAAACCGCCGCACACATAAGTGCACACGCCACGCATGCACCGCTTGAACAACAACACAACGCGAAATGAGCATCAATTCGCACTCGACAGCCGCGAATGAGGATCGCGAGGTCACTACCTTTGACCTGACGGCGCTCGCGCTCAGGCGAGTGTCGGCGATGCGCTTCATCGAAGACGAATTCGTGCGGCGCTACGAGACATCGAAACTCGGCACCAACTGCGCGTGCGACGCGCTGAGGCAGACGCTCGAGCTGTGCACGACGGGCGTGCCACCGCCGGCGGCATCGGCGCTGACCGACGAGGGAATCGCGCGTGCGCTTGCGGAGCACGAGGAGCGGCTGCGCGACTTCCTCACCGCGGCGCTCATCCAACAACAGCTCCTTGTACAGAGTGGCGAGCTGATGGTGCACCTGATGCGCGCGAAGAGGCGAGCGACGCTCGTCAGCGTGTTCGATCCGCTCGTCGGTGCCGACGACACGGCGGCAGGCGACGCCGAGAGCAGCGCGTGTAGCGTGATTGGCGAGACGTGCGGCGCGTCGAAGCGCACGTTGCGCATGCGGTGCTGCAGCGCCACGATCTGCGTCGACTGCCTGACCGAGCACACGCTGCTGGGCGCGTCGGCCGACAACTCGAGCGCCAACTGCGTCTTCTGCCGTGCGCCCTACTCGCTCTGCAGGCCAGCGACGCCCTCGCCGCCACCCTCGCCGCCGACGCGCTCGACCGGCCGATCGAGCTACCACGGCTCTCCACAGCGCGCGTTCTAGGCGCGGAGATTTTGAGTGTACAGACAAAAGTGAAAGGAAGCGCTGCTTTTCGCATTGTAATCCAATTGTTGCGTTTTCTTCTTTTCTTTCATTGCGCTGCGATCGCCACCAGAATGATGATCAACACAATCGCGATGCCTGCGAAGATCAGCACGAACGGCAACGTGCCGTCGGAGCCCGGCGGTAGCGGCGTCGGCGTTGCCGTGCCGTTGTTGTTCTCGGGCGGATTCGGCACACCGCCGCCGATGCACTCTGCCGGCTGCGCGTGCCGACAGATGCCAGCAATCTGGCCAATCGTTGCGCCGATGAGCTGACCCGAGTAGTCGGTGAGCACGAGCTCGGTGACAATTTCAGCGCCCGGGAAGCCCGAGCAGGTCGCGTTCAGCTCGGGTCGCGCGTACGACGTAACGATACTGATGTTGAACGTGAACGTACTCGGTGCTTGCACCGAGTCACGCGCCGTCAGGCCCGTGATCTGTAGGTCGACGAGCAGGCCCGTCGGTTCGTGCTGCACGACGGTCGCCGTCGAGTTGAAGGCGCGCGCAAACGTTGTGTTGACGGTGTGCGGCAGAACGTTGAACTGGTCGCTTGCGCTGATCGGCGTCAGCGCCGACGTGCGTGTCGTCACAGCGGTCGCCCACGTCTGAAACTCGGGCGGCGAGCCGGTGATGCGCACGGTGAACGTATCGACGAACGTGCGCTGCGAGGCGTTCAGCGTCGCCGAGTCGCAGAACGTCTGCGGCACCTCGACCTGTTGGAGGAGAAACTCGCGCAGACACGTGAAGCCGATGTTGAGATTCGGCACACGAAATTCCGCATCGGGTGACTGGCCAACGGTCGTCGAGTTCGACCTGTCGATCACTGCCATGTTCAAGAACATCGCCTGATCGGTGCGCGTTTGCGTGCCGTCGACGACGCGCGGGCCAACCGCCATGCGCGGCTCGTTCGAGCCACACACCGCCGGCTCGGAGAAGAAGCCGCCCTGCAGCTTCGTTGTGCCGCTGCGATTCGTCGTCAGAACGGCTGCGATTGACGCCGCCGTGGCTTCGCCCGAGATCGCAGTCGTGACCGTTCCGCCGCCAGGTGCCGACGCATTGAGTTGCAGCGCAGCGAGGTAGCGTCCGACTTCGTCCTGCGGCAGCTCGAACTTTGTCGCGGTGCTGTTCTGAATAAGTGCCACAGGCACGACGCCAAACAGCTTCGTGGTGAGTTCGCGCGGCTGTCGAATGCCGTCGGCGTTGGCGTCGAGGAAGAACACGCCACCGACCAGATTCGCACCGCGATCGCTCGCCATCACCGCGCGAATCTTGTCGGTGCTGCACTGTCCAAACACGGCATTGCTCGGCAGCACTTCACCAAACGCGCTGAGATTCGACGCGAGCGCATAGCGATTGTCGATCGGTGCGCTGTTGAAGCGCATCGCGGTGGCGCCCGACGTGCAGTGTTCGTCGAAGCCCTGTATGAACGAGATGGGCGCCTCGACGTCGCCGGCGTTGACGTAGAGCGCCTCGCCCGCCAGGAACGATGCGCCAATGCCGTTGTCGATGTGCTGAAACGCCGCCATGATTGGCAAAAACATCGCCGACATGCCAGGCTGGTAGAAGAGCGGCGTGGCAACTGCCGGGTTGTCGGTGTTGTTCGTGCCGCCGTTCGTGCCGTTCGTCGTGCTGCTGTTGACGCCCGGCGTCGGCACGAGTGTGATGAACCGCTTGAGGCGAATGTCAAACGTCGATTGCACGACCTCGAGCAGCTGGAACGCTGTCTGGTTGACGATCGAGACACCAAACTCTTGTGTGAGCGTTAAATCGGTGCCGTTGGTGAACACGCCGTCGCAGTTCGTGTCGACGAACATCGCGCTCTCGAGGAAGACACTCGGGCCGGCGAACGCGGCGGTCGTAAACGTTGTCGAGTTGGTCTCGTTCGCCTGTTTGCACTGCACGAGGCCGTCGGGGTGCACAAACGACGCGCGCCGCGAGAACTCGCGCGCAATCGCCGCACGCCACGCCGGCTCGTGCTGTCGCCGCGAGCTGCGCACGGCGGCAAACACCTCGTCGGGCTTGTCGACGTCGACGCCCGCTCTCTCGGCCGCGTAGAGCGAACTGAGAACAAACTGATTCGACGCGCGTAGTGCGTTTGCGAGATTGTCAAACGCAAACGTAATCACGCTGTCCTGACTCGTCACGGCGCCGACGGTGGCAAGCGAAGCCGCTAGCGCAACGAGCAACGTGCACATGTTATCGTGCGCCTCTCTGTGTGTAACTATGGGTGTGCGTGGCCAGTTTGCGTTATAGCTCGACGTACGGGCAGGTACGATGTTGTTTCACTCATTCTTTCGGTGCGCCGTCGGCGTGCGGCTCGCTCGTTCGCCCTTTTGTCGTGCCAGGTTGAGCGCCAGCCGCACCGGTCGCATCGTCCGCCACCGCCAGCAGTCGTGTGCCGTTGCGAAGCGCCACGCCACCGTCGCCAGCAGCAGGAGTGCCACGCTCACAATGCCCACCTCGATGAACCAAACGCCATCGTGGAGGATCGTATCAACATCGGGCAGTGCACGTGCCTTGGCGTCCAACTGTCGGCCAATCACGACATTCTCCGCTGTCAAGTCGGCGTACGAACTGTCGCCAACGATGCGCGACATCGGTTCTGCGGCGCCAGGTGGCAGTAGGGACGTTGGATGCGGAACGCTTTCAGCTGTAGGCTGCGGCGGCTTGTACTCGCCCAGCGTGTTGATCGTCGCGCCACAGAACAGCCAGAGAACGCCAGCCATTCGAACTGCGTCTTCGCTGTGGTACCGCACCGCTGGCGCTCATGTATAACAGCGACGGTGTGCGCGCGCAGGTCGAGAACGAAACGGAATGGCCGACGATAGCGCCGAACACACTGTGCCGCGCAACTACGCGCCTGCACGGCAAACGAGTGCGCCACCTGTGCGCGCATCAGCAGCAGCGCTCGAGGCGGGCAACTTGCCAGTCTATCGACCGCCTGCCGAGCTTCTTGGCGAACCAATCTCTCAGCCGCAACCTGTTCGCACGTCAACCAGGCGTGCAAAGCGTGCGAGCACGTTCACCGATTCGCCACCGCACAGCGTAACTATTGCGCTCGATCAGGGCGCAATTGAGCCGTCGATGCCTCCGCCACCCGTGCGCGTGCCGCGCCGCACACGTCAGCCAGCGAAGCGTGCCAAATCGACGCCATCGGCGGCTGCACAGCTCGCGTTGTCACCTCCGCCACCAACACCGCAACCGTCGATTCCCACGCCCGTGCCACAACCGTCGATGGCTCGGCCTGCTCAACCGATCATTCGCACAATGCTCTCGACAACAACAGCCGAGGACGATGGCGACGAGAGCGACAGTAGCGACGACGAGGACGAGTACGGCGGCAGCGCCGACGAGCAGTCGCCTCACGTGCGCTTCGCCGTACCGCTCGCCACACGTCTCGACGAGATTGCAGCCGCCGAACGCAGTGTAGAAGTTGCTGAATCGCCTCACCCGCCTAGTCGGAGTAGCAGCACAGCGAGCAATCAGACGCCAGGCGTAGCGGCAGCAACAGCGCCCACACTGACGCCGACCTATCCGCCTCGCCGACCTGCAGTTGTGTTGACCGATGCCGAATTCATCGCAAGCATGACGCGTCGGTCAGCCGCACGTCCGCAGACGCCAATCGATGGCGTCGAGATCCTACCCGAGCGATTCGAGCAGTTCCAGAGCGACACGCCCGACGAGTTCTACAGAGCCAACTGGCCGCCCTACGCGCCGCGCATCGCCGACCGTGCGTTGCAGAACGCGCGCAAATGGAAGGCGATGGAGATCTACGACAACTTTGACCTCAAATCGATGGACTGGTACGCGTTCCTCGAGCTCGTCACAGGCTACACCGACAACGACGACGTGAGCGAGTTTGCGCAGTCGCTCACGTACGGCGAGCGCACCGGGCTGATTGCGCCCACACGCGTTGGCGATCGGCCGGGTCTCGTTGGTGTGCTGGGCAGTGCTACGACGGCGAGCGGCGCCGGTGTGATCGATGTGGGCGTCGCCGGCATGCTCTCGCCCGAACGACCGCCAATCTCGGTCGACGGCGCGCCGTCGGGACTGTTTTCCGGTCTGCCACGACCGTCGGCACCGCCGCTCTCCACGCGCACGGCAGGCGGCGACAGTGGTGATTCGCTTCCGCATGGCTTTCCAGCCGATTTCACCGCTATGATGAACTCGACGGGCCGGTTGAAACCCGAGCGTGCCGAGCTGCTCGAGAAACTACACGCACCCGACTTCCTCGACAACGAGACGCCCGACGACCGCAATCGACGTCGGCAGGAGCGGCTCGACCTGGTGCGCGCGCTGCCCTCGATCAATCGACCGCTCGCGACGGGCGTGTTCCTGCTCAACCCAAAGTACATCGCGGCGCTCAACGGTGCGTACACCAAGATCCAGGTCTACGCCGGACCCGACACATCGCTGCGCAACGTGCCGATGTCGGAATTCATGCGTCGGCGCTCGACGCGTGAGACGGGCGGCGACACGGCGTCCGAGTCGGTGCGGCAGACGTTTGCCGAACTGGTCGCATGCTACATCTTTCTCGCGCACGACTCGCGCCACCGCGGCAATCAATTCAAGAGCGATCGGCAGGCGAACGAGGATCGAGCCAACGAGCTCCTCCGCCTGCTACGCAATCGATTCGGCTACGACGCGCAGCGGCGCGTGTTCTACGACGTGACACCGCGCAACGACGAGCGCTACCAGGCGCGCTGCGTGCGCTACTCGGCACGGCACGCCGGCAGCATCGCACCGTTCAGCACCGTCTACTTGTCGAGCGCCAACAACGCGTTGCCGAGCTACCTATTTCCTGTCGGCGCGTCGGCGTATCGACCGGTTTAGTGAATGAAGCGAGTGTGACACACATAAAATCACGACGCGCGCCGCACGTCGGTGAACAAACACACACGCTTGCATGTCGGTAGTGCCTCTCGAAGACAGTTCCTATGCCAACAAGAAACGTGCGTCGGCCAGTGACCAGCTGGGTGGCGGCGTCGGTGTGAATCAGGGTCCCGTGCCGCCCTACTACGACACGATGTACGAGGAGACGAAGCGCGGCGCGCATGGGCAGTACGTGCGCTCGACCGCCAAGCACAACAGCGCCGTCGCCGAGCGCGACGCACGCGTCAAGGACAAGCTTGGCAAGAAGACCGACAAGTCGGGCAAGACGGCCGGTGCTGGCGGTGGCAACACCAAGCAGTCGGCTGGCAAGTCGGCACCGCCGGCGGCCGACGAGAAGGAGGTGCCGATCGTCATCACCGAGGTCGACGTGCCGCTCATGTGGACGTTCGACGCCAAGAACCAGAAGATCGCGCCGCAGAAGCTCGAGCCGTACCTGAAGCAGCACGGCATCGAGGGCGACATCTCGATCGTGTCGGCCGCGGGCCGGCACAGCGACATGACGGTGCACTCGCCGATGGCGCTCACACTGGTGGGCGCCGAGGAGAAAGGCAAGCCGGTGATCAAGGGTCGCGACAAGGACGGCAACGGCTACACGACGATCGTGCCGCGCCACTCGAAGCACTACGACGGCGCCGGCGACAAGCTGTACGAGCGCAAGAACGGCGATTTCGACCCGGCCGACTTCGCCGATCATATGGACGTCGACGTGACGCGTCTGCGCAGCGACATCACGCCGTACTTTGGCAAGGGCGGTCAGCTGTCAAAGTCGCACGTCGAGGTGCACAAGGGCAAGAACGAGCAGCTGTACAAGCTGCTCACCGACTCGACGGGCGTCGAGTCGGCGTTCCACGGCGGCGACAAGGACAACCCGTCGATCGTCGTGTCGCGTGCCGACCACAAGCGTGTCGTCGACAAGTACCTCACCGACGGCGGGTACAAGCGAGCGAATCGCGTCAAGCCCGACCAGGTCGAGGTGTATCTGCATCACATCGGCACGGCGTACAACTCGCACGTCACCGACTCGGACGTGTGGACGCCCGCCACCAACCTCGCCGGCATGACGCTGAGCGAGAAGAAGGAGCTATCGCAGCCGACGGCGTCGCATCGTGTGATGTACGAGATGCGTCTGCAGGTCGCGCACAAGCCCAAGCAGGCTGGTGATGATCTCGATGATGATGGCAGCGAGTGAAGCGCGCGTGCGCATCCGTGTAGTAAACAAACCGACTCGCAAGAATCGATAAACTGCCTTCAATCTCTCAACTGCACGCGTAAATATCGTCGCTCTCGGTCGGCGAGGCTACTGCGGGTGCGGCGGGTGATGTGCGCACGGCCGACTTGCTCGGCGATGCCAAGCTCGTAGGCAGCTGCAGGTTGAGTGCCGCCGCTGCGCGTCGCTGTCGAGCGTGTAGCGTGCGTTGCTGCATCTCTTTGAACTCAAACAGCAATAGTCTGCTGTGCCACGCCTCGATTTGTGCCGTCAACGTCAGTGTCGTGTTGATCAACTGCTCGCGCAGTCGTTCGTTCTCGTGCACCAGGAACTCGAGTCGTGCGCGCTCCAATGTCAACTCAAGCGTCTCGCCGTCGATCACTGGCGTGTCGGAATCGGTCTCACTGACGTACGGCGACGCACGAAGGCTGCTCGAGCGAACGGTGAACAGTTTGCGCGGCACACGACGGTAGGCATGCATGCGGCCACCGCCTACGGCGGTTATCGGTGGTGATGCGAGGCCAAAGTCAATAGATGCAGGCTGAGGGAGAAGTGAAGCACTCATTTTGTGTGTCAAATGTGGTGGGAGGCGGTGCCGTTGTGTGCAGTTTGGCGCCGGCCGTGCTGGAACATCCAAAGTTTTGGCCTGCACAAACGCCTGTGTGGGCAACTCGATTGGACGAGGTTTCGAAGGATGTTGTAAATTCAAAGACACCGTGAGCAGTTCAGCCTCGATGTTGTCGAAGAAATCAGTCGATTTGGAGCAGTTTGCACTGAGATAAAAATTCGACAAAAAGTGGATTGGCAATTCAAAAAGTGTTCGTTCCTGGGTTCGTGGAATACTTGCACCATAAATCGTTGTATTTAATTTTTCAAGCGAATTATTTTCATGATGAATTTTGCATTTAAAAATTGCGCCCAAAGAAAATCAGTTGAAAAATTAAATACAACGATTTATGGTGCAAGTATTCCACGAACCCAGGAACGAACACTTTTTGAATTGCCAATCCACTTTTTGTCGAATTTTTATCTCAGTGCAAACTGCTCCAAATCGACCGATTTCTTCGACAACATCGAGGCTGAACTGCTCACAACAACACCACTTTTACAGATTTCACATAAACCGGCTCCGCAATGACACAATTCACTTGTTCATTTTTTAGATTCCTAGGCACCGAGCACAAACGCCAACAGTCTCTGAAGCTGCTCGACGGCCTCGTTCGGCTCGGCTTTTGCGAGCGCTGACGGCGCGAGCTCAAACTCCAGCTCGTACTGCACCTTGGCGTCTGTCTGCGCGGCGTCGCGATGCTCGACGATGTGCGTCAGATCGAGCTGCCACAAAGGTGCGTCTCGCTGGAGTACAAACGATCGTCGATCCTTCGAGCGCCAGTACATGAACTGCGACGCGCCCGACGCATCGGAATCGAGCACGCTCTTCGCATCGACGTAGACCTCGCGTGACGCATCGACACGCATCTCGATCGACTCGGAGATACGCACGAGTGTGCGTTCGGCATTCAACAGCGTGTGCTTCTCGACGCCAAACAGCGGTTCGGCCAGCGTCGGATGATAACAGAGCCGTGAGCGGTACGGGCGAACGTTGGCGCCCGCCGAACCGTTGCGCGACGCCTGCCGTGCGTCGCGTGGCGGTCGATAGACTGCGTCGCGCTGCTTCGTTGCACCCAGCTGCGTCAGCACATTCGCGTCGGTCGAGGCCAACTTGGCAAACAGCGCGTAGAACTCCTCGGGACTCAGTCGCATGCGACATTCGATTTCGAGTTGCTCATCGACGGCACACTTGTCACCGTTCGCACGCTCGATTGTCGCGCAGTGCCGCACAATTGGCAGCAGTGTGCTGCGCAACGACGCGGTCATCCTGCACGGTGTTTCAATGAAGTGAGGGCGCTGGACGCGCGAAAACAACCGATCGCGCAAGAACATCCAAAAGGAGAAAAACGTGCGTGTGTGACTAGGCTTGCACGACGTGTTCATTGTACTCGCTCGGCTTTCGGCGGCGACGGCTTCTTGGCAGCATCGCCGACGCGACTCCAGCGTGGCGCGGCGTCGATCGGCACCTCCTCGGTGAGCAGCTTGGCGGCCTTGCTGGCATGCTTCTTCACCGGCGCGACGGCGGTGGCGGCGGCTCCGATGTGCGCCGCCTTCACGGCGCCGTGGTGACTCGCGACGCCACGAATGCTCGCACTGCCAGCGACGGCACCGCCAGACGCCGGACACACGCCAGCGCAGTTCTTGATCAGTACGTCGAGTCGTTCGTCGAGATTGTGCAACTGCACCGTGAGCACGATCAGCCAGATGAGCGCGGCGATGCCAAAGCAGCAGCAGGGTAGCACGAGCCAGACGCTGCTGCGCCGGCCGTTGTTGTCGTCATCGTCGTCACGTGTGTTGTTCATCGGACGAACGACGTGTTGTGTTCTTCGCTCACTCGATCAGTGCGCGCGCTGTGGTGTGTAATGGAGCGCGTCGGCGCGTCGCGTGCGTTATTGACGTCTCAGCACACATCGCGCTGTTGTTTTTATTTCGTTGCGTCGGCTTTGACGGCCGCGGCTGCCGCCGCCTTCCGCTTCTGCGCAGCGCTCTCGCGTTTCTTCGTTGCCTCGACGGCGGCGTGCAGCGCCGCGATCAGTTCGGTGCCGAGCATCACTCGCGTCTCCTTCGGCGCGGCGAGCGCCGCCGTTGCGTCGTTGGCGGCCGTCTTGGCCATGCGCTCGTGTGTGCGTGCGTGGTGCGCCGCCGTCGACGTCTGCAGCGCCAACTCGGTGAGTCGCTCGCCGATGGGCCGAGCGTAGTTCTCGATGTGGCCGACGTCCTCGACGAAGTCGTTCTCCTCGTCGACGTCGCCCGCCTGGTCGGCGTCGCACTCGTCCAACAGCGCGTCGCGCGGCTGATCGTACTTGTACACATGCTCGTACCAGTAGTGAAAATGGTCGGTGTCGGTGGCACGACACGCCGAGCGCAGCGTGTGCAGCTCGTTCAACGGCACGCGTACCGAGTTGTTCATCACGTCGGCCAGCGACTCCTTCTTGAGCAACGCTGGCGGTAGCGAGTCGTAGTGGCGCGTGAGGTCGCGCATCGCCTCGCTGTTCAACGGCACGGGCAGCGAGGCGGCTTTCGTTAGCTTGGCGAGCGCGGCGAGCTCGGCGGTCGTCTGTGCCATCGGCGGCTCGTGATCGGCCAGTTGCACGACGATGGTCTTGTGTGGCACGACGCGAATGTCGACGTTGGCCTCCTGCGGCTTGGCCACCTCGCGCACGAGCGATTGCGTGACGAGTGTGCGTCGCTCGTCGGCGCGTGGGTGCGCCGTCGACAGCGTGCCCGACCAGTGCACTTTGGCGTCGAACGTGCGTCGCGCGTCGGCGTTGGCGTTGCGATGCAGTGCCGACTCGCTGGCGCCGTTCTTCGACGACTCGGAGTTGGGCGACCATCGAGGTGCGTTGGCGCCGAGCACCGACATCGTGTCGGTGCGCCACGCGCGCGACTGCGCTCCGTTGGCCTGCGCCACCGGTTTCGTGCGTGCCAGGTACGCGTACCCGCCCATTGGGCCCTGATGCACCAGCGCGCCCTGATGCGCCGACGACGTGTCGATCGTCTCGTTGTGCACGACGTACTGCTCGCCGCCGTTGCGCAGCGTGCCCGTCGCGACGTTCGACTTGTGCGCCAGCGTGTCGGCGGCGACGATCTGATGCGTCGGCGTGACGACGTCGGGCTCCTCGTCGATCTCGACGCCGATCGCCGACGCGGCCGCGTGTGCGATCTGCGAGCGCACGTGCGCCGACGACTGCACTAGGTCGCGGTAGGCCTGCGATTTGGCGAGCGCGCCGAGCGTGGTCGGCTTGCGTTGCACGCTCTCGATGAGCGCGAGCGCCGCCGGCGTGTCGTTGGCGCTCACAACGATGTAGCGCGGGTCGCGCAGCGCGTTCGGATCGTGCTCCGAGTACGCGCCGTACGAGTGCTGCGTCAGCAGCGGATTGATCGACGGCAGCGTGCGCTCGTCGTGCGCCTTGTGCCAGCGTCGCTCGAGCTCGTCGCTCGTCAGCGCCGGCTCGGTGTCCTTGATGCGGAAGCGCGCCGTCGACATGCCCGTGTAGGCCGACAGCAGGTGCGCCGACGCCGCCGAGCCGTCGACGCGCGCCGCGCCATCGAGCAGCAGCGCGTAGCCGTACAGCTCGTAGTCGTCGTCGCCGTAGTAGCGTCGTAGCTCGTAGTCGAGATCGCGCGCGCCAAAGTCCTCGGTCAGCACGACGCCGGCGACGTGCGGCGTCAGTTTGCGCAGCAGCAGCTCACGCTCCTCTTCGGTTTCGAGCGGTGTTGTGCGCATGTCGTGCTCGAATGCCTGACGCATGTTGTTATTGTTCATAATTACACACTCTCACTCGCTTCGGTGCGCTGCGCGCTCGTTGATTATACGTCGCAGACGAACAAGTTTGTTTGTCGCTCGCAAATAAAGACTGTCTCGAGGTTCATTTTCGTGCGCCTCCAACGCTGCCAACATCCTCGAACGCCTCGGCGTCCTCGTCGTCCTCCAACGGCAGGTTCGGATCGATGTCGTCCGACTCGAATCGCTGCTCGGTGCCGTTGTACCAGTTCGTGAGCAGCATCTCCATCATCGCGGGCGGCAGCGTGCTCGCTGGCCGCGGTGTGCGCCCGGCGTACAGCAGTCGCTCGGCACGCCGCGTCACCTCGCTGAGCGAGCGCGTCACCGTCGCGGTGCCAGCGCCACGCAACACGGTGCTCTGCCAGATGCTGACCGACTCGAGAATCGCCGACTCGCAGAGCGGGAACGAGAAGAACAGGCGTGTCAACGACCGACTCGCCTGCGCGCCCGGTAGGCAGACACCGTTGCCGTCAAACGCTGCACCGTCGACACTCAGCGCCGCGAGTTGTCGATCATCGAGCACGCTCAGCGCACGTCCACGCGCCAGGCGATCGGCCAGCTCGTCGTGTCGTGGCCACGAGCCACACACCGCTCGTTGGTTGACCATCGGCAGCATCTCGATCAACATAAGCAGTCCGAGCAGGTTGTTGCCGCCAGCGCGATCCGCCGCCTCGATCGCGTCGCTCAGCGCCTGCGTCGCCGTCGACGCGCGGCGCACGTTGGCACGCGTGCACGTCTCGGCGACGACATTCATGACGTCGTGGCGGTAGATCGTCGTCGTGGCGCGCTTGACCGTCTTGCGTGACACCAGATCGCCACGCGGCAGGATTGTCTTGCAGATGAAGTTTGGTCGTGTGCCCACACGCAGTCCGTACAGAAAGTGCAGTCGTTGCGGCGCCGCGAGCAGCTCGATGATACGATCGGGTCGCAGCGCGCTCGCGCGCACCTCGCTGCTCGCGACATGCGTCGACTTCACCGGATCGTAGATCGGCACGAACTGCCCGTGCGCCGCCGCGGCCGACGACGCACACACGACGCGCTCCTGACAGTCTTCGCACATCGACGGCAGCACCTTCATGCGTCGCACGCCGGCACTCGTCACCGGCTCGTTGGCGAAGCGCGTCGCCGTGCGCTGCTCGCGCGCAGTCGGTTTGTGCTCGACAGGCTGACCGTCGTCGTCGAGTTGCGCCAGATGCACGCGCTGCCCGACCTCGTTCTTGCCGTAGACGTTCTTGCGCCGGCCCGTCACCGGATTGCGCCATCGACCGTCGCCGGTGCGCACGTGCTCGCATAGGCAACACTCGATCGTCACATCACCGCGATCGAGTCGGCCCGGCGTCGCTGCCATTCGGCGATAGGCCAGCGCGCGACTCAGACGCGTGCACTTCTCGGGCAGCGCCCCGCAGCGACACTCGCTACGCTCGGTCTGCGCCGCGTCGGCGATGTCGGCCGACGACCAGGCGTTGCGCGTCGCCGACAGCTGCTGTCGCAGCAGTGCGCGCAGTTTCGCCATGTCGGCACGAAACTCGGGCATCTCGAGCTCGTCGTCACTCATTGCGGGCCCCTCCTCGACGAAGCGCTGCACCTGCTTGACGTCCATGTACAGGAACACATTCTCGCCACTCAACGCGACCTGCAGCGCCGCGAACAGCGAGCCGTGCTCGCTGTCGCCCTTGGTCTGCTTCTCGAGCGTGTGCAGCATCTCGGCGCCGACGAGCGCGCGTGCATCGTTTGTCGACGCAGCGCCACGTCGATGCGCGCCCACAACGGCGTTGGCAATCTTGTGCAGCAGACTGACAGTGTGCCGCGCCGGGCCGAGCGCAAGCGAATCGTTGGTGCCCGTCCACTGATAGGGCAGACGCGCAGGCGCGCGACACAGCAGCGTCTGCACGGCGGCGAGCGCGTCGCCCACCGTCATCGGATCGTGTGCGTCGAGCGCTCGCGCGAGCAGCGGTGCCATCAGTGGGAAATGCTTACACTCGTGGCCCAGCGCGCGTTGCTCGACGACGGCACGTGGTATCACCACATCGACGAGTCGACGCCAGATGCGCTCGCGCATCGCAACGTAGATGTACCCGCGCAGCGGCGGGACGACGGCTGGCGTCCAGACGAGGAACACATCGTCGCCGTCGCGCGCACCGTAGGCACGCAGCGTCGACAGGATGGCGAGCGGTGTGACGATGCCCGTCGTTGCGCTGCCACCGCCCTTCCACTCGGCGTGCGCGTCGGTCACCATGCGAATCACGTGCGCCGTCACGCGATCGTGTGGCGCCGCAGCGTCGAGCTTGGCCATGCGCTCACGCGCACCGTACAGGCCGTGCTCGTCGATGTACGCGCGCATCTCCTCGAGATTCGACACCTCGGCGTTGATGAACGCCGCATTGGCGCGCCGCTGACGCATTGTGCGCGACGTCTGCGTCTGGAAGTTGTCCAGCACCGACGCCAGTTCAAAGTCGGGCGAGAACACACCGTCGACGTTGACCTGCAGCTGATTGCGCGTGTCGAGCGGCGTGCCGTCGGCCAACCTCGCCGCTGGCCGACGCACAATCGTTGCGATCACCGTGCGCACGAGACAGCGCAGCGTGTCGACGTTGAGCGTGGCGAGCGCAATCTCCTCGCGCGCCGCCGCCTTGCGTGCCGCGTTGGCGCCGATCAGCTCGACGATGGCGGCGTCGGTTGGCGCGCTGAGTGCAAACGCCTCGGCATCGCACGAGCCACGATACGCGTCGGACCAGTTGCGTGCGCACATCTCAATCTCGACCAGCTGGTAGAGGTGGAAGTAGTCACGCACGTTCCACACGTCGCCCGAGTAGCCGTAGTAGGTGTCGAACAGACGCAGCGCCGTGGCGAACGTCGCGGCGTAGCGGCGCTCGAAGCGCAGCGGCGCCTTGCGAACCAATCGCTCGTGCACGCCCTGCATGTGCGCCTCGACAGGCGACACGACACGGACGTTGACGTAGCGCTGCGAGCGCAGGCGGTCGGCAAACTCGTAGTCGGCCGCATCGAGCACACGAAACGGCGTGCGACCAAAGCTGAACTCGCCGTTCGGTAGGCGTTGACGCGCAATCATTCCCGACGCTGTCGAGAGCGCAGGCCCGCTCGCACTGATTTGCGAGTTGATCGAACGACGAATCGACAGCACACTCTCGACGTCCGAGTTGTCAAACGGCTTACTCGGCCCGCCCGTTGTTGTCGTCGAACTGCTGGCCTGCTGTGTACGTTTCTTGTTGTCACGCTCGGCCAGCTTCTGCTTCCGTCGCTGTGTGCGCAGCTCCTCGTCGACCGCATCGCCCTCGTCGTCGAGATCGTCGAGATTGGCCACATCGTCGTGATCCCACTCGGTCGCACCATCGCCAGCGGCGACAGCGACAGCGAACTCGTCGAGGAACACGGCCTCGCACGTGTCGAGCTCCTGCGTGGCGAGGCGTCGCTCGATGACCGAGTGCGTGAACGCCACCGAGTGCACGGTACGATTGTGGTGCAGCACCGACGCGTAGAACGTCAGCAGGTCGTAGTCGATGTACATCAGAATCACCTGCTCCTCGGCGGTGTGCGACATGATTGCCTCCTCGTAGCGTGTCATGCGCCCACGCACGAGCGACGCCGCGTTGAACGCATAGTCGAGCGCGTGTGGCGCGCGAATGCCGAGCGAGCGTGCCGTGAGGTACGAGTTCATCAGCAGCGCCGTCAGCGTGCCGCGGTCAAACTCAATCACCTCGGCCGGATGGCTGAAGAACAGCTGTCGCGAGCGCTGCGCGGCGCGATGAATCACGTCGGCAAACCGTTTCTCGGCGACGGCACGCGCCAGCTCGCGCTCGATCTCGGCGTCGGTGATCGACGAGCGCGCGAACGGCACACGTGAGAACACAATGCAGCCGCCAGCCGAGTTGTCGATCTCGAACCAATCCAATGGCTTCGCGCTGGCTGCAGCCAGCTCGGCGGCCGTCAGCGGTGTCGTCAGCAGTCGCTCGGTCGCAGCGGCGTCGACCGAACGACCGAGGTAGGTCACTAGGCGACACGTCGCACGCTGCTGTCGCACGCGCGTCACGCCGCCCGCCGCCACACGCGCCTCGTGCCGCTGCGCGCGGCCAAAGTCAAACAGTCCGCTCGCCTTCATGCGCTCGAGCTGCGGATTCAGGCACTTCTCGATAAACTCGGCGTCGGAGACGACGTCGAGCATCAGTGCGGTCATCGACTGGCAGACGGTTTGCAGAATGTGCTGCGTCAGCCAGGCGACAACGTGCGCCACGTTGACCGACGCCGGCACGCTGCGCAACACGGCGGACGGCGGTGCGGCGCACGTCGAGAAGTCGGCCGGCAAGTGCGGTCGACCGTTCATTCGATGGAGTGGCGGCGCGAGGGGCGGCCCTATAGGTGCACGCACAGGCAGCGCCGGCATCAAAAGTTTTTGGATGATCTTGCACCTATCCAAACAAACTCGCCCGGCGCGTCGGGTGCGAGTGCATTGAAAACTGACACACTCGGCCGATACCTACTAGCAGCAGCAGAATGTCAACACATGTCGTTCGTCTCATCACAGCGCTCGTTAATGCAACGCGGTTCGTCAAGGAGACGCGTGGCATGCACTGCACCGAGAAGTTGATCGATCGATTCGTCGCCGAGTTTGACACCAACTCGCTGCTGCTCGACGATACGGCGATGGCTGTGTTATGCGACGTCTGTGCACGCTTCATGACCAACGACGACGAAGTGCCACGTTCGATGGCGCGCCTAGCCGAGGCGATGAAACCGCTCGTGTTCGTGTCGACTCGTGGCGCGTTGAGGCACGCGGGCGTGCGCGATTACGACGTGCTGTTTGTGGCATTCTGTGCTGACGACACTGCCGCGCTGGCGAAGCGTGTGGCGACGCTGTCGGCCGAGCTGCTCGAGATGTGCGCCACCGTGCGCACTGCACGTCGGCTGCGTGAGAACGTGGCCGGGCGTATCCTATTTGTGCACGCCAACGAGAAGAACTACGACAACGTGCCACCGGTCGCCAAAGCGGCGGCGATTAGCGGCAAGAAACTGGTGCCTGGTGTGACACTCGAGTTCTTCTACGCGGCCGAGTTGCAGTTCAATCGACTGGCGCACCTGGAGGTGCCCGAGCATGTGCCGCTCGATGTGCTGTTGGACAATGTCGAGCAAGTGCCTGCACTGCGTGCCGAGCTCGAGCGCGACGAGTTGCGTGGCTGGCGCATTGCGCAGCGTGAGCCACACGCTCTGCCGGTGCTGAAGCGCGAGGATATCATTGCGCGGCTGTTTGGCTTTAAGAGCGGTCAGATTGTAAGGGTGGAGACGCGTGATGCGGCACTCGGTGGAACGACGTTCGAGTATCATCAAATCGTGTAGCGTACAATAAACATGCGAGAGATCAACCGACCGTAGACCGCAACAAGCACGCGATGTTCGAAGTTGTTCGTACCCTCGCGCGTTTTCTTTTCTACGTTAGCTTCTGTGTACTCCTAGTTGTCTATCGAGAGTCCTACTGGAACGCTGTTCTTTTTCTGTACACTGGAGGCTGTAGGCGCACGTGCACGCCACGCGTCGAGACGCTGCTGTTCAGCGACTCGGGTTGGGAGCCGATGAGCTGCGCCGCCGCCCTGCAGGCCAAACGCTTCTCGCGTGGCAGCGGCAGCAGAGTGACGCTGATGCTTTTAGATAACGACGTCGATTTCGCTTCGTGGTCGAGCCGACCGGCCGTAGCCGCCGGCATCAGTGTGATCCCACTGTCGTCGGTGCCGCGCAACGAGCGCGACTGGGTGATGCCGACCTACTATGATGAGCTACTCTACTTGCGACTGCGCGTCACGGCGCTACGCGTGCGCGCGATGCGCGACCACTTCGATGGTCTGTTGCTACTCGACAGCGACACGGTGCTGTTTCGCAACATTGGCGCACGCATGGCTCGCATCGGCACCGACTTTGTGTTCCAGCGCGAGTTGCCGTGCCACACCGAACGCGCTCGACGCTGCCTCAACGCTGGTGTTTGGTGGGTGTCAACGCGCTCGGATGAAGCGCTGAGTGTCCTCCAACACGCTGTGCATCTGATGGAGGAGTTGTTCATTAGCGATCAGGATGCACTGCAGCATGCACTCGCCGCGTCGAACGCCAGTGTTACCTATCTCGACCCGCTTCTCTATCCAAACGGCTTTATTTACAACTACGATCGGCGACTGCGCGCAGCGCGCACTCACATGGTGCATCTCAACTGGTCACCTGCCGGCATCGTTGGCAAGCATCAACGACTCTACGATCTCGGCATCGTTAGGCGCTACGCACACTGTTTTATTCCGTACATTCACCGTGTTCTGGCTGAAGAGTACGCGAATGTGAGTGCGCTCGACCGTCGTCTGCGCTCGGGCTTCCAACTCCCGCTGTCGATGCCACGCGGCGTAACGTGGCGCGACCTAGGCAACGCGCTCGGCTGCGCCGACGTCGAGGATCGACGTTGCATAATGGCGCGCGTTGAGCGTCGCGCTCTGCCACCGTATCTGCTAACGCACAACACCAACGCAACGAAATGAATCGATGATAGCGCACACTCGCAATTAGCATGTGCGACTACGTTTTTCGATATAAGAACTGCACCGGCACGCCACCGTGGCGTGAACCCACCGAACACAATGCTCGTGCTGCTCCTTTCGTTGCTCGCTACGGCGACGCTGGCCGACGGCAGCCAACACGCTCACGCGTCACCCGGCAGTTCGCTGTCGGGGAACAACCCGATCACGCAGGTCGTCATGCTCTGCACGGCGCTGTTCAGCGCCCGTGTCGGCGCGCAGTTTACCAACGGCGAGGAGAGCTCCGACGACTTTGAGCAGACGATCGTCACGAACGTACAGCTCGACGACGACGACAACGATTTCGAGGGCAACGACATCAACGAGAAGTTCGGCACGGCACCGCAGGGCTTCATTCAGTTCGAGCCGCGCACGTACGCGTCGATCGTCGCCGCCGCCGTCGTCATTACGCTGCTCGGTCTCTGGGCGGCGTTTGACTTCCAGGGCGGTCGCCTCACACCGGCGCGGCTGGCGGCGATTCGCGCACGTGCCGCGAGCAACGGCGGCTTCACGCCGTACCTGCTTATGCTGTCGGCGGGCGCGTTGAGCGCGCTGCTCCTGCTCCTCCAGCTGGCGTTCCTCGTCATCGCGACGATCTACGTCGTGCAGCCGATGCTGCAGTGGGCCGTCGTCGAGAACCCCAACGGCACGCAGTCGGTCATCGCACAGGACGGCCTGTTCGCGGTGTCGAGCACGCCTGGCGCGCCAACGCTCACGATCGTGCCCGTGGCGGTCGTGCGAACCAACTTCCCACCGTTCTTCTTCCCGCTGACGGGCATCGCCGTTCCGGCGCCACCCACCGGCGCGGTGCCGTTCGTGTCGGCGACGGGTGAGCTCGTGCTCTCGCCGACGCCCATCTCGGTCGAGAACACCTGGTACGTGTGGATCGTCTTCGTGATGCTCCTGGCGCAGTTCTTCGTCGCGATGGGCATGGCGCTCGTGTGGCGCGGCGGCCAGTACATCGCCGGCTCGACGGCGGTCGCCGTCGGCTGGGCGTTGAACATTGCGCTGCTCGTGTTCATCGCGCTCGAGTTGAGCGACCTCAACCCGGGCCAGGCCAAGGGCGAGGAGATCGCCGTGCTCGTCTACGCGATCGCCGCCGTCGTGCTGCTCGTGCCCATCCTCTCGATCGTCAGCGCCATCGCCAACCTGCTGCGCGCGGGCGAGTTCGCCGCCATCCTGGGCATGAACGACGAGGAGCTCGCGTCGATCACGCCGTCGACCGACAAGCGGCGTCAGCAGTGAGCGAGTGCGCGCCCAAAGGACACACTAAACATCCAAAGAACGCATCGTTGCGCTGTTTCAATCTCACAAGTGCGCCGCGCGCGCCCACACGCTGCGTGCAAACTGAGTGAAATGGCCACACCATCCGCAACGCCCGCGAACGCAGACGCTATTGCAACAATCGATCGCCTGGCCGATGAGTTTGTCAGTCGTCCGAAAACACTGTTGGATGACAACACACCTAGTAACTCTCGACCGCCGCGCATATCGTCGCCTCTGATTGAGAAACGTGGCGATCTGTTCGCCGAGCCGGGTGTTACGCACCTCGCGCACTGCATCTCTGCCGACTGTAAGATGGGCGCGGGCATCGCCAAGTCGTTTGTTGCACGCTTCGGGCCAGCATCGTTTCGACAACGCGTTGCGGCAATGTCGCCCGTGGTCGGCTCAACAGTTGCAATCCCGACCGAGTCGGGCAAGACAGTTTACAATCTCATCACGAAGGAGAAGTACTACGACAAGCCACTGCTCGTGGCGGTGATCGAGTCGTTGATGGTGATGCGCTCGCACGCGCGCGCCAACGGCGTCAAGCGCATCGCAATGCCCCGCATCGGCTGCGGTCTCGATGGACTGCAGTGGACGGAAGTGCGCCGCGCGCTCGACTACCTGTTCTCGCAGTCGGGCATCGAGATTCTCGTCATCGATCTCGATGCGCCACGCACCGCGCGATTGCCCGAACGTGAATTTGGCGAGACCGATGTGCGTGAGAAGAAGCGCCTGCGCGTGATCGACGAGCCAGCACCGAAATGAAGCTAAAGAACGCGTGTTTTTCCTATATGAGAGCGTGGTCCGACGCACCGCCCCGAAGAGAGTGTGCGCATGTCTGGCATTGACAACTACATCAATCGTCCGCTGCCCGACGGATTCATCAATGCGTTCTCGCTAACGGGCGGCGTTTCGACGCTGATGAGCGTGCCCGACCTGGCGGCGGCGATCGGCAACACGGCGTTTGCGCAGGCGATCAACAACACCGCGTACAGCGACGATGTGATGAGTCAGATGCCGCCCGCCGTGAATCAGCGCTACGCCGAGATGTCGACGGGCTACATGGACGCCTCGCAGAACGACAACAGCGAACTGACGGTGGGCGCCGACTTGATCATGAAGCGCTACGCCGAGGGCTGGGAGAAGCAGTTCACCGAGGGTATGTTCATCTTCACGGCCAACAAGGATACGCACGGCGGTCAGACGTGTGCCGTGCCGCCGCTCCTCAATCTGTTCCAGGCACGACGTGCAGCGATCAAGCGTGGTCGCAATCAGCCTGGTGTGGCGTCGACGCTCATTCCGGGCGAGGATCGCAACTTGGTGATGCTCGGGCGCACGTACCTCGACGCATTCGCGCGTCGTCGACTCGGTGGCATCGATCCTGCAGCTGCCGCTGCTGGTGTGACGTCGGCGCCACTCGTTTCGCCCACCGACGCGATGCGTCGATTCGAGGAGACGTTTCTCGAGGGCACACGTGCCGTGATGGAGCTGACGTCCGACGACGCCAACGAGTTTCCCTGGAACGGCTTCGGTGCGCTGTGCAAATTCGAACCACGACCCGAAGGTGTCGATCCGATCGCGTCGGTGTCGGTGCCCGGCATCGCCGAGCTGCGCACGTGCTCGTCGTTTGGCTATCCCAAGCTGAACGACTATTGTTTCTTCATGTGCCGGAAATTCCCGCGACAGGGTCTGTTTCGCGACGCGGCGTTCTGCGATGCCGATCAGCGAGGCACCGATTTGCTGCAAGTGCGCGGTTTCTCGTCCAACGACATGCCACACACGATTTCAGGACCCGACAATGTGGTTGAGTTGCACGACTCGTACTACATTGACAAAGAGCGTACGATGGCGACGACGTTCATGGAGGTTGGCGAGTGGGACGAGGAGACTGACACATTCAAGGTGCTGGTTCGCGAGGACGCACAGGAGTCGCTCAACAGCGTTCCGCAAGTTACGTACGATGCGTACCTATCTGGTGCGCGCATCTTTCCTGTGGGACAGTACAAAGGTTAGTGTTGTCAAAAGGTGTTTGCCCGCCTGATTGATGTTTGTGTCTTAGGTCGTTTCCCTGTCAAGGATTCCTATGACGCCCAACTCGCTGGCACGATGTCGCTTGCCGAGTACAACTGTTTGGAGAGAATCACGCTGTACAATATCAGACGCTACTACAAGTGAACGCCGCCGAAAAAAACGCCATCGCCGTTGCCATCACCGCCTGCCAGCCGTCGACACAAAATGCGCGCATGTGTGCGAGTGTCGCACACATGAATGAAATTAACCCTCCGTCCTGTCTATTACCTCGTTGTGCAACGCACCGCCGTGAGCAGAGATCGCGCACGCGCACACACGCATGTCACACGCCACCAAACGTCGCCGTCTCCGCCCGGCCACCGAAGTCGATCGCAACGCAGCCGACGTTGTCGATGTGGCACTGCAGACAGCGCACTCGATCGTGAATCTCGATGCGATTCGCAAGACACGCGAGATTTTCGCGTCGCGCGCTGCGACGTTTACACTCGCACCTACGGACATGATAAACGCGTTTCAGCCGCGCGCCATGCAGCCGGTGTTCCGCGATCTGTCCGATCGCCGCCAGACGCTGCACGTCGAGTCGATCATCAACGGCAAGGACGCCGAGCTCGCTGCGCTCTACCCGGGCGATCGCGAGTTCGCGCGCTGGGCGCTGCGCCGACGGATTCAGCCCGTCGGCATCGCGGGCCAGAACAGCGAGAAGGTCGACGATTCGAAGGAGGATCCCGATCTCGGTGTGATCAAGGCCGGCCTGCAGACCGTCGAGGCGGTCGGCGCTATCGCGGGCGCACGCGCAGTGTTTGAGATCCCGCCGCTCGGCGAGGCCGATCCGCGTGTGGGCTCGGTGGCCGACGGCACCGACTGCAAGATCCAGACGCTGTACACGCGCACCTACAACCCGGCGCTGGTTGGCGACACGTTTCACCGCGCGATCTCGCATCTGATCTACGACCCGAATCAGTGGGCCGACGCGATGCGTGGCTACTCGACGGGCGCCAATGTGTGGCTCAACGCCGCCAAGAACCAGCTCGACAGCGCGCTGTTCAGCGCACTCGTGCTGATCGAGCAGCTCGTTGCCGACGGCAAGCTCAACGTCGTGCCCGGGTCGGAGCTCGACCCGGACAAGATCGATGGGCGTGTTGACTCGTTGGGCGTCGTTACGCGCATGGCACAGTTCCTCAAACTCACACCCAATCGTGGCGATCTGGCGCTGTTGAACAGCAACGAGATGGCCTACTGGAACGTGCTCAAGGTGAACTTTGCGCGCCGCTCGTTCTACGTGCCAACGCCGTCGGGCGAGATCAACTTGCCCGACGAGATTGGCTACCGCTGGGATCAGGATCGTCAGCGATACGCCTCGCCGGCGCGCACCGCCGACGGCTCGACGCTGTTGATCGGCACGCCCGCCGCCGATTTGGTTAACGTCCAGGTTAACCATACCAAGCTCGCCGTCGCGGGCTTCGTCGAGGCGGTCAACGAAGAAGAGAGATGGGTCGCCGGCGTGTTCTGCAGCGGCTCGAGCGAGCACGGTGCAAGGAAGGCAATTGTGTCTTTGAACGTCGCACAATGAATGAATTTCAGTTGTGAGCAATCGATCTTTCACAAACGACTTTTACTCTACACCGCCACACAGGGTTCACGTTTACAACAATGAGCAAAACCTGCGCAATTTGTGCTCTCACCGGACCTAAAGAGTCCTTCGTTGGTCGCTTGTGTAAACAATGCAGAAGTACGAGCATGCGCACACAATACCAGTTGCGAAAACGCAAAATCGAGGCAATTACAAACGGAACAGAAAAGTTCATATCAACAAAATGTGTGGACTGCGGAAATGACCGCACGATCAGCGACGTGAAATACCGTAATCGCTGTAAAGACTGTGAGACGGTTATCAAATGCAAGAAAAGTCAAGCGAGATACCAAAGTCGGAAGAAACTCTATCACTCTCTGCTCATTGGAAAAGAGTGTGCTGTCTGCGGTGAAAGCAACCCGATCCTTCTTGAATTTGCACACGACGATCGCGCGACGAAGGAGGGACTAGTTTGTGAAATGATTGTCGGCGGCTCTGTTGAAAAAGCTCTCGTCGAATCTCGCAAGTGCACGATAAAGTGTGGCAACTGTCACCAAAAAGAAACCAACGATGAAAATAACTCGTGGCGCTCGAAGTACGCCAGACTGGGGATGGTCCCCGATCACGGGCGAAGAGTGCGCAGACATCGTTTTATGTTGGACTATCTTCTTGAACATCCTTGTGCAGTTTGCGGAGAGACCGACGTGCGATGTCTCGAGCTTGATCACGTTGATCCCTCATCGAAAGCATTCACGATTGCCAGCGCGTCATCGTCGTTGGAGAAAATTCGCGAAGAGGTCAAAAAATGTCAAGTGCTCTGTACCAATCATCATAAAATCAAAACCTATATGGATAGACTGACCGCTAAACTCAAAATATGGACCGGCGAGGGACTCGACTTTGTCAACGACAACTTTATTCTTGGTCAACGTTGTGAATCCATGATCTCTGTCACTCCAATTTGGGACGGCGAAGGCATAGATTGAACCACATTTTCACACAATTTTGTCTCGATCGGCCAATTTCCACCCAATTGCCGTTTCATCGAGCGTGCGCTTCACCGCACTCGGGCCATAGACGATGTAGTACAAACACCAGCTGGCACGCTCGTACATCAAGCAGAGCGTACTCGCCCCCGGCATTCGGTACTCCGGCTTTGCCTTGTACTTTGCTGTGACGAGCACCGAGAGCTGCTCGTAGCTCAGGCCGTCGGGCGCACACGCTGGCGCGTTGGGCCCGCCCTTCTCCTGCATTGAGACATGATAGCATGTTTTGATAAACTGCGTGTACGCCTCGGGGTTGATCAGCAGCGCCGATTGCGACGGCAGCGCGCCACGCACGCGATCGTGCGGGCGCACAAACGCCTTCGACAGATGCACCAGCTCGCCATCGCCACCAGGTCGACGCGTGAACAACGAGAGCGCCTTCCAGATCGGCTCGTGCGACATGCCCGTCAGGCCCTTCAAGTAGTCGCAGCCCGCCTGCGCGCAGAAGGCAACAAACGTCATCACTCGTCGAAACCACTGGTGAGGCGACGTGCTCGTGACGACGAGTGGCGCGAGCGGCGTCGCCGGCACAGCTGCCACACCTTCCTTGCTCGCCGGGTGCCGATTGAACAGCAGCTCGTTGAAGAATCGATAGGTGTCGACAAATTCGTAGACCTTGCGCAGCGGTCGACCGCCAGCCTTCTCCAACTCGGCCTCCTTGCCGTAGACGCTCGACTCGGGCACGTAGCAGCCGGCGCATGTCGAGTACGTGTCGCCCATCAGCACGAGCGGGCAGTACGCACCGATGGCGTCGAGTGTGGCGTACGTCGATGGCTTTCCGTGCGCGTAGTCGCACAACAGCGTGCCGACACACGCCGCCTGACCGGCAATGAAATCGCTATCAACTGTGGCGACAACTGTTCGACCGCCACGTGCATCGAGCGCCGTCTCGGTCGCCGAGCCCAGATACGGCACAGTGCCAAAGTGCGTGTAGCGTCTCGCGAGCGCAAACGACTCGCGTTGTCGATCGCCAAACAGCAACTGCACCCAGCGCCACACCGCCAAGTCGGCCTCGCCGCACGTGTTGCCACATCCGGGCAAGATAAATGGCATCAGTCGCACTCCGTCGGCCGACGTCTGAATGCACAACGGCAGTGTTTGGTAGGCGCCAGCACGACCAAGTTCGGTTGAGAGTCGGCGTGCCGTGTGTCGCCAGTTCGGGTCGCCAAACTCGGCCTGCACAGCCAGCCGTTCACGCAGCCGATCGACGAGCGCGGCGTGCGACGGGTAGACTGAAATCTGCTCGCCCGTCAGCCAGTCGTCGGGCGTTGCCGGATTCGTCGCCTCGTACGCCTGCGCATCGATGATCAGTCGACAGCCGGGCGGTGCGACGAAATCACGCGCGATAATGCGCATCGCCTCCCACAACGCGTAGCGAAACGCCGCCGGCACGGCCTTGATGGCGCACATCGGTGCCATCGGTTTGTCGAGCACGACGAGCGGCGTCGGGTGGTCGAGATCCCACACGATGGGCGCGCAGCGCAGCGCGTCGCACTCCTTCTGCGCGTCGAGTGCGCGCTTCTTCTGCGTGTTCTCCTTGGCGGCCGTTGTGTGGCACTGCTTGTCCAACACCAGCACAACAATCATGTAGCCCTGTCGAAACGCATCGTCGACACTCCGGCGCAGCGAGTCGACAAACTCTGCGCCGCTCTTCTCGATGTACCGCTTCTCGCTGCCTCGACCACCCGTCGACACGACGTTGATGAACAGATGCGCGTAGATCGACAGATCGACGACGAGCTGCCGCGCCTCGGCGAGCACTGTGCCCGCCGCTGCGTTCCTGCCTGGCACGATCGACGACTTGCCCGCGTTGATGTACTTCTCGATCAACAGCATGGCCTGCGGCAGGTTGTCACGCACGACCTGCTTGATTTGCGACTTCTTCAACGACATTCGCGCGGTGGTGCGCTGCGGTGCGCTCATCGAGTAAATTGCGTGCGTGTGCGCGCGGCGCCGGGAAAGGGTGCTTTTTCTTTGGATGATGCATGTGTTCATTGACCCTGCGCAGCGACGGCAGCTGCCGTCAGCTCTCCGTTGCTGACAATCTGGAACGGCGAGCCGGTGACGGCACAACACCCGCCCTGATCGGCCAACACACGCGCGATAGCGGCATCGTTCAGTGCGTCGTTACGCGTGGCCGCAACGACCGACTCCATCGTCATCGCTTCGATCGCCGGCGTCTCGAATCGGTGGTAGCTCGGCATGCCGAGTGCCGAGCGACGTGCCGCGTCGGCCATGTCGCCGCTACCCAGCGCACCGAGCTGTGCAATCGCACGCGCCGACAAACGACCCTCGAAGCCGGCGATGTTGAGCACCAGCACCGCGCTTAGACCAGCGATCGTGGCGTACAGCGGCGGTGCTGTCGCTTGCAGGAGCGCTTCAAACGCAGCATCGTACGCACGCATCGACGCGCGCTCAGCCTCGGTCGCGTCGGTCATCGTTGTGCCGTACACGTTGCTCTCACGCGCCAGCAGTGGCACACGATTCGAGTCGGCGCCCGAGCCGCGACGACGCTCAGCGACCCAGGCCGCGATGAGCACGGGCATGCCGTCGGCGCGCTGCATCGCCGTCTGCATCAGAACAAGCATGAGCGTGATGGCATGCAACATCGTAGGCGGTCCATCGACGCGTGCGTGTTCGGGTGACAGCCACCAATCGGTGCGTGGATTCGCCAGATCGATGCCCGACCAGTCGACACGCAGAGCGGTTGCGGGCGGCAGCAGTGAGCGCCAGTCGGTGTGACGCGCAACGGCGAGCGCCACCGCGCTCTCAAAGCTCGTCGGTGGGTGCACAGGATCGATCAGCGCGGCGAACCAGGGTGCAATCTGTGGTGTGGCAGTCGTCATCGTGGTTCTTTCGCAAGCGGGACGACGGTGGCCAACGTCTGTCAACTTGGCGAGATCATCTAAAAGAAAGGCGCGCGCGAACATCCAAAATAAGCCAGTGTTGGCACACAAACAGCGCGCCCTCGATCACACACCAACCAAGCACAACTGAACAATGAGTGCACCATCACCAACAACCATCACAGCCGTTGAGCAACCACAACCCGTCGCCGAGCCGCCGCCTGCACCCACCGTCGAGAAGGCCGTTGTAACCGACGCCGATCAGGACGTTGATGACAAAGCACCGCCCGCAAGCGCAACCGAGCCAACGCCCGAACAGAAGGCAGCCGAGGAGGCGGCCATCAAGGAGGCGCAGCAGTTCGCGATGTCGCGCATGAGGTTTCTGATTCACGACGTTGCGAGCGAGGCTGCCGTACGTGCCACGTCGCTGTTGGAGACCAACACGGCGATGCGTGTGCTCGTCAATGCGCATTTCGTGCGCGAGCGTGATCTGCACTCGCGTCAGGAGGCCAAAGAGGCGAGCGCCGCCGAGCGACTCAAGAACCAGTCGACCTCGGCGGCCGAGTTGTCGAAGAAGGGCATGAAGAAGCTCGCGGCCAAGAAGGCCGCTGCCGAGGCGGCTGCCGAGACACCGGCAGCGTCGGCGGCGGGCCCCGATCAGCAACGACAGCGTGTCTTCTCGCGCCCGCTGATTCTGCACACGATGCAGAAGGCCGATGGTTCGTGGCTGGCGACGCGGCAGCTCGACATCAACCCGTCGATTCCGGCCGACAAGCTCACGCGCGAGCAGTGGGACGATCTCGATCTGGCGGGCAAGAATGTGCTGGACACGACGGCGTTCTACGCCAGCACGGGCTTCGCCGGTCTGGCGCTGATCGTCGACGCACTCGAGCGCACCGAGCGTCAGATGGTGTGCCGGCACATCACGTTTGCGCGCGTCGCGCACAAGGTCGCCACGGCGGACATCCACCGCATCAAGGACCCGCAGAAGCGACTCGCCGCGCTCGCCGACGTGACGAAGTTGCTGCCGATTCTCACCTCGATCGGCGTCGAGGATCTCGAGGGCAAGAAGATCCTGCTCTACCGTGAGCGTGCCCGTCTAGCGCAGACTGGCGCGCCAGTGGGCACGCTGATGGACGAGTCGAAGTTGGTTACATCGTTCACCAAGACCGACGATCGTGAGCTGCTCGAACTCAAGCGTGACAAGCAGCTGATGGAGAACGACGCGCAGCACGTGCTCGACGAGCTGCGACGCGAGTCGGCGGCGTATCAGAACTACGCCGTCTCGCGCTCGGCGATCTCGTTGTTGATTGCGGCGATGCGCTCGAAGCCTGCGATTCTCGAGCACGTCGAACTGCAGGTCAAGTCGGGCGGCAAGGAGCCGACACTCGTCTCATTCCTGTGCAAGTCAAACGCCATCGACACGAGCGACTTACCCATCTCGTACGCCAGCGCGGCGCAACTACGCGCCGGATTGGAGCGTGCACGTGCCGAGAAGAACGACGCCGACGTCGAGCGACACGAGAAGATTCTCGCCAAGCTGCTGCAGGAGGCGAAGCGACCGTCGACGACGCGATTCGCCGCCGACGGCAAGACGCCGCTCGAGGTCGGCGCCGACTGTGTCGTGTTTGAGATTGTCAATCAGTGCACGGGCCTGGCGATGCCAATCACAACGACACACCTGGGCACGTTTCCCGACGTGCTCTCGATGCGGCCGCAGTTCGCCGCCGCCGGCGAGCTGGCGAAGCGCATGAAGGAGAACATGTCGACGGTCGCCAAGCACACCGAGGTCGAGCCCAAGTTGGCTGATTTTGACGACGAAACGATGGCGTACGAGATCGAGGCGTTGGTGGGCGAGATGAGCAAGCGCAAAAACATGAGCAAGTCGGACTGGTCGGCGGCGAAGGAGAAGATCATGAAGGCGTTTGAGGAGGCGGCGGCCAAGGCAGAGGCGGCCGACGAAATGGCTGCCACTCAGAACGACGATGATGACGACGACGATGATAAGGAGGAAGCAAAGTAAATATTTCTTGCAAACGAGACGAATTTGCGTTGAATTAGAAGATACAAAACTACACTCGGTTTTTTCACCGACCATCCGATGGTCACCTGAGTTTAGTATCGATTATCGGATGGTTGGGCGACATATTTACGTGGATATTGGAAATGTAACATTGTTGTGCGCACTTCAGCCTGCATGTTGTCGAAGAAATGAGTCGAATTGGACAAGTCCGCAGCGAGATAAAAATTCGACAAAAAGTGGATTGGCAATTCAAAAAGTGTTGGTTCCTGGGTTCGTGGAATACTTGCACCATAAATCGTTGTATTTAATTTTTCAACAGATTTTCTTTGGGCGCAATTTTTAAATGACAAATTCATCATGAAAATAATTCACTTGAAAAATTAAATACAACGATTTATGGTGCAAGTATTCCACGAACCCAGGAACCAACACTTTTTGAATTGCCAATCCAAATTTTGTCGAATTTTTATCTCGTTGCGGACTTGTCCAAATCGACTCATTTCTTCGACAACGTGCAGGCTGAACTACCCGCGAGAACATCACATTTACACTTTTCACTTAAACCAGCATTCTTCTGACCTCATAACAAAGATTCTTTTGATCAAGTGTTTTTTTTTGATCTTCAGCGCAACAGCTTTTGAGCGAGCATTTGCGCCCTCCCGTAGAACAAGCACACCACGCACGATGACTGAAGCTACTGCACCGCGAACTTGTCCGCCTCCAATTTGTTACCCACATCGCCACACGGCAAACTGTGAACCCAACTGCACGTGGGACCAGGCGGGCTGGAACCCAAAGACATTTCGGTCTTTCGCTAAATACGGCGAGGGTTGCAACTACGTGGGCGAGCTCCACGACGGTTGCGGGACTTGCTGTTGCACCGTGTGCGGTAACCTGATGCTCATGCCGGCAGATGCTTGGGCCGCGGAGAAGGCGACGCGTGGTTCATTCAATTGGGATGTTATAGCGGATGAGGAGTCGTCTGTCAAGGCTGAGACGGCGGCGGCAGCTGCTGTTGAGTGAAGAAGAACGAAAGTACGATTGAAAACAGAGTGAATTGTTTATACTGTCTTTGCATGTCGGTCAACTTTGTTAATCACAAAAATGGTCGTCGCTGCCGATCTGCTCGCCGAGCACGAAGCACGACTGCGCGCAGCGCCCCGTATCATGCGCAGCGGCGCCGGCACACTGCTCGGGCGCGACGACGACGTGGTCGACGTACTACCGGCGCTGTCGCGCAAGCAGATGCTCGACACGGCTGGCGTGCCGTTGCAGCAGAAGGCCTACGCAGCCGAGCGCCAGGCGGGCGCGCAGGCATGCTCTCGGTTCAGCGAGTGGCTGGGCCGCTCGCATCTCTGCTACGAGAAGCAGCAGGCCAAGGCGGTCGAGGCGTTGCGACTGCCCAATTTGGTGGCCGATCTGTTGCGACCAAAGCCCAACGACAACTCGAATCGCATCACGGGTCGCGATCGACTCAATACGATTAAGCGCACGCTCGACTCGTTCGGGCTGGAGCGTAGCGAGACGCAGCGCGAGTTCCACGATATGATGATATGCGCGTGTGCGCAGCTCATCTTTCGCGACGATCTCGACGATGAGCTCGACGATCTGCTGCAGGAGTACGGCATCACCGAGCTGCAGGCCGAGGCGATGTTCATCACACCGAGGCGCTGGGGTAAAACCTATTCGGTGGCGATGTTCGTCGTCGCCGTCGCGCTGGGCGTCGAGGCCGTCGAGAAGCCGTTTGAGATCTCGATCTTCTCGACGGGTCGGCGTGCGTCGCAGAAGCTGTTGGAGCTGATCTACGCATTCGTGTGCAAGGTCAGCGGCATGAAGGAGATGGTTGTCAAGCACACCGTCGAGACGATCTGGCTGCAAGGGCCGTGTGGGCCGAGTGATATCAGGAAGATATCGTCGTATCCGTCGAAAGTCAAGGTGCGTGTGGTTGTTGTTTCGTTTGTGGGTGTGCGTCGGAGTGGTGGTGGCGACACGGTGCGGCGCAATGGGTAAGTGACAGGTAAAGCGCTCGGCTATGAATGTGTTTTTACGGGTGCCGAGTGTGTGAACAGCGACAGAGAGCGCGATGGGACTGGCGAGTCGCAGTCGAAGCTACCCAAAGGGCAAGCGGGCGAAAGCCAAGGTGCACAAAGTTATGTCCGAGTACAAGCACGGCACGCTGCGGAGTGGACGCGCACATGTGCCATTGACGGGCGGGCGAAAACAGGCGATTGCAATTGCGCTCAGCGAAGCACGGCAGGCAGCGGGTGGCAAACGCAAACGACACAGAAAGTGACGCCGATTGACGAGGTGTTTCAATGAAGCTCAGGATTCTGTTCTCGGTGCCTCGGGAATTCGTGATTCTAGCGTAGGCGCCAGTCCAGTCGCAATGGTTGTCAGCACGGTGTCGCTCACCACCGGATGTTGTGTCTGCAGAGCCGCGTGCAGCTCGTCGATTCGCCCACGATCCATTTGCAAGGCGCGCGGCACGATGCGGGCGTGCAGTGGACAGAGCATCGACTCGCAATCGTGGTACGTGTACTGTTCCTTGAGCGTGGCGCGAAACGTCATGCAGGAGCCGCAATCATCATCTGGAGCACGCGTACACATCGACGCTGACTTTCTAAGCAGGGTTTGACAATAGGGGCGTTTTATGCGTGTTCATTTGTACACAGCGCCTCGCACCGCCGCTCGCTCCGCCGTCGTGTGAGCTTTCTTAAACGCACGTTCCTCGGCCTCTTGTGCAGCCTTCTCAATCGCCTTGCTGAACGCGCACTCCTCAATCGCCTCCACCTCCCTCTCGAGAGCCTTATCGAATTCCTCCTCCATCGTCCGGTGTGTCATCGCATCAAACGCATCGTTGTGCCGGCGTTTGCTCGCGGACGTCGAGTGTCGCACGGCAGTGGCTGCACCCGCGCGTGCCATCTGATCGGCCATTTCATTGCCTGCAATGCCACTATGTGCCTTTGAGTAGAGCAGCGAGAAGTTCTTCGTTGCTGCGGCGGCGAGTGCGCGCTCCCACAACTGCTTGTGATCGACTGGCTTGCCCTTTGCGTTGCGCCAGCCGTTGGTCAGCCATTTGGCGCTCCACGGCTTCTCGCCGTTCAGACCCACGAGGCCGCGAATGACGTAGTGCGAATCGCTGTAGATCGTCACGCGCTTGGGAGGCGGTGAGCAGCGCTCGAGAGCCACGACGACGGCAGTTAGCTCGCCGATTTGATTGGTGTGCCACTCGCCTTCGATCGGCGCGCTCACATTACGCGCGTCACCGGGGCCAAAGTTGACCGAGTAGCCGGCACGGCGGGCGGCCTTGTTGGCCTGCGAGAGACACGAGCCGTCGGTGTAGATGACCTCCTCGGCGTCTTTCACAACCTGCGCGACGGCATGCAACAGTTGGCTCGAGCCACGCACAGCGTTCGAGTAGATCGCGGCGCTCGTAGTTGCACTGGCACTTGTACTCATTCACTTAATTCGTTGGTGGGCGCGTGGGGCGTTGTTAGTGAGTGAACAAATTGTGTACGTTGTCGCTCACTCTTTGGATAATCGTGCACACGTTTACAACATAAAATCATCCCATTCGGTCGCATCGTCGTTGCCAACAATCGTTGGCATGATCTCAAACTTGGGCGGAGGCGGCACGCTCGTCAACGCGATCGCCTGCTCGATCAACCGTCGCGCTTCGTGCAACGCCGTGCCACGAGCGCCGCTCGTGTCCTTGACATTGCGCGCCTGCAGCAGTGCGATGTCGCCAGCGATCTGACACTTGCGCTCAATCAACGCGAGGCGTCGCTCTTCAAACATGATTGCGATCTGCGGTTGGATGTCGACGAGCTCCTCCATGTAGTAGTCGTTCATCTCGGGATGCACGAGCAGCACAGTCATGCGTGTAATGCGGTACGGTGTCAACGCCTCGATCATTGCCTTGTACGTGTTGAGCTGGATTGTGAACTTTGTTCTATCGCCAGGTGGCATGTTGGCAAAGGGCGCTTTGAGCGCGTCGCCGTGATCGCCGAGTTCAAACTTTCTCTTCCAGTCGACCATCCACAGCAGATGCCGGCGCGCTGGATCGGCTGCGTCGTCGCGATGCTGGTACAGCATGTCGATCTGCCCGCCGATTTCGTATCTCTGCATCGTGAACTCGGTTCTGAACGGCAGGTAGCCTTGCGCCTGCACATGCGTTGCGTCAAAGCGCAGGAATTGCTGAAACTCGCGCGTGCGCAGAGCGCTGTGTGTCGTGAGCGGGCCCTCGAGCATACGATTGTAGTACAACTCGATCAACCGATGCGCAAACGTGCCCGCGTCACGCACAATGTTCCACTCGTGCCTGATCTCTTCGGCGGTCTGACAGTGCTTGTAACGTTCGTACTGCCTCACGAGCCAGTCGGCTGGCTCGCGTTGGAAGCCAGCCGCCTTGTTACGTTCGTAGGTTCGCAACCGCTCAAGGATCTGCTTCGACTTGGCCTCGGCATCGAACTCGCCCACAAACTGCTTCATGTGACCGGTCGTCGAGATTGGCAAATCGACGCCGTCGAGCACGTAGACGTGTCGACCGCGGTGCATCCGCACATGATCATCGAACCATGGTACCGGGTGCAGCTCGCGTAGGTACTCAGGCTCGACGTCGTCGCTGGGCAGCGGCGGGTCGGTAGGTGTGCAGGGCATAATAAACGCCGCGGCGTCGTAATCTTCATCTTCGTGCATCTCATTTGCTTTCGCACTCGTTGCCAGTAACGTACGTTGCGAAGATTGTTCTCGCGCCGGTCGCGTTCAACTCGACGTTCGCATAAACCTGATTTCATGCTTGCTTCACTGTGTGTGCACACCTATGAGTTGGCTGAGTAGTTGGTGGTCAGCCAGCAAGGAGCCGCCGCCGACCGACGAACGCACAGCACGCGCCACCGAGCAGGCCAACGCCGAATACGCTGCACTTGCGCGTCGATTTCACAATCCGCTGAACGGACCGCTCGACGAGATGCCGCGCCATGTCGCCATCCTCCAACGTGCGCTGGCGCGGCGTTCGCAGAGTGGAATCTTTCGGCTGGTCTATTCGGCTCAGATCGTCATTCATCCGGCCGACTTTCGTGCCGGCACACTCACGCCACAACTCAGTGTCAAATGCAAGCTCATTACACAGCCGTCGAACATGGACATCGAGCGAGCGCATGCGAACAACGTGCGCGCGATCGCGCTCTCGATGGAGGTCGTCGAGAGCGACGCACGGCAGATGCCGTTCTCGATTCTCTGGCGTGCCGAGCCGCAGACGGCCGTTGTGGCGAGCGCGGGCGAGTATTGGTGCGCCACGCAGAAGCGCGGCTCGAAGCGTCACGTGCCGACCAAGCCGCTCATCTCGACACCGATCGGTGTTGAGAACCTGTCGCTCAACATCTCATTCACGTCGTTTGAAGCCGTCGGGTTCAACTCGACGCAGTTGATGCAGAACATCGCCGCACTGACGCCGTCGGGTGCGTATCGCATCCCGATCACGTACATCTACAGTGGACTGCTGCGCAATGTGCATTCGGCATGTGTGTTGGCGGAGCAACGAGCAAAGATGTCAGCACTCGAGGTCGAGACTGCGCCCATCTCGTCCTATCAGGTGGCACACGACGACGAGTACATGTTGATGTCGGGCGAGGATCTGCAACGCGCCGTGGCGTACATCGATAACACGCTCGTGCCGTCAAACTATGACTTCAATTACGTTGCACCCGAGCTGTTCGTCGAGCCGTTTGGTGGCGGGAAGTGGCTCGACGCGTGGCAGCGAGCACTCGGTGCCGATCACAATCGCGCCGCCGTCGCGGGCAACCTGGCCAACACCGACGCACCACCGCCGCCCGTCAGCGCGTCGCTGGTGTTTGTCGTCTACGTGGGCGCCGTGCTCGAGAATGGCTTCAACAACGGCTTTGCGATGCCAACACTGCCTGCCAGCATCACAACACGAACGCCACGGCCAAAGAAGAAGCAGGACAACGCCAACAACAACGATGACGACGACGACAACGATGAGACAGCGAGTGCAGGCAACGATGGCGAGCGGCGCGATCAGGCATCGGCTCACGGCGTACTGACGATGGACATTGGCGGCTCGGTGTCAGAGGGCGACGATGGTGACGACAGTGAGGCGACGGCGCGTCAGAGCGGTGTTCAATCGCGAACTGGCGCGCCGCCAGCGGCGCCGAACTCATCGCTCGCGGAACAGAGTAAATGAATGAAACGTTTTCTCTGTCGTTGTTCAATGCTCCATCGGCACCGATTCATCTCGACGAAAGTATCCACGAATATCAAGCAGCCGACGTCGGCGCTCGCGCTCTCCCAACGGTGGAGGCGCGATCGGTACCGTGGGCGGTGGTGTCGTGAAGCGGACGGGATCATAGACAGCGTCGGCGGCGGCGGCGGCGGGACCGGCCGGCTCGAGCGGCGGCGGCATCTCGTCGCCGTCCGAGTCATCTTCCTCGACAGTCTCTCCAAACGCGAGTTCGCGTGCATGCTCGCTACTCAGTACTGTGCCTGTTCCACGCATCAGCATCGCCGTGCTCGGGTAGAGTGACGCTAGGTACACCGGTTCCGTCAGTTGAACCGTGCGGCGAGCCACCAAAACAACTGCACCTTCAAATTGATCGGGCAAGGGCGGCGACGAGAGGCCCTCCTCGTCGCTCGTGGTGTACGTCGGTTCGTAATTCTCAGGTCCCTCAACAACCTCTCCGCGTTGAACTGGCAATAGGCGCGCGCCTTCAGGGTGTTGAACCGAGAGCGGCATGAAGGCGAACTCCTCGACGATCGCCGCCGATTCCGGAACATCCCTGGGCTCGGGCATTGTTTGTCGTGTTTTGGTTCGGCGAGGCGGGCGCGTGAGGACGCATTTGTGCCACCCGATGCACGAACATCCAAAGTTTTTGATGATGTGTGTGAGCGCCAATGAGTGCGTGGATTTGGCTTGCCTTTCCTGCGTTTTAGTTTACTTCTGTTAGCACCTGCGTGAAGAACTCAGCCACCGAGAGGTCGGCGTCGTCGACGTGCAGCGCCTCATCGGCAGGCCAGCCCATCAAAGGCAGCGCGTCGGTCGGTGTGTGCACGTCGAATATCGGCTGTGGCGACAGTGCAATCATGTTGTCGAGTGGGAACGACGCGCTCTTTGACGCCTCGCGAGTGAGTAGCGGATTGGCACGGAAGTCCGACGTCGTCGGCCAGGTGTCGACGGGATGCAACGTGAGGAACCACGACAGAATGTTGTTCATGTGCTCGAGTGACAATTCCCGTACGTTCTCAAACGGTGCGTCCATGTTGCTCAATCTTTCTTGCTTTTGCGCAGTGAGCGGTGATGGCGCTTGTTTTTTTTTACGTTAACAATGCGTAGAATCTTTGGATGATTCATTCAATACGCCACACCCGCCTCAATGAACAACCGAAACAACTCGGAGAGCGCCGGCTGCATGAGATTCCAACGAGGGCTATCGACATCAAGTTCTCCGTCGTCGAAATCGTGCTGCTCGTGAGCAGCGATGACGGCATCGAGCGCTGCAACGACGCTCTCGGAGGCAGGCACGCTGCGCGCCAGCGTGATGAACACCGCCCAGCCGTTCTCGTCGCGACGTTCGCCTATCCAGTGAACATGTTCGCCTTGTCCGTACGCCGCGTAGCAAACATCGACGGCCAGCACACGGAGACGAACGGGCACAAGTGGGTCGTCGTCGGCGTTGTCGGCGCCCGCCCAATCGAAGAAGACCGTGATCATGTGCATCAGACGGCGGTACAGGCGCGGGCGGCCGGCGAGCTTCGCAAACACGGCGTCGGCCAGGTTGCTGTCAACGACCTCGACGTTCCGCAGCAGTGAAACAAGCGCTCGATGCTTGGCCAGTTCGTTTTCTAGATCGGTGTCGATCGCGTAGATGTGACGTGCGCCGTTCTGCGCCTGGCGCTTCAGCGCGTCAAACGTCAGCGAAGCCGGCGAGGCAGTCAATCGTGCGATTTTTTGTTTGTGAATACTCATTTTGTCGTTGGGTTGTTGCGGGCGCCGTAATTCTGGCTACTGTAGACACGTCGACGATCTGCGAGGCTCGCAGACGGTCTGCGAGGCTCGCAGACGGTCTGCGAGGCTCGCAGGCATTTTGCATTGCCTGCGAGGCTCGCAAGCATTTTCGTTTGCTCGTTTACTGTCTATAGACCACCACACCCCATTTCGACACGTAGCGCCGCTGCGGCCTGTACGAGGGCGGCAGACAGATGAATCCGCACGCGCCAATCACCAGCGTCAGCCCGAACAGCAGATAGAGTGGAATGAATAGCTCGTGAAACTCCTCGTGATCGTCGGCCAGCTCGTCCTCGCGCGGTCCGAAATCCACCCGCTCAGCTAGCTCAATGAAGAACCAAAGCAGGAAGCCGAGCCAGAAAATGTAGATCGACCCGAGCAGCCACTCCATCGCCGAGCGGCGCTGGTGCACACATGACGCGCACAGGCAAAACGAATGCAGTATCAAGATGCCGAGCACGATGTAGATCGGCAACAGCACGATGCCAAAGTCGATGTTGTTGGTCGAGCCGCTCGGATCGGTCGCTGGCGGGTGCTCGCTCTCGTCGTTGTTGTTGTTGAGCACGCCAATGATCTTACCCGATCGACTGATTTCGATGCGCGGCGCAAACGTTGCGATGTGGTGCGGGCGGCCGTTGAAGATCCTGTCAAACGACAACGCCGCCGCCGTTGGCACAGCTGCCGTGCCCGTAGTGGTTGACAGCGTCATCGATTCGGCATTCTCGACTGTATTGTGCAGGTAGATCTGGAGCAGGATCGTTGACGCGAGAATCGCCACCGGCACCAACCAGAGGAACACGCCAAACAGCCAATCGATCCACGACGCGGCGGCGTACGGCGAGCAGACGTACACGCATGGCCTGTCCTGGAACTCGGCACGCTCCTCGTAGCGTTTCTTGCGCGCGAGCGACGACGACGAGTTGTTCTCAATCTCGGCATCGGCCTCGTCGAGGAGCTCGTCGTCGATCTCGTTGGTGGCGCAGCAGCACAGCACGCCGCCGCAGAACGTCGCCGTGCCCGACGCGATGCCAGCGGGCGAGTGATCGATGTAGTAGGTCTGCCCCGCGCCGATGAGCAGGAGGACGATGTACATCGCCTGTACGATGTAGAAGAGCACGAAGAACGCGAGGAAGTTCTCCTCAACGAGCGGCTTCTCGAGTGTCTCGGCGAGCACGATGAACATCGCGAGGATCAGGCCTGCAAACACCAGATCGAGCGCTGTGTCGACTGCGACAGCCTGGCGCTCCTTCTTCGTCGTGGCGTTGGCGGCCGCCTTGGCCGACAGCTCGACCTCGCTGGCGTCGGTGAACTCACCACCGCCCGCCGCTGCGATCGCCGCGGCGGCACGTCGGCGTGCGTTGAACGCGGGCGTGTTCTGCGGCAGTGGTGCGGGCGGCAGCGGATCGTCGTTGTCGTTCTCGTAGTTGGCATCTCGGCGCCGGCCGACGTTGGAGTTGCAGCAGCCGGCGCACGCGTGCACCGCGCGTGCTATGACGTAAATAACGAAAAACCCGATCGCGATGTAGATCGGGATGAAGACCTCGTTGAAGTTGGGCGTCTCGCCCTCCGTGTCCTCCTCGTTGAGCGCGTTGCCCAGCACGGCGAGTGTGATGATGCCAAAGAAGCTGACGACGAGCGCCTCGGTGAGCCAGAGCGACATGCGAGGTGGGCGGTTCGGTTGTTCGACGTACTCGCAGGCGCAGCGCGACGGCGCCGTTTAGAGCACGCGCCGTTGCTTGTCGGCGATGCTGCGTCGTTAGCGCGCACCGTTTCGATGCCAACTCTACAAGAGGCACGCGGCGCGCACAACGTGTTGAGTATTCGAAATGCTTCTTTTGGCTGTGTTGTTGCTGACGACTACCGTGTTCGTCGTTGTTGGTAAGAACAACAACAACAACGACGACCGTGATAGCAGTAGTAGCCGCGGCAGCAGCAGCGATGAGAGCGATCACGACAACCACCATCATCACAACCAACGGCCCAACGCGACCGATTCATGCGCCAACTCGTCGTGCACCGTCACCGAGCCAATCACGGTGGGCGAACTGAACGCCGGCACGTTGAAAGTCGCATGCAAGCCGGTGTGCGGCGGCGACGGCTCGCTGACGACGGTCGATCAGTACAGCGATCTGCTCGGCAAGTGCGTCTCGCAGACGCTGTTCAACGGCTGCAATCAGGACAGCGACTGCGCACGCTTCCGACCGTCGCCAGCCGCGTGCTACTCGTCAAAGTGCGACGCCACCGAGCACATCTGCCAGCACACGGCACTGCCTGGCTGCTGCACGTCGGACGATCAGTGCGCCGAGCGCGAGTGCTTCGACGTGCAGTGCAACTGCCCGCCGGCCGGTCAGGCGTTGATGAAGCGCAGCGCCGGCGGCGATCTGCACTTCCACGCGCTGGCGACGGGCGACTGCGCGCAGCAGCAGTGCTCGTACAAGGCACGCAAGAACTGCTGCCTGCGCTCGACGTCGAGCGATCCGCACGATGCGTTTGCGTGCAACAACATGCGTGTGTGCTCGCCGCTCGAGACGCCGATCTGCGATCGCAACTCGGAATGCCAGTGCCTGGCGCCGATTGAGATCGAGTGCACGACCGACGACGATTGCAACCCGGCGCCGGCCAACTCGACCACGACGACGAGCACGACGCGTACCACCACGACGACAACGACGAAGGCGCCGACAACGACGTCGTCGACCACGACGGTACCGACCAGCACGACAACTTCGTCGGGTCGCAAGCGCTTCGCGGCGACAACCAGTCGCACACCTGCGCCCACTGGCAGCGATAGCGACAGTGACAGCGACAGCTGGCACAGTGAGAGCAGTAGTAGCAGCAGCAGCAGCAGTAGTAGCAGTAGCGACGACGATTGTGACGATTGCTCACGCAATCGTCCCAAGCCGGTCGATCGTTGTGCTCGACTCAAGTGCTCGCGCGCTCGCATCTGCGTGCCCGCCGAGGGCGACTTTGACGGCGACGGCGACGGCGTGTCGTGCCGCAACGATTGCGACGACACGAACGCCAACGTGACGGCGCCGATATTCTGCGCACGCGCGGGCACGGCGGCGGTGCCGAACAAGTTCAACCTCGACAACGACTCGTGCATCGACTGCGGTGCGCCAGTCGACAAGTTGTGCGTGGCCGAGTGTCCGAAGACGTTCAACGAGACGCTGCGGTTGGCAAACGGCACGCGCGTCAACGTGTCGATCCCGTACTTCCAGGTCAACGAGTCGGCGCTGTGCGAGTCGCCGCGCGACGACGACGATCGTCACCACCGACATGGACGGTTCGATGAGAAGCGCGAGCTGCACGTGTGCTTCGACTGCGACTGCTGTCACAACAACACCGGCGGCTGCGACGTGCCATCGACGTGCGGCATCAATCGCGACAGCGACGGGTTCCCGTTGTGCGGCACGGTGCAGCCGGCGTGCGTGCTCCAGACGCCACGCAACCGCAGTCGTCACGATGAGAGTAGCAGTAGCAGCAGCAGTAGCAGCAGTGGCAGCCGCAACCGTCACAGTCGACACCGCTTCGACAGTAGTGACAGTGACAGCGAAGACAGCCGTGATCGGTTCGACGAGAGCGACGATTTCGGCGACGGCCTGTCGCGCGACAGCGCGTCGGACAACGCGTCGCTCAACGCCGCCGATGCGGCGTGCGCGGCGTGGGCGAACGAGTTTGGGCTGGCCAACGCCGACGAGTTTGTGTTCATTCCGGCGGTCGAAGTTGGCAACTGCGAGAACTGCGAGGAGAAGAAGGGCGTGAAGGAGCTGGCCGACAAGGTGTGCTACCTCGACACCGACCACGACCATCACGTGCAGTGTCCGTTCGACTCGACGCTGAAGAGCTGCTGCAAGTCGATCCTGAACCACGTCGACAGCGACGGGCCGTTTGAGATCGAGCCGGCGGTGCGCGACTGCTGCAACAGTCAGAACTCGAGCGCGCCCGACGGCTGCACGCGCGGCACGCCGCCGATCCTCGTCAACAAGTGCAAGTGTCCGCCACCGTACATCCCGCCGCCAAACAACCACATCGACGACTGCCCGCTCGACGGACACGGGTTCGAGATTGTCGAGTGCTTCGCCGACCGCGACGGCGACGGCGCCGCCGACTGCGCGCACACGGTCAAGATCTGTACCAAGATCGAAGGCGACCGCGAGAAGGCGTGCGCCGAGGACAAGTCGGCCGGCTTCCCGTTGGTGTTTGTCGATCTGAAGAAGTCGGACGCGCGCAGCAACGTCAAGTGCGACTGCGACGACACTGACTGCTTCGTGCGCTCGTTCGTCACATGCCTGCCCGACCACGACCACGACGGTGTGGCGGGCTGCGCGTGCGAGCAGCGCTGTGGCAAGTGCCGCTCGAACGAGATCGCGTTTGCGTTTGGCGAGCCCGACAACGACGGCAACGATAAGCGCAAGCGCTCGTTGGCGCTGGCGGCGAAGATCCTCGCCGGCGGCAAGCAGCGTCGTGACAAGTCGGAGAAGTCGGACAGCGACGACGATGACGACGATGACCGATGCCCGCCCGTCGACAAGTACCCGAAGGCGCATCAGACGTGTCCCAAGAACAAGTCGCCGCACGCTATCGAGGCCGAGATTCGGGAGAACGCGCACAATCGCACGTTCCAGTGTGACTGCTGCGACAACGATGTCCACGCGTTTCCCGGCTCACCATGGGCGTCAGCTACGCCGGTCAACTGCCGTGTCGATCACGTGCTGCTGAACGCGACGAACGACTTCAACTGCAACGGCCAGAACGGGCTGGTGGTAGCGTGTGGCAGTGAGAACGTGACGCGCGTCGTCGAAGCGGATCGTGACGACCGAAGCTTCAACAACAACAACGACGACGAGCTCGAGGAGACGCGCAAGGAGGACAGCGAAGGCAACCGCAAGCGCAACGCTCGCAAGGGCGACAGCGACGACGACAGTCGTGACAAGTCGCACCCGAGCGCCGACGACGTTGCGTTCTTCCGACGCATCGGCGCGCCCGACGTGTTCTCGAACATCTCGTCGCAGCACTTCCTCGGCACGTGCACGTTCAACTCGACGACGCACAACTGCACGCTGACGCCCGGCTTCGTCGTCGAGGCGGCTGGCGCGCATCACGAGCTGTCGAAGGATCATCACTTTGGCAAGCGGAACGCGCGTGACAACAGCGACGACGACAGCAACAGCGACGGCACACGTCGTCGGCGACGTCATCGCAGTGAGAAGAGCGGCAATGACGGCGCGCACGGCGACCAGGACGATTTCGCACCCGAATGTCGTCGTGCCAACCTCGAGACGATCGACGCCGCCAACGCCAACTCGACCGACCTGCTGCACTTGATCGCGATTGGCGACTGCGGCGAGTTTGTCAGCGGCTGCACGGCGATCAACAGCACGTGCTACCAGGACTGCGACGTTTGCGTGCTGATTGCGCATTAAACACACACACCCATGCCCTCACTCAAGCGGTGCAATTTGCGAATCACTTTTCATTGAGACACACGCAGACGTAGACTACGCGGGAGATCAGCACACGATCGCGCGCCTCGTTGAGCACGCGCGCGCGCATCATCATCGGCCAGAACTCATCGTCCTCGGGCGGACGCTTGCGACCGAAGAACAGCTCGAGGTACTCGCTGTTGTGATCGAGCGTAGCGAGCGCCGATTTGACAAACTTGCTGCGGAAGCGTGCGTTGTCGATCTGCGCCAGTCGCGCCGCCGTCGTTTCGTCGCGGCGACACGTCGGTCGACCGCCGCCCGCCTCGTCGCCCAACAGGCAGTCCATGTGCGCACACGTCACCGTGCGTCGCACCAGCCGATCGAGGTGGCACAGCATGACACGCGACGCGCCGAGCGCGTCCATCATCGCGCGCTCCTCGGGTGTGATCACGCATCGATCGGTCTCGCTCGGCCCGTGGAACACCTTGTAGGCCGAGAGCACGCGATCCTTACTCGTGTCGTCGGTGTAGTTGATGCAGCACTGACCCGACGTCTTCGTGTCGCCGTCGAAGCCGAGCACGTCGAGACCGCGATTCGACAAGCGAAACGCAATGTCGCCGTAGCGTGACCACTTCTCGATCTGCGCGGCGAAATCGGCCATGCGCACGACGACGCGGAACTGGTAGAGCGATGCTGGCTCGATCTCGCGCAGCGCCTCGTGCTCGCCCTCGAACTGCGGCACGGCGTACAACCCGTCGGGCGCGCGTGCGTTCTCAGCGCGCGACGGGTGCAGCTGCACGTACAGCTCCTCGGCGGCGTCGATCTTCGTGCCGAGGAGTGCGCAGAACGTCAACGTGTAGTCGCGCGCAAACTCTCGACGCAGCGCAAACAGCTGCTTCGCGCTGAGCGAGAAGCGTGCCGTTGTCGGCAGCGGTTTGCCGTTCGCATCGTCGTCGCCGAGATTGAACACCGCAAACGCCTCGCGTGGCACGCTGACTTCGATGTAGATCGTGTTGACGGCGTTCATGCCAACGACCGTCAGACCGGTGCGCGAGTCAAAGTACAACTCGTAGTCGGTCAGCACGCCGTGCAGCGACGCCAGTACGGCGCCCAGCTGCGACGCGTCGGCGTACGTCGCACGAAACAGCACGGCGTCGTCGCCCTTATGGTAGCCGCCGGCGGTGGCGAAGAAGGTCTTCAGCACTGGTGGCAAGATAACTGCGGGCGCCGTCGCGACGGTAGTCGTGCTGCCGGATGCCGGTGGTGTTACTGCTAATGCCGCTGCTGCCGCTGCTGCCTTTGCTGCAGCTGTTTTACGCTTTTTCGTAGGTGGTGACTTGATGGCCGCCGTCGACGTCAACGTCGTCTGCGAGCGAGCAACGACGACAGGCGCGCCGGTGGCTGTTTGCGATGCGCTGCGACGCGCGGCGCTCTCGGCAAGCAGCGTTTCGGTTGCACGCACGGTCTCAGCATCGAGTGTGCCATTGAGGTCGGCCTCCTCGAACAGCTCAATGTCCATCGCAAGTTATCACACACAGTCGGGTGTGCGGGTGTGACCAAGGAGGCGGGCGACAGTGGCATCCAAAAACTTTGGATGGTAGCGTCACAGCCGGAATTCAGGCCGACGGTGAAAGTATGATTATCGTGGCCACCTCAGCCTAGAGATTGTCGAAGAAATGAGTCGATTCGGACCAGCCCACACTGAGATAAAAATTCGACAAAATTCGGATTGGCAATTCAAAAAGTGTTCGTTCCTGGGTTCGTGGAATACTTGCACCGAAAATCGTTGTATTTAATTTTTCAAGCGAATTATGATAATTCGGTTGAAAAATTAAATAAGGACAATTTACATAATTCGCTTGAAAAATTAAATACAACGATTTTCGGTGCAAGTATTCCACGAACCCAGGAACGAACACTTTTTGAATTGCCAATCCGAATTTTGTCGAATTTTTATCTCAGTGTGGGCTGGTCCGAATCGACTCATTTCTTCGGTACCCGAAGGCTGAACTGCTCGCAAATACTCTTATTTCAATTCAATCAGCGCCCGCGTGCTGGCGCCAAGTCAACGCCAATTCGCCTCCGTCCAGGCGGCGGCGCAGCCGTTCGCGCCGTGCTGTGTGTCGGCACTTGCGGCGCAGCGATCACTCGCACCTGCGGCTGCATTTCGTGCCTCCTCCTGCGTGAGGCGTTGTTGTTCGCCTGACCATGTTCGATCGCACTCGCTGTAGGACGCGCCTCACTAACGACAGTAACCGTTGTCACTGGCGCCTCGTCACGGCCAAAGTAACCATTCGCTCGCCTCGGCGACGAGAAGCCACCGAAGAACGCAGTCACCAACGCCATAATGGCCGTCACAACTGCCGCGGCACCGAGCGAGTCGCCCGTTGTGGCGTCGTCGCCGACAAACGTCTCAACCGCCCAGCACGTCGTGTAGACGACCAACAGCGGCAGCGCCGTCACGAGCACCCAGCGCTGAATGATGCGCACCGGGTAGCGCTCGGCGCGCGCGTAGCGTGGATCGCTCTCGAGAGGTACAAGTGGCTGCTCGGCGCGCACACCGAGCGCACCAATCTCGGCGACAACAACGAGCGCAGTCAGTACGAAGAGCACGATCCACAGAGGTACGATCTCAAACGGTGAGACGATCAGCCGCGACAGGCCGTACACGAGCGGTGGCAGGGCGGCAAAAAGGTAGAGATAACCGATGTAGCGTGCGTCGGCACGATCGGCGCGCTTGGCCGACGTGAAGAGCGCGACGAAGCCGTACGCGAGCAACGCCAGCCCGAGTATGACCTGTGGAATGCCGTACACGAGCTGCTCGGCCATCGTCAGATTGTCGCCAAACACGCCCGCCAGTGTGAGCGCGCCGTTGGTGAGCAGTATGGCGCCCGTGATCGTTGACGCCTGCCGATAGTGTGTCTCGACACGCATGCCGCCCTCGATGTCGCTGTCGTCGAAACTGTCGTCGTCGTTGTCGCGCTCGGGCGAGACGATCGACCAGGAGACGAGATGCGCGAGTCGTGGCACGAGTGGCGGCAGGAGGCTCGCGTTGGCGATCAGCACGGCAAGCAGCACGCCGAGCTCGGCGGCGACAGGCAGTACGATGTACACGTCAAACACCCTAAACGATTGCAGCGTGAACGAGATCGACACGACGTAGATCGCGAGCAGCACGCCGAGTGGCCACATAATCGAGTAGGTCCACAGGTAGCCGAGATAGCCAAACGCAAAGAAGCCAGCGACGCCACCGGGTACGAGTTCAGACATTGTGCGCGAGATTTATCGGTGAGCGCGATTGAGCGCTTGTTTGTAGCACCGTGTATTTATTGAGCCATTTCAGCCGCCAGGCGCCGACCGGAGGAAGAGGCCGCCAACGCGCATTACGGCATCGGCTACAACGCCCAGCAACGTTGCGAACGTGGCCGCCAGCGCGGCGTGCTCGGTGGGGAACTCGATCGCCGAAAGCATGTAGGTCGCCCAGAGCAGCACGCCGAGCGCCAGCGCACCGACGAGCGACAGCACTGCGGTGGGCGCCGTAGCACAGATGCCGAAGATGTGCCTGCTCACACGCACACTCGCGCAGAGCAGTTGCCACAGCAGTAGAATCTGAGCCAGCCCGAGCACGACGCCGATCAGCACGTCGGCGTAGAACTGCGAGCCGATCGATCGAGCGACGACTGCACGCAACGCCGCGCCGGCCATCAACGGTACGAGTTGCATCTCGGTGAAGTTGCCATGCGCCGCCGCCCAGCCTTGAAGCACCTCTGGCATGCTATTTGAGAGAGCGCGACGGCCGGTGCGTTTGCTATAGCGATGTGTCTCTATCGTAGAGCTCGCCGCGTCGGCCGCCGGCGCGTCCGCCGTCACAGAACACGCTCGGCACGACGATAAACCCAACGATGGCCACCAGCGTGACGAACAACGACAGCCAGAACGACGCGATCAGCTCGCTGCAGTCGATACGCACCGTGCACCGCACGCTCCTCTCGTCGCTGCAGTTGAGCGATCGAGCGATGTAGTCGCGTGACGACGTGGCGTCGTGACATCGTGTGCCCTCATCGTCGCACCACAGCGCATCGGGCAGCACGACTCGCTCGAGTAGTAGTTCGGCGCTGAACAGCTCGCGGTCGACGGCATGCTTGTCGTACACGCAGCGAATCTCGTCGCGATGCAGGTCGTTGGCATCGTTGCCGTGTGGATGCCTAAGCAAAACGACTTCACAGAGCGCGAAGCAGACGAAGAAACAGAGTGTGATCATTGTGTGCTAGGTTCACTAACGCGGCCCAGTTGCATATCTCAAAACGGCTGCACCACGAGCTGTGTCCTGTGTGGCGCCGCCAGTTGTGCAAGTGCGCCGCGTTTCGTCAGCTCGTCCAACGGCAAAATTGTCGCCGATCGCAGCTCGTCGGCGTAGACGGCCAACGGCACATCGACCGCCGCGATGAGCAGCGCAGCGAGGAAGAGACAGCAGGTCTGTGTCGACCACGCGAGTGGGTCGTCGTCGGGCGCCTCGATTTGCGTCAGTATGACACAGCGCACCAGCACGACGCCCAGGTCGCCGACGAGTGCAATGATTGCAGCGAGCATCAGCCAGCGCAGCACGTCGAACGCGTACGCCGTGTGGTAGACCGCCGACGCGCCGAGCAGAAGAGTGAAGACGTGCGGCAGATGAATGAGCAACACAAGTGCATGCTTCGGTCTGTAGGTGAAGAGCACGAGCACGACGAGCACGGTGAAGAGCAGCGCGCCATCGAATGTGACGAGTGTGGCCAGAATGCGACGCGCGCGTCGCTCGCGACGTGTGCACTCGGCAACACGTCGCCTCGGGAGTTCGTACGTCGGGAGCATTGAGCGGCGGAGCGTGGCGGGCGGTGAGTGGTTTCAAAAGTCGTCGAGTGAGACCAGTTTTAAAGGATCCGATTAACCTCTACGCACCTGTGCGTTGTTTGGATGCCGCGTACACACAACAGACTGCCGAGCTCTGAGAGTCACGCACATCGCAAACGACACAATAACATGAGCTTCGGCATGGCAAACCTCAGCGAACACGAAGCACGGAAACTGAAAGTTGCCCGCGAGACACACCAGCGCGCCGCCGACGAGAAGCTGCAGATGTACGAGCTCGTGCACTGCGTGCCGACACCCGATGGCGTTGGGCACTACGCACTGTTCCACCAACGCAAGCGATTCACCGAGTACGCGCACGCGTTCGTCTACGCGCAGACGTCGAAGCAGATGGACGGCGCGCACTTCACCATCCTGTTTGGCACACGCGCCGAGGTGGCGGCCACACCCGGCATTGTGCCACATCAGACACTGATCGACTACCTGCCCGAGTGCGATCCTGTTACCAACGAACCACCGACGCCCGACATGTATCGATTCGGCGTCGCGGTCATCGACGGCAAATCGGGCGTTCGAATCTGCGACATGATCGACGGCGAGCCGATGCGATTCGTCAAACGCGAGTCGGCCGAGGGAGCGCTCAAGTTTGCGCTCGCGCGCATGCTACTGCCCAACTACGCGGCGACGGGCGCCGAGTTGCGCGTCGTGGATGTTGAGGGTATGGACGACTTCATCTTCGAGGACGCGTGCGCGGCGCAGATGCGCGAGTGGAAGAAGGGCAAGAAAGAAAAGTAAAACGAAGTGCAAAATCTAGTTCAATCGTCGTCGATGCTGAGGGGCGTGCAGTTGATACAGATCATGAGTACGAGTGTCGAGGCGAGCAGAAAGCCGAGCAGTTCGACATCCAAACGTGACGCGCCGCCACTGGTGGGCGGCACTGTCATGCCAACGTAGATGCCACCAACGTCGGCGTACCGCTCGTGGTAGAGCTTGGCCTCGCAGCGATTGTCGAGATGCAGCGTGCACATGTGCGTCGCTTCAACGTAGCCTGCGCTCAGCACACACGGATCGTCGAGCGCGAGTGGTGGGTCGAAGAGTGCCTCGAACAGGCCGTCGCACGTCGGCGTACAGCCGACGGAGAGACTGTACGCGCACGAGCCACTGCTCGGATTCCACACGGCCGCCGAGCAGTTGTCCCAGCTCGGCGGCGTCGTGCACGCCGCCTCGGACTGCTGCTGTGTCGCCCACGCCGCCTGCATCGCAATCATCGACTGGTCGAGCTGCTGCCCACCGACGCTGCCACCTGAGACTTCTCGTAGGAGACATAGAAAAAGAAGCATCGTCTGGTTTGCTCGGTGGAGTGCGCTCACCGCGTGCGCTTATTTAGTTTGTCTTTCGTTTCCCGCTCGCGCTGCGCGTGGCATCGACAAGCTCTAGCTCGTGACCTGCCTCGTGCGCCATAGCACTCAGCCTGGTGTAGTAGTCGGTCGCGAGCGTGTCAACGTCGGTGTAGCGCGCCCCGTCGAGAGCCACGCCAACGACAACCGATGAGCGAACCCACGTTGGTGTGACAAAAGTGGAGAGGAACGGAAACGCATCGAACAGCCGCAGTTTGCGGAACGCAACGTCCTCGTAGCAACTCAACACCGGCACGAGCAGTAGTTTGCGTTTGATGGCCAGCGCGCAGAAACCCAGGTTGACCTGGTAGACTCGCAGCTGTCGTCGACCCGTCGACGCGTTGTAAACACCGCCCTTGTCGACGATGGCGCCGTACAACCCAGTTAGTCCGCTTGGGATAACCGCCAAACTCGAGCCACGTGTCAACCAGCGATCTGCCGATGTTGACGTGGCGGGTACGAGACCAACGAGCAGATAGATGTCGCGCAGCAGTGGAATGAAGCGGAACGCCGACCAGACCAGCACGCGCACCTCGCCGCTCTCCGAGGGCACGAATGTGGTCGCGAAACCCAGGCAAGCCTCGCCATGTGGCTCGACGGCGTACAGTCGCTGTCGTTTGGATAACAGGTGCTCTTTGGCGCCTCGTGCGAGCTGCGCTGGAACGGCAAGTCGCTCCTGCAGCCAGTGGATCAGCGCGCAGCGTCTCAGCCATCGTGATTGATAGCCGGTGTGTTCGAGCGCGCACGTAGCGCACAGGTAGCCGACAGCGGTGCACAACGCCAGTTCAAACGAGCCGCTCAGCCGTTGAATCAGTACGAGTGCGCCGAGGAAGAGCAACCAGAAGTTGAGTACAAGCAGCGGTAGCTTCATTTTCGGCGTTTGTGAGTAGTCGTCTAGCTAGGATACGACTTAGATGTCTTGAGACTTGTTGTTTCGACGGCAGGCGCAGTAATCGTCGGTGGGCTGCCGATAGTAATTAACCGCGAACAGCACACTTCTTTTGATGACACGTGCGACACGGCAGCTGCAAAATAATGACCGAACACCAGGTGTCGCGTTCCAACATAGATTTATTTGTCAGAGTCATCCACGAGCGCATTCTCACACTCGATCGGCTGATCTACAACGAGGAGGCAGAGTTGAAGACACCCGATGGCGTCGAACGTGCCATTGCGCCCGAAGATCGACAGGCAATCAGGGATCAGATCTGGTTGTACGAGCAACGTCGCAGGCGTGCAGTGAAGCTCGCCATCCTCCTCGGCATCAACAACAACAACCCCGACCCCGCCGAGTTGACGATTGAGAAGATACTGCTTGCGTTGCTGGAGTCTGCTCTCGATTGTGATTGAAAAAACCCACAGCTCGCGGCTCGACATGGATTGTGTGTTTGGATGTTCAAGTCGCGTCGACGATTAGAAGCGCGCGTTCGCGCCACTCGCACAGGACAGAAACACCAAATGCCGAAAACCGATTGGAAACGCCGCGTCAGCGAGCTCGAGGAGCAGGTGCGCATCACGAAGGAGAAGGCCGAGCTGCAGGAGCTCATCGATAAGAAGGAGTCGAAGAAGACGAAGAAGGCCGCCGCGCCAAAGAAGAAGGCGATCGCACCAAAGACGGCACCGATGAAGGCCGGCGCCAAGAAACCGATGATGATGATCATGATGCCCGACGGCACGGTAGTGCCGATGACGGTGGGCAAACCGATCGCCGGCAAGAAGCAGCTCGCGCTCGGCGCACCGAAAGTGATTGAACCATGAGCGCGCACATGCGTTTTGGATGTTTAGTTTGCTTCGTTCATTCCTCTTCGGCGTAGAGCAACGCCGGCGTTGACGTCTCGTACCAGCGACGCACCTCGCGCTTGCAGCACGCCGCGTCGGCACCGCTCACCTCGCAGTCGACACCGCGCGCCGCGCACTGGAAGTGCGTCCAGCCGTACGGATACGGCACACGGCCGTTGGCCACGCTCGGCGCACACGTGCCACCCTCGGCACACTGACCCTCCAACCCACTGCACTGTTCGAGTGCCGAATCGGCACCGCCGCGGCACCAGCGCGACGCCGACGTGCTCGGCACGGCGAACACCGGCACACCCTCGGCCGCCCATCGCCAGCCTGCGCACGCCGACGCGGGCACGGCGATCGAGAGAGGCATCTCGTACGCGCCCACCATCTGCGGCGAGTCGAGCAGTGCCGTCACGCCGCAGTCCTCGTTGCGCAGCAGCAGGCGCACAGCGCCGACGACGAGCCTCTCGCTCGCAGGCCGAGGCACGATCGTTGCCGACGCGCCGAACAGTGCGCGCACACGTCGCGTGCCGCGCTGCGTGTTCGTTGTCGCTTCGCGGTACGCCGACGAGCCGCTTGCCAGTCTCTCGAGCGCATCGGGATGCGTGAGTGGCAGCGGTGAGCGTGTGTTGTCGTAGAGCGGCAGCACGTCGGCACGCGGGCAGTACGATGTGCCGATCGGGCCAAACGTCACGCAAGCCGCCCATTGGCCGGCCGCGTGTGGGAGTCCGTCGTCGTGCAGTGAGTGACGCACCACTTCGCCAAACGAGCCCGCGCCGAGCGCCGGCGTGCCGTAGCCCAGCTCGCGCTCGAGCAGTTCGGCGCTCTCGGCGACCGGCATTGCGGCAGAGAGCCGCGGCGGGCACTCGTCGTTGTTGACGCTGGCGGCGGCTAGCGAGAGGCCGTTGCCCGTCGCAACAACCAACGACGTGTGGTGTCCGCCGCCGTGCGCCAGCGGTAGTGTGTGCACGTTGATCGCAACAGTCACGCTGCCGCGGCGCAACTCGACTCGTCGCAGCTCGAACACGAAGTCGTTCAGGTCCTTGTCGGGATGGCCGTCGTCGGCGGCCATGCAGCGCGCACCCACGTCGCCAAACTCCTCGATGCGCACGACACTCGTCGATGCGAGCGCCCACTGATCGGGCGCACGACCGCACTGCACGCCCATCGCCTCGTAGATCATCGCAGCGCAGCACGCGTCGCGGATCGCCAGGTTGGCGGCGCCAGCTTGCGCCTCACGATGCGCGCTGTCGAGCGCCGACCAGGCGGCATCGGACCACGACTGGCCGTCGCGAGTCAAGCTCTGCGCTCCGCCCAGGCAGTAGGAGCGAAGCGTCGGCGACGCGCAGCATTCGCTCGACTCGAGCGGCGTGAGCGGCGTGTTGCTCAGCAACTCGATCGACGCGCCGCTCTGCTGCGCCGCCGAGCAGAGCGGTGTGAGCCGATGCCCGTCGGCGTCGAACGAGCCGACGCGATCCATCGATGCGGCGGCGTACGTGCGCTCGGCCGCGTCGAGCGCCAGTCGAGCGCAACGACGATCGGCCTCTGTCGCAACGTGTGCGCCGACGGCTGCGGCGACAAACGATGCGCGAACAGGCGCGCCCGTTGCGAGCCCAACCGTGCCATTGACAACCACGCCAGTTGTAGTTGCGGTGGTCGACGTTGGTGCGGGCGTTGAGTGTCGCGACGTGCGTGAGTGCGACGTGCGCTCAATCGTGCGCGAGTTGACACACTGATGCGTTGCGCGCAGACAGAAGTCGTCGGTATGCGGATCGCCGTCGTTGCAGTCGGCGTCGACGTGGCAGTGTGGTTTGCAGACGCAGCCGCAGTCAAACGTCACACACTCGTCCTTGACCACGCAGTGCTTGTTCTTGCACGCGCCCACGCTGCACGTGCCGGCAACGCCCGACGCCGTTGTGTTGACGCACGGCGTGCCATCTCTGGCGCCGTCGCACACGCACTTGGCACGCGATGGCCGCTCAACGAGCGGCGCAAAGTGATCGTTGTGCAGCACGACGTCGCTCAGGTCGCCATTGCGCTCGTCATCGTCGTCGTGATCGTCACCGTACGTCGACTCGATGCAGCGCGAGCGCAGCGAGTCGCAGCCGCGCAACGAGGCGCCCGACGAGCACTCGCGCGCGCTGAAGCAGTGCCGCAACGAGCAGGGCGGCACGTGGTCGGAGCAGATCGGCGCATGCGACTCGCCGCTGATGTCGTACTCGGCGCACGTTTGGTTGCTGCCTTTGAGGCCGACGACGGTGATGTTGACGATGTACTTGCCAGGCGGCGACAGCAGGACGTTGATGATCAACGGACTGCCAGTGGTGTTTGTGTCGAGCGCAGTGCGATTCGGCGTTGCGAGGCCGTCGTTTGTCTTGTTCTCACACGCGCGCGCCAGACCGACGACGTCGACAATCACTGCGCCGCCGGCTGCCAGCGTGTGTCGAAACTTGAGCGTTATCGTCGCGTGCGTGTCGTGCGCGTCGAGCAGATAGAAGTCACTCTGCTGCGAATCGGTGAACAGTCGCGCTACGCCACCGTCGGGCAGCCCGTGGCGCGATAGTGTCTGTAGTTTGCCGCGCGCCGCGGCGTGGCAGACGTTGTTGAAGTGCTCGCTCGCGTCGAACACGTCGAAGCGATCGGTGCACGGTTTGTACGAGCACTCGCAGATGAACTTGCGTCCGCATTGACGATCAAAGTTTTCGCGCGAACGATCACACGTCGGTCGATCGTCATGATCGTGGCGCCGGTGCTGCTCGTCGTCGTCGTCATCGTCGTCGTGCGCGTCGGCGTGTCGGTGCCGCTTGCGCTGACAACAGCCGGCACGTCCGCGTTCCGCCTCCTCGTCGGTGCACACGAGACACGTGCCGCATGCGACGCGCGAGTTGTCGACGGTCAGCGTGCAGTTGAGGCACTCGGGACGACCGTCGCGACAGCCCTTGGCTAGTGGTACACAGAACGGACTCTGCTTCGAACCGCTATGACTCTTGCTGCTACGGCTGTTGCTGTCATCGTCGCTCGCTACCGCTCCGTCGTCGGCAGGGCAGTCAAAGTTGTCGCGACACTCCCGGCCGTCGCGCAGACCGCCGTGGCAGCCAGGTCGAGTGCCGCATGGCGTTGTTGAGTTGCACGGCACGACACACGGCGGCGTAATCGGCTTGCCCGCGCAGAGAGGATCGTCGCAACACGTGCCGTTGACGACAAAGAACGTGTCGGATATACAGTTACCGTGGAGCGTGCGCGCGCACGTCTGATTGCCAAAGTGGCAGCAACCCGGCGAGCAGCTGTGTATGCTACCGATGCTGCAAACTACGCCGACTGGCAGCGGCGTGCCGCCTGCTGCCAAACAGTCGCTGACAACCATGGCAGAGCAGCCGCCTGCTGGGAGGCAGCAGTTGCGCGGCTGTGGTGTGGGAACTGGCGATGAGACGGTCGTTGCCATTGTCGTCAAAGTTGTCGTCGGAGTCGACTGAGTTGTGCTGACAGGGGTCACTGTCGTCAATGTTGTACTGATAGCCTGTGCACACGCAACAGCCTGCGGACCGGTGCCAAAGTTTTGGCTGCAGTGGCAAGGCAGCGCACAACTGCACACAGTTCCGGTTGTGCAATTCGACACACACGTCACGGCGTGGTTCAGTCCCGCCGAATCGAGTGAAAAGACTGTACAGTTGCCACCCGCAGCGCTGCAAAATCCGTTGTCAACGGTGCGCGTAGTGCAATTGCCGTCGACAACGGTGCCACCGCCCACTGTTGTCAAACAGGACAATTGCTGAGAGCAGTTGCTCGGCGCCGGTGTCGGCGATGGCATTGAGACTGTCGTAGGCTTTGGCGTCGTTGTCGTCGTCGGCGCGAGCGTAGTCGATGCCGTCGACGATGCAGTGTGCGCCGGCGTCGGCGAGCGCGTCGTCGTGCCGGTCGACGCGCTCGAAGTTGAACCGGTCGTTGGCGAACGCGTCGTCGACGTAGTTGTAGCCGCGCGTGTTGTCGAACCGGTCGTTGGTGCGCGCGTCGTCGAGACGGTCGTCGGCGCGGGCGTAGGTCGTGGCGCGCAGATCGCACCGCCGTATTTGCATCGGCACGGGCAATCGGCATCGCTCGCGCAGTACGTAGCCATCGTGACATCACTCGCGCAGCACCCGTGCTTAGCACCGTAAGTGAACACGCAGTGATCGGCGACGCAGTCGCTCGACTTGTTCGTTGCCAAGCACACCAGCGACGCATTGCCACACTGCGCCAGCGTCGGTACGGGTGTCGGCTGCGAGGTCGTCGGCGGCGGCGTGGGTACGGTGCACGCCGTCCACGGCGTCTTCGAGCAGCGACAATCGCAGTCGGCCGCCGTGTGACACTTGCGCGTGTAGTCGTGCTTGCACGTGCCATTTGTCAGCGCGTCGCACTCCTCCTGCGACAGGCCACTCTGCGACATCCAGTCGTCGTTCCACGTGCCGGTCTTTACGCACGTGTCGGCCACGCAAGTGTCGTTCGCCGTCGAGCATCGCGAGCCGACGACTGTGCACGCCGCCGACGTTGGCGCCGGTGTCGGCGGTGGTGTTGGACGCTCGCACTTGGTCTTCAGATCGTTGGCGCACACGCAGTCGATATCCGACGAGTCGATGCAAGTGCGCGAGCAGTCGCCGCTGACGAAACCGGTACGCGTACCGGGCACCTGACGTGTGCACTGCTCACGCACGCATGCAATGCTGTTGTTGGTCGGGCACTTGAGATCGGTGTTGGTGCACGTCGTCGGCACGGGGATGCAGCGCTGGATGCGTGTGTGATTACCGCTGCCACCCATGCCACGCTTCCGACGTCCGGTGGCTGCGTGAGTCTTCTTGCTGCCGTCTGTCATGTCGCTATTGTCGGTGTCATCACTGCCGTCTGTCTGGTGAGTCTTCTCGGTCTTCTGCGTCTTATCGGTAGTGTCGCTGCCGTCGGTATCGTCGCTGCCGTCGGTGACGTGAGTCTTCTTCGTTTTGTGCGTCTTGTCAGTGTCGTCGCTGCCGTCGGGCTGGTCGGTGTCATCAGTCATGTCATCGTCGCTATCACCACCGCCGCCAACAGAGCACGAGCAGCCGCAGTCCGAGGATTTAACGCACGTGGCACCGCTTGCCGAGCACTGGCCCGACACGCAGGTTTCGTTGCGAAACGTGCACGCGTGCGACTCGTGGCCGTAGCACACGACGTCTGGGCACACCGACGGTACCGGTGTGGGTGCCGGTGTCGGTGGTTTTGTCGTGGTTTTCGCCGTCGTCGTCGCCTTCGTCGTTTTGCTCGTCGTTGCCTTTGTCGTTTTGCTCGTCGTCGTTGTCGGCTGCGACGTGGTCGTCGTTGTCGTCGCCGCCTTTGTCGTGCTAGTCGACGCTGTGGTCTTTGGCGCCGTCGATGTTGTCGTCGGTTTCGTGTACGTCTTCGACGCGGTCGTCGTTGTCTTTGACGCGCTACTCGAAGCTGTGGACGGCGGCTTCGTGTACGACGGCGTTGGCTGCGGCGTCGGTTTGGCTGTCGTCGCTGTCGTCGCCGTTGTCGCCACCCAGCTGTGTGGTGGCCGTGTTGTCGGTTTCGCCGTCGAGCCGTCAGTCCACTCGACACCGTTGTCGAGGAGGTGGCCAATCGGCGAGCCCGACGACAACTTGAGCGAGCCGTCGTCGTTCAGGAACGAGTCAACGTCGTCCTGGCGCGCGCCATCGGGCGGTATGCCGCCGTACATCGTGCAGATGTCGGTCATGTTGCAGCCCTTGACGTCGACGCAGAAGTTGTGCTGCGAGAAGCAATCCTTGCGGTAGCCGCCGACGTCCCAGAAGCAGCAGAGGCACCAGTCGGTCGACGGCCAGATCGTTGTAGTGAAACAATGCTCGGGATGCCAACTCGCGCGCGTGAACAGCTTTGAAACCTGCTGCTCGGCGCTGTAGGAGAACGCAGCGTGCGCGCGAGCAATGAGGAGAAGGACAATCGCGCTCAGCATGCAAAGCGCCTGAACGTGTACAGCGATGTGCACCGGCGCGAGCGCTTGTAGATTTACTCCCGATGAACGCAGATTAAACGAGTAGCAGGAAGCAGAGGAGCGCGACGACGCCAATCAACGCGAGGCGAATGCCGATCGAGCGTGCCACGCCGATGCGTCGTACGCGAGCCAGCGCGCGCTCAGAGCTGGCGATCTGCCGCTCCATGGCGAATGTGCCCTCCTCCAGGCGTGTGATCTGCTCGCTGTGTCGTGCCAGCAGCAGATTGATCACACGCATCTGCTGCTCCACGAGTACGAGACCGTGTTTGATCTCCAGCACGGCGAACGAACGCGGCAACTCCCGATCGACTGGGTGTGTAAACAGTTGCGACTGCCAAGGCTGAGCGGCAGCCAATGCGTCGGCCGCCAACTGCGCATCAGCGTTCCGTCGTTCAACCGTCGCCTTCACTATCGCTAGGTGCTCGAGTTGCGCCGCGCTGACTGTTGTTGTTGTTGCGCGCACGCGTGCGTGCGCCACGCCAACATGCGTTCGAAGACGACTTCGTTGACTGGCGATCGCGCGAAACTCAACCGTACGATCGCAGCTCGTCGACGTTCTCGTGCTCGCTTTGTCGTTGCACTCGAGGCGAGTCTATACACTCGCATGCGCGTCTGCACTGTGTGTCTGCTACTGGCACCTGCGCGTCGCATGATTTCGTTACTGCTGTTGCTCGCATTCGTCGCGCTGGCGCTGGCGCGGCAGCCGACGTGTGCCGTGCTGCTGTGCAACGAGACGGCACACGCCGCCGCCTGGCTCGCCGGCGCCGAGGACGAGTACATCGTGCTGCTCGAGTCGGTGTTTGGCGGCTTCTCGGTCGACGGTCGACGCATCGGCGGTTGCTTCGATAAGACGACGATCCTCAACTCGATGGTGTGCCTGGAACGTGACGACTTCCCGCCCGCGCGCTGCTACGCCAAGTTCTGCGACTTCTGGCGCCACTCGGAGCTGTTCGAGCAGGCCGACGACGACGATGACGACAACGGACGCGGCTGCTCGCCGCCGTCGACCAACGAACACGATCACAAACACAAGAAGCAGCAACGCGTGTGCCGAACGCTGCAGGCGTGGGCGGCGATTGGCATCGACAAGCTCTACGCCGGCCTCGATGCGTTTGACGCGCGCAACTTCACCAACGCGACCTCATACGCGTGTGTGGCCGAGAAACTGCTCAGCCTCGTCACATCGCGACTGCCGCCGGTGTTTGACGATGGCTCGTCGTACAGGCATCAGGTGCTGCCCGCCAAACTGGCAGCGTTTGACATGCTCAGTGGCGGCGGGAGCAGCAACGCCACTAGCAACAACGACACCAACGATTTGCTGGTTGGCATGCGAACGATTCGCTCGTTCCGTCGCGCCGCCGATGCGCCGCCGGGCACGAATCACTCGCTCATTGCGACGTACGTGCTGGCGCGCGTGCTCGAGCGTTCGATCGACGAAACAACGACCGAGGAGGCACAGGGTGGCATCACACAGCTGCTGTGGCCCGTGTCGGGCTCGTTGTCGCGATTCGATAAGAGTGCGTTGCCACCGCAGACGTTGTGCGCACAAGCCGATCAGCCGACGAATCTCGACGCGTTCGATGCGGCGCGCACGCTACCGTGTTTGGGCGCACTCGATTTCGGCGCCGTCGCCGACGAGTTCAAGCGCTGCAAGTCGTTCCCCTCGTCGCGCATTCGGCGCTACGACGATCTGAGCGCGGCGTCGTGCTGCTCGACGATCGTTCTGATGGCCGACATCGACGACAAGGCAAACGGCACGCGCTTCGAGCCGCGACACGAGTCGCTCGGCTACGTCGCACACTACCGCTCGTCGTGCACGTTCGAGGGCATCACGAGCGCGAACAACAGCACGTCGCAGCCTACCAACAACGGCACAACACCATCGTCGAACTTTGTCTGTCCGAGCAACACGGGCGCTGCGACGCTCAACGGCACATGCGCGGCGAGAACCGTGACGGGCGGCCTGTGTCTCTCGGCCACGCAGTGCGAGGTGTTTGTGTTCAACAGCACGCTCAATCAGACGTCGCAGGTCATCTGCGGCAACTCGAGTTGCAGCACGTCGGTGTCGGCGCCGTGCTCGTGTGTCGTTTCGCCAACCTGCCTCCTCGACGATCCCGCCTCGTCGAACGTCGATACGACCGTCTGTGTGCCGTCGAACACGACCTCGTCGACCAACTCGTCGAGCGGCGGCTCGGCGCCGTCAAACAGCGTCGTCGATCCGCAGATCGAGGCACACGTCGTCTCACGCGTCGCGGCGCCCGATCTGTGCTTGGACGTCGAGAGTGTCTCGATGCCCGACGTGCCGCCCGCCAACAACAACAACTCGACCGGCAACAGCACAACAGGCAACACCACTACATTCGCGTTTGGCGCAGCGGCCACTCGTGGCTGGCAACCACCACGCGAAGGCGTGCCGATCACGCTGGCGCCTGGCGAGTCGCGCTGCGTGGGCGGCGAGCGCGCGGGTGCGCAATGCTCGTTGGAGAGCGAGTGCGGTGCAGGCCGAACGTGCCGAATCAAGCCTGGAACCAAGTTGGCGTTCTGCTACGATCGGTACGCGTGGAGCGAATCGGAGCCGTGCATCTACGCCGGCGAGCTGACCGAGTGCCCGTACGGCTACTGCTACGGCGCAGCCGACGGGCACGATGGTGGCGCGTATCCGCTGCTGTACGCGTTTCGCGAGGGCAATTGTGGTGCGCCGGAGCGCGCGGGCGCGCACGATGACTGCCCGGCCGAGGTGATGCGTTGGTTCGAGCATCCGAACCGCGACAGTGTACAATGAAGACATTCGATCGATTCACTATTTCTATTTCATCGTTGACGATACATCCTTCGCAATCTGCCTATTCGTCCAGACTAATTACCTCTTCACGGGGATCTTCGAACCACACCATCGCAGCGCCTTCGTGTTGATGAATGTGAAGCACGGAAACGCGGTTGCAGTTTGTGCAAAGGAAGCGGACCGCTAACGAATCACGGTTGCCTGGTGCGCTGTTGCTGTCTTTTTTCTCGATCAAAAGGCGTGTCTCACGAAGTTTGTTAAAACCACCAACGGGACTTGGACAGCCCGCATTGTCGACTGCAATTCGAGTCGCTTTGCCATCTTCTGAGTCGCGCGCATAGATCTCATACGCGTCCTGGTGCATGTCAATTGTTTGGGCGCAGAACGGACACTTGATTGCACAACGAGAACCGTCGACGGGTTCCATTTCCAAAGGCATTGTCGGATTCGCCGAAGGGAACTCCGTGCTGATCAAAAGCTGACGATCCGCGTACTCAGAGTCGCTGATTTTGTTCACAGTTGTCATTTGTTGCCTACTTTGTTCACGTCGCACGTTCTGCTTACTTTGGTCAATATGTTCACAATCCAAAATCCGATTGCCGGCACTGTGAATTTTCATTTCTCAACCACATCAATTCGTGACTGCGGCGTTTCCAGCGTACGCGACCGCATCGATAACAACGTACGCGATTGCACCATGTACGCACTATCGCCCAGCGCCGTCGCAACAACCAGCACAAACTGCTTCGTCGGATCGCAGTCACGCACGACTGCCGAGGTGGGATCGTCGATGCGCGCCTGATCGATTGGCAGCCCGCTAAGCGCACGCGGCTTCTCACTGGCATTTCCCAGCAGTCTGCGCAGCAGCGATGGCATCGAGGCGTAGATCAACACAATGTAGCGAATCGGATCGGTCGTCTGATGATACAACGCTTGCATAACCTGCTTCTGTTCCTCGGAGATGATTTGAAATACCGCATCGGGTGTGAGCAGCGTCTTGATGGCGTCGAGTCGCGCCGAGACCTGCTCCGCATTCTTCGCTGGGTCGCCGAGAATCTCGGGAAGTGTCATTGCCTTTGTCAGTGCTGTGTACTCGGCGCGCTTGGCATCGTCGAGCTGCGTCGTCATTTGTTGTCTTTGCGCTCGGCTGACGGGGCGCAAATAGTGTTTGGTGTGCCAACTCGCGTTTTTGGATGCCGCGGCCAAGGGCAACTGCACTGATGACACATCGGTGAATAACAGGCCGTTGACGTGAAATCTGTAAATGTGGTGTTATTACGAGTAGTTCAGCCTAGCGGTTGTCGAAGAAATGAGTCGATTCGGACCAGCCAACGCTGAGATAAAAATTCGACAAAAAGTGGATTGGCAATTCAAAAAGTGTTCGTTCCTGGGTTCGTGGAATACTTGCACCATAAATCGTTGTATTTAATTTTTCAACTGATTTTCTTTGGGCGCAATTTTTAAATGACAAATTCATCAATAAAATAATTCGCTTGAAAAATTAAATACAACGATTTATGGTGCAAGTATTCCACGAACCCAGGAACGAACACTTTTTGAATTGCCAATCCACTTTTTGTCGAATTTTTATCTCAGCGTTGGCTGGTCCGAATCGACTCA
>Ga0207687_10000029_pt1 | contig 156754 bp, 148 predicted proteins | sample KBSM54metaG_FD_184399 | JGI IMG/M metagenome (GOLD analysis project Ga0207687, IMG submission 184399) | Miscanthus rhizosphere microbial communities from Kellogg Biological Station, Michigan, USA - KBS M5-4 metaG (SPAdes) (version 2) | ecosystem: Host-associated > Plants > Roots > Rhizosphere...
TGGACCGCGACGAACGGCAAGGCGACGGTGACGCTCGTCCGCACGCAGCTCGCGCCGGGACTCAGCGTCTATCGCCCGCCCGCGAACGTCAGCGCGTTCAAGCTCGCGGGCAAGACGGCGGAGCACGGCAGCTACACGCACGAAGCGAAGAGCGCGCCGTTCCAGCTCGCGGCGCCTGCGCCGAAAGCGGTCAGCGCGAGCACGACCGAAGGATTTCGCTCGACGACGACCGTCACGACGTTGACGCTCACCGCGGCGCCGCCGGCCGAGGCCGTCGCGATCATCGCGTACGACAGCGATGGCAAGGCGCAGTTGTTCTCGACGCTGCCCGACACGCACGACAAACTGCGCGAGCTCGCGATCGATACGACGGGCGGTCACTGCGGCACGCCGAAGCCGGAAGGTCACGGCTCGCTGTTCGGCAAGGTCACGTTCGCGTACGTCGATGCGTTCGGTCGGCTCTCCGTGAAGAGCGCGGCGATCACCGTCAAATAGCGAGCGACCGCTAATGCGCGTCGCGCGGATCGGTCGGCGGCATCGTCTCGACGATCCGCCAATCGACGACGCTCGACGGCTCGCGCAGGAACTCTTCCGGTGTCGGATGCGCGAGTGCGAAGCGCAGCACTTCATCCATGTGCTTCACGGGATGGACGACCAGCTCCGCGAGCACGCCCTCGGGGATGTCCTTCAGGTCCTTGCGGTTCTCGTCGGGGATCAACACGGTCGTGATCCCCGCGCGATGCGCCGCGAGGATCTTCTCTTTCAAGCCGCCGATCGGCAGCACGCGACCGCGTAGCGTCACCTCGCCGGTCATCGCGACGTTCTGACGCACGGGGATCCGCAGCAGCGCGGATGCCATCGCGGTCGCCATCGTGATGCCCGCCGACGGACCGTCCTTCGGGATCGCGCCCTCGGGGAAGTGGACGTGGATGTCGACCTTGTTCTGGAAGTCGTTCGACAGCCCGAACGTGCCGGCGCGCGAGCGCAGGTAGCTCATCGCGGCCTGCGCGCTCTCCTGCATCACTTCGCCGAGCTTGCCGGTCAGCGTCAGCTTGCCTTTGCCGGGGACGATCGTGACCTCGGCGGTCAAGAGGTCGCCGCCGAACGCGGTGACCGCGAGCCCATTCGCGAGCCCGATCTCGTCTTCCTTCTCGCGGCGCGCCTCGCGGTAGCGCTCGACGCCGAGCCAATCCGGCAGGCGATCCGGCACGACCTCGAACTTCATTCCGACGGGACGACCCGCGGCGAGCCAGTCCTTCGCGATCTTGCGGCACACCGTCGCGATCTCGCGCTCGAGCGAGCGAACGCCGGCTTCCTTCGTATAGCGATGGATGATCGCGGTGAGCGCCTCGTCGGTCCACGTGACCGCGAGGTCCTTCACGCCGTTGTTCTCCGACTGCTTCGGGATCAAGTACTGCTTCGCGATCGCGACCTTCTCCCACTCGGTGTAACCGGGGAGCTCGATGATCTCGAGGCGATCCTGGAGCGGCAGCGGAATCGCGTGCTGCTGGTTCGCCGTCGTGATGAACATGACGTCGGACAGGTCGTAATCGAGATCGAGGTAGTGGTCGTTGAAGTTGTTGTTCTGCTCCGGGTCGAGCACCTCGAGCAGCGCGCTCGCGGGGTCGCCGCGGAAGTCCATCGACATCTTGTCGATCTCGTCGAGCAGGAACACCGGGTTGTTCGATCCCGTTTTCTTCAGCGACTGGATCAACTTGCCGGGCAGCGCGCCGATGTACGTGCGGCGGTGGCCGCGGATCTCGGCTTCGTCGCGCACGCCGCCGAGCGACTGCCGCACGAACTTGCGACCGGTCGCGTTCGCGATCGAGCGCGCGAGCGACGTCTTGCCGACGCCCGGCGGTCCGACGAGACACAGGATCGGTCCGCGCTGGCGCGTGACGAGCGCTTGCACCGCGAGGTACTCGAGGATGCGCTCCTTCACCTTCTTCAGGCCGTAGTGCTCGTTGTCGAGCACCGCCTGCGCCGCGTTGATGTCGTGGTTGTCCTCGGTCTTGTCTTCCCACGGCAGCGCGATCACCCAGTCGAGGTAATTGCGCACGACGGTGGCCTCGGCGCTCATCGGAGACATCTGCTTCAGCTTCTTCAGCTCCTTCTGGCAGCGCTCCTTCGCCTCCTTGCTCATCCGCTTCTGTTTGATCTTCTGCTCGAGCTCGGTCAGCTCGTTCTTGAACTCGTCGCGGTCACCCAGCTCCTTCTGGATGGCCTGCATCTGTTCGTTCAGGTAGTACTCTTTCTGCTGCTTCTCCATCTGCTTCTTGACGCGAGTGCGCAGCTTCTTCTCGACCTGACGAATCTCGATCTCGCCCTGCATCAGCTCGCTCAGCCGCTCCAACCGCTTCGCGGGTGACGGCGTCTCGAGCAGCTCTTGCTTGTCTTTCAGCTTGAGCGCGACGTGCGCGACGATCGTGTCGGACAGTCGGCCGGGCTCGTCGATCGTGCGGACCGAGACGAGCATCTCCGGCGGGATCCGCGTGTTGAGCTTCACGTAGTCTTCGAACACGTCCTGCGTGCTCGCCATCAGCGCGCGCACGAGGTTCGGATCCTCCTCGGGCTCTTCGACGTCATCGACTTCGCAGACGAAGAATGGATCGAGCTGATGAAAGCCGCGGATGTTCGCGCGCGCGCGTCCCTCGACGAGGACCTTCACCGGTCCCTTCGGGAACCGCAGCAGCTGGATGATGTGACCGACGGTGCCGATCGAAAAGATATCGTCGGCGCTCGGATCATCCGTCTTCGCGCGGCGCTGCGCGGCGAGCAGCAACTGCTTGTCGCCGGCCATCGCCTCTTCGAGCGCCTGCATCGACTTCGGTCGACCGACGAACAACGGCACGACCATGTGCGGAAACACGATGATGTCGCGCAGGGGCAGGAGCGGTAACCGATAGCCCCCGTTATCGTCGGATTTCATAGTCACGATACTTTAGGACCCACGGGTACTTGAGCAAGTAAACGACACCGAACGCGGCAAACTTACCGCGCTCTGCATGGCGAGGGTGCCACGTTCTGCGGCAGGTACCCCTCCACAACGCGCCAAACGATCACCTCACGATCCCCATCCTCATGCAACGAGGCTTACGCTCGATCGTCGTGGCATCGCCGCTGCTCCTCGTGTGCGCGCGTAATGGGTAGAGCCGCGATGACTGACATGACCCCACTTGTCGAGGCGTATCTGCTCGTAGAGCAGCCTCGGCAGCGACTCGGCCACTGGACGCAAGCACTCGCGGCTCTCGACTCACCGGCTGCTCCTCCGCTCGCATCGGTCGTCGCGCTCTACGATCCGACGACCGACCAAGCGCTGTTGAACCTGCGCTACGACGAGATGGCGCTCGGGCCGCAGAAGCTCGAGTTCGTGATCGAGGTCGCGCTGCTCGCCGAGGTCGGCATGATCCAACCGGCGGAGCTCTCGGATGGCGAGCGCCGGCGGTTTCTCACCGAGCGACTCGCGCGGTGCACCGTGCAGGTGCAAACCCAGCGCAGTGCGATCGGTGCGCTGACCGAGCTCGTGAAGCGGCTGCGCGATCAACGCAACGGCTCGCGGCCGCCGCCGTTCAAGCAGCACCGCGGCGACACGAGCGATCCGGTGCCACTGGTCTCGGCGAAAGGCACGCGCGACGACATTCCGCAGATCGACAAGCGCCCCGCGACGAACCCCGATGGCTCGAGCGACGTCGCTCGCATCACGCCGACCCGCGCGCGCACGAATCCTCCGATCGCCGACGAGAAGTTCCCGCGGCCGACCAGCCCGCACCGCCACGTCGTGTCGCGCAGCTCGCGCGCCGAGACCGTGGTCGCGCCGGAGCTGCCCGACGAGTACGTCAACGAGTTCGAAGATCCACCGTCGACGGCGCCGGCGCCGTACGTCCAGCTCGCGCGCGCGCAGTCGCCGAAGCTCGACTCCGCGCCGATCGCGATGGCGTCGTCGCCGGGGATTCCGCAGCTCGTGCCGATCGGCAGCGAGCAGAACACGATCTACGCGCGCTACCTGCGCAGCGGGAAGTGGGTGCCGATCCGGATCGGTGCGCTCTCGCTGAAGGGCGCCGCGCTGATGACCGGCGCGCTGCCGCGGCTCCACGATCACGTCGATGTCGCGCTGTCGTACGGCGGTCATCGCGCCCTCGTGCGCGGCGCCGTCGGCAAGGTCTCGACGATGACCGAGGCCGCACAGACCGGCGCGTCGACGTTCTCGGTCGCGTTCGAGCTCGACCAGGCGTCGCGCCGCCAGCTCACGGCGCTGTTGACCGCCGCGCGTGCGGCGAACGTGACGATCAAGCCGCCGCCGCCGCGCTCGACCCGCCGGTTCGTCGTCGAGTGGCCGGTGTGCCTTGGCACGATGCGCGGCGCGATGAAGGCCGACGCGCTCGACATCTCGACGAGCGGCATGTTCGTGCGGCCCGTCGTCGCGCTCACGCTCGATTCGGTTCTGAACTTCTCGGTCGTTCTCGACGACGGACACGGTCCGGTCGCCGGACGAGCGAAGGTCGTGCGTCACCTCACGGCAGAAGAAGCGGCGTCGTGCGGGCTGTCCTCGGGCTTCGGTCTTGCGGTCGTCGACATGGGCACGGGGGACGAGCAGCGCTGGCGCCAGTTCATCTCTCGGATCGAACGCCGCGCCGAAAAGCGCGTGCTTGTAGGGGCGACCCCACAACGGCTCGATGAATTGCAGACGGTGTTGTCGGGTGCAGGCTACGCCGTGATGGGGGGCACCGACCCAGGTACGTTGGTACAGCTCGCGTCGACGGACGCGCGCCCCGTCGACGCTGCGCTCATCGACGAGTCGTGGTTGGGTAACGGTGCATCGACGTCGTGGGTCGAGTCGTTATTCAGCGCGCGCAACGTACCGTGTGCCACTGTGCGTGGAGATACCCGCCGCGCTCGCGCGCAGCTCGACGAGCTGCTGGCGATCTCTGGGCCAAAAAACCACAACCACATGCGATCGTGAACGCGCGTTGGCGTTTGTCGTGGGGCATGTGCGGCTCCGCCACAACACTGTCGCGAGGTTCGACCATGTAACTAGGCGTACGGTCGCCAAGTGAGGGATTTGTAGCTTGGCCTCAGACTTGCGATGATGTGCGGGCCATGAAGCCTATCAAATCGCTGCTCGTGCTCGCGATCATCCTCGCGCCGGCCATCGCGTCGGCGCAGTACTACGGCGGCGGCCCCGGTTACTACAACGGCCCCAACAGCAGCATCCCCGGCGGATTCCACAACCGCACCGGTCGGCTCACGTGGGGCTTCGGCATCGGGCTCGGCGGCATGCACGACGACGGCAGCGGCATCACGAACTGCGACAACTGCGCGAACGCTCCGGCGCTCGAGCTCGATGGTCACATCGGCGGCATGATCGGCCCGCGCTTCGCGCTGATGTTCGAAGGTCAGGTCAACGCGCGCACCGTTCACTCGGATGTCTACAACGGCGACACCACGCTCTCGCAATCGGCCGCGATGATCGCAGGCCAGTTCTGGGTCACGCCGCAGCTGTGGGTGAAGGGTGGCCTCGGTCTCGTCGGGCTGCAGGCGGATGATACGTACGTCACGTACGACTACGGCACCGGCGTCGGCGTGATGGGCGCGGTCGGCTTCGAGCTGATGTCGGCGCGGTACTTCGCGATCGACCTCCAGGGCCGCATCATCGAAGGCACCTATAACTCCGGCAACGATCACGTGACGGCTGCGAACGTCGGTCTCGGCTTTAACTGGTACTAGGTTCGAGCGTCCCGCTGGTCAAAACGCCCTCTTAACGGGGCGTTTTGTATTTTCGGGTAATGTGAGGGCGTGCGCGTCGTCCTCGTCGAAGACAATCTCCAGCTCGCAAACTCCGTCGCCGAGGGGCTCGGTGAAGATGGCTACGCGGTCGACGTCGTCGCAGATGCGGCGAAGGCGATCGCGCGAGGCCTGCGCCGCGATCTCGACCTCATGATCCTCGACCTCGGCTTGCCGGATCGCGACGGCCTCGAGGTCCTGAAGGAGCTGCGCGGCGCGCATATCCACGTGCCGATCCTGGTCCTCACCGCGCGCGACGCCGTCGAGTCGCGAGTCGCAGCGCTCGAGGCGGGCGCCGACGACTATCTCGTGAAGCCCTTCGCGTTCGCGGAGCTCGTCGCGCGGATCGCGGCGCTCGTGCGGCGCGCAGGTGGTCCGCGGTGGGCACCCGCGAACGAGCTCCCGATCGTGATGCGCGATGACCTCGTCGTCGAAGCGGGTGGCAAGACCGCATCGCTGTCGCCGCGCGAGTACGCGCTGCTCGGCTGTCTGTTGCGCCGGCCCGGCGAGGTCGTGACCCGCGCCGAGATCCTGCGCGAAGCGTTCGGGTACGACTTCGATCCCGGCACGAACGTGATCGACGTCCACCTCACGCACCTTCGCAAGAAGCTCACCGGGTTTCCGGTTCAGATCGAGACCGTGCGCGGTGCCGGCATTCGCCTGACCGTGGCGGACGAGCCGTGACCGCGACGCCGGCCACGCTCGGCGCGGGTCTCGGCCGATCGCTCGCTCTCGCGACCGTGCTCGGCATGATCACGTTCGGCATCGCGATGGCGCTGATGATCTACTTCACGGAGGTCGGCGAGACCTGCGATACCGCCGGCGAGATCGAGGATCCGCCACTCGAGATCGTGCTCCAGACCTCGCTCGCGTTCGCGTTCGCGCTGCCGTTCGGCGTCACGTTCTCGATCCTGATCGGCCGCAAGCTGACGCGGTCGACGACCGAGCGCCTCGACAACGTGATCGACAGCGCGTCGTCGATGACCGGCGAGCGCTTGGACGATCGGCTGCCGGTCAGTCAGGAGAACGACGCGCTCGATCGCTTGTCTGGCGCGATCAACGGCGTGCTCGAGCGGATCGAGAACGGCGTCCAGGCGCAGGCGCAGTTCGCGGCCGATGCGTCGCACGAGCTGCGCACGCCGCTGACGGTGATCACGACGAACTTAGAGGTCGCGCGCCGCAAGCCGCGCGAGCCCGGTCACTGGGAGCACGTTGCCGACGACGCGCTCGCCGAGGTGAAGCGGATGGGCCAGATCGTCGACAAGCTCCTCGAGCTGTCGCGTGCCGGCGCCGCCGGGCTGCAACACGCGCCGACCGAGCTGCGCAAGCTCGCGACCGCCGCGATCGGGCGCGCGCTTCCGCTCGCGAAGGATCGCGGTGTCCAGCTCGAGCTCGCGGGTGGGCTACCGGTCACCGCCGAGGTCGACTTCGATGCGATCGGGATCGTGTTCGACAACCTGCTCGCGAACGCGATCGATCACTCGCCGAAGGGTGAGACCGTCGCGATCAAGGTCTCGCTCGAGAATGCGAAGCCGCGGATCGTCGTCGAGGATCGCGGGCCGGGCGTGCCTCCGGAGTTGCGCGAGCGGATCTTCGAGCCGTTCGCGCGCGCTGCGACCGGCATCGATCGCACGACCGGTCACGGGCTCGGTCTCGGTCTCGCGATCTGCCGGCGGATCGTGAGCGGTCACAAGGGTTCGATCGTCTGCACCGAGCGTCCCGGCGGTGGCGCGCGGTTCGTCGTCGAGTTACCACCGTACTGATGGAGGACGAGCTGATCGCGGCGATCCGCGCGGCACCGACGGATCCGGTGGCTCGCGGGGTGTATGCCGATTGGCTCGAGGATCGCGGCGATGCTCGCGCCGCGTACGTCCGCGCGCATACCCTGTTGATCGCGGTGCCACCGGATCATCCGCTGCGCTGGGATCGCGAAGCCGAGCTCGGGCCGGTGCGCCGCGGGCTCGACGTCGAGTGGTTGAAGCTGTTCGAGCCGATTCGCGAGCGCTGCGATTGCTTCGAGCAGACCCGCCCGCTCGCGTTGCACGAGGACGTCCAGGATACCGAGAGCGACGCCTGGAAGTACATCTGCGACGCGATCGAGACCGCTGCCGCGCGCGACCAGACCGAGCTCGATTTTCGCGGCGCGCCGGTCGTGACGCTGCCGCGCTCGATCGGCAAGGTGAAGTCGCTGCGCCGGTTGAATCTGTACTCCTCGAAGATCCAGCGCTTCCCTCGCGAGCTCGGCGAGTTGCCGGAGCTCGTCGAGATCACACCGTACACGTCGTACGGGCTGCACTGGTATCCGTTCGAGCTCGCGCGTGCACCGAGCTTGCGGATGAGCACCGTGAGCACGCGCGCGCTCTACGGCAACTACAAATTCCGGCCGCCGTTCCCGCTGCTCGCGCCTTACGCCGAAGCCAAGCCGCCGCGGCCGTGCAGCGTGTGCGACGCGATGTTCGAGGATCGAGGCAGCCATCGCTACTGGCTGTCGATCCGGATCGCGAGCGACATCGTGCCCGCGCTCGTCAACGCGTGCTCGCCCGCGTGCGTCGCGGCGCTGCCGCCGGCGGCCGATAACTACGTCGACAGGCCGCACCGCGGCGGCCCGAGCGTCGAGCAACCACCGACCCGGTTCTAGTTCGCCGGGCAGGCGTCGAAGCTGCCGCCGGTGCCTGGATCGGTCGGCACCGCGAACTCCTGCGTCGACGCATCGATCGACGTCAGGAACGCCACGAGGTCGTCGACCTTGCCCGCTCCGCCGAGCGTGATGCCGAAGTTCGCGCTACCGGCACTCGTGTGGGAATTCCACGCAGGGTTCGTGAACAGATCGTTCAGCGTCGGCGACTGGCCGTGGTGCAGGTACGGCGCGCCGACCGCGAGCCCGTACAGCGACGGCACGTTGTAGCCGGCGCGGCCCTCGGAGCGCACCGCCGCACCGTTCGCGATCCGGATCTCGAGCGCATCCGTCGCGCCCTGGTCGCCGGCGACGCCGAACGTACCGACGTTGCGGAGCACGCACGCAGCTTCACCGATCCCGACCGCCGTCGGTTCCGCGGGACCCGTAACATCGGCACTCGCGATCGTCGGCTGCGCCGAGATCAGCGTGCGCGGGCTCGCACCGTTGTCGTACATCCACGTCGTCGGGAAGAACGGCGGCCGCGGGAACGACGTCGTCGCGAGCGTCCCGTTCGTCGCGGTCAGCGGCGCGTAGAACAACCGCGACGTCGTCCAGCCGGCGCCGCCGTGGCACTTCGCGCAACCGCCGTCGCTGAACAGCTGGCGGCCACGCGCGACCTGCGCCGGATCCGCCGTGCGCTTCGCGTGGACGGGCGTGATCTGCTTCACGTAGTTCGTGATGTCGTCCCAGTCGTGGTGCTGGCAGCCGCTCGGATCGTCGGCGAGCTCCTTCAGCGGCTTCTGGAGGCCGCCGATCGCGACGCCACCCGGCTTGAGGTCGACCTGGGTCTCCTTGTCGAGCTGGCCGCAGTCCGCGAGGTTCGCGGCGGTCGTGATCGCGCCGAGACCGCCCGAGACGCCGCGCGTATTGTTTTCGAAGTCGTGGTGCTCGTCGTTGATCGCGGTCCAGTTCAGCATGCGCTGCTTCTGCGCGCCGGGGCCGTGCGAGAACGTGCCGTCCTGCGACGTCGTCTGGCGCGGACCCGCGCCGAAGCTCCACGTGATGTTGTCGGTGAGGCCGTCGGGATGGCACGAGCCGCACGACGACCAACCCTCGCCACCCTTCGCGCCGTTCGCGACGATCGCCGACCACCGCGCGCGACCGGTGTAATAGAACCGCTTGCCGCGCTGGACCGATTGATCCGCCGCCGCCGTCGGCTGCGGTGCTGATTCGGTCGTCGCGGTCAGCGCCTGGCCCGCGAGATCGACGACGCCGAGCCGGCGCGTCACCCAGCAGTTCACGTACGCGCGCTGGTGCGTCTGATCGATGACGACGCCGGTCGGTGCCTGGCACTGGCCGAGCGTCGCGTTGCCTGCGAGATCGATCTCCTTGTTCTGGGTCGAGCCGACGTCGACGCTAGCGCCGAACGTCACCCGTACCATCACGTCGCCCGCGCGGCCGATCGCGTACGCGACGTTGCTCTGCGGAACGAAGTCGAGATCGCTGAGCTCGCCGGGGACGAACCGCGGGCTCGTCGGCGACGGCGTCGGAATCGCGTCGTAGATCTTGCGCGCGAGGTTCACCGTGCCGCTGCCGTCGGTGACCTCGGTCGCGCTGGTCAGATCCGCGACGTGGACGACCGGGAACACGTTGTTGTCGAACCGCGTCGGTCCTTCCGGCGACGCCTCGATGCTCGTCACGAACAGTCGACCGTTGTTGATCGCGATCGCGCCGAGCTGATTCGGCGACGCATGCACGGTCGGGTTCGTCGCCACGCCGCCCGCCGGAAACCCGCTATCGGTCGCTCCTAACGTCAGGTCCTTCGCGGTCGTGAGGTCGCTCAGCGCCGCGAGCCGGAGGTGGCCGATCCGGCCGGTGTCCTTGCTCTCCTGGCCCGCGACCGGTGCGCCGTAGTAGCTCGCGACGATCAGCGTCTCGTCGCTGTCGTTGGTGTCGCCGTTGTTCGTGACCGCGAGTGCGCGCGGACGATCCACCGAGAACGAGCTCGTCACCATCATCGTCGCCGTGTCGATCACCGACACCCGGCTCTCCGCAAACTCCGCTACGAACAGCTGCTTGCCGGTCGGCGAGAGCGCGAGCCCGATCGGCTCGCTGCCGACCTGCGCGGTCGCGTCGATCGCCGGCGTGCCGCCATCGATGTTCGTGATCCGCACGACCGTGCCGTCGCCGCGATTCGACACGTACGCGGTCTTCGAATCCGGTGCGATGACCACGCCAGCCGGCGTCGTGCCGGTCGCGAGCTTCGCGGTGCGCGAGTTGTCGCTGGTCTGGAACACGGACAGCGTGCCGTCCTCCGGGTTGACCATCGCGACGTGCGCGCCGTCATCCGCGAGCGCGATCGTGCTCGACCGCGACGCGCGCTGTAACACCTGCACCGTGCCCGACGGGGCGTCGCTATCCCCGGTGTGACCGTCGTCATGACTGCAAGCACCTACGACCAGCAATAACGCATAACTAAGTGAGCGCTTGAAACCCATCCTGTTGCCTCCTTCTCGGCGAGAGGGAGCAACCCGAAGCATGTCGCAGTGATAAAAGATCGTGATGCGGATGCGACTTCTCGCGCTTGCCTTCCTCGGGCTCGCCGCGTGCGGCGGGAACACCAGCGACGAGCTCACGATCTCGATCGACTCGGGGACGGTGCACGGCGGTGCGCTCGACGGTATTCGCCACTTCTTCGGCATTCCGTACGCCGCGCCTCCGATCGGTGCGAATCGGTTTCGCGCACCGCAACCGGTGATGCCGTGGACGACGACGCTCGAGGCGAACCTCACGGGCTCGCAGTGCCCGCAATCGATCAGCCTCGCCGGCTCTTCCGACGACGAAGACTGTCTCTACCTCAACGTGTGGGCGCCCGCCGGCGCGCACGATCTACCGGTGATGGTGTGGTTGCACGGCGGCGCGTTCATCATCGGCTCCGGCGGCGACAAGTATTACGACGGTGCGCAGCTCGCGAAGTCCGGCGTGATCGTCGTGTCGCTGAACTATCGGCTCGGCTTGTTCGGCTTCCTCGCACACCCCCAGCTCCGCACCGACGATCCGGCATTCCCGACCGCGGGCAACTACGGCCTCGAGGATCAGCGGTTCGCGCTCGAGTGGGTCCAGCGCAACATCGCCGCGTTCGGTGGCGATCCCAAACACGTGACGCTGTTCGGCGAGTCCGCCGGCGGGATGTCGACGTGCTTTCTCTATCTGTCGAGCCGTGCGACCGATCTGTTCCAAGCCGCGATCTCCGAGAGCGGTCTGTGCAGCTCGCCGCTGCTCGAGATCCCGCGCGATGTCGCAGAAGCACAAGCGCAGACGCTCGCGACCAAGCTCGGCTGCGCCGCGAACGACGCGACGACGGTCGATTGTCTCCGCGCGAAGTCGCCCGACGAGCTGCTCGCTGCGACGCCGCTGCCCGCGATGTCCGATCCGCCCGGCGGCCCGATCTATCAGCCGCAGATCCTGCCCGGCTCGCTGCCGACCGTCGACGGCTACGTCGTCGAGCAACCGATGGCTGCCGCGCTCGCCGCGGCGCAATATCCGCCGCGCCCGCTGATCCTCGGCAACGTCGCCGACGAGGGCACGCTGTTCCACTCGCCGCTGTTCGCGCAGCCGATCGCCGACGAGACGGGCTATCGCGCCGCGCTCGCGATGCGCTTCTCTCCCCCGGCGGTCGACGCGATCGTCGCGCACTATCCCGTCGCGAGCTTTCCGTCGGCGAACCGCGCGCTCGGTCAGGTCACCGGCGATGCGTTCTTCCTCTGCCCGTCGCGCCGGTTCGCGAAGGCCGTGGTCGATCGCGGCGCGGTGCTCTATCGCTACAACTTCCAACAGGAGCTGAGCTCGCCGTTCGCGACCGGGCTCGGCGTGTTCCACAGCTCCGAGATCCCGTTCGTGTTCGGCAACGACACGTACCCGCTCGGCCGGATCGGTGATGCGACCGCACTGTCGACCTCGATGCAGGCCTACTGGACCGGCTTCGCGAAGCTCTACGACCCCAACCACACCAACGATCCGGCATGGCCGAAATACGACGGCACCGAACCTCAGCTGATCCTGTCGGGCACCGGCATCACGACCGGCAAAGCGCTCGATGACGATACCTGTACGCTCTGGGACTCGCTGAACTAGCGGGAGCGCACGCGATCTCGTCACCGCCAGCGCAGCGCGGAATTCGCGTGAGCGCAGGGTCAGCTCGGCGTCAGCGTGAGCGCGGTAGCGAGCGCTAGCCTTCAGCGACCTTCGGACTCTTGTCGCCGTCTTTCGAGTACGTGATCAACGGCGTGCCGTGCTTCTCGATCACGTCTTCGTTGATGATCACTTCGTTCACGGAGCCGCCGGGCGTGTCGTACATGATGTCGAGCAGCGCGCTCTCGAGGATCGCGCGCAACCCACGCGCGCCGCTCTTCTGCGACGACGCCATGTTCGCGACCTTGCTCAGTGCGCCCTTGCCGAACTTGAGCTTCACGCCGTCCATCTCGAACAGCTTTTGATACTGCTTGACCAGCGCGTTCTTCGGCTGGGTCAGGATCTGGACGAGCGCTTCTTCGCTGAGCTCGTGGAGCGGCGCGATCACCGGCAAGCGGCCGATGAACTCCGGGATCATGCCGTACTTCAGCAGATCCTCGGGCTCGATCTCCTGGAGCAGCTCCCACTGGTCGTGCTTGATCTTCTTGTTCATCCCGGCGCCAAAGCCGATGAGCTTCTGGCCGATCCGGTTCTCGATGATGTCGTCGATGCCGGTAAAGGCACCGCCGCAGATGAACAGGATGTTTGTGGTGTCGACCTGCAGGAACTCTTGCTGCGGGTGCTTGCGACCGCCCTTCGGCGGGACGCTCGCGGTCGTGCCCTCGATGATCTTGAGCAGCGCCTGCTGGACGCCTTCGCCCGAGACATCGCGGGTGATCGACGGGTTGTCGCTCTTGCGGGCGATCTTGTCGATCTCGTCGATGTAGACGATGCCGCGCTGCGCGCGCTCGATGTCGTGATCGGCGTTCTGGAGCAGCGAGACGATGATGTTCTCGACGTCCTCGCCGACGTAGCCGGCCTCGGTGAGGTTCGTGGCGTCCGCGATCGCGAACGGCACGTTGAGGATCCGCGCGAGCGTCTGCGCGAGGAGCGTCTTGCCGGAGCCGGTGGGGCCGAGCAAGAGGATGTTCGACTTCTGCAGCTCGACATCCTCGTCGGACTGGCCGGTCTGCTTGTGGTCGATGCGCTTGTAGTGATTGTGGACGGCGACCGCGAGGATCTTCTTCGCGCGGTCCTGTCCGATCACGTACTCGTCGAGCACCTTCTTGATCTGCGCCGGCTTCGGGATCGAGGACGAGCCGTACGACTGATCCTCTTTCTCGATCTCCTCCGCGATGATGTCGTTGCAGAGGCCGATGCACTCGTCGCAGATGTAAACGGTCGGGCCGGCGATCAACTTCTTCACCTCCTTCTGCGCTTTGCCGCAGAAGGAGCAAGTCAGAGACGCACCGTCACGCTTCTCGATCGCCATTACGCCACTCAGCGTAGCCTACTTCTTGTCGCTTTTCTCGTCGGGCTTCTTCTTGGCCGTGATCAACACCTCGTCGATCAGGCCGTATTCCTTGGCCTGGGCCGAGGACATGAAGTTGTCGCGGTCGGTATCGTTCTTGATCTTGTCGACCGGCTGACCCGTGTGCTTCGAGTAGAGCTCGTTCAGCGTGTCGCGGGTCTTCAAGATCTCCTTGGTGTGGATCTCGATGTCCGTCGCCTGACCCTGGAAGCCGGCGAGCGGCTGGTGGATCATCACGCGCGAGTGGGGCAGGGCGTAGCGCTTGCCCTTGGTGCCGGCCGACAGCAGGAAGCTGCCCATCGACGCCGCCTGGCCCATGCAGATCGTCGCGACGTCGCAATGCAGGTATTGCATCGTGTCGTAGATCGCGAGGCCGGCCGAGACGTGGCCGCCGGGCGAGTTGATGTACAGCATGATGTCCTTCTCCGGCTCTTCGGAGTCGAGGAACAACAGCTGCGCGATGATCACGTTCGCGACTTGATCATCGATGGCCGTGCCGAGGAACACGATGCGGTCCTTCAGCAGGCGCGAGAAGATGTCCCACCCACGCTCGCCGCGGTGAGTCTGTTCGATCACCGTCGGAATCAGATAATTCATCACCGGCTTCATCGGATCGACTGTACGAGCCCGGCGTCGTCGGTGCAACGCTCCCAGACCGGGTAGGTCGGGTAGGTGCGCTGAATCGCGATAAGGGGGCTAGTGGCCCTTGCTGTACGAGGCGAGCTTGGCCTCGACCTCGTTCGTCGTGCCGTGGTGCGCGTAGTGGTAACGCGACACGCCAGTGCCGGGCTCGAGCTGGAACGTCTGCTCGTCGGGGCCGGTGTAAAACGACAGCGCGTAGCCGCCCTCGACTGCCGTGACCTGCCAGCAATAGACCATCTCGGTCTTCGGGCAGATCTTCTGGCCGTCGATCACGGGCCACGTGAACCAGCCCTCCGCACCGTCGAGCGTGGGCTCGGGCGAGGTGCCGAACAGGAAGTTGTTTCCGGAGCGCAGCAGCGTGCGCTCGGTCGGTTTCGGCGTCGCGTTATCCTCGACGGATGCGAGGTCGGCGGGCCAGCCACGGACGCGAAACGCGGTGACACCGTTGGACTCGTGAGAGTCGAGCACTTCGGTCGTCCAGCTGAGCGTCTTCGTCGATTCCTTATCGGCGTCGGGGTCGTAGCGCTTGACGGTGACGTCGTAGGTCCACTTCGCGCCCTTGGCCAGCGGCAGCGGGTCGGCCGCGATCATCTGTTCCAGCGTCAGCGGTTGCTTCGCGGGGCTACTACACGCGCCAAACGCTGCGGCGCAGACGAGGCCGAGCGTGGAGGTAGTGATGCGGTTCACGGGGTCATCCTATGTGACTACGTCAAGATTGTCAGGAGTTTGGCAGGGTGATCGGGTATGGTCCGCGCCATGCCGTTGGTGGACCGCTTGGGCACTCTCACGAAGCTGCTTCCGATGCCAAAGCTCGACGGTGGACGTAATCTGATCCGCCAGGCTTGGGATCTCCTGTCTGTGATGCCAGGCGGCAAGCTCCTGTTCAGTCGCTTGATCGGACGTATGGCCCCATACAGCGGCACGATCGATGCGCGGGTCACGGTGCTTCGCCCCGGCTACTCCGAGGCGACGATGGCCGATCGCAAGCAGGTCCGGAATCACCTCGATTGCATCCACGCGATCGCGCTCGTGAACCTCGCGGAGATCGCCGGCAACGTCGCGCTGTTCTACTCGATGCCCGACGACGCGCGCTTCATCGTGAGCGGCATCGACATCGAGTACTTGAAGAAGGCGCGCGGCACGATCACCGCGGTCGGCGAGTCCCCGATCCCGAGGACGAACGCCCGGGCGCCCTACGATATTTCCGTCACGCTGCGCGACGCGAAGGGCGAAGAGGTCGCCCGGGCGACGCTGCACAGCCTCGTCGGTCCGAAGCCGGGTGCTTCGGGCGAGCGCGGGGATGTGAATTAGCTAATTAATCGCATCGTCGATCCGCTCAGCGTATGAACAAATCAGGCTCCATGTACGTCGCAGTTGCTTCGGTCCTCGTCGTCGCGTTGTCGGGCGGTATCGCTCGCGCAGACGACGCGGTCGCCGACTTCACTGCCGACGCGAAGCTCTACTTCCGTGTCGTCGCGTGCGGCAACGCAGATCCGGTCCCGACCGGTATCGACCAAGGCATCGTCGACAAGCACTGCGCCGTGATGGCGAAGCGCTACGAGGACTTCAAGAAGACCTACGCGACGCCGGCCGAAGAATTCTTCAGCAAGCTGCGTCCGGCCGATCTGCCGACGACGGTGGTCTATCCGTTCGGCGGTGGCGACCTCGCGTCGGCGCTCGTCACGTATCCGAACGCGACCGACATCACGACGATCTCGCTCGAGCACGCGGGCGATCCGACGCGCGTCGCGAAGCTCGACAAGAACAAGTTGCGCGAGGCGCTGAGCAACTACCGCGATGCGATCGACGGCCTGCTCGAGCTCCACGACTCGACGAGCGAGAACATGCGCAAGCTCGAGGTCGGCGGCATCCCCGGCCAGCTGTCGTTCCACATCACCGGCATGACCGCGATGGGCTACGAGCCGGTGAAGCTCACGTACTTCACGATCAACGACGACGGCACGCTCCACTACGTGACGAAGTCGGAAGTCGACGCGCTCGCGAAGAAGACGGCGAAGAAGATCAAAGGCGGTTGGGTCGACACCGACTTCTCGCCGGCGTTCACGAACATGGAGCTCCAGTTCCGCAAGGTCGGAGATGCCAAGGCGCCGCTGGTCACGCACCGCCACGTCGCGTTCAACCTCGGCGACAAAGCGTTCAAGGGCTCGGGCCTCCAGAAGTACCTCGAGGCGAAGGGCAAGGTCGCGGCGATGACGAAGGCTGCGAGCTACCTGATCTGGAACGACGGGTTCTCGGGGATTCGCGACTACCTGCTCGCGAACATGGTGTGGATGGTTTCGGATTCGACCGGCATCGCGCCGAACAAGGCGAAGAAGGCCGGATTCGTCCAGACCACGTACGGCACGTTCAACGGCGCGTTCCTCGACGAAGCCGACAAGCACGTGAGCGACGCGATGGTCGACATGTGGAAGACCCAGCCCAAGCGCCGGTTGCCGTTTCGCTACGGCTACCCGGATTCCGAGAAGCACGTGCATTTGATGGTCACTGCCCCGAAACCTGCGCCGCCGCCGGCTTCGGAAGGAAAACCAAAGAAATGAAGTTGGTCGTTCTCGTCTCGCTGCTGTTCGCCACGACCACATTCGCCCAGCCGGTCGACGAGACCGCGCCGACGGATCAGCCGGCGATGGCCGAGCCGAGCGACGATGCTCCCGCCGCAGCTGCCGACGACGAGACGACGCCGCCTGACGACGCTCAGCCGGTCAAGAAGAAGAAGGCGAAGGCGAAGAACGCCGCCCGGATCACCCAGCCGGGACATCACCTCGCGCGACCCGAGCGCCGCGGCGATGGCGACGACGACGACAGCCGGCTCGACAAGAAGGAAGACTCGGTCGCCGGTGGCAAGCACTGGCGGATCGTGACGAGCCAGGGCGCGGTCCACGTGTGGGTTCCCGCCGACTACAACCGCGACACCGCGGGCACCGTGATCTACGTCCACGGCTACTGGACGAACGCCGACGGCGCGTGGCGCGACCACGAGCTCGCGCGCCAGTTCCGCGCGTCGCACCAGAACGCGATGTTCATCGTGCCCGATGCGCCGTCGTCCAACGATGACAGCGTCAACTGGCCCGCGCTCAAGGATCTCCGCCGCGCCGTCACGCGCGCGAACCTCCATCTCCCCGACGGTCCGGTGATCGTGATGGGTCACTCCGGTGCGTTCCGCACGATCATGCAGTGGGTCGATCACCGCCTCGTCGAGCAGATCATCCTGCTCGATGCGATGTACGCCGGTGAGGCCGCGTTCGACGAGTACATCGGCAACGGCAAGCGCGCCGACGAGCACAAGCTGATCGTCGTCGGTGCTTCGACCGCGCAGGAGTCCGCTTCGTTCGCGAAGAAGTACAAGTTCGCGGTCGCGCGCGAGAAGATGCCGGACTCGTACAGCGGGTTTTCGCGCCGCGAGAAGAACGCGAAGCTGCTCTACGTCCACGCGCAGTACGAGCACATGGCGATCGTGACCAGCGGCAAGGTCATCCCGGTGTTGCTTCACCTGACTCCGCTCAAAGCGCTGTAGGCGCTACGATGCGGGGATGCCCGGTGACCCGCCGCCGCCGCCCGAAACGCTCGTCGGGGTAGGCCCCGCAGACACGATCGCCGACGACAGCAGCGGCCCCGTGCAGCCCCGCAAGCGCGCCCCGAGCGCACACGGCGCGGGCACTCGCTACAAGCTCGGCGAGATGATCGGCCGCGGCGGTAGCGGCGAAGTGCTGTCCGCGCGCGACGAGCAGATCGGCCGCCAGGTCGCGATCAAGCGGATGCGGAGCGAGACGCCGACGCACGATCAAGTCACGCGGTTCTTGCGCGAGGCGCGGATCCAGGGCCGGCTCGAGCACCCCGCGGTCGTGCCGGTGCACGAGCTCTGGTACGACGGTGAGAACCGGCCGTTCTTCGTCATGAAGCAGCTGCAGGGCACCACGCTCGCGCAGGTGATCGCGCGCCTCGCGGCCGGCGACGCCGATGCGATCGCGACATTCTCGCGCCAGCGCCTTCTCCGCGCGTTCGCGGATGTCTGCCTCGCGATCGAGTTCGCGCACACCCGCGGCGTGATCCATCGCGATCTCAAGCCCGCGAACATCGTGCTCGGCGACTTCGGCGAGGTCTACGTGCTCGACTGGGGAATCGCGCGCGTGTTGCGCGACACCCGCGACAAGGACTTCGCCGATGTCGATGCGACCGAGTTCGAGGTCGCGACGTCGCCGGCGACGACGATGATCGGCGCGCTGCTCGGCACGCCCGGCTACATCTCGCCCGAGCAGATCGGCGGCGATCCGACGATCGACGGCCGCACCGATATCTACGCGCTCGGCTGCATCTTGTTCGAGGTGCTCGCGCTCAAGCCGCTGCACGTGCGCGATGGCAACGAGCTCGCGTCGTCGCTCGGCGGCGTCGATGCGCGCCCGTCGGCGCGTGCACCGTTGCTCACGATCCCGCCGGAGCTCGACGCGATCTGCGTGCGCGCGACCGACCTCGAACGCGCCGCGCGATTCCCGACCGCGCGCGAGCTCGGCGAAGCGGTCCAGCGCTACCTCGACGGCGATCGCGACGTCGCTCTCCGCAAGATGCTCGCGCGCGCCGAGCTCGACATCGCGCGTGCGCGCCTCACCGGACCGCATGCCTCCGGCGAAGCCCTGCGCGCTGCCGGTCGCGCACTCGCGCTCGATCCGACTGCGAAGGAACCGGCCGAGCTCGTCGCGCGGCTCATGCTCGAACCGCCGAAGACCACCCCGCATGCGGTCGCGCGCGAGATCTACGCCGAAGATCTGATCGCGCTCAAAGCCAGCGGCCGGTTCGGCGTGATCGTCGCGATCGCGTACCTCGCGTTCTTTCCGCTGCTCTACTGGGTCGGCTTTCGCGATCTGTGGCCGATCGCGACCGGCTGCGGAATCAGCCTGTTCATCGTCCTCGTGTGCACGTACCTCACGCCGCGCATGCCGTTCCTCTCCGGCTATCTATCGATCGCGGCGAACCTCGCGATGTTCGGGTTGTACTCGTACCTCGTCTCGCCGGTCGTGCTGGGCCCGGCGCTCGCGGTCGTGCTCGTCATGCTGCTCGGGCAGCACCGGATCTTCACCCGTCCGTTATGGCTCGCGCTGTTGGGGCTCGGCGCGACGCTGATTCCGTGGCTGCTTCACCCGGTCGAGACGAGCGGGCGCGACATCATCCTTCACACCACGGCAGGTGCGCTCGATCCGTCGGCGACCGACCTCGGCCTCCTCATCTATGCCGTCGTGGTCGTGCTGCTCGCCTCGATCCTGGCGGCGCTTCAGGACGATGAACGCCGTGCGGGCCGACTCGCGCTCAAAACACAGGCGTGGCAGCTCCGCCAGCTCGTCGGGAGCTAATGCTAAAGTGGGCGCGTGACCGCCGTCGTCATCGCGTTACCCGGTAGCGAGGAGCACGCGACCAAGCTCGCGAACCGGCTCGCGGTCGAGCTCGTCACCCCCGAGCTGCGCCGCTTCCCCGATGGCGAGATCTACGTGCGCCTCCCGAAGGTCGCCGAGCACGCCGTGCTGTGCGGCAGCTTGTATCCCGCGCCCGCCGATCGGTTTCTCGAGATGGTGTTCGTCGCCGAGACCGCGCGCGACCTCGGTGCTCAGCGCGTCGGACTCGTCGCGCCGTACCTCGCGTTCCTGCGCCAGGACGTCCAGTTCCATCCCGGCGAAGGCGTGACCGCGAAGTACTTCGGCCGGATGGTGTCGTCCGCGGTCGATTGGCTCGTGACGGTCGATCCGCACCTCCATCGCCTGCACGACCTCGCCGGTGTCTACTCGATCCCGACCACCGTCGCGCACGCCGCGACTTCGATCGCCGCGTGGGTGAAGACGGAAATCGCGAAGCCCGTGCTCGTCGGTCCGGATCAGGAGAGCGAGCAGTGGGTCTCGGCCGTCGCGGAAGCGTGCGGCGCGCCGTTCGAGATCCTGACGAAGACCCGGCGCGGTGATCGCGATGTCTCGGTGTCCGCGAGCATGCGCGAGTGGAATGGCCACACGCCGGTGCTGATCGACGACATCGTGTCGACCGGGCGCACGCTGGTCGAAGCGACGCGGTCGTTGCGAGCGGCTGGCAGCGGGCCGCCGGTGTGCATCGCGATCCACGCGGTGTTTGCTGACTCGGTCGAAGGCGAGCTCGTCACCGCAGGCGCATCCGGCATCGTCACCTGCAATACGATCACGCACGCGTCGAATCGAATCTGCGTCGCGGATTCGATCGCGGACGCCGCGCGCGCGTACCTCTAGCTGGAGCATCGAGCGATCGCACCGGTCGCGAGCGCGTTCGCTCGCTAGACAGGCGCTCGTGCCGCCCGATCGGCTGTTGGCGGCGGCATGGCGCTTGCTGAAGAGGCCGCACATGAGAGCTCATATGTTTGCGATCGCGATGGTGTCATTGCTCGGCGCCGGCGCGTGCAAGGCAAAGGCGGAGGACAAGCCCGCCGACAACACGGCACAGAACCAGCGCGACAAGGACGTCGTTCCGACGGCAGATCAAGCCGGCCAGAACAAATCGGACATCGATGTCGCGCAGCACGTCCGCAAGGCGATCGTCGACGACGGCTCGCTTTCGACGAACGCACATAACTGCAAGGTGATCGTGAAGGACGGCGTGCTCACGCTCGCCGGCCCCGTCGCGAGCGCCGACGAGAAGACCAAGATCGAAAACCTCGCCACCGGCGTCGCCGGCGTGACGAAGGTCGTCAACCAGCTCGATATCGCGAACTAAAGGAACTGCCATGAACGACAACAAGAACAAGAAGCTCGCGGTGATCGGTCTGTTCGATGACCGCATGACCCTGTCCACCGCGATCGACGCGCTCACCGGCGCGGGCTTTCGCAACGAAGACATCTCCGCGGTGATGCCCGACAAGGCCGCCACCCAAGAAGTCGCACACGAGAAACACACCAAGGCGCCGGAAGGTGCGATGGCAGGAGCGGCCGCGGGCGGCATCGCCGGCGGCACGCTGGGCCTCCTCGTCGGGCTCGGCGCGCTCGCGATCCCCGGCCTCGGCCCGTTCATCGCCGCTGGCCCGATCATGGCGGCCCTCGCCGGCGCGGGCGCAGGCGGCGCGGTCGGCACGCTGACCGGCTCGCTGATCGGTATGGGTATCCCCGAGTACGAAGCGAAGAGCTACGAGTCGTGGCTCAACAAGGGCGGCATGTTGATCGCGGTCCACTGCGACGACGGCGACTGGGTCAAGAAGGCGAAGGAGATCCTCGCGCGCAGTGGTGCACGCGACGTCGCGAAGACCGGTGAGGCGACCGCGAAGAAGGCGAACGCTTAGAGCTCGAACCCGATCGCTTCGTTCGGGCCGAAGTCGTCGATCCACGCGCATGGCATTGCAGGGCCCATCTGGAGCGCGCTCCAGCTGTTCTTGTCGACCGCGATCGCACCGGCGAGCGCGGTCGGGAACAGCTCCTTCAATTCCTGCAGCGCGTGCTTCGTCGCCGTCCGTTGCGACTCGCCCTTGCTCACGCGCAGCGCGATGTTGTGCGCGAGCGCGATCCGGTAGAGCGCTTCGCCGCCCGAGGTCGAGATCGCGCAGGTCTCGTCGGCCCACGTGCCGACGCCGGGTATCGACGCATCGTCGACAACACCGGGGCGCCGACCGATCGTGCCGCCGCTCGACGCCGCCGCCGCGAAGTGGCCATTCTTGTCGCGCGCGACCGCGCCGACCCCACCGCCATCGGGCGTCGCCTTCTTCGCGAGGACGTCCTGCAGCGCCTTCTGCGCTTGCGGCGTGACGAGCGCACCTTCTTTGACCGGATCGAGCCCGATCTCGTGCGCGAAGTTGAGCGCGCCGGGGCCGGCCATCACGACCTGCTCGCCACGCTCGAGCATCGCGCGCGCGACGATCACCGGCGCCGCGAGGTTCGGTGCCGCCGCGACGGCGCCGGCGCGCCGCTTCGATCCATCCATCACCGATGCGCACGTCTCGACCGTGCCGTCGCGGGTGAGCGCCGAGCCGAAGCCCGCGCCGAATTCAGGATCATCCTCGAGCTTGCGGACCGCCGCGACGACGGCATCGAGCGCTCCACCGCCGCGCTCGAGCAGCGCGTGCCCGGCCGCCGCCGCCGCGCGCAGCCCCTGACGCACGCGTTCCATTCGATCGGGCGCTACGGGCCCCACACCACCGTGTACGAGGATCATGCGATCCATCGTACGCCAGATCGCTAGTCCTTCGGAGCAGGACCCCAGTCGACGCCGGTCGCGGAGCCGCTGTAGACCTTCGTCGCCTTGCCCGAGCCGTCGGCGTTCGAGATGTAGATGCCCTGGCCCTGACGCGCGTACGCGATCACGCGGCCGTTCGGCGAGAACGCGGGCTCCTCGTTGTTGCCCTCGTTCTGGGTCACGCGGGTCATCGCCTTCGTATCGATGTCGAGCGTGACGATGTCGTACGTGCCGCCATCGCGCGTCGTGTAGGCGATGATGTGCTTGCCGGCCTTCGGCGACCACGTCGGCGTCGTGTTGTAGTTGCCGTTGAACGACACCTGCTTCGGCGTGCCGCCCGACGAAGACACGACGAAGATCTGCGGGCCGCCGTTGCGATCCGAGACGAACGCGAGCTCGCTGCCATCCGGCGACCACGCGGGCGACGTGTCGATCGACTTGTCGTTCGTGATCCGGCGGACGATCGAGCCGTCGCTCGCGTTGATGATGTAGATCTCCGGGTTGCCGTCCTTCGACAAGGTCAGCGCGATCTTCGAGCCATCCGGCGACCACGCGGCGCCGGTGTTCATGCCCTTCTGACCGGAGATTTTCGTCGGCCGGCTACCGTTCGGCGCTCCGACGTAGAGGTCCGGGTTGTTCCGCATGAACGACGTGTAGGCGATCTTGCCGCCGGTCGGCGACCACGCGGGAAGGATGTTCGTCGACGAGTTGTGCGACACGACGAACGCGTTCGCGCCGTCGAAGTCCATCGCCATGATCGTGCTCGTGCCCTTGCCCTTCGCGGTGAACGCGATCTGCGAACCGAAGAACCCGGCCTCGTTCGTGTAGAACTTGACGACCTCGTTGTCCCAGCGATGGACGATCTGGCGCGTCGTCGTGCCGCTGCGCTTGTACATCTTCGTCAGCGCGGCGGTGTTGCCCTTCGAGACCTCGTACAACCGGAACTCGATCTGGTCGCCGGTCACGCGATACTTCACGACGCCGAACGCGCCGACGTCCTTCCACTTCTGCGGATCGATGCCGAGCTGCTCGGTCTTGAGGTCTGCGAGAAACGACGTCGGGTCGAGGACCTTGAACACGCCGGCGACGCCGAGGTCACTGCCCTCGACCTGCGCGACTTCTTTCGCTGCGGCGTCGCCTTCCGGTGCGACCGGCAACGCGATCGGGTAGAGCCCGCGCTTGGCGCCGTTGACGTCGATGACGACGCCGCTGTTATCGGAAGGCTGAGCGCTCGCGCTCGCGGCAACAAACGCGAAGGCGCACAGCGCTAGCTGGCTTGTTTTGGATCGAAGCGAATGCATATCCATCGGTTGATCGCCCCCAAGAGCTCGGTAGGCACCGGAGTCGGGTTGTCGTTGCGCAGCTTCTTCACCGCGTCGATCGCGTGTTCGGCCGCCTGATCGAGGTCGGGACTCCCGCTCTTCTCTTTGACCTTGGTCTCGACGATCTTGCCATCGGGCGCGATGTGAAAACACCCCACGGGGATGCCATTCGCCTGCGAAATTTCGGGGAGCGAGAAGTTGTCGTGGATGTCCTTCGCGAAGCCCTGCCAGAACGGATGGCCCTTCGTGATCGGCGCCCAGCCTTCTTCGCTGCCGTTGAAGTCGCCGGCCTGGGTGACGGGCTTGCCGGTCGGGTTGTCGTCATCGTCGCTGTGGTGGAACTTCGCGAGCGTCTGATCGACGTCGAGCGGCTTCGTCGTCGGCTCCTTCTTCGCGACGCAGTGGCCGTCCTTGCACTTCTCGTCGGCCTTGCACTCGCTGTCGAGCTTGCAACCCTCGAGCGGCTTCTTCTTCTCGTCGTGCGAGACCGTGTTGTCCTTCTTCACTTCGGGCTGCGACGTCTGCTTCTGTGGCTGCTTCTGCTTTTCTTTTTTGTAAGCGACCGACGCTTCGATCGACTCCATGTCGTCGAACTTGGTCTTGGTCGCTTCGGCCTTCTCGGTGAGGAACAAGACCGGCGCGAACAGGCCGACGGAGATGACGATGGCGCCGAGCACCGAAATCGTCTGCATCTCGCCGTCCTTGAATGACATGGCTCTCTCTACTTAGACGGCGGAGCCGGGATGATGTTCTTGTCGAGTTGGTCCAAATTGAGGACGTCGGAGGGCGCGGTGAGCATCATCACGCGCGTAACTCCTGCATTCTTGGCGATCGCCATGGCCGTCACGACGCGCCCGTACAGGAGGTTCGTATCGGCCTCGATGTAGAGCGCACTCTCTTTTTTGACACGCTCGTTGCTCTTGAGCTTGGCTTCGAGGTCGTGCCACAGCACTTGAGTACCGCCGAGAAAGATCTTGTCGTCCTTCGCGATCGAGAGGACGAGCTTGCCCTCGGGATCTTCGACGTTCTGCGCGGTGACCTGTGGCAGCTCGAGGCTGACGCCGGTGTTCATCATCGGCGCGGTGATCATGAAGATGATCAGCAGCACGAGCATCACGTCGACCATCGGCGTGACGTTGATCTCCGCGTTGAGCTCGTCTCCTCCGCCGCTCTTGAACGACATCCGCTACCTCAGGAAGTGGCGCTTGATGATGTTGAGGTAGTCCTGCTCGAACATCTCCATCTCGGAGCGCAGGACTTTGATGCGACGCTGGAAGTAGTTGTACGCCATCACGGCAGGGATCGCGGCGACGAGGCCGACCGCCGTCGCGAACAGCGCCTCGGCGATGTGCGGGCCGACGGTCTTCAGCGACGCCGCCGACGCTTCCTTCGAATCTGCGATGTCGAGGAACGCGAACAAGATGCCGACGACCGTGCCGAACAGGCCGATGAACGGCGCCGCCGATGCAGTCGTCGCGAGGAACGGCGTCATCGATTCGAGCCGCGTCGCTTCGACGGTCTGCGCGCGGCGCAACGCGCGCTCGATGTTCGCGAGGTTGCCTTCGCGATCGTCCTTCAGCGCCGGGTCTGAATGGAGCTTCGCGAGCTCGGTGTATCCCGCGACGAACATCTGAGAGATGGGGCTGTTGCGCAAAGCTTGCGCCGCCTTGTAGATCTGCTCGATGTCGCGCGACTTCCAGAACGACTCCGTGAACCGCGCGGATTCGCTCGCTGCGCGGCCGATGTACATTCGCTTGTAGATGATGATGTACAGGCCGATGACGAACATCAGCGCCAGCAACAACATCACGCCTTTGACAATCCAGTGCGCTTGATCGAACAGCTTTGGAATGTCGAGATTCGCGGCGAGCGACCAGGCCGCGTGAGTGGGCGAAAACCCTGGCATAATCGTCGCCGAAGGCAGTAGCACGCGTCATGCGCATCGGTCAAATGTGGCGGATCTGCCTCGTGGTGTGTCTCGGCGTTAACGCCGGATGTACTGAAGTGAACGGTGGTGCCGTCGAGCTGTCGTGGAAGCTTCGCCCTGCGAGCGGATCGACTGACTTCTTCGTGGATTGCGACCAGATCCCGAACACGAACCCCGTGACCCGCATTCGACTCGACTGGCAAGTCGACACGGTGATGGGCTCGCAAACGTGGAATTGCACGGACTACCACGGCGTCACCGGCTTCGATCTTCCGGTTGGCACGGCGCTGCTCAGCGTGAGCCCTGAATGTGAGACGGGCGCTGCAACCACGAACACGTACACCGCGCCTGCTCCCGAGCAACGCATGGTGATCGTGGGCAATACGATCAGCTTGGGTGCGGTAGAATTGATCGTCGAAGACACGCGTTGCGACGAGCAGCCCTGCATCTGCCACTAGCGTTGCGCCAGATCACATGAACCTGGCGCGATTGTTGGATCTAGTCGCGCGTTGAAGAGATACTGGTACCGCGTCGTCCATACGTGGTCCGACGAACCTCAGGGGAGATACCTATGAAGAAGCTTGTTCTATTCGGTTTGATTATCGCCGGCGCTGCCTCGGGCTGCATCATCAGCTCGGGTGACGACGGTAGCGGCGACGGCACGATCACGGCGCACTGGGACATCAAGAAGGTCGATGGCACCAGCCTGACGTGCCCGCCCACGTACGACACCGCGGCGCTCTACTCGCAAACGATCGACGCGAACTTCAACAACGTCGGCTCGCCGGTGATCGACCTGTTCGATTGCAGCGCGTTCACCGCGAATAGCGCGCCTCTCGCGCCGACGACCTACTACAGCTGGGTCGCGATCGAGACTCACGATGGCTCGCAGACGTACGCGTCGACCGTGTCGGCGTTCGTCGACCTGACGACCACGGACAAGACGTTCAGCGCCGACATCTACGATGACGGTGGCTACTTCCAGATGGCGTGGCAGCTGACCGCGAAGTCGAGCGGCGCGCCGGTGCTGTGCGCGGACGTTGCCGGCATCACCGGCGTCGAAGCGATCTCGACCGAGGTTGGAAACCCCTCGAACGCGGCCAGCGATATCTTCCACTGCGGTGACCACTACGGCGTGACCTCGGTGCTGCCGGAGGGCAACTACACGGTGCACGTCGACGCGTTGAACTCCTCGAACCAGTCGATCGGCGATGCCGCCGACCTGACGAACCAGCCGATCTCGGGACCGAACAAGGTCACGAACCTCCACACGATCACGATCCCGATCGCAGCGCTCTAGCCAGTTCGCCTCGCGAACGTGAAAAAGGCCGCCTCGTGCGGCCTTTTTTGTTTATCGTTCCCCTCATGGGGAAGCTCGCGCTCGTCGCGATCTTATTCTTTGGCGCGCTAGCCGCGTGCAGCAGTAACGGCGGTGGTGGCGGCGGCGATGACGCGATGCCGCCTGCGCGCTGCGGCGACGGCATCGTCGACAGCAACGAGCAGTGCGACGACGGGAACAACATCCCGAACGACGGCTGCACGCTGTGCATGATCGATACGGCGCGCACCGCTTCGATCGACGCGACGTGGATGCTCCAGACCGTCGCCGGCGCCATGGCGCAGTGCCCGAGCGGGTTCGACACCGCCGCGGTGACGTCGCAGCCGGTCGACGCGCAAGGCGCGAACGCGGGCACGGCGGTGATCGATCTGTTCGATTGCTCCGCGGGCACGGGCAAGACCAAGCCGGAGAAGGCGACGACGTACACCGCGATCGTCGCGATCACGGATCACGCGATGTCTCAGACGTTCGCCGATTCGCTCCCGCAGGACGTCGACCTCAGCGACGCGACCGACAAGCCGATCGACGTGTCGTTCTTGACCGACGGCGGGCACTTTCACCTCGCGTGGCAGCTCGTGAAGATGTCGGACGGGACGACACCGGTCGACTGCGCGACCGTCGGCTCGCAGGTCAACGTGCGCGCCGCGATGACGAACACCGCGACGAACATGACGAGCAACTTGAGCTTCTCGTGCGCGACCGGCACCGGCGTGACGACCGCGGTCGTCGCAGGGACCTACACGGTCGGCATTCGCCTGCTCAAGGACTTCATCACGGACGTCGGCGATGCGCCGGACCTGACGGGGCAGATGATCATGGCGCCCGACGGGCTCACGGACCTCGGCACGGTGAAGATTCCCGTCACGGGGCTGTGACGCACCGTGTGCTAGAGTTCGAGCGTGAAAGATCGCGGCCGTATGCAGTTCGATTCGAGCCAGTTGCGCATCACGCGCGGCGCCCTCGTGATCGTCGGACTGCAGCTCGGACTCTCGCTCGTCTACCTGCTGTGTAGCGAGCCCGCGCGCGCGACGCTGCTCGAATGGATCGTCGCTACGCCGAGCCAGGTGTTCGAGCACGGCAAGGTGTGGACGCTCGTCACGAGCCCGCTACTCGAGGTCGACTTCTTCTCGCTGCTGCTCGGCCTCCTCATGCTGTGGCTGTTCGTGCCGACGCTCGAGCGGTTCTGGGGAACCGCGCGGTTCTATCGGTTCGTGATCATCACGTCGATCGCGGGCACCGTGTTCGGCGTGCTCGCGGGCGAGCTGCTCGGCCGCGACGTCCCGATCCTCGGCCTGTCGCCATTCGTCTACGCGTCCGTCGTCGCGTTCGGCGTGATCTACGCGCGCCAACCGGTCCGGTTCTTCGGCGTCCTGCCGTTGACCGGCCGCCAGATGATGTACGGGTTCATCGGCTTCTTGATCCTGTTCGTCACGCTCCAGGGGTTCTGGGAGCGCGGCGCGGCCTACGCCGGCGCGATGGTGACCGCTGCGGTGATGACGTCGAAGCAGTGGAGCCCGAGCCTCGCGTGGAAGCGCTGGCGGATCGCGCGAGCGCGCGCGAAGTTGAGCGTCATCGAGGGCGGCGCACCGAAGCCGCCGACCGCGCCGACGAAGCCGCGCAAGAAGCCCGACGAGCGCTTCCTGAACTAAGTTTGGGTCATCGTGGTACGTTTGCCTGTGATGGAAGGCGACGATCCGCAGTTCGACACCGGCACGGGAATGACCACGCTGTTCGAGGGCGAGTGGGCCACCGTACGCCGGATGCGGAAGGGCAAGCTCGTCGTCACGAGCGGTGCCGATACCGGCAAAGAGATCGAGATCGCAAAGCCGCGCGTGACCGGCGGCCGCAGCATCATCAGCGACCTCGTCGTCCAGGACAAAGCGGTGTCCGGAACGCACTTCGAAGTCTCCGCGCGCGACGATGGCTATCGCCTGCGCGACCTCAACTCGCGCAACGGCATCTTCGTCGGCGAGCTCCGGATCCGCGAGGTGTTCTTGCGCCCGGGCACGACGTTCCGGATCGGCCACACGAACATCCAGTTCCAGTCGACCCAGGACGTCGTCGAGATCGAGCTGTCGAAGAAGGATCGCTTCGACATGATGCTCGGCGCGTCGCCCGCGATGCGCGAGATCTTCGCGCACCTCGAGAAGGTCGCGCCGTCGGAGCTCACGTGCCTCATCACCGGCGAGACCGGTACCGGCAAGGAGATGGTCGCGCGCGCTCTCCACAACGCGTCGGCGCGCAAGGCGAAGCCGTTCGTCGTCCTCGATTGCGGCTCGATCCCGCGCGAGCTGATCGAATCGACGCTGTTCGGCCACGAGAAGGGCTCGTTCACCGGCGCGGTCGCGCAGCACACTGGCTGCTTCGAGCAGGCGAACGGCGGTACGATCTTCCTCGACGAAATCGGCGAGCTCGACATCTCGCTCCAGCCCAAGCTGCTGCGCGTGCTCGAGCAGCGCGAGATCAAGCGGGTCGGCGGCGATCGCACGTACAAGGTCGACGTCCGCGTGCTCGCGGCGACGAACCGCGACCTGCGCGAAGAGGTCAACAAGGGCACGTTCCGCGAGGATCTCTACTTCCGTCTGTCGGTCGTCCACGTCGAGCTGCCGCCGATGCGCGAGCGCCGCGAGGACATTCCGAACCTCGCGAACCACTTCTTGCGCGACGTCGCGCAGCGCCGCGGCATGACGATGTCGTTCTCGCAGGACGCGATGACGGCGATGATGAGCCACGCCTGGCCCGGCAACGTTCGCGAGATGCGCAACGTCGTCGAGCGTGCGTCGGCGCTCTCGGATGGCCCGGTGATCACGCGCGCGGACCTCGTGTTCGGGCGCGAGATGGGACCTTCGCTCGTCGCGTCGCACGACCTCGCGCAAGCGGGCACCCAAGCAGCGCAGCGCGCGGCCGCACAGCTCGCGGGCGTCGAGCTGCCGCAACAATCGGGACCGGCGATCTTCGATGCATCGCTGTTGAAGGCGGGCCTGGGGTTCAAGCCGGCGAAGCAGACCGTCGTCGATGCATTCGAGATCGCGTACCTCCAGGCGCTGATGCAGCGCAACGACGGCAACATCACGCGGTCGGCGCAAGAAGCCGGCCTGACTCGCTACCACCTGCGCGAGCTCTTGAAGCGTCACGGCCTCAAGGGCGGCGATACCGACTAGCGAACCAGATCGGCGCGATCGCCGAGGCCATGGTCGACGAGCGCAGCGACGAGCTTCGCGATCGTCGCTTCTTGCTTCGCGACGCGTGCCTCGAGATCCGCGATCCGGCGCTCGAGCCCGGCAGTCTCGACATTGCCTCGCGGCACGGGCGGCGGCGACTTCGCGATCGGCGCAGGCGGCGGTGCGGGCTTCTTCAGCTTCACGCCCGGGTCGCCATCCTCGACGAGCAGATCGTCGAGCAACGGCTCGTGCGAGCTCTTCTCGACCTCGAGCGCTGGACCGACGCTATCGAGTGCGAGCGGGATGTCGCCGTAGAACCGCGAGAACCCGCGGCCGTAGTACTTGCCGATCGCGCGCTCGATCATCTTCGGCCCCGCGAGGGCAGGGCGGATGTTGAGCTTCGTCCGCGTGCGGAGCTCGTCGAGCACCGTCACGTTCGTCGGATCTGCCATCGCGACGTCGAGGAACTTCATCGGCTGCGCGTACGGGACGATCGCGTGGAGGTCTGCCATATCGGCGGTCACCCACGCGAGCACGCTCTGCGGGATCTCGATCGCGTCGAGGTCGATCACCGCGACCTTCAGCTGTTCCGCGAGCACGCGCACGAGGTCGTGCTCGCCGACGAGCTTCATCTCGACGACCGTGCGGCCGAGCGAGCCGCCCCACCGCTGCTGTTCCTTGAGCGCGACGCGCAGCTGCTGCTCGTTGACCAGACCCGCGTCGACGAGCATCTCGCCGAGCCGCTTGCGGCTCATGGAGCGACGACCGTCGCCTGGCCCGCGGATGCGAGCGTGCCGAGGAAGTCCGCGCTCTGCTTCTGTGCGGTCGGGATGTCGAACACGACGAAGTGACCGTCGGAGCCGGCCTTCATGTTGAACTGGGCGAGCACCGCGGTCGCGGTGCCGGCGTTGTCGGTGATCGGCGTCGCGAGCGCAGCGGTCTTGCCGCGTAGCGTGAGGCCTTCGACCGGCTTCATGTCGGTCTCGACGACGAGGTCGCCGCCGATCGCGGTCGCGAACGCTTCGATCGCCGGGTTCGGCGCGTACGTATCGGTGAAGCCCTCGGTCTGGAAGATGTTCTTGGGCGCCATCTTCGTTCCGTCGGGGCCTAGCTGCGGCTCGCGCACCATGTAGCGCGCGTAGTTCGCGCCGTCGGCGCGCTCGATCCACATCTGCGCGATCGCGAGCGACGGGTTGTCCTCGTCCATCGGCGAGTCGCGCGCGATCGTCTCGATCAGCGATGGGAAGTTGATCGGCGCGGTCTTGTACAACATCGACAGGTAGAGCAGGCCGCCGGTTCCAGACAGCACGGCGCCCGACAGCGCCGGCTCGAACGCGATGAACGCCGGCCCGGTGAGGCCGCCTTGCGAGTGGCCGAAGAAGTAGATCTTCGTCGGGTCGATCGAGAACCCGCCATTGCCGTCGTCGAACACGAGGCCCTGCGCGAGCCGCATCTGCGACCACGCATCCGCCGCGCCCTGCAGCGCGTTGTCGCGACCGGCGAGCGGGTTCGAGAAGTTGAAGAACGCGACGCCCGGATCGGTGCCCGCCGGATCGCGCGGGCCGTGCAGCACCTGGTCGGTCGAGATCGTCGCGATGCCCTGCGCGGCGAGCCGCATGCCGGTGCCATCGTCGACGAACGACTCGTAGTCGCCACCGGTGCCGTGCGAGTAGATGCAGATCGGCCAGCCGTTCGCCGGCTTCGGCCCGGGCGGAATCGTCAATGCGAACCGCATCGGCTCCATGCGCTGGACGACCGCGGCACCGTCGGCGCCGGTGATGATCTCGCCGCCCGACGACAGGTACGGCGGCATGCCGGTCTGGAAGTTCGGCTGCGTGTACGCGCCGGTCCACAGGTGATAGAGCGCCGTGCTCGCGTTCGAGTTGGTCACGTTCGTCGCGACCGGCGCGGGCGTCGAGTACACGCCCTTGCGCAGCGCGGGCCCGATCTGGGTCGCATGCTCGGTCGTGAACACCGCGGCCGATACGACGTCCTTCGTCCCGCCGTTCATCGCGAGATAGTCGGTGAGCGGCTTGTACGCCGCGCGCGCCGCGGTCATCGCCGCGCCCCCACCGGTGCCGAGGAGCGTGTCGAACTCCGAGGCGCGGACGATCGCCGCGCCGCCGGCGTCTTTCACCTTGTCGGTGATCACGAGCGCGTAGGTCGTGCCCTCGTCGAGGCCGAACCCGGGATAAGGCCGGACGACGAGCCGGTTCGGTCCGATCGTGTTCGTCTTGTCGTCGCGATACTTCGCGATGATCGGCGTGCGCTTCCCGAAGCTCGCCGACCTCGCGTCGACGTTCACGAGGTACACCGACGACGCCGGATCGAGCGAGCCGGCCGGATCGGGCAGCGACGTCGGGTCGAGCGCGGCGGTGAACCGCGACGAGATCGCCGCATTCAGCGAGAACCCGTCGAGTGTCGCCGCGGCGGCGCGATAGCTGTCGACGAGCTGGCTGTTCGTCGGGAACTTCGACAGCTCCAGCGTGCCATCCGCGTTGCGATGGATGTCGTTCGGAAACGGCAGCGCGTAGTAGTCGTCGCCGGGTGTCTCGACGGCGAACATCGCTTGCGTACCGGTCGGACCATCGCTGCAGCCGACGCAGAGACCCATCAACAGGACGAATGCCTGAACCCTCATCGCTGGCGACCGTATCACCAACCGGCGCGATTAGAACGTGAGAGTGACCACGCCACCGACGAGGAGGCCACCGCCGCCACCCGCCAGGATCAGCCCGTTCGTGTCGTGGCTCTGCGTGAAGTAGTAAACCGCCCCAGCGATCGCGAGCGCAGCCCCGGCCGCGGTCAGGATGCCACCGGCGAGGTGGTGGTCCTCGTGGACCGGCGGGGGCGGCTCGACCGGCTTCACCACTGCGGGCGCGTCGCCGGCGCGAAGATCCTTCGGCACGTGATCGATGAGCGCGAGGGTCGCGCGGGTCGCCGCGCTCAACGCCTCGCTCATGGTGCACACGTCGCAACGCTCGGAGGTCTGGCCCAAGACCTTGCCGCGCTCGGTGCCGACGAGCGTTACGACCCAGCCGTAGCTCGTGCCGGACCCGCTCAGCGACGCGAGCAGGACGATATCGGCATTGGTCTGGACCTTGACCTCGCGCAGGCAATCGCCGACGACGCAGCCCTCGGTCCACTTCGTCGAGCTCGTCATCCGATCGTGCATGCGCGCGCGGGTCGCGAGGAAGTAGCGTCGCTGATCGATCTCTTCCTCGACGTCGCGCTGGAACTGAACGCCGACTTCGGCCGGTGCGCCGTCGACGCGAACGTCGAGGAAGCCGATGATCCGGCGCGGATCGTTGCTCTCCGGAAACGGCGTGCTCGGCGGCTCTTGCTCGACGACGACCGGTGGTGGAGGAGGCGGTTTCGGCGGATCCTTCTTGGGCCCGGCGACGGCGGTTGCCGCGAGCGCGACCAGGACTGCGGCGCTCTTCACGCTTCGTCGACTTGCGCGATGAGCTGCTTCATCAGCCCATCGATCATGAGGTTCCGGTCGGTGATCTGGTACTTGCCGTCGCGCCAGCCCGCCTGGACCTCTGCGTAACGCTTGTCGGCGTCCGCGATCACGATCTTGTACGCCGAGACCTTCTTGATGATGTCTTTCTGGTTGCGCACGAAGTACGAAACCATCGCAGCGCCCGACGCGACCGTGAGCACGAGGCCGAGCGGGCCACCGATCGCGAACCGGAGGCCGATGCGGAGCGCGACGAGGAGGCCGGCGCCGATCGCGACCTTCTTCGCACCCTCGCCGCTGACGACCGAGTCCTTCGCGAGCGCCATCGAGGTCGTGCCCGAGGCGATCAACAGCGCGATGAAATTGCCGCGCCGCGTGGTCCAGCCGCGGTCGTAGTACTCGCGGATCGCCTGCTTCAGGAACGCCTCGAAGGAGCCATAGATCCCCGTGGATCCGGCTACAGGCTCTTTGGAGGCTTCGGCCACGTCGAAAGCTTACCATCATGAACGGGTTTGACAGGGGTAGGCCGGTCGCACAGATTCGAGAGGTGCGGGGCACTCTTGCGGTTCTACTCGTGTGCGCGTCGGCGAACCTGGCGCGCGCGGACCTCGCCACCGGCCGCGACAAGCTGACGGCCGGCGACTACAAGACCGCGATCGCGGAGCTCGGCAAGGTCACCGGCAAGGACCGCCCGGCCGCGCGGATCTTGCTCGCCCGCGCGCAGCTCGCGGTTGGCGACTACGCCGCGGCGGAGACCACGATCGTGCCGGTCTCGACCGGGCAGGGTAAGGACGCGATCGAAGCGCACCTCGTGCTCGATCAGATCCGCCGCACCACCGGCCGCAACGCGGAGGCGCGCAAGGATCTCGAGCAGCTCCTCAAGGACCACCCCGATGACCGCGCGATCCGGACCGCGCTCGGCGTGCTCCGTCGCGATCAGGGCGACATGATCGGCGCGAAGGCGCTGTTCGATCAGACGATCCACGAGTTCGATACCAAGAAGCTCGATCTCAACGATGCCGATGCGCTGTTCCAGCTCGCGGAGGCCGCGCGCTACACGTCGCAGTTCGAGCTCGCGAACGACTCGTATCGCGCGGCGCTCAAGATCAAGCCGCAGCTGATCGAAGCCGGGCTCGCGTGGGCAGATCTGTTTTCGCGCAAGTACGCGAGCGAGCTCGCCGAGCAGACGATCGAAGAGGTGTTCAAGGTCAACCCGAACGAGCCCGACGCCCATGCGGCGATGGCCGGCGTGATCACGGATACGAGCTACGACCTCCAGTCGGTCAAGCACCACCTCGAGGCCGCGCTCGCGGTCAATCCGAAGAACACGCGCGCGCTCAAGGTCCGCGCGTCGCTCGAGATCGACAACAACCAGTGGGATGTCGCGCGCGCGACGCTCGATCAGGTGCTCGCGATCGACAAGGAAGATGTCGAGGCGATCGCGATGAAGGCGACGGTCGCGTGGATGCGCGACGACACTGCCGGCTACAAGACGCTCGAGCAGCAAGCGCTGACGATCGATCCGGCATACGCCGAGTTCTATCGGATCGTCGCTCGCTCGGCCGTGCGCGAGCACCGCTACGTCGCGGCGATCGATCTCGAGAAGCAGGCGATCAAGCTCAAGCCCGATTTCTACGAAGCGATGGCAGGCGCCGGCCTCGGCTATCTCCGGCTCGGCAACGAGAAGGAGGGCCTCGAGTGGCTCGACAAGGCGTACCGCGGCGACGGCTACAACGTCCGCACCGTCAACACGCTGAACCTGTTCGAGCAGACGATCCCGAAGGAGTACTCGTTCGAGGCGACCAAGAACTTCAAGATCCGGTTCCACAACGACGAGAAGGCCGGGCTCGCTCGCTACCTCGAACCGACGATGGAGCGCGCGTTCGCCGACATGGTGAAGCGCTACGGGTTCACGCCGAAGACGCCGGTCACGCTCGAGCTCTACGCCGACAAGACGAACTACGCGGTGCGCACCGCGGGCCTGCCGGATATCGCCGCGCTCGGCGTGTGCTTCGGCCAGGTCATCACCGCGATGTCGCCGGCGACCGGCGATCTCAACTGGGGCATGGTCCTGTGGCACGAGCTCGGCCACGTCTTCGCGATCCAGCTGTCGAACTCGCGCGTGCCGCGCTGGTTCACCGAAGGGCTGTCCGAATACGAGACGCTGGTCGCGCGGCCCGACTGGCGGCGCGAGAACGACGCCGACCTCTACGGCGCGATGGCTAACAACACGCTGCCTTCGATCGGTGCCTTGAACTCCGAGTTCATGCAGCCCGACACGAACGCGGTCGTCGTCGCGTACTTCCTGTCGGCCGTGACTGTCGAGTGGCTCGCGCGGACGTACGGGTTTCCCAAGATCGTCGAGGCGCTGAAGCTCTACGGCAAGGGCCAGGAGACGCCCGAGGTGCTGAAGACGATCACCGGCAAGACGATCCCCCAGCTCGACGTCGACTTCCGCAAGTACCTCGAGATCCGGCTCGCGGCATATGCCGGCACGTTCAAGCTACCGACCCGCGGCTTCGACGACGTGACGAAGCTCGAGATCGCCGCGGACGCCGCACCGAAGGATGCAAAGGCGAAGGCGAACGTCGCGCTCGGCTACTACTACGCGGGCGATGCCGACAAGGCCGGGGCCGCGGCGCAGGCCGCGGTCACGCTCGATCCGAAGCAGCCGATCGCGCGCTACATCCTCGCCGAGATCGCGGTGCACGCCGGCGATGCGGCGAAGGCGAAGCAGCTCTACGTCGGGCTGATCGCCGACGGCCACGACAGCTACGATCTCCGCACCCGGCTCGCGCAGCTCGCGGAAGGCGCGGGCGATGCGGCCGAGGCGGAGAAGCAGCTGTGCGCCGCGAAGAAGCTCGACCCCGAGCGCAGCTATCCGTATCAAGCGCTCGCCGAGATGTACGAGAAGCAGGGCAAGCAAGCGCAGGCGCTCGTCGAGACCGAGCACTACGCGTTCCTCGAGCAGATGGAGCTCGCGCCGCTCAAGAAGCTCGTCGTCGAGTACGGCAAGCTCGCGAACTGGGCGAAGGTCCGCACGTACGGTGAGATGGCGACGTACATCAACCCGCAGGACTCCGAGATCCTCGCGACGCTGGGCCGCGCGTACACGGAGCTCAAGCAGTACGACAAGGCGCTGTTCACGTTCGACTCGATGCTCGTCGCAAATCCGCCGCCGCGGCGCCCGGCCCTGGTCCATCTCGGCCGTGCGCGCGCGTACGCCGCGATGAAGAAGCTGCCCGAAGCGCGCGCCGCGATCGCGCAGGCGATGAAGACCGAGCCCGAGAACGCGGAAGTTCTCGCGCTGAAGGCCCAGCTCAAGTAGCACCGCGAACAGCGCGTCGCAGCGAACTCGCCGCCGCGTAGGACGCTTGCACGATCGCTGTTCACACCTCTCTCGACGCGCCGCGTTCGCGCAGTTCTCGACGAGGAATCGCGGATCGGTGATGCGGCTTCGCAATCGTTCGTAACGATCCGAGGCGCAGTGGAGCTTCATGAAGGCGCCGCCTGACAGCCTGTCAGCGGCTGATGAGCATTCGGTTGTGCGGAGAGACCGCAGTGCCCATGTTGCGACAACGACTGTTGGTTTCCCTCTTCGAACGCCGCGCCTAAGGTGCGCCCGTCAACGCTGGAGGGCGCCATGTCGAAATTCTTTGTCCTAGCAAGCCTCGTGTTCCTTGCGGCCTGCGGCCCGACCGCAGCGAGCGATAACTTCGGCACCGGCGACGCCAACGGCGGCGGCGGAGGAGGCGGCGGAGGAGGCGGTGGAGGTGGCGGCGGCTCGAACTGCGCCACCTCGACCGTCAACGCGATGCAGAGCCCTCTCGACATCTACATCATGCTCGACCAGTCCCAGTCGATGACCGAGTCGGTCGCCGGCGGCGGGACCAAGTGGAGCGCGGTGACGGGCGCGCTGAGCTCGTTCGTGACCCAGCCAAACCTGACCGGGTTCTCGGTCGGCCTCCAGTATTTCGGCCTCCCCGACGGCACCGGCTTCGGAGACTCGTGCACCGCGAGCGACTACGCGATCGCCTCGGTCGAGATCGCCGCCCTGCCCGGTGTCGCGAGCGCGATCTCCACGTCGATCGCCGGCCACACGCCGACGACGTCGACGCCGACCTCGGCCGCCCTACAGGGCGCGGTCGATCACGCGAAGGCGTGGGCCGGTTCGCACGCGGGACACGTCACCGCGGTCGTGCTCGCGACCGATGGCGAGCCTACGGAGTGCGACACGAGCCTCGCGAACATCAACGCGATCGCCTCGGCCGCATGGGCCGGCACGCCGAAGGTCGCGACGTTCGTGATCGGCGTCGGCTCCTCGCTGTCGAACCTCAACGGCATCGCCGCGGCCGGCGGCACGACGTCGGCATTCCTCGTCGACACCGGCGGCAACGTCAACCAGCAGTTCCTCGCGGCGATGAACGCGATCCGCAACTCGGCGTCGTGCACGTACCAGATTCCGCTGCCGACCGGCGGCGGCACGGTCGACTACACCCAGGTCAACGTGGTGTTCACGCCGAACGGCGGCTCGCAGATCACGATTCCGAACGTTGCCAACAAGATGGCTTGTCCGGCCAGCGGCAACGGTTGGTACTACGACAACCCGACCACTCCGACGAGCATCGTCTTGTGCGAGACGACGTGCGGTAGTGTGCAAACCAGCGGCGTTGTCCAGATCACGCTCGGTTGCGACACCGTCATCCTCTAGGTGCGGTGAGCTCGAGCGTTCCACATCAGGAGGGAAGCCAGGATCGGTCCCGTTATCGCGACGATCAGAAAGAAGATATCGAGGACGCCGCGTCGCCGCGGTAGGTCGTAGACGATCGACTGCACGATCGTCAGCACCGCATCTGCGGTGACGGCTGCCGCGACGACGTCGGCGAGCCCGCGCCGCCAGCGATGGGCGAGGGCGAACAACGCGCCGCCGAGCGCGACGTCGAACGCGACCCAGCCGTACTGCCACGTCGCGCTCGGAAAGAACCGCTCGCTAACCGGTAGCGCGAGCAGCGCCGTCCACACGACGAGCAGTGCCGCGAACGCGCGGACGACCACGGCCGGCCCACGCAGCATCGTCTCGAGGCCGAACCGCAACAAGCCGCCGCGTGCGAACGCCTTCAGCGTGTCGAAGATCGCGACGAACGCGTTGCCGCGCGGCGGATACGACAGAAAGATCGGGTCCCACTCGCGCGGCTTGAACTTCGCCTTGAACGCGCGGAGACCATCGAAGTCATAGAGCGCACGGCCGAGCTTTCGCGCAGCGCGCAGCCACGAGCTGACCTCGCCCGACAGTGGGACGAGCCCGAGCGTGACGAGCGGGACCTTCTCCGCCGCCGCGGCGCGCATCCCCGCATCGACGAGCAGCTCGATCGTGCCGTTCGGTGCGTCGGGGTCGCGTAAGAAGTCCTCGAAGAACCAACCGGTGCGCGCGTAGACCGGAATGATTCCGAGGAACGCGACGACCTTGCCCTCGCGCTCCGCGACGAAGTAGTGGCGTTCTGCGGGGAACGTGAACGGATCGATCTGGACGAGAAAGCCCATCGGCGCGATCGGCCGCGACGCGAGCCAGCGCTCGATCAGGCGCTCGACCTGGACGCGCGTGGCGTGGCCCGGCTCGAGCTCGGCGACGTCCACGGTTCGCACCGCGACGCCTTTCGCGCGGGCGCGCCGGAGCTGCTCGCGCAGGCTCTTGCTGCCCTTGACGACCCCGGCCCACTCGCCCGGATCCCAGACCGGCTGATCGCCGATCCGCAGCGCGGGCCAGCTCGTCGCGTCGCGAAACCGCTCTTCGGTGCCGAACCAGGTCGTCCGCCGCCCCTCGGCCTTTGCCGCCGCGACGAAGTTCTGCGCGACCTCCGCGATCCGATCGGTCGCCGCGATCGGCGGGCCGGCGGCGACCCACGCGCTCCCCGTGTCGACGTAACCTACAAAAGCGTCGTCGCCGTCGAACCAGTAGCGAAAGCCCGGCTCGAGCACCTGGAAGGAAGTCGCGTTCCAGCCGTGGCGGCGCAGCAACGCGAGCACGCGATCGCGTTCGCTGGGCTCGGGTACCACGCCCGCAGCTTACTGGATCACGTACTGGCAGTCGCTGCAGCCCGGCTGCCCGTCGCACTGCTCGCCGAACGACGACTCGACGATGCCATCGCCGCAGTACGGTGCAATCTGACACGCCTTGGTGCATTGGCCGACGCCGTACGCGGTCGTCGAGTTCGCGGCGCCGTTGTCGCACTGCTCGTTGCCGTTCTTGATCCCGTCGCCGCAGTACGGCGCCAGCGTGCAATCCGCTTTGCACGTACCGTACGAGCCGTTGTTGACGCCGTTGTCGCACTGCTCGTTGCCATTCTTGATCCCGTCGCCACAGCGCTGACCGAGCGTGCAGTTGGGGTTGCACTTGCCGTAGCCGCCGGTGTTGTTCACCGTCCCGTCGTCACACTGCTCGCCCGCGTCGACGACGCCGTTGCCACACTTGAGCGTGCAGTTGGCCTCGCACGGGTCGTTCGACGCGCCGTTGTGGATGCCATCGTCGCACTGCTCGTTGCCGTTCTTGATCCCGTCGCCGCAGTGCTGACCGATCGTGCAGACCGAGGAGCAATGGCCGTAGCCAGCGCCGTTCATGGCGCCCTCGTCGCACTGCTCGCCGTTCGAGACGGTGCCGTCGCCGCAGTACGGCGCCCACTTGCAGCTGGGGCCGCACTTCAGCGAGGTCCCGCCGTAGGTGTTCAGGTTCGAGCCGTCGTCGCACTGCTCTGGCGGATTGGTCACGAGCTTGTCGCCGCAGTACGGCTCGCGCACCTTGCAGTCCGAAGAGCAGCTGCCGTAGGCACCGTTGTTGACGCCGTCGTCACACACCTCGTTGCCCTCGATCACGCCATCGCCGCAGATCGGCGCGCACGTGCTCGTCGTGTGCGTGAACCCACTGAGCGTCAGCGTGTAGGTCGAGCCACACGTGTGACGCTCGGCCTGGAACACGTCGATCGAGTACATCCCGCCATCGGTCAGGCCGAGCGTGGTCGCGGTCGCGGTGTTGAGCGTGATGCTCGCGCTCGCCGGTGGATGGAGGCCGCCGAGATCGACCGCGAGGTGGCCATTGATGAATACCCAGACATCGTCGTCGCCGGTGAAGCTGAACGTCGGCGCCGACGCCGCGCTGTACGTGAACGGATAGTGGAGCTCGCTCGTGAACGAGTAGTTGTGGGTGTTGTTGCAGCTCGAGGTGGTCTGCGGGCTCGCGCCGGCGTTCCAGCCGAGGCTGTCGATCGGATAGAAGCTCTGGGTCGAGAACTGATAGACGTTCGTCGAGAGCTGGCCGAGCGCGAGCGTGGTCGGGTTCGAGCTCGCGTCGAGATAGACCAGCTTGTCGTACGGGTTCGTGGTGGCGGCGCCGTTGCAGCCGGTCTGATGGTACCACCAGCAGAAGTTGACCGCGCCGGTCAGCTCGGTGTTGCCGGTGTTCGACGCGGTGTTCGAATTCCACACCGGTTCGCTATCGCTACCGAGTGTCGCCTTCACGAGTCCGGTCTGCGGGCCACTGCCCGAGAACCGCTCGAAGTCCGGGTGACCGGTACCAGGTGTGGTCGTCCCGTTGTAGAGCATGTCGCGGTACAGGATCGGGATGTTGAGGGTCGTCGGCGGCGTCTGATTCGCAGCCGAGCAGGTCCAGCCCGTCTCGATCTTGCAGTCGTGCGAGCAACCGTCTCCGTCCTTGACGTTGCCGTCGTCGCATTGCTCGCCCGGGAACTTGAGGCCGTCGCCGCACACCGCGGTGCAGCTACCGCCCGCGCACTTCGGTTCGATCGTGCAGCTCGGCGAGCAGCCGTCATACGGGATCCGGTTGCCGTCGTCACACTGCTCGCTGCCCTCGGTCACGCCGTCGCCGCACGTGGTCTTGTGACAGGTCGTCGGGCTCGTCGCCGTGCATGCCCAGCCGGTCTCGACCGTGCACGTTGCCGAGCAGCCGTCGCCGGCGGTCGTGTTGCCGTCGTCGCACTGCTCGTTGCCCGCGACGAATCCGTCGCCGCATGCCGCGGCGATACACTTGGCGCCCGGCGTCGGACACTTCCATCCCGACTCGACCTGACAAGTCGCGGAGCAGCCATCGCCGGCGGTCGTGTTGCCGTCGTCGCACGTCTCGCTGCCGGTGACCTTCTTGTCTCCGCACACAACCGTCGACACGCACGCCGCGCCGGGGGTCGGGCACACGTAGTTGGCCTCGATCTGACACAGCGCCGAGCAGCCGTCGCCGGACGTGACGTTGCCATCGTCGCATTGCTCGCCGATGTCGAGCTCGACCGAGCTATCGCCGCAGTACTCGATCAGCGTGCAGTGCATGCCGGCCGTCGGGCACGTGTAGCCCGCCTCGACGAGACAAGACGAGGAACAGCCATCGCCGCTCGCCGTATTGCCGTCGTCACACTGTTCGCCGGGATCGAGGTTCGCGTCGCCGCACATCGGGACATGCACCATCGTGCAGGCGCCGCCGGCCGCGGGGCAGGTCCATCCGGCTTCGACCTGCGAGCAGTCGGCCGCACAACCATCGCCCGCCATCGTGTTGCCGTCGTCGCAGGCCTCGTTGCCTTCGGTGATGCCGTCGCCGCACACGATCGTCGACGCGCAAGCTTGGCCCGGGATCGGACACGCGAAGTTCGGCTCGACCTGACAGGTGCCCGAGCAACCATCGCCCGGGATCGAGTTGCCGTCGTCGCACTGCTCCGGTGCCTCGACGACGCCGTCGCCGCAGAACGCTTCGCGCTCGCACGGGTTGTTCGCGACGGGACAGATCCAGCCTTGTTCGATCCGGCAGGTCGACGAGCAACCGTCACTGCTCGTCGAGTTGCCGTCGTCGCATTGCTCGCCGGGATCGAGTACGCCGTCGCCGCATCTCGGTCCGCTCGGTGGTGCGTCGGACGCCATCGCGTCCATTCGAGCTCCACCAGCGTCGGTCGAATTGCCTTGGTTGGATCCACACGCCGCCGCCCACACGATCAGACCCGCGAGAGCTGCACGAAACAACATCGGTCATCCACGCTAGAACACCTCGCGTCGCGCTGCATTCAGCGAGTTGCCTCACTACCCAGGACGTATCCGACGAGCGTGTCGTCGACGTAGTCGCGTCGACGCTGGTGTGGGACAGCAAAATTCGGATGTCATCACGGATGGCGATGTGGAATTTTTGCTGTTCCCCACGCATGGACGACCGGATCGGGTGCGCAGCGCTGCTCGTAGTCGGCCGCGTATGCGAACGCCGACTGGCCGTCGAACACGAGCGTCTTCGCGAGCTCGTGCGCGATCGCGGGCCGGCAGTGGTCGCCGATCGCGAGCAGCTGGGCCAGCCGCGCCTTGCGCTGCTCGATCATCGAGCTCTGCTCCTCGCGCTGGAGCTCGGCCGCGGTCGGCGGCGGGGGCCGCAGCGCGTTCGCGACGGGCTCGGAGAACGTGAACGCCATCACGGCGACCGCAAGGACAACCGGGATCCACTGGCGGCGCTGGCGCAGGCTCTGGACGTCGTCGCTCATACCAGGTCAACGCGCGACCTGGCCGGGCGTGACTACATCATCAACTTCTGAATGGTATCGATGACCTGGCGGAGCCGCATGGGCTTGTCGAGGAAGATGTTCGCGCCAGCATCGAGTGCGGACTTGCGCGCCGTGTCTCCGCCCGCCGACACGGCGATGATCGGCAACGAGACCAAGCCGAGCTCGCCGCGCGCGGTCGCGATCACCTTCGCGCCGTCGATCACCGGCAGATAGACATCGACGATCAGCGCGTCGAACGTCTCCTTGCGAAGGATCTCGATCGCCTGGCGGCCGTCCTCGGCCTGGCGCACGACGAACGACACGCCACCGCCGAAGTCGCGGCGCGCGGAGCCCTTGAGGCCATCCTGGATCAGCGTCGCGACGTGGCGGTTGTCTTCGACGACCAGCACGTGGAACAGGCGCGACACGGTCTTGGGATCGCGACGGCTGATCTTCTCGATCAAGCCGGCGAGCTGGTCGCGCGCGGCGCCGGCTTCGAACTGGATCCCGGCGCCGGCTTCCTCGCCTGCCGCGACGACCTCGTTGCCGCTCTGCGTGCCGCGCGTCCACCGCACGGTGCCTTCGATCGCGATCGCTTCGAGCAGGCCCGGGAACGACAGCACGAGCTGGACCTTCGTTCCGATCGGCAGCTCGCGGTTCGTCGCGACGAACGTGCCGCCGCTCGAAAGATTTTCGGTGTAGTCGCCGACGAGATCGTCCGCGCCTTCGTATTCGACAAACAGCGTGACCGGCTCGCGGTCGCTCTTGCGCTTGTCGTCATCACCCATCGCGAACTTCGATGATCGCTCGCCCGGTGGGGCGCGCGCAAGTTAGCCCCGCGGAATCGACACGGTGAACGTGGTGCCCTTGCCGACGGTGCTCTCGACGGAGAGGTCGCCGCCGTGATCCTTCACGATCTGCTGGGTCAGCGCGAGGCCGAGCCCGCTGCCGCCCTCCTTCGTCGAAAAGAACGTGTCGAACAGCCGCGGCAGGACCTCGGGAGCGATGCCTACACCGGTGTCTTCGACTTCGATCACCACACGATCACCGGCACGCCGGGTCCGCATGGTCACCTTGCCACCACCTTTGCTCGTGACCGCCTCGGAGGCGTTGCGGACGAGGTTGACCAGACACTGGCGGAGCTGCGCCGAATCGACGAGCGCGATCGGGTCGTTGTCGGCAAGCTCGACGATCAGCTCGACGCCCTTTTGCGCGAGGTCCTCGCGGACGAACGACGCGAGTGCATCGACGAGGCCGTTGACGTGCTCGGACGCGATCTTCGGCTTCGGCAGCTTGCCGAACGACAGGTACTCCTCGGTGATCGCGGTGAGCCGGTCGACTTCCTTATGGATCGCCTGGCACAGCGCGCGGCCCTCGGCGTTCCCGCTGAGCTCGTCGTCGAGCAACTCGGCGTTGAGGCCGATCGCGGACAAGGGATTGCGGATCTCGTGGGTGATCATCGCCGACAGCTTGCCGACGGCGGCGAGCCGCTCGGAGCGGACCAGCTCGCGCTCGCGCTCCTCGATCGCGCGCGCCATCGAGTTGAACTCGCGCGCGAGCTCGGCGACCTCCGAAGGACCGCGGTCGTCGATCCGGCTCGCGTAGTCGCCGGCGGCGACGCGCTTCGCGGCATCGCGCAACCGGCGCAGCGGGCGGAGCGTGACGACCACCCAGATCGAGATCATCACGGCGATCGCGATCGCGATCACGCCGAGGCTGATCGCGACGTACCGGGTGAAGTGCTGCGCGTTCTCGAGATCCTTCGTTCGGCCGGTGACGTTGGTCTGGAGCGCATCGGTGAGGTTGACCGAGAGCTGCGCGAACTTCTTCTCACCGTCGTGGATGTTCTTCAGCGGCACGGTCACCTCGTCGGCGTCGAGCGCTGCGCCTTTGCGAAGTGCGATCGAGAGCTGGTCGTACGAGGGCTTGAGGCTGTCGAGCAGTAGGCCCATCTCCTTGACCTTGTCGGTCGTCCCCGAATTCGACTTGTAGCTGTCGGCGGCGCGCTCGAGGCTCTTGAACACGGCGTCGCGGGAGCTGCGCGCGGTTCTCAGGTGGACGTTCGCGCCGTACGAGCTGGTCTCCTGGGGAAAACCGTCCTCGATATATGACTTGAGGTCTTCCTCACGGCGGGCCAGGGAGTTAGCGGCGAGCGCGAGCGGGAGGTGGCCGACCCGGATGCTGTGGATCGAATCCTCGACGGTCGTGAGGTTCGCTACAACGCTGATCGTGATCGCGCCGAAGGCGACCGCGAGGGCCGCAAAACCGAGCAGGATCCGCGCCGATAGCGTGCGCATGGTCGGGCCGGTACACGGTAGCCCGGCGATCTGTGGCAAGCCAGGAACCGGAGGGGCTAGACGTGTATAATGACGGGCCAAGGGGTACCCATGACCCGCGTGTTCAGGCTCAGTTCGGTGGCGCTCCTTTTGGTCTGCGCGGCGTCTGCCGTGGCAGCGGCCAAGCCCACCGTTGCGATTCTCGGTCTCGAGGTCATCGACAAGTCCGGTGTACCCAGCAACGACGACGTCACGTTCGCGAAGACGCTGACCGAAGACCTTCGCGGTCGCGCGAAGCTCGGTGGCCCCTACACGCTGGCCAACGGCGCGGACAAAGAGCTCATCGATCTCAAGCTCCTGAAGGGCTGCGACGACGACAAGGACCTCAAGTGCATGTCAGGCATCGGCGCTGATCTTGGCGTCGACTTCCTCATGTACGGCTCGGTGACGAAGAAGGGCACGAGCTACGAGATCACGATCTCGCTACTCGACGTGAAGCAGCGCCACCGCGAGAAGACCGCACCGACGACCGTTCCGACCAGCACGAGCGGCGCCGCGTTGCTCAAGAAATCTCAGTCGATCTACAACGGCCTCACCGGCCAGACCGACAGCTGCACGATCACGGTCAAGACGCCCGGCGTCGACCGCGCGACGATCCTCCTCGGCACCAAAGAGGCGGGCAACATCACGAACGGCATCGGCCAGGTCAACGGCCTGACCGAGGGCAAGTACTCGATCGCGGTCGAGGCGAAGGACTACCACCGCTGGACGAAGAGCGACATCCAGTGCACGGGTGGCGAGACGACGAACATCACCGCCGACATGTCGAAGATGGACAAGCCGGCGGACACGACCGATACCCAGGTCACCGGCACGAGCGGTTCGCCGGGCGCGCTGATCGGCCAGACCGGCACGGAATCGCACTCGGAAGGTCACGGCAGGACGGCGTGGAAGGTGATGGCCTACGGCGGTCTCGCCGGCGCGGCGGTGGGCGGTGGCCTGTGGGTCTACGGGTTCTCGAAGACCTCGAGCGCCGACGGCTTCAAGCAGAGCGACCTGAACTTTAACGGCGCGTCGACCAGCGTGACCTACGACCAGTCGCAATGCGACACGTCGAACGGCGCGCTCATCCGCCAGATCAAGACCGGCGCGAACGGCAAGTTCGACGGCGGGTGCTCCGGCCACACGATCACGAACTACGCCGTGCCCGTGACGCTCGGCTTCGCGGTCGTCTCGGCGGTCGGTTTCATCATGCTCGCGACCGCGAAGGACACCGAAGACCGCCCGGCTTCGGTGTCGGGTCGCCGCCATCATCACGAGCCGTTCGCGATCACGCCGGTCGTCAGCCCGACGGGCGCTGGCGCCACATTCCGCATGGAATGGTGACGCCTGCTCCCGGCGTGGTAACACGCGCCGGTGAGTAGGAAGTCGGACCCACAGGACGAGCGGCACGAGCCGCCTCTGGCCGACGTACACCTCGCGGACGTCCCCAAGATGGCCGGTGGTCTGCCGGCGCTGTGGGCGACGACGCGCCACCTCGGCGAGAACGACGCCGTGATGCGCGGCTCGCGCGCGCTGCTGTCGATGAACCAGCAGGCGGGCTTCGACTGTCCCGGCTGCGCGTGGCCCGAGCCGGCGAAGCGCGACACGTTCGAGTTCTGCGAGAACGGTGCGAAGGCGATCGCCGAAGAGGCCACGTCGATCCGGCTGACGCCGGAAGTCTTCGCGACGCTGTCGATCGACGAGCTTCGCCTGCTCTCGGATCACGAGCTCGGCCACCTCGGCCGGGTCACGCACCCGATGGTGCTCGAAGGTCGCTACTACCGCGAGACGACCTGGGACGCCGCGTACGCACTACTCGCCGACCAGCTCCGCGCCGCCGGTCCCGACAGCAGTGTGTTCTACACGTCGGGGCGGACGAGCAACGAGGCCGCGTTCCTGTACCAGCTCGTCGGCCGGATGTTCGGCACGAACAATTTTCCCGACTGCTCGAACATGTGCCACGAGTCGAGCGGCGTCGCGCTGTCGGATGCGATCGGCATCGGCAAGGGCACGGTCACGCTCGAGGACTTCGATCACGCAGATCTGATCTTCGTCGTCGGTCAAAATCCCGGCACGAATCACCCGCGGATGTTGACGACGCTGCGCGCGGCGGCGAAGCGCGGCTGTACGATCGTCGCGGTCAATCCGCTCGAGGAGGTCGCGCTGCGCAGATTCGCGCACCCGCAGCACCCGCTCGAGATGTTCACCGGCGTCGCGATCGCGAAGGAGTACGTCCAGGTCCAGATCGGCGGCGACCAGGCTTTGATGCTCGGCCTCGCGAAGGTCGTGCTCGAGCATGAAGATGCCGCGGCGCGCTCGCACGACGACACGACCGTCCAGCAGCGGCTCGGCGATGTCGTCGATGCGCGGTTCGTCGGCGAATACACCGACAACTTCGCGGCGTATCGCCGTCACGCGCTCGCGATGCCGTGGGCGACGATCGTCACCGGCAGCGGGATCTCCGAGGAGCGGATCCGCGAGATCGCGGCGCTGTACATGAAGGCCAATGCCGTCATCGTGTGCTGGGCGATGGGCCTCACCCAGCACAAGCACTCGGTCGCGACGATCCAGGAGATCGTCAATCTGATGCTGCTGCGCGGGAACATCGGCAAGCCGGGCGCGGGGCTGTGCCCGGTGCGCGGTCACTCGAACGTGCAGGGCGATCGGACGATGGGCATCTATCACTTGCCCCGGCCGGCGTTCCTCGACGCGCTCGGCAGCGAGTTCGGGTTCACCGCGCCGCACAAGCCCGGCTGCGATGCGGTCGAGGCGTGCGAGCTGATGGAGCACGGCAAGGTCGGCGTCTTCGTCGCGATGGGCGGCAACTTCTTGATGGCGACGCCGGATACGCCCCGCACCGCCGCCGGGCTCGAGCGCTGCGCGTTGACGGTCGGGATCACGACGAAGCTCAATCGCACGCATCTGTATCCAGGCAAACGCGCGCTGATCCTGCCGTGCCTCGGCCGGAGCGAGCGCGATCCGGCGGGGTTCGTCACCGTCGAGGATTCGATGAGCATGGTCCATCGCTCCCACGGCGTGCTCGAGCCCGCGAGCGAGCACCTCCGCAGCGAGCCGGCGATCTGCGCGCAGCTCGGCAAGGCGCTGATCGGCGGGCCGATCGATTGGGACGGGCTCGCCGAAAACTACGATCGGGTCCGCGACCACATCGCGCACGTCGTGCCCGAGCTCCACGACTTCAACGAGCGCGTGCGGACGCCGAACGGGTTCTTGTTGCCGAACAGCGGCCGCGATCGCACGTTCACCAAGGATGGTCGCGCGCGCTTCATGATCTCGACGCCGCCGGATCTGGCGCTACCACCCGGCCGGCTGCGGATGATGACGATCCGCAGCCACGATCAGTACAACACGACGATCTACGGCCTCGACGATCGCTATCGCGGTGTGCGCGGCGAGCGTCGCATCGTGTTCATGAACCCGGCCGACATGGTCGAGCGCGATCTCGTCGAGCGCCAGGTCGTCGATCTCGTCGGCGAGTGGCACGACGGCGAGCGGGTCGCCGAGGCGTTCATCGTCGTGCCGTACGACCTGCCGCGCGGCAACTGCGCGACGTACTTCCCCGAGACGAACGTGCTCGTGCCGATGGATTCGCTCGCGGATGGATCGCGGACGCCGACCTCGAAGTCGGTCGTGATGTACATCAGGCCGCGTTAAGGCTCGCCCGGATCGCACTCGCAGACGTACGGATGGTTCGATCCGCACGCGAGGTTCTCCCACTTGTCGTCGCTGTGATGGACCACGACGCACGCTTGGTCGGCGCCGGTGTGCGCGCCGCCGGCGAGCCAGTTCGAGTACGTGTACGGCACGCCATTGACCCAGTCCCACTGCGCCGGCATCTGGACATCCTGGTGGAGGCCGATCCAGGCATCGCTCGGGAGCGCGAGCTTGTCGATATGCTCGACGAGCTGGTTCTCGGTGTCGTCGGAGACCTCGATCAAGTACGCGCCGATCGAAGCGCAGTCGGCCTGCGCGGCGTCCCACGGTGCGGCCGTCGTCCGCACGAAGTAACGCCGGCCGTTCTCGACCCTCGCGCCGGCCATCGTCCGGCAAGCTGGCTGGACCGGTGCGACGTAGCCGGGCTCGCATTCGCACAACCCCTTGCGGGTATCGCTGCACGCGGTGTCGTTCCACGTGCCGTCATCCTCGTGGATGTACGCGCAGTCCTCGTTGTGGTTCGCGTCGTTCGGCTCGTGCGTGCCCTGGTTCCAGTTCGTGTAGCTCGCCGGCGAGGCATCGACCCAATGAAACACGCCCTCGGTCTGGAGATCGTCGAACCCGATCCAACCCTCGCCATTCGCGTCCTGCACGAGCGCGTTCTCGGTCGCGTCGTGGATCGCGACCAGGTGGGCACCCGCGGTCGAGCACGCGTCGAACGCGGTGTCGAAGTCGCTCGAAGGCGTGAGCTTGTACGTGTGCACGCTGCCGTCGAGCGGCCGGTAGCTCGGATCCGCCAAGCAAGCCGCGGGCGGTCCAGGCGGCGCGTCGACGGTCACGGCGTTCCCCGCCTCGCCGGCAACCTCCACCGTCGCATCACCCGCGGCGGGCTGCGGCGTGAATCCGCAGCCGGCGAGCGCCCCAGCGAGGAGCCACCTCATCGCTCGATCATACGCCGCCTCTGGCTAGTCGAACACCACGGTCTTACCGGCGTACACCATGATCCGATCCTCGAGGTGGTAGCGCAGCGCTGCGGCGAGGACGCGCTTCTCGAGATCGCGGCCTTTGCGGACCAGATCCTCGACGGTATCGCGATGTGAACAGCGATCGGTCTCCTGCTCGATGATCGGTCCGAGGTCGAGGTCGGCGGTCACGTAGTGGCTGGTCGCGCCGATCAGCTTCACGCCCTTTTCGTGGGCCTGGCGGTACGGATTCGCGCCGATGAACGCGGGCAAGAACGAGTGGTGGATGTTGATGATCCGGGTCGGGAACCGCTCGACGAACTCGGCCGACAGGATCTGCATGTAGCGCGCGAGCACCACGAGCTCGACGCCGTACTGGTAGAGCAGGTCGATCACCTGCGCCTCTTGGAGATGGCGACGGTCCTTCGCGATCGGCAGGTGATGGAACGGAATCCCGAAGTGCTTCGCGATCGGCTCCGCATCGGGGTGGTTCGAGATGATCGCGGCGATCTCGCAGTTGAGCTCGCCGGTGCGATGGCGGACGAGCAGATCGTAGAGACAGTGGTCCTGCTTCGACACCAGGATCGCGGTGCGCCGCCGGCGATCGCCGTAGAGCCGGTACTCCATGCCGAGGCGCTCGCAGATGTCGCGCACGCCCGCTTCGAGCGAGCTCCGATCGGTCGCCAGCGTCGAGAGATCGAAACGGAGTCGCTGAAAGAACAGCTTCGCGCCGCGGTCGGCATGTTGATCCGCGGCCTGGACGCGGACGCCGTGGCTCTCGAGCAGCTGGGCGAGCGTGGCGACGATGCCCTGTTGGTCGCGGCAGCCGACGAGCAGCGTCGCGAGCTGCGCGGGGCGGCGCAACGGTGCGCTCGGCGTCGCGGCCATCGCGCGTGGGATCGCGGTTGCGATCTCGAGTGGCGGATCGCTACGCAGCTCGAGCGGCGTCACGTCGGTCGCGTCGGTCCATTCGCTCTTGCGGGGGAGCTGCCTCACCATGCGCCACCGACGGCGAAACCACCACCATCGGACGACGCCCACGGAGCGACCGCGAAGTGCTCCTTGTTCTCGGGATGCTTGACGCCGGTGTAGTACCAGACCGTGCCGCCGATCGCGGCCGCGAGGCCGATACCGGTCGCGACCCAGCCGAGGTTCGCGAGGTGGACCGCGCTCTGCGCGTCGGAGAACACCTGGTCGCCGGGGGCGGCCGCACATTGGTTCGTCGAGATCGAGCACTGACTCGGCACGCGCGACAGCTCGAATGCGCCGAATGCAGCGCCAGCGACCGTGACGACGAGGCCGCCGATCATCAGCGCCTTCGCTCCGGTCGGATGGATGTCCTGCGGCGCGGCCGGCTTCGGCGCTGCCGGGCTCGAGCTCGAGGTCAGGTTCGGACCGCCGGCCTTCGGCTGACCGAACGTCGCGGCGACGGTGCGGCCCTGTTCGCCGGCGCCGATCACGATCGTGACGGTCTGCTCCTTGCCGCCGTTCGTGAACCGGATGACGTGCTTGCCCGGATCGACGTCGTGCGGCCGACCGTCATCGAGGCGCGTGGCGACGAGGACGTCGTCGATGTAGACCGTCGTGTCGGGAAGATCGGTGCCCGAGCCGTCGCGCGCGGCGAGGCTGATGCTCGGCTGCTGGCGGGTGAGGTCATCCGCGAATCGCGCGCAGTCGTTCGAGACCAGCGTCGGGCAAGACGGCTGCGCGCACGTCAAGAACAGCTTGCGCGCGAGCGTCAGCTTGCCTTGCTCCTTCGCGTCCTGGCCCTTGCCGTGAGCGTCGAGGCATTCTTCTTTCGAAAGATCGCCGGCACTCGCCACGGCGGGAACGAACGTCGCGAGGATCGCGATCACGAAGAGTCTCTGCATGTGGCTCCTTGTCTCGGTCTAGAGGCAGGCGGGTTTGAAGACTTTTTTGGCGCCGTCGAAGTAGTAGGGCGGGTTGCAGTCGGGCTTCGCCGGTTCTGCGGGCGCGGGTGGAGGCGTCGCGGCCACCGTCTTCTGCGGCGGCTGTGGCGGAGGCGCGGCCTTCATGGGCGGCGCTTCGCGCTGGATCTGCTTCGGCCGGATCACGACTCTGTTGCGGGTGGGATTCACCGGCACGCGGAGCGGCGGAGCGAGCTTCGCGGCCGTACCCTCGCCGACAGCCGAGCCCGACGCGTTCGCAGGCGACACGACCGGGACAGGTGCGGAGGTTTCGGCCGAGGTGTCGACGTCAGCGCGGACCGCTGGCGCGGCGATCGGCGTCGGCGGCGGCACCGCGACCGGTTGGGTCTTCGCCGTCGGCAGCGTCGATGCCGACGCCGGCAGCTCGACGCCCGGATCGCGGGTGATCCAGATGATGAACGCGAGGATCAACAGGAACGCACCGATGCCGGCCGCGGCGAGTAGGCGGGTGCGATGGCGTGCGACGACGATCGCGGGCTTCGCGGCGGCCGACGTGCCGGGCTCGGTGATCAGGAGGCCGCCTCCACCTTGCGACATCCGGCGCGGCACGCGCTCGGCGGTGCGGCGCCAGCTCGCTTCCTCGAGCGCGATCACGCGATCGCGACCCGAGAGGAAGTCGCGGCCGAGCGTCTTCAACCAACCGGCGACGCCGGTCGACGACGCGGGCTGGACCGCCGAAGCGAGCGCTGCTTCCATCGCGGCCGCGGTCGGCCAGCGCTTGTTCATGTCGACGGCGAGGCCACGCTGGATGATCGGATCGAGCGCTTCGAGTTGTTTCCAGCGATTCTCGCCGAGCCACTCGCGCTCGGGCGCGAGCACTTCGGTGACCTTCGGCAACGAACCGGTCATGACCTCGGCGATCAGCTCGCCCTCGGACTGCGCGCTGTTGTGGAGGCGGTGGCCGACGAGCAGCTCCCACAGCACGACCGACAGCGAGTAGATATCGCTCTGCTGGGTCGCGTTGCCGCGAATCTGCTCCGGTGCCGAGTACGCGAGCTTGCCCTTGAACATGCCCTGGCGCGTGACGTGCGCGGCCATCGTCGCCTTCGCAATGCCGAAGTCGAGGAGGCGCGCCGTACCATCGGTCGCGATCATCACGTTCTGCGGAGACACGTCGCGGTGGACGACGTCGAGCGCGGTGCCGAGCTCGTCCGTGGTCTCGTGCGCCGCTTGGAGGCCGGCCAGTACCTGCGTCGCGACCGACACGGCGACGTTGATCGGCACGTGCGTCTTCGCCTCGTGCGCGGTGCGGAGCAGCCAGTGGAGCGGCGCGCCGTGGACGTACTCCTGGACGAGCACGACCTCTTCGCCGGTCGTCACGACATCGAGCACGGGTACGACGTTGCGGTGATGGACCTTCGAAGCGATGCGCGCCTCGTCGAGGAACATCTGAACGAAGTCCTGATCCTCGGCGAACTCGGGGTGCAAGCGCTTCGCCGCGACGATGCGCGTGAAGCCTTCGTCACCGACGAGGCGAGCGATGTGGATCGTTGCCATGCCACCGCGCGCGATCTGGCGGTGGAGGAGGTAACGGCCGATGACGATCGCTTGGCGACCGGGATCGGTATGAGAGGTGACTTCGGTCATTACGCCTCGCTATTCGAAGAACTGGATCGCGCTGCCGGCTGTCCAGAAGTAGAGATTCTTGAAATCGCCGGTCGGCTGGATGCTCGTGCCCCACACGGAGCTCGAATAGGTGTGATTCGCAGACGAGAACGTCGCGGTCGCGCCGAGGCCGAGGCTGAGCTGCGGCAGTTTCTCGAACGCGGTGATCAGGCTGTCCGGCGTGAACGGACCGTCGTGCGCCATCAGGCCCGCGATGAAGATCTTCGCGTCGACGTAGCCTTCGAGCGACGTGAACGACGGCGCCATGCCGCTCGACGCGATCGCCTTGTTGTAGGCGACCACGACGTCGCTGGTATCGCTCTGGTAGTTCGGCACGACCTGCGAGACCGTGACGTCCTGGGTGTACGGCATCGGGCCGCTCGGCGTGCTGATCGTGCCCATGCCGACGAGGCGATCCGACAGCGCGTTCGGACCGACGAACGAGACGTTGCTGAAGTACAGCTTCAGGCGGTCCGGCTTGTCGAGCGACGTCTGCTGGCCGTCGAACTGCCACTGGCGGAGCAGCTGGATGAACTGCGCGCCGGCGCCGTACGTATCGGTCATCATGATGCCGAACGGCTGGGTGCCCGTCGTCGTCGACAGAATGCTCGCGATGTACGCCTCCGCCATCGCAGCCTGCGCGGGGACGCTGGTGTCGTCGTTACGGGTGTAGCGGAAGCGAGCGATCTTCTGCGAGCCGGTCAGCGCGCCAAAGTCGACCGCATAGGCCGCGACGAAGCCGTTGTAGCCGGCGTCGCCGAACGTGTCGTTCTGATCGAACGAGATGAGGTTCGCGTAGCCGGTGACGAGGCGCTTCTTGAACAAGTCCATCGTCGCCTGCGCCTCTTGGTCGTAGCCGGCGCGGACGTTGAACACGTACTTCGAGCAATCGCCGTCGGTCATCGTGCCGTCGCGGAGGATCTTGTCGGCGCCCGTGAACGCACCGAAGTAGACCGTGCCGGTCTCGAGCGCGACCGGCGCCGCACGAATCATCGTCGGCGTACCGACGTTCCCGAGGAAGGCGAGCACCGCGTTCGGGCCGCGCGACATCGCGGTCGTCGAGATCGCCGTCGTGTTGCCGTGACCGTCGGGCTCCGGCGTCGAGGTCGACAGGCACTTCGGCGGATCCGAGGCCGACACGACCACGTCGGTGAACGCGCGCGCCGCGGCTTCCGCCGTCGGCGGGTCGTACGCGTCGTCGCGGAAGTTCAGGACGAGCTGGCGGCCGCGGATGCCGCCCGCAGCGTTCGCCTCGGCGAGCGCGAGCTCGACGCCGAGCTTCATGTCGGTACCGAGCTGTTGGTTGGTGCCGCTGACCGGCGCGCTCTGGCCGATCACGATCGACGCGTCCGCCGCCTTCACGCAGACGGGTGTCGTGTCGCGAAGCTCGCAGACATCGCCGGTGGCGCAATCACCGTCGAGTGCGCAAGGCTTCGGAGCAAAGTCGGTGGAGCAGCCCGAGATGATCAGCGCGATGAAGGCGAGCCTCATGCGGACCACTCTCATTCAAACAAAATGTCGGCCTCAAGGGACAGCAAGGTCCACACCGCGCGTCGAAGCGACCCGCATTACAAAGTGAGGAACGCGTGACGTGATTTTGTGTAACGAGCGCACGGTTCTCGTGACGTCAGAGCACACCGAGTTTGTGAGTCCGCGAACAACATTTGAGAGATGCGCTTACGCGCCCGGATAATTTCAACAACTTCCACGAGTTGTGACCGCGTGTAGGCCGAGGGCCCATGAGCGCTTTTGCTACGCCGATCTTTTTTTGCGACTTTTTTTTCGACGAACCTCACCACGCGCGCGTTCGAAGCGGAATGCCACGCGCGCGCAGCTCGTTCTCCGTGCGTTTCGCGCGCTCGAGATCCGCGTTCGTCGGCGCCGCATGCGCCGCATAAATAAGTGCGATGCCGTCGAGGATCGCATCGAGCGCGCGGCGGTCGAGCCAGATCCCTCGCACCATCACACCGTCGATCGCGCTCGCGTTCGCGATCGCTGCGAGCGGATTCGCGCGAAGCAACACGAGATCGGCGCGCTTGCCGACCTCGATCGTGCCGGCCTCGTCGCGGCGCATCGCGCGCTGCGGCTCGATCGTCGCGGTGCGCAGCACGTCCGCGATCGGCATGCCCTGCTCGGCCATGATCCGCAGCTCGTCGTGGAGCGCGAAGCCGCGCACCATGAACGGGTAGCCACCGCCGCTATCGGTCCCGGCAAGAAAGTGAGAGCCGATCGGCAAGAGGTCGCGAAAGATCTTCTCCGACAGCGGCAGCACGCCCTGCTGGACCGGGTTCGCGGGTTCGGCGGCGAGAGCGAGCCACGCGGCGCGATCGCGGGCAGGCACGTAGCGCATCTCGGGTAGCGCGAGGACGCGGCGCGCCTCGTCGCCGCGCAGGTTCGAGCGATACGTCGCGAACGTCGGCGTGTTCCAGACCTCGGCACCGCGCGTCACGGCGACGTAGTCCTCGTGCGTGAGCGTCAGCGTGTGATCGTCGATGTAGCTCTTGAAGTGCTCGAACGTGCGCTGGCCGCACTCGATCGCCTTCGCGATCGTCGTGTCGTGCGGGATGTGGCCGATGACATCGAGGTGGTGCGCGCGCGCCTCCTCGCAGATCGCGGCATAGATCGGCGCCGGCACCACGTTGTGGACCTTGATGAACTCGTAGCCGGCGGCGGCTTGGCGGCGGACTTCGGCGCGCGCGGCCTCGGGCGTCGCGACGACGGTCATCGCATCTGCGAATTGCATCGCCGCGAGGATCGGCCCGGCGACGTAGAGGTTCGGAATCAGCGCGAGGTCGTGCCTCGCGCGGTCGCGCATCGCGAGCAGCCACGGCGAGCCGTTCATCTCGCGCACCGAGGTCACGCCGTTCGCGAGGTCGAGCAGGTAGTTGCTCGTCGACAGCTCGGTGTGGACGTGCATGTCGGTGAGCCCGGGCATCGCGTAGCGGCCGGTGCCGTCGATCGCGGTGATGCCGGCAGGGACGGGCGTGGTCGCGGCGGGGCCGACCGCGACGATCTTGCCGTCGCGCACCACGATCGTCTGATCGGCATCGACGCCAGGATGCGCGATCGAGACGACCGCGACGTGCGTGAAGGCGAGCGGCGGAGCGTCGGCGTGCTCGCGCGAGACCTTGGCGACGAACGCGTCGATCGCGACCTCGTCGATCAGCGGGCCGTCCTTCGCGTCGTCGAGCGCCGGGGGTGGCGGAGGGGTCGGCGCATGCGTGCAGGCCGCGAGCGCCGCGATGGCGAGCAGCGACCTCATCGCGCGGCTCCGCGCTGCTCGCGCAACCAGCCGATCACGATCTCGATCCCGACGCGACGGTGCTCGCGGGTCAGCTCGGCCGCGCGTTCGAGCTTGCCGGCGTGGATCGCGCGCGCGATCGCGTCGTGCTCGCGCACCGTCCACTCTGGGTTCGCGAGCCCGCGCGCCGTGCCGCCGTCGAACCGCTGAGCCTGGAGGCGCAGCCGCTGGAGCATGTCGAGCAGCATCGCGTTCGGGCAGGCCGACGACACGGTGTCGTGGAACCGGCGGTCGAGCTCGTGCAGCTTCGCCTTCGAGGCCTTTGGAGACCGCGCGAGCTTGCGCAGCTCGCTGGTGAGCGCGAGCAGCTCCGGGCCGAGCGCTCGCGTCGCTTCTCCCCCTTCGCGCAGCGCCTCCGCCTCGAGCGCGGCGATCACCGGGAACAGCTCGCGGACCCGGGTCTCCGACAGGTCGGCGACGCGAAACCCCTTGTTGACCTCGGAGATCACGAGCCCGTCGCGCTCGAGCACGAGCAGCGCCTCGCGCAGCGGCGTGCGGCTGACGCCGAGCTTCTTCGCGAGCTCGACCTCCTTCAGGCGCTCGACGGCGGGCAACTCGCCCTTCGCGATCAGTCGGGTGAGCTCGGTCGCGATGTCATCGCGAAGCCTGGGGCGTGCGACGGTCTGCATATGCATATTGTATACAATCGTGAAGACGCTGTCGCGTACCGCGCGATCCGCGGCCTAGCGCCGCTTGCGGACGCGCTTCACGACCGTCGGCATCCGGATGCCGAGCTCGCCGAGATCGAGCTTTCCGATCGCCGCGAGGTCGCCGCGCTTCGTCGTCGCGAGGGTCGGGTACTCGCCGCGCGACGCCTCGACCAGGCCCGCGCCTTCGAGCGCGCGCAGGAGGTCCATCACCTGCTTGTCCGACCAGCCGCGAATGCAGCCGCGCTCCGGCAAGTCCGCGAACCGCGGATCCTCTTCGGTCCCGTTCGCGAGCGAGGCGAGCTTCTTGCGGCCGAACCGGCCGTGCAGCGCGCCGACCAGCAGCAACAGGCCGCGTGCGGCCTTCTGCTCGGCGTCCGACATCCCGGTCGTCCGGCCGTGGGCGACCGCGTCGCAGTTATCGCAAGCGCCGCACGTTCGATCGCGCGACGCCCAGTCTTCATCGCCGAAGTACTCGAGGATCAGCTGGCGCCGGCACCGCGGGTTGTACGCGTAGTCGACCATCGCGCGGAGCTTCTTGCGCTCGATCTCGGCGCGGCGCTGGAGCGATTCTACATCGAGCACCGCGTATTGGCCCGGTTGCGGGCGATGCGCGGCGATCCGCTCGTCGTCGCGGACGAGCATGCCGTGGCGCTCGAGGATCCGGATCGCGGCGCCGACCGTCGCGGTGGTCGGTGGGCCGGGAAGGTGCGGCTTGAGCTTCGCCTCGAGCTCTTCGTCGTCGTGCATCAGCTTGCCGAGCGACGGCTGGTGCGCGAGCAGCTTCCACAGGCCACGCAGGACTTCCGGCGACGGGAACGACGCGTCGATCAAGAACTCCTGGAGCCGGATATCGCCGTGGTTGAACAGCAGGACGCAGCGCGTGGGCTTGCCATCGCGGCCGCCGCGGCCGGCTTCCTGGTAGTACGCCTCGGGGCTGCGCGGGATATCCGCGTGGACGACCAGGCGGATGTCGCTCTTGTCGACGCCCATACCGAACGCGTTCGTCGCGACGATCACGTCGAGCTCGTTCGCCATGAACACGTCCTGCGCCTTCTCGCGGATCCCGTTCTCGAGCCCGGCGTGATAGACGCGCGAGCGCATCCCGGCCTTCTTGAGTGCCTGCGAGTACGCCTCGGCGTTCTTGCGCGTCGCCGCGTAGACCAGCGCGACGCCGCCTTCGCGCGTGCGCACGAGGTCGATCAGCTTCTGGGTCTTGTCGGCGGTGCCACCCGACGCGACGACCGAGTAGTAGAGGTTCGGGCGATCGAAGCCGCGGACGTGCAGCGACGCGCCGGTGATCCCGAGCTGGACCGCGATGTCCTCGCGAACCTCGGGCGTCGCCGTCGCGGTGAACGCGGCGATCCGCGGCGGCCGGAGATCCTGGATGACCTGACCGAGCCGGCGGTAGTCGGGCCGGAAGTCGTGGCCCCACTCCGAGATGCAGTGCGCTTCGTCGATCGCGACGAGGGCGATACTCGCCGCGACGCTGCGCAGCGCGTCGATGAAGCGCGGCGAGCGAAACCGCTCCGGCGCGACGTAGACCAGCGTGTACATCCCGGTGCGAATCCCCTCGAGCATCTCGCGCTGCTCCTCGGCGTTCGCCTGCGAGGTCAGCGCGACGGCTGGGATACCGCGCCCGCGCAGCGCATCGACCTGGTCCTTCATCAGCGCGATCAGCGGCGACACGACGAGCGTGACACCACCGCGATCGCCGAGGACGACCGCCGGCAGCTGGTAGCACAGCGACTTGCCGGCCCCGGTCGGCATCACCCCGATCACCGGCGTACCGCTGAAGATGTCGGCGATCACGTCGGCCTGGCCGGGCCGCAGCTCGGCATGACCGAACCGCGAGAGCGCACGCGCCAGGATCTCGGCGCCACCGCCTTGGGCGGTGCCCTCCGAGGCATGGGTGGATCCCGGCAACATCGCGGGCACCATACATCACCCGTACGACATCCATGCTCCGAGAATTCCGGCCGATTTTCGGCCGATCCCGTCAGTGACAGGTGGCGACGGTCAGCGTCGGCACGACCCAGAACGTGATTTTCTGGTTTGGCGTGTGTGGCTGCGTGACGTGGACCGCGAGCGGCTTGTTCCCCGTGCACGCGTCGAACACGAGCTGGGTGCGCGGGCTGTCGGAGCTGAGGAGGTAGCGCGTCTCGTTGGTATCGGTGATGAAACCGAGCGCGTCGTGGCTGACGAGATCGATATCGAGGGTCGCGCGCCAGCCTTCCGGCAGCGTCTTGAAGCCGACCATCGGGATCACCGCATCGCCGTTCGCATCGAGCTGCGCCTCGACCCAGAACTTGCTGCCGATTCGCTCGACCTTGCTCGTCGGCTTCACGGTCGGGTTCGCCGGCGAGCAAGGTCGAGCGAATTTCGGCTCGATCTGAGCCGTCGGCATGATCGCGGCGTTGTACGCGGCCTCGGCCTTTTGCGCGTGCGCATAGCCGCGCCAGTAATGGACCGCGCCCCACGTGCAGCCCACGAGCGCGACGAGGCAGGTCATCATCCGATAGCGCGTCGGCAGCTTGTGCCAGTGTGCGCGCGCGGTCGCGAGCTGGGCGCGGACCTCGCGGATCGCACCGCGGATCGTGAACAGCTCGCTCCCGGCGGCCGGATCATCGACCTCGAGCAGCGAACGTTCCTTGCGCAGCGTGCGCGCGATCAGGCCGATCGCGAGGACGACGACCGAGAGGCCGCACAGGACCCACGCGAACGACGACGCCTTCGCGAACGCAGCGATCGTGATCGCCGAGGAGATAGCTCCGAACGGCAACGCGAGCGACGCGATCGCCGGTTGGCGAAGCGCCTTGCGGGTCATCGCGATCGCACCGATCGTGCTCGCAAACCCGATCAGCGCGAACGCCTTCGCGTGCGCGGCGACGCCGACTTCGAACTCCGACATCACGGGCCACGCGTGGGTGCGCGCGAGCCGGCCGAGCCACAGCGCGGTCGCCGGGACGATGACGCCGGCGGCCAGGATCGGCCACGCGGCCGATTTGACCTCGAGGCGGTGCCCCATCGCGCGCGCGAGCTCGTCGGGATGCTCGTGATCGAGGCGCTCGACATCGTGGTCGAGGTCGTTCGACGGCAGCACGTACTTCGACATCTCGACCGCGAAGCGATGCTCGACGCGCGCGCGGCTGATCGCCCACGCGACGAGGCCGAACAACAGGCTGCCCGAGAGCAGCGTCGACAGCGGCGCGGGCTGGATACCCGGCATCATGCTCGCGATCTTGGTCGCGAGGCCCGGCGAATACGCGGTCGCGATCAACGCGACGCCGCCGAGCGTGATCGCCATGCTTGCCGCGATCCGTGCGGATCGTGCGACGACGACGCGGCGGACCGCGTGCGGCATGGTGACGAGCTCGTCGCGCCGGCGGCGCAACAGCTCCTGACGCTTCGCGGCCGTGCCCTCCGTACGGTCTCTAAAGATCTCGCTGCTCATGGTCGTTCAAGCCTAACGTGGCGATCGAGCCACGCCAGAACAACCAACGCCGAGCGCTAGTTATTTACAGGATCCTGACCGAAGTACGCCGCGAGCGAGGCGTACACGTCGGGCAGGGCATGGTGGAGCTGGCCGGGCTTCTCGAAGAACACCTCGGTCGCGACCGCGAAGTACTCGGCCTCGTTCGTGATCGCGTAGTCGCGGAGCAGACTTGGCTCGCCGCGGGCCGCCCGGGCCTTGTGCGCGAGGAACGCCGCCTCGAACGCCTGGCCCCAGTGGCGCAACTCCGGAGGCTCCAAAGGTGGAGTGCCATCCGCGTGTCCGTCGAGCATGTCGATCTGATGAGCGAGCTCGTGGATCACCGTGTTGCGGCCGTCCGCGGCGTTGATCGCGCCGCGTAGCGCGTTGTCCAACGACAAGATCACGGTGCCGATCTGGGTTGCCTGGCCGACGATCGCGGTCTCGCCGACCGGGCCGCGCGGGAACGTGAACACACCGACATGCTGCGGCGGCAGCACGACGGTGCTCGGGTAGACCAGGATCGTCGAGACCCGTGCGAACAGATCGTGATCGCGACCGAGCAGCATCTGGCAGCCCGTGCCCGCGATCGTGACGCGGATCTCGTCGGTCAGCTCGAGGCCGCCGCAGCCTTCCCAGTGCTTCTCGGCGATGAACACCTGGACGAGGTCGCGCAGGTGCTGCTGCTTGTCGGGATCGAGTCGCTTGTAGATCGCGACGTCGCGCTCGAGGATCTCGATCCACGCGGCCGGAAACGGCGTCTCGAGCAGGTGCTTGCGCCGCCGCTCGGTCAGCCAGTGAAACATCAGGTCTTCCGGAGGAGCAGCGACGCGAGCGAGTAACCGGCGCCGAACGACGACATGATGCCGAGCGTGCCCGCCGCGAGATCCTCGTTGTCGTTCGAGAACGCGATCAAGGAGCCGGCCGACGCGGTGTTGCCGTACTCGTGGAGGATGATCGGCGCGAGCTCCTTCGAGGCCGGCTTGCCGAGCACGTACTCGGCGACCAGCTCGTTGAGCTTCTGGTTCGCCTGGTGCAGCCAGTAGCGGCCGATCTTGTCGGGCGTGAGGTCGTGGGATGCGAGGTGCTCGGTGATGAACTTCGCGGCGAGCGGCACGACGTCCTTGAACACGCGGCGGCCGTTCTGGTGGAACAGCTTGTCGTCGTCGAACTGGGTGTCCGGATCGCAGCGGTTGATGTAACCCGCGTTGTTGCGGATGTTGTTCGACCACTTCGACATCATCCGCGACGACAGGATCTCCCACGATCCCTTGCGCGCCGTCGCGACGGGCTCGAGCACGAACGCGACCGAGGCGTCGCCGAAGATGAAGTGGCTATCGCGCTCGCGCCAGTTCATGTGCGGCGTGGTCAGCTCGGGGACGACGACGAGCGCGCGCTTCGCAGCGCCGGTCTGGATCGCCTGCTGCGCCATGATCGTCGCGCCGGTCGCGGCCGAGCAGCCGATCGAGACGTCGAAGCCGTAGCCGCGCGCGCCGACCGCATCCTGGACCTCGATCGCGAGCGCCGGGTAGAGGCGCTGGAGGTTCGAGCAACCGAGGACGACGAGATCGATGTCTTCGCCGGAGCGTCCCGCGCTCGCGAGCGCCTTGACCGCCGCGTTGCGGGCGTATTCGGCCTGGATGCTGATCTGGCTCTCGGGCCGATCCTTGATGTTCGGGCACATCCGATCCGGATCGAGGAGGCCGGTCTTGTCCTCGACGTACCTGTTGATGATGCCCGACGCCTTGACGATCCACTCGCTGCCCGAGTCCTTGAGCGGCTCGCGGTTGCCAGCGGCAATCTCGTCGGCGTGCTTGAGGTTCTCGCGGCGAACGAACTCGTTGAACGCTACGACGAGCTCGTCATTGCCGAGGATGGTGTCGGGGTGCCAAACGCCATGGCCTGAAATCGCGATTCCGGTGGTCGTCATCCGTGACACGCCGGTACCTTAGTGAGGGGACCAGACCGTGTCCACCCTCTGATTTAGCTAAGGGCCCTTGCGAACTTCCGCTTCGACCTCGTGAAGCGCAGTCCGCAGAAAGGTCGAACCAGGATCGGTGCCGATCGCCATCTTGAGCTGGAGCATCGCGCCTCTCAGATCGCCTCTTTTGAGGCAGAGCTCGGCCTTGCGGTAGTAGATCAAGGCCTTACTCGACATCGCGCCGGCGACCCCGGTCGCGACGCCGGAGGCGCCCGAAGGCGTGACCGGGACCGGGCCGGGGGGCGGTGACGCACCGTCGCTCGCCTCGATCTTCGGCATCCGCGAGGTCGCCATCCGCTGCGTGCGGATGCTCTGGTAGGCGTTCGCGATCATCGCGTACGCGGTCGTGATCAGCTCGACATCCTCCGCCTCGAGCCCGCGATGGAGATCGGGGTGCGCCATCCGCGCGATCTTGTGGAACGCCTCCTGCGCGACATCGGCACCGGCATCCGCCGGGATCTCGAGCAGCTGATGCGCCGCCGCCTTCTTCATGCCGGTGATCCGGCGCGCCCACAAGAGGACGTCCGTGCGCGAGCTCACGCCTGCTCCGCCGGTGCACCGATCACGTGGAGCGCCGCCTCCTGGCGTTGGCCGGATTCGACGTCCGCGGCGCGGACGTGAAGGATGCCGTCGGCATCGACCCGGAACGAGACTTCGATCTTGAGATCGCCGCGCGGCTTCGCGGGCAGCTCCTCGAGGATCAACTTGCCGAGCGGCTCGTTCTCCGAATAGCGCCGTGATTCGCCGCGGCAGCAATCGATCTCGACGCGGGTCTGGTTGTCGCGCGCGGTCGTGAACACGCGCGAGCGCTCGATCGGGATCGGCGCGTTCTTGTCGAGCAGACGCTCGGCGTAGCCGCCGGCGGTCTGGATCGCGAGCGTCGACGGGTTGACGTCGAGCAGCACGGGACGGACGAGCGCGGTCTGCGGCTTCGCGCCGCCGTAGAGCAACGGCGAGTGCGCCTGGGTGACGACCGCATCGCGCGTCGCCATGCCGGAGCCCGCGATGATCGAGCCCGACAGCGAGCCGGCCTGGATCGCGGCGCCTTGCGCGACGACCTCGTCGGGATTGATCGAGATGTTCGGCTCGCGCCGGAACACTTCGGCGAGGCGCTGGCGAACGCTCGGAATCCGGGTCGATCCGCCGACGCACAGGATGTCGCTGATCGAGCTCGCCTGAAGGCCGGCTTGCTGGATCACCTGCTTTGTCACCTCGATCGTGCGATTGATGTAGCCGCCGATCAGCTCCTCGAACTGTTGCCGCGTGAGCGAGAACGGCAGCGAGCCGACCTGGCCATTCGGCAGATCGATGCCGTCGATCTCGCCCTCGGCCGCGTCGTTCTCGCTGAGGTGACACTTGATCGCCTCGGCGCCCATCATCAGCTTCATCATCAGCACCGGCGATTGGCGCGGATCGAAGTTGAGGTGACGGCTGCACTCGGCGGCGAGCACCTCGGCGAGTGCGCGATCGAGATCGTCGCCGCCGAGGAAGAAGTCGCCGTCGGATGCGAGCACCTCGAACACTTCGCCGTTGATCCGGAGGATCGAGACGTCGAACGTGCCGCCGCCGAAGTCGAACACGCAGATCAGCTGATCCTGATTGCGGCCGAATCCGTACGCGAGCGCCGCGGCGGTCGGCTCGTTGATCAAGCGCGCGACGTTGAGCCCGGCGAGCCGGCCGGCTTCCTTCGTCGCGGTGCGCTGCGCATCGGTGAAGTTCGCAGGCACGGTGATCACCGCGTCGCTGATCGCGTTGCCGAGCTGACGCTCTGCGCAGCGCTTCAGGTAGAGCAGCACGTGCGAGCTGATCTCCGGCATCGTCATCCGGCGATCGCGGACCGTGACGATCGGCTGCTGGTTCGGGCCTTCGGTGACCTTGTAGCGAATGCCGGTGAGCGCGAGCTGGACGAGCGGCGCGCGGATGTTCTGGCCGATGAACCGCTTCGCCGAGTGGATCACGTTCATCGGCTCGGTCAGGCGATAGCGCTTCGCATCGGCACCGACGACGACACCGCCCGATCCGGGGAACGCGACGATCGATGGATGGACGCGCTCCGCGCGCGATCCGAGGATGAATTCGACGCCCGTCGGCGTGGCGACCGCGGCGCACGAATTGGTGGTCCCCAGGTCGATACCCAGCGCGATCGCCATTGCGCTCAACGGTATCGCAATCCGCGATCGCGAAGCGAATTTGAGGCCGCATATACGGCGAGGGAGCGGTCGATCGTCCTCGGAAACGAGCAGAAGAAATCTGTGGTTGCGGCGAATCCAGGAGGCGATGCCGGCTACGCGGGCCGCTTTGCCGGTCCGAGCGTGAAGTGAAACGTCGCGCCGTGATCGACCTTGCCCTCGGCCCACACCCGTCCATCGTGGCGCTTGACGATCCGCTGGACCGTGGCGAGCCCGATGCCCGTGCCCGCGTAGTCGTTTGCCGCGTGGAGCCGCTGAAACGGCTCGAACAACTTGTGGGCATACGTCATGTCGAAGCCGGCACCGTTGTCGCGTACGAAGAAGCCTTCGTCGTCATGGCCGACCTCGACGCGCGGTTGCGGCTGCTTGGACGCGAACTTCCACGCGTTCGCGAGCAGGTTCTCGAGCAGCTGACGGACGAGCTGTGGATCGCCTTTCTGCGACGAGACCCTCAGCGATCACGCACTCGGTGGGCAGGCTGGCAGGTGCCGCGCGCAACTGAGCCACGACGTCGTTCGCGATCCGCGTGACATCGACGACTCCACGTGTGGTTCCGGATCGGCTGACCTTCGACAGCTGGAGCAACGCGTCGATGATCTCCGCCATCCTCGTCGCCGCCAGGCCGATGCGCTCGAGGTGGTGCTTCGCCTGGGCATCGAGCTTGTCACCGAGATCGTCGAGCAACGCGGCACTGAACCCGTTGATGCTGCGCAACGGCGAGCGCAGATCGTGGGCGACCAAGTAGCTGAACGCCTCGAGCTCGCGACCGGCGGTCTCCGCGGTGTCCTTCGCCCGCCTGAGCTCGGCCTCCGCGCGCTTGCGCTCCGTGATGTCCCGGATCGCACTCGAAACCAGCGGGCCGTCTTTCGTCTCGATCGGGCTCCGGGTGATCTCGACGGAGAACTCGGTCCCGTCCTTACGCACGCCGACCACATCGGTCCCCATCGCACGTACCGGTACCAGCCGTGTGATCGGTTCGCCGAGCAGCTCGTCGCGCTGATAGCCGAACAGTCGCTCGGCCTGCACGTTGAGCAGCACGATGCGATCGCCGGCGTCGGCGATCACCATCGCATCGGGGGCGGACTCGAGCAGGGCGCGAAACTTCGCGTCGACCTCGTGCTGCGCGCGCAGGCCACGGATCGCCGCCTCGGCCTCGCGACTCTCGGTGCGATCGAGGGCAAACGCGATGACGGTGTCTTCGCTCGGATCGAGCATCGCGACTCCGACGAGGATCGGCACTCGCCTGCCATCGCGCCGCACGTACTCCGTCTCCCGGGCCGCGGCGATCCCGCTTGCCTTCAGCTGCTCGACGGGCGGGGTCAGCGTCACCCAGCTGATCTCACCCGCGACCAGCTCGCGCTGGCTATAGCCGACCATCTGCAGGAACGTCTCGTTGGCGTCGAGCACGCGGCCCGCGAGATCGGCTGTGATGATCCCGAGCGTGCCCGAGTCCGACAGCCTGCGGAACCGCACTTCGCTCTTGCGCAGCGCCTCCTCGACGCGCTTGCGCTCGGCGATCTCGACCGCGAGCTGGTCGTTCTTGCGCGTGAGCTCGGCCGTGCGCTCCTGGACCCGCGTCTCGAGGAGCTCGTGGGCGATCCGCAGCTCGTCGTGTGCGATCTCGAGATCCCGCACCGTCGGGATCGCGAGCGCCTTGGGGACGAGTCGGATCAACAACACCGCGGTCGCGACCGACGCCGCTGCGGTGACCGCTTTGATCGTCCCGGCGAGCCAGTACGTCGGGGTCCACAGCGTCCAGATCTCCATCACGTGGGTCGCGCCGCACGCGATGATGAAGACCCCGAAGCACAGCATCATCCAGTTGAAGGGCGTGTCCTTGCGCTTGCGTACGAGGTAGAGGAGCGTGAACGGAATCGACGTGTACGCCAACGCCACCAGCGCATCCGAGATCAGGTGCAGCCACAAGACCCCAGGCCGCCACAAGTAGCAGTGGCCGTGCGGCATGAAGCCGTCCGACGAAAACAAGCGACCGATAAAGTCCAACACGTTCCCCCCGCGTGGATCGAGTATCGCTCACGTCGAGGCGGACGCTTAGCTCGAATCGGGAAATCAGCTCGCGCGCGCGTCGTACTGCATCGCGCCGAACGCATTGCCCTCGGGATCCTGAAAGAACATCAGCGTCCCGACCGTCGCGATCACCGAGCGCGCGAGCAGGATCTTGCCGCCGTTCGCGAGCACGGCCTTCTCGACCGCGTCGATCGAGTCGACCGCGATCGTGCACTCGAAGCCGACGGTGCGCGTGCCCTTGATGAGGTCGCGGCGGCCCTGGAGTGCCGCGAGCATGCCCGGGCCCTCGAGCTGGTAGAAGCCGGGCGGCCCCCACGCGGTCGACTTCCAGCCGAACACCTTCTCGTAGAAGACGCGGGCGCGGTCGACGTCGTCGGCGTTGATCGAGAAGTGAGCGAGCGTGCCGTTCGGGACGTTGATCATGGCGTCACGCTAGCGATTTCGGTTGTGTCGCGCTCGCGCTAGAATGACAAAGAGTGGCGAAAACACGACATCGCTGGCCGGACGGCTCCGTCGTGATCCGGACGTACCCGGTGACGTTCCTGCACGACGTCACCGAGCACCGCCACGATCACAAATGGCATCAGCTGACGTTCGCGACCCGCGGCCACCTGGAGGTGCTGACACGAGATGCACGGCGGTTCGTGCCCGCGGATCGCGCAGTCTGGGTGCCCGCGGGTGTCGAGCACACGACGATCATGCGCGCGCCGATCTCGATGCGCTCGATCTTCGTCGCGGCACCTCTCGTCGCGAGCGATCGGTTGCGCACGATCGAGGTGCTGCCGCTCCTCCGCGAGATGATCCTCCACGTCACGCGGATCGGTGCGCTCGATCGCAGCGTGCCGGCGCAGGCGCGGCTCGCCAGCGTGTTGCTCGATCTCCTCGCGACGGCGGCGGAGGTCACGACCGAGCTGCCGTCGCCGCGCGATCCGCGCGCGCAGAAGCTCGCAGAGTTGATCGTCCACGATCCGAGCGACGAGCGCTCGTTGAGCGAGCTCGCGCGCAAGGCCGGTGGGAGCCTGCGCACGCTCGAGCGCTGCTTTCTCGCCGAGACCGGCGTCGCGCTCGGCACGTGGCGGCGCCAGGTCCGGCTATTTCATGCCCAGCGCTTGCTCGCGCTCGGCACGCCCGTCACGGAGGTCGCGCTCGAGGCCGGCTATGCCAACCCGAGCGCGTTCGGTCATGCGTTTCGCCGGTTCTTCGGCGTCACGCCCAATGTCGTGCGTCGCCGTTAGAGCGGGTGCACGCCGTTGCAGGCTGCCGGATCGGTCCAGCGATCGACCCACGAGCCGTTGTCACACTGGTACCAGAGGTTGTCGAACTTGCTCTGGACGCACGCGTTATCCGGCATCTCCTTCTTCAGCGTGCCGGAGTAGCACGCGGCGCCACCGCCGCTGCCGCCACCGTTCGCCGCGAGGACCTGCTTCGCGTACGAGATGCGCGAGGCCTGCTGGCAGTTGCCGCAGATCTCGTATTTGTCCTCGAACGCGATCGTCGCGTCGGTCACGTTCGTCGCCGCCTTCAGCGAGCTGTAGCCGTAGCCGTACGTCGTCAGCTCGAACCAGATGAACTGGAGCTGCGTGTTGAGCGCCCACTCGCTGAGGCCGTGCACGCTCGCGTAGTGCGCGACGCTATCCGTGCCGTGATCCCAGCGACCGCCGACGGACCACTGCGCGATGCCGCGGCCGGGACCGCCGCCGTACTGCTTCGCCGTCGCGATCACGTTCGACTCCTGGATCAGGTTGCCGACGATGCCCGCGGCCTGCGCCTTCGTCAGACCCTTCGCGACGAAGAAGTTGAACGCGGTCTGTTCGGAGCTCGACAGCGCTTGCTCCGACATGCTCGTGTCCTCGTCGCCCGTGTCACTCGGGTCATCGGTGGCGCAACCGAACATCGTGGTCGAGATCGCGGCAAACAACAGAAGCGAGATCAGTTTCATGGGCCTCCGCTTATCAAGGCGCGTGCCGCGGCGTGACCTCGCGAAATCACGTCGCGCCGCCGCGAAGATCCGGAGACCGATCGCGCGCACGAATGGTTGCAGTGCCAACCATCGATCGCGACTACATGTCGGACGAGCGCAACTCAGCGACGTAGTGGCCGACCGCAGCGAGGCCGATCGCCGCAGTGACGATCGCGGCAGGCCACGCGTAGGCCGGTGCAGCGACCGCGATCGCGAGCGCGAAGAACTGCGCGATCGTGGCGATCTTCCCGAGCCAGTCGGCGTGGAGGGCAGGGCGATCCTTCCGGGTCGCGAGATAGATCGCGAGCAGCGGGACGAGCACCAGCTCGCGCGCACCGATCAGCGCGACGATCGCGATCGATCGAGTGTGGAGCGCGATCGCGGCGAGCACGACGGTGACGAAGATCTTGTCGGCGAGCGGATCGAGCCAGCCGCCGATATCGGGCTCGCGCTTGCCGCGGCGCTGGAGCCAGCGCGCGAGGTTGCCGTCGATCGCGTCACTCGTCGCGGCAGCCGCGATCAGCGCTACCACGGGCACCGCGCGGCCGTACGCGAACGCGATCGCCACCGCCAGCGGGATCCGCAGCAGCGTGACGACGTGCGCGGGCCACATGCCCGAAGCGTACCCGCTAGAGCGGGACCAGCCAGGTGAACAACACACCGCCGAGCGTCGCCCCTGCAGCTTGGGCGGCAATGAAGCCGAGCAGGTCGGCCGGCCGGATCCCGGCGTACGTATCGCTGAACGCGCGGCCGATCGTCACTGCCGGATTCGCGAACGAGGTCGACGAGGTGAACCAGTACGCTGCGACGATGTAAGCAGCGACGGCGAGCGGCGTGATCGCGGCGCGCGTACGACCCACGCAGATCACGACGCCGATCAGGCCGAATGTCGCGACGCCTTCGCCGAGCAGCTTCGGGAACCCCGCGCGTACCGTCGTCGAGAGCATCACCGGATCGAGCGCGAACATCGCGTTCGCGACGACCGCACCGGCGATGGCGCCGGCGATCTGGACGGCGATGTAACCGGCGGCCATGCGCGGTGTGAGATCACGCGTCATCGCCATCACCACGGTCACCGCCGGATTTAGCTGTGCGCCGGAGATCGGTCCGAACATCAGGAGGATCGCGACGAGCGCGCCGCCGGTCGCGATCGTGTTGCACAGGAGCGCCGCTGCAGGATCCTTCGCGAGCTGCTGCGCCATGATCCCGGACCCGACCACCGCGGCGACGAGAAGCGCGGTGCCGAGGCCTTCCGCGACCAGCTTGCGCGCGACCGTCACTTGCACGGTCCGCATGACTTGCGAAGCTTCGCGTGGTCCGACTTGATAGCGCGCTCGGCCCCAAACAGCTCGACGAGCCGCTCGAGCATCGCGTTGACCGCGTCGTGCTCCTGCGGCGCGATGGCGTAGTACATCCAGGACCCGTCCCGACGCGCTTCGACGACGCCGGCGGCGCGCAGGATGCCGAGCTGGCGGGAGATGTTCGGCTGGCTGAGCTCGAGTGCGTTCTCGATGTGACACACGCAGAGCTCGCCGTGCGCGAGCAGCGCGACGATCCGCAAACGAGTCTCGTCGCCGAGCGCGCGGAACAGCTTCGTCAGCGAACGGACGCCGTACTCGCTCGCTTCGACCAGTGACATCAGGCGAACCCTTCGAGCTTGGCGCGGATCTCGTCGCGCGCGCTGCGGAACCGGCGCAGCATCTCGTCGCGCGAAAGCGGATCGGAGCTCGCCGGATCTGGAACGGGCCAGTGGAGCCGGCGCGCCTTGCCGAGGAACACCGGGCAGACCTCTTCGGCGCACAGCGTGATCACTGTATCGACGGTCGCCGGATCGATGGTCTCGACGGACTTCGAGGTGTGCGTCCTCAGGTCCACGCCGAGCTCGGCCATGACCTCGATCGCGTACGGATTGACTCTCGACGGCTGGCTCCCCGCGCTCTGTACCGTGACCCGGTCGCCGAACATCATCCGCGCGAGGCCCTCGGCCATCTGGCTGCGCGCCGAGTTGGCGACGCACAGGAACAGGACGCTTGGCTTCGGCTCGGCCATCTAGTAGATATGCAGATATCGTTATGTCGATATAAAGTCAACGGGCGATTTCCTGCGTCCTTCTGGAAGATGTCCCGTCTCCCATCTCGGAGGTTGAAATGAGCAACGCATCGGCAGACGAGACGCGCAGCATCGTGCGCGACCACTACGCGAAGGTTTCCAAGGGAGAGACGGGCTGCGCGCCCGGCTGCTGCGCGACGATGCCGGCGGCGCAGTCGCAGATGCTCGGTTACAGCGCCGCGGACCGAGCGGCCGTTCCGGACGGTGCCGATATGGGGCTCGGCTGCGGCAATCCGAACGCGATCGCGTCGCTTCGGCCCGGTGAGACCGTGCTCGATCTCGGTGCAGGCGGCGGCTTCGACTGCTTTCTCGCGGCGCGTGCGGTCGGCCCGACCGGGAAGGTCATCGGGGTCGACATGACCGCCGACATGGTCGCACTCGCGCGTGCGAATGCGCGGAAGCTCGACGCGACGAACGTCGATTTTCGACTCGGCGAGATCGAGCACCTGCCGGTCGCGGATGGCAGCGTCGACGTGATCCTGTCGAACTGCGTGATCAACCTGTCGCCCGAGAAGCAGGCGGTGTTCGACGAGGCCTTCCGCGTGTTGCGCGTCGGTGGGCGTCTCGCGATCAGCGACGTCGTCGCGATCGCACCGATTCCCGAACCGCTGCGCAGCGAGGCCGGAGCCGTGTGCGGCTGTATCGGCGGCGCCGCGCCACTCGAGGAGGTCAAGGCGATGCTGATGAAGGCGGGGTTCAAAGCCATCGAGATCACGGTCGCGCCGAACAGCGCCGAGATCGTCGAGTCGTGGATGACGGGAGTCAGCAAGTTCATCGCGTCCGCGACGATCGAAGCGCGGCGCGGTGCCGAAAAGGCGTGCTGCGGTCCGGACTGTTGCGCATGACCGCGAGCTGGCAGGAGGTCGAGACCCGGCTCCGGCCATTCGTCGCGCGCCGCGTTTCGCCGGCGGATGTCGACGACGTGATGCAGGACATCTTCGTGCGCATGCAGCGCGGGCTGACCGCGTTGCGCGACGAGGAGCGCTTCACGTCGTGGCTGTTCCAGATCGCGCGCAGCTCCGTCGCCGAGCACGGGCGGACCCGGAGTCGCCATCCGGTGGCCGAGGACACCGACTGCGATGGCGAGGCGTTGCTCGACGATGACGATCGCGAGGCTGCACGCTCGCTGGCGGGCTGTGTGACGATGTTCGTCGCTCAGCTCGCGTCGCCGTATCGCGAGGCCGTCACGCTGGTCGAGCTCGAGGGCCTGACCGCGCGCGAGGCGGCCGAGATGGTCGGCGTCACCGTGTCGGGCATGAAGTCACGCGTGCAGCGCGGCCGCGCCCAGCTCCGCGACATGTTCGACCAGTGCTGCGAGATCGCGCTCGATGCTCGCGGCAAGGTCACGGACTACGCGCCACGGCAACGCGCGCAATGCCCGTCGTGCAAGTGACCTACAGCGTGACGTTGACGTTGTAGACGCCGCTGCCCTGCGTCGCCGTGCCGGTGATCGTCGTCGAGCCCGGCGCGCGCGTGACCGTGCCGTTGCCGCCGTCGGCCATCGTGCCGGCGATCGTCAGCGACAGGACGACGTCGCCTTCGATATCGCCGGTCAGGTGATACGTGCCTGCCAGCGTGCCGGTCAGCATGCCGGTCGGGATGCCTTTGAGCTGGAGGTCGAGCGCGGGTGGCGTCGCCATGTCGGTCGCGTACGTGATGTCGTACTTGTCGTGGTTCGAGTCGACCTCGAACGGGCCATCCGAGTACTTCGTCATATCGACGGTCAACCGCATCCCCTTGTTCGAGGAGCTACCCTGATCGACCTGGCCGCCGATCACGAGCGTGCCGGTTTCGGTGCCGGCCGCCATCTGATCCGGGATGTTCGCGCTCGTCGCCGCGTTGAAGCCGGCGAATCCGAGGTTCATGGATTTCTCGACGGAGGGATCGAGGCCGAGGTACGCGCGACGGGCTTGTTCGTTCGAATCGACCGAATCACTCGTACACGCGCCGAACAGAAGACTCGCTCCAACCAAAACTAGTAGTCGCATGACCGTCTTGTGCGGCGCACTCATCTGGACGTCGCAAGAATCGTCCAACTCCGCGACCTCGCGATGCCATGGCGCGAGATCGCGGTCACTCCGTGAATTACTGGATCACGGTGATGCAGCAACCGGCGCTGCAGTACGTCTGATCCGGGCAGCCGGTGCCGGTCGGGCAGGTTTGCTCTCCACCCGGGCACGTGTTCGAACCGTTGCAGCTCGGCGGCAGATCATTCGTGCTCTCGCCGGGGCACAGCACGCACGTCGTGCCGCCGCACTCGCCACCGCCGCACGCCGTCGTCTTCGTGCAGCGCTTGCACGCGGTCGGATCCGCGAGGTTGTCCTGCGTGCAGTTCGGCGACGTGAGTGGGTTGAGCGCGATGTCGAAGCACGTGTTCGTGCCGGGCTCGCACACGGTGCAGCAACCGAAGCAGTCGCAACCCGGCGGCGAGATCGGGCCGCACACGTTGATGCATTGCTGCGGCACCGTCGCGGTGCCGAGCGGCGCGAAGCACTTCGTCACGTCGTACTTGTTGCCCTCGACATCGGGGTTGTTGACGATGCCGACGAGATCCGCCTGACACTCGGCCTTCGTCGTCGCGCCGAGGAGGCAACACACGTGCTGGTTGCAGCCATCGTTACCAGCGCCGCTGTTTCCATCGAAGAAGCAGTCCTGGTTGATCGGGTCCTTGTTGTCGCCCGGGATGCCCGTCGAGAACGAGCCCTCGTCGTTATCGAACGGGCCGGTGCACTCGGGATCGAAGCCGTCGATCAAACCGTCGTGATCGTCGTCGATGCAGTTCGAGCACTGCGGCCCGCCAGGCGTGCACGTGCCGTCGAACGGAGGGGCATCGATGAACGTCGTCGAGCCATCGCCACCGTTGACAGAGGCGTCGTCGCCGGTTCCATCACCGTGGTGACCGCCGCAGGCGACGAGAGCGATTATGAGTACAAAGGAAATTTTCATGGTGGCTCCCCCGCCCGTGTAGTGGGGGGCCACTGCATGAAGGTCGCAGCTAATTAGTTCGTCGAGCCCAGCACGCGCTGGCAACCCTGCGTAGACGCGTTCCAATTGCGCTGGATGAGGAAGTTCCGGCCGCCGAGCGTCAGGTTGTACTTCGAGCCGTTGCTCGCGGTCTGCTCGGTGCCGAAAGTCCAGGCGCACTTGTCGGCGTTCTCGGCACCCTGGCGGTCGTACCAGGCGTTGAGATCCGGATCGCTGATCGCCTCTTCGCTCTCGTGCGCGATGATCGACGCCATACCGTCGGCGCCCGCGTTGCCGTTCGGACCGGTCGTCTGCTCTTCGCACGCCGACGGGCAACGATCCGGGTTGCCGATGAACGCGTACTTGATGTCGCGGCCGTTGATCGTCGCGTTCGTGTGCCAGCCGCAGTACTGCGTGCAGAAGCCCGACGTCGCGTTGACGTCGGCCGACGTCAGCACCATGTAGAGCGCGTTCGTGTCGGTCGGGTTCTGCGCCGCGACGATCGACTCGATCTGCGCGTCGCTGAGCGCCGTGCCTTGCGAGTAGTTGTCGTTGACCGATCCGGCGTACGAGATGTTGCCGGAGACGTGCGTGCCCGAGCCGTTGTAGTAGGTCGCGTTGATCTGCTCGTACGAGCTTCCTCCGAGGCTGCTCGCGAGCGCCGGCAGGATCGTGGTCGCGGTGTTACCGGACCAGTTTCCGTACCAGATGTAGTGGATGTTGACCGTACCGGTCATCACCGGGCCACCGTGATAGCTGATCGCGACGGTACGTCCCGCCTTGCCGCCAGCGTCACCCTTCGCCGGGTGGACGTGCTTCGGGCGGGTCTCGCTCTTCACGTCTTGAGTCTGAGAGCTCGTCGCCGGATCGATGTCTTCGTCCGCGACACACGCCGTAACGAACAGGCCTGCAGCAAACACACTCGATACGAGCTTCATCATCATCGTAGAGACCTCCAATGTGACGGGCATCGTACGAGGTACGAGGGCGACTCACCCACAACCGTCGTTCTCATAATTCATTTTTATTAATGAGTTACGAGTGAGTTTGCTCCCGTACCAATCTGCGTCCCCGTAGAACTAGATCCATGGAGGGCGTGATGGGGAAACGGTTCCTGGTTGTCGACGAACACTGGTGCTCGCGCGCGGCGACCAGGTTGGCGCTGTCGCTCAAGGGCCATCGCTGCCTGGCTGTGGCGACAGCGCTCGAAGCGCTGGACGCGGTGGACATTTTTGCCCCGGAGGTCGTCCTCCTGGAGTGGGACTTTCGCGATGGCTCCGGGATCGGGCTCGCTCGCCAGATGCGCCAGCGCGCGGCCGCGAACGGGCGCGGGCTGATCGTGATCGCGACGTCCGCGCAACCGAAGAGGCTCGTCGTTCGCGGTTGCGCAGAGCTCGATGCTTATCTCGTCAAACCGGCATCGATCCTCGAGGTCGAAACGACGCTCGCCTCGATCCTCGATGTCACGACGAGGCCCTACGAGAGCCGGTGATTCAAGGGCACAGGCCGCAGTCGGCCTTGCAGCTATCGACGGTGGTGCCGCTGCCGCAGTGCTCGGTGAACTGACACACGCCGTCGCCGCAGTGATAGATGCTCGACGGCTGCAGGCGCGTCGCGAGCGGGCGATAGGTCTTTCCGAGCGCGGTGCACGACGTGTAGTACGTCTTCGTCGCATCGGGCGTGCAGATCTGGCTGCACGCGCCCGCGAAGATCAGTGGAGGACAAACCGTGCTCGGACCCTTCGGCGCCATCTCGAGCGCACACGCGCGCGCCGAGCTCACGCCCGGACCCGCGGAGTTGTGATCGAGACAGACGTACGCGCCGTCGCCATTCGCGGTGTTGCCGAAGAAGGCGGCCTCGCGGCTCGAATAGTCGGTGAGCTCGTTCGCGGCGCGCGCGATCACCGTGCCGTCGGCCGCCTGGCCTTCGACGGCGATCGGGACATGGACGCCGTACTTGTTCGCGTGCGCCATCAGGCACGCGCTGATCACCTGCTGCTCCGCGACCGTCATCGCGCGGTTCGTCCACAGCGGCGCGAGCCCGAGCCCGCCGGGCCACGAGTACGAAGTTCCGGTCGCCGGATCCTTCCAAGTCACCGTCGAACCACTCGGCTTCGCGCACTTCACGATGTAGCTGAGCTGCATCGCGTTGTTGACCGGGTCGCCGTGAAACCACGTCGCGAACTGGCTGGTCGAGAGACCGAGGTCGAGACCGTTCAACGACAGGCCATTGAGGCTCGTGCCGTTGAGCGAGAGCCCGTTGAGCGACATGCCATTGAGCGACATGCCGTTGAGCGAGAGCCCGTTCGTCGACGTCAAGTCTTCGTCGGACGAGCTGGTGCGTAGGTCGGTGTCGACCGCGCAGCCGGTGATCAAGAGAGCCGCGAGCAAGTACTTCATGAATGCTCCGTGGTTGATCGACGCTTACTTCGTAGAGCTCGAGCTCGCCTGGCTCGTCGGGCACACGCCACAGTCGGCCTTGCAGCTCGACGCGATCGTGCCGGTGCCGCAGCTCTCGCTGATCTCGCACACGCCGTCGCCACACGAGTAGACGCTCGCGGTCTGGAGCCGAGTCACGAGCGGCTGATACGTCTTGTTGTTCCACTTGCACGACGTGTAGTAGGTCCCGGTCGGATCGGCGGTGCAGATCGAGGCGCACGGACCCGTGAACACGATCGGCGCGCACACCGGGCTGGTCTGGCCCTTCGGCGCGAGATCGATCGCGCACGCGCGCGGCGAGCTGAACTGCGGGAGCCACGGCGTGTGATCGAGACAGACGAACACGCCATCACCACTGACGAGGTTGCCGAACCACGCTGCTTCGCGGATCGGGTAGCTCGCGAGCTCGTTCGTCGCCTTCACGATCTCGACGCCCGTCGCGCCGCGGCCTTCGACCGCGATCGGGACGTGGACGCCATATTTGTTGGCGTGCGCGGCGAGGCAGGCGCTGATGACTTGCTGCTCGGCGACGCTCATCGCCGCGCCACTCGACCAGCCGGGCGCGAGACCGAGCTCTCCGGGCCAGGTGTAGGTCGTACTCGTGCTCGGATCGGTCCAGGTCAGCGAGTCCGTCACGGCCTTCGCACACTTGACGAGGTACGACATCGTCATCGCGCGAGTCGTCGCGTCCTGATGGAACCAACTCTGGAACGCGCTCGTCGAGAGCCCGTTCAGGGACAGGCCGTTGAGCGACAAGCCATTCAACGACATGCCGTTGAGTGACAAGCCATTCATGGACATCCCGTTCGTCGAGAGCAGATCCTCATCCGAGGAGCTGGTCTGGAGGTCGGCGTTGTCCACACAACCGGCGAACAGAGCGAGGGCGAGTAGGTACTTCATGGCCACCAATCCCTGACTCGGCTGTGCGGTGGGGCTTTTCGGGTAGCGATCGGGGCGGCTGGGGGTGTCGCTTCGCTAATCTTGACCGATACCTAGGATCGGGATCATGCGCTCCAGGTTCGAGCCGCCAGCGGAATTCGACGATTACGTGATCGTCCGCGAGCTCGGCCAAGGAGCGATGGGCTCGGTCTACCTCGCCGAGGACGCCGTGCTCGCCCGGCCGATCGCGATCAAGTTCACCGGTGCGGACCCGGATCCTTCGGCGCGCCAGCGCTTTCTCATGGAGGCGCGCGCGGTCGCGCGGATCCAGCATCCGAACGTCGTCGCGATCTATCGCGTCGGCGAGCTCGGCGATCAGCCGTACATCGTCAGCGAGCTCGTGCGCGGCGCTTCGCTCTCGGCGGCCGAACGGCCGATGCCGTGGGCGAAGGTGCTGCCGATCGCGATCGACCTCGCGCGCGGCCTCGCGGCGGCGCATCGCAACGGCGTCGTCCATTGCGACATCAAGCCCGCGAACGTGATGGTCACCGAGGACGGCGTCGCGAAGCTCGTCGACTTCGGCCTCGCGCGGATCCAGGGCAGCGACGAACAGGCGCGCGCCGGCGTCGGCACGCCCGATTACATGGCGCCCGAAGTCTGGGACGGCAGCGCTCCGACCCGGCGCTCCGACGTCTACTCGCTCGGCGCGGTGATCTACGAGCTGCTCTCGGGCTCGCCGCCGTTCGGTGCGGTCGCGCCGGCCGATCTCGCGCGCACGGTGCGCGAGCAAGATGCACCGGTGCTCCCCGGCGAGCCGAAGGTCGCCGCGCTCGTCGCGCGCTGCCTCGCTCGCGATCCGGCGGCGCGGTTTGCAAGCGGTGAAGAGCTGCGCGAGGCGCTCGAGCTGCTCGATGCGAGCCGCCACCAGCCGGCACGCCTCGATCACAACCCGTACCGCGGCCTGCGCTCGTTCGAAGCCGAGCACCGCGGCGTGTTCTTCGGCCGCGGCCTCGAGGTCGGCGAGCTCGTCGAGAAGCTGCGCACGCAATCGGTCGTCGTCGTCGCCGGTGATTCCGGCGTCGGCAAGTCGTCGCTGTGCCGCGCGGGCGTCGTCCCCGCGATCGTCGACGGCGCACTCGGCGATGGCCGGAGCTGGCGCGCGATCACCGTGATTCCCGGCCGCCGGCCGCTGACCGCGCTCGCGAGCGCGCTCGAAGCGCCGGGCCTCGAGACCCAGATCGCCGACGATCCGGGCCTGCTCGCGCGCGAGCTCCACCATCGCGCCGGCGCCGGCGGCATCGTGCTGTTCATCGATCAGATGGAAGAGCTCGTGACGGTCGGCGATCCCGACGAGGTCGCCGCATTCGATGCCGCGCTCGCACGCCTCAGCGAAGGCGCCGCCGGTGTTCGCGTGATCACGACGGCGCGCGCCGACTTCCTGTCGAAGTTGATCGCGATGCCCGCGTTCGGCCGCGAGTTGTCGCACGTCATGTACTTCGTACGGCCGCTGCCGCCCGAGCGGATCCGCGATGTCATCGTCGGTCCCGCGGCCGCGACCGAGGTCACGTTCGAATCCGATGCGATGATCGAAGAGCTCGTCGCAGCGACGACCGACGCCGGCAGCGGTGGCTTGCCGCTCCTGTCGTTCGCACTCGCCTCGCTGTGGGAAGCGCGCGATCGCGAGCGCGGCGTGATCACGCAAGGCGTGCTCGATGCGATGGGCGGTGTCGCCGGCGCACTCGCTCGTCACGCCGATAGCGTGCTCGCCGCGATGCCCGCGGCCGATCGGCCTCACGCGCGCCGCGTGCTGCTCCGCCTGGTCACGTCCGTCGGCACGCGCGTTCGCCGGACCGAGGCCGAGCTCGCGGTCAGCACCAACACGCAGAGTGCGCTCGCGGCGCTCGTCAAAGGCCGCTTGCTGGTCGTCCACGACGGCGAGAGCGGTGCGACGTACGAAGTCGCCCACGAAGTCCTCGTCCGCGGCTGGGGCACGTTGCGCGAGTGGCTCGAGGCCGACGCGCTCGATCGCGCGAGCCGCGAGCGCCTGACCGAAGCGACGCTCGAGTGGCAGCGGATCGGCCGGCGCAACGATGCGACCTGGCGCGGCGCGCAGCTCGCAGAAGCGGTCGCGCTCGATGCGACGAACCTGACCCCCCACGAGCGCGAGTTCGTCGCGGCCTCGGTGCGCGCGACGAAGCTGCGCAAGTGGATGCGCCGCGGCGCCGTGATCGCGGCACTCGCGATGGCGAGTGGCGTGTTCGGTGTCCAGCGCTATCTCGCGGCGCACCGGCTCGCCGGCGAGGTCGATCACTTGCTCGCATCGGCGCGGTCCGACGTCGAGGTCGCGCGTGCGGCGGATCGTGAACAGCGTGCGCTCGCCGCGTCGGCCTTCGAGCGGTTCGATCATCTCGACAACACCGCCGGCGAAGCGCAATGGGATCGGGTCAGCGAATCGCGCGCGAAGGAAGGCAAAGCGTATCGCTCGGCCGCCCGTACCGCGGAAGCCGCGCTCGCGAAGGATCCGACGCGCGGCGATGCGCGCGAGCTGCTCGGCGACATCCTCGTCGGTCGTGCGGAGCTCGCCGAGCTCACCCACGACACGGTCCTTCGCGACGAATCGCTCGATCGCGTCGAGTCGTACGATCCCGATGGCTCGCGTCGCGCGCTGCTCGATGCGCCGGGCACGCTCGTCGTCCACGCGGCTGGTGTGGTCAGCGTCGACGGCCACGCCGCGGGAAGCGATCGCGTGGAGCTCTCGCTGCCTGCGGGGCTTCACACGATCGATATCGCGGCGCCGCCGCACGCACCGATCCACGAGCCCGTGTTGATCGAGCACGGCAAGCGGGTCGAGCTCGCGCTGGCATCGCCGCCGGCAGAGAAGGTCCCGGCCGGTTACGTCTATATCGCCGATGGCATGTCGCTATTCGGCAGCGCCGCCGACGACGTCACCCGCCGCAACTTCCTGTCGAACGTGCCGATGCACCCGCGCCACACCGCGCCGTTCTTGATCGGGCGCAACGAGGTCACGATCGGCGACTGGCTCGCGTATGTCGACGCGCAACCGGAAGCGCAACGCGCGGCGCTCGTGCCGAACCTGCCGCTCACGAGCGACGCCGGTGGCATCACGCTCGAGCGCGCGAAGGATGGTTGGCGCCTCACGCTCCAGCCGATCGGCGCCGTCTACAAGGCCGGCTGGGGCCAGCCGCTTCACTACGAAGGTCGCGATCACCGCGCCGATCAGGATTGGCGCAAGTTCCCGATCGTCGGCATCACCGCGGACGAAGCCGAGGCCTACACCGCGTGGCTCGATCGCACCGGCGCGGTGCCCCATGCGCGGCTGTGCAACGAGCTCGAGTGGAACCGCGCCGCGCGTGGTGCCGATGGTCGCGATACGCCGTCGGGCACGGCGCTCCAGCCCGAAGACGCGAACGTCGATATCACCTACGGACGCGATCACCTCGGTCCCGACGAGGTCGGGTCGCATCCGGCGACGAATAGCCCCTACGGCCTGACCGACACGGCAGGCAACGCGTTCGAATGGACGCGCGGCGAGCATGCCGACACGTACGTGATCCTCGGAGGCAGCTACTGGCACGACCGCAAGACGGCCGCGCTGACGAACCGCAACGAGGCCACGAGGTCGTTGAAGAACGCTGCTGCAGGTATGCGCGTGTGTGCGTCGATCGATCCTGGGATCCGCTGAACGTCGCGCGGCGACGGCCGATTCACCCATCGTAAGTGGCGGCGGCATCCCTCGTTCAGGTCGATTCGAACCGACGGCACCCGGTTGGAGAGCACGTCTCCATCGGGCGTGCCTCGGAGAGTGACGTCCAGCTCGACGATCCGATGGTCGCGAGCCGTCACGCTGAGGTCGTGCGGCAGCCCGACGGCACGTACGTCGTTCGCGATCTCGGCAGCCGGCGCGGTACGTACGTCGGCTCGAAGAAGATCAGCGAATCACCGCTCGCGGACGGCGACGAGCTCCTGATCGGCCCGGTCCGCCTCCAGTTCGAGGTCGAGGGCGCGATGAAGCCCACGACGTTGCCGCCGGTGTCGAACCCGATGAGCGAGGCCGACGAGCTGCGCCGCCTGCGCGCGATCGTCGAGCTGACCCGTGCGATCGGCGTCGAGCACGATCTCGACAAGCTCCTCGCGCGCGTCCTCCAGACCTGCTTCCAGTTGCTCCGCGCCGAGCGCGGCACGATCGCCGTCTACGTTCCCGGCTCGAAGACGCCCGCGCACACGCTCGCGCGCACGCGCAAAGGCGAACCGATCGCGAACAACCTGTCGACCAGCGTGCTCAGCGAGATGATGGCGACGCGCGCGCCTTCGCTCCGCACTCAGATCGACGACAGCATCGCGATGCAGCGCTCGGAGAGCCTGTTCGCGCGCGGCGTCAAGACGCTGATCGCCGTACCGCTCTACATGGAAGAGGAGTGGCTCGGCGTCATCCAGCTCGAGTCGAACGCGATGGACACCGTGTTCACCCAGCGCGACCTCGATCTGTTGAGCGCGATCGCGAGCCAGGCCTCGCTCGCCGTGCGCAACGCGATGCTCGTCGAAGAGATGCAGGCGCGGCGCAACGACGACTGGCGCCGGCTCGAGCGCGTCGTCGCCAGCCTGCCGGTCGGCGTCGTCGTGCTCGACGACACGCACCGCTGTCTGCTCGCGAACGAGTGGACGGTGCAGCGCGCGGCGACCGTCGGCGAGATCCGCGAACAGGCGATCGTCTCGGAGATCGCGGGCATTCCGTGCGCGCGCCTGACGTCGGGCAACGTGCGGCTCCAGACCTCGGTCGGCTCGCCCGAAGCGACATTCGTCGTCGATGCGCGAACGAGCGCGGATGGCAGCGAAACCGTGATCGTCATCAACGACGTCACCGCGGAGCGCGCGCAGCAAGCGAAAGCCGCGCACCAGGAGCGGCTCGCCTCGATCGGACAGCTCGCCGGAGGCGTCGCGCACGACTTCAACAACCTCCTGTTCGTGATCCTCAACTTCGCGACGTCGATCGAGGAGAACTATCCCGAGACCGCGGAAGAGATCGGCGTGATCGCGCAGTCCGCACGCAGCGCCGCCGATCTGGTCAAGCAGCTGCTCGCGTTCAGCCGCCGCGAGGTGGTGAAGCCGAAGGTGATCGACATCGCCGCCACGATCCGCGGCATGGACAAGATGGTCGCGCGCGCGATCGGCGCGGACGTCGCACTCGATCTCGAAGTCCCGACCGAGCCGCAGCGCGTGCTCATCGATCCGTCGCAGCTCGAGCAGATCATCATGAACCTCGCGGTCAACGCCCGCGATGCGATGCAGGGTCGCGGCAAGCTCGGGATCCGGGTCCGCGCCGAGGCGAAGGCCGTCGCGATCGACGTCAGCGATAGCGGCAGCGGTATGCCGCCCGAGGTCGTCGCGCGGATCTTCGAGCCGTACTTCACGACGAAAGAGATCGGCAAAGGCACGGGCCTCGGGCTCGCGACCGTCCACGGCATCATCGAGCACGCCGGCGGCAAGATCGCGGTCGCTTCGGAGCCGGGCGCCGGCACGACGTTCCATATCTCGCTGCCGAAGACGACGCTCGCGAGCGAGTCGATGAGCAGCGAGGTTCGCGCCACCCGCGGCACCGTGCTGCTCGTCGATGACGACGACGCCGTGCGCCGCCTCACCGAGCGCATGTTGCGCGCCGGCGGATATCAGGTGCTCTCGGCTGCCTCTGGCCCCGACGCTCTCGCGCTCGCGCGGACGTCGCGCTTCGACATCCTGCTCACCGACATGGTGATGCCGGGCATGTCGGGCCGCGAGCTCGCCCGCGAGATCAGCCAGCTCTACGCCGACGTTCGCGTCGTGTTCATGTCCGGCTACAACCCGGGCATGCCGATTCCGGCATCGCAGTTCCTCGCGAAACCGTTCGATCGCAATAGTTTGCTCACCACGCTCGGCGAACCGGCCGCGACCGCCCAGTTGTAACAGATTACAGTCTCTGCTGACTGTTTTTCCGGGACGCGGTACACCTCGGGGCATGGACTTCGCACTCGATGACGACCAGCAGCTGATCGTCGATACCGTGCGGCGCTTCGCCGAACGCGATCTGCGCACCTGGGCCGCCGACGCCGACCGCGCCGGTGCGCCTCCCGACAAGCTCGCGCAGGTCGCGGGCGACCTCGGGTTCTTCCTCGATGCAGTGCCTGCCGATGCGGGTGGTTTGCTCGAAGGACCGTACTCGCATGCGACGCGCGCACTGCGTGGCTACGAGCTCGGCCGCGGCTGTGCGGCGCTCGCCGCGTTGCTCGAGTGCAACGTCGAGCCGGCGCTCGCCGTCGGTGCGTGGGGTAGTGCGAGCGCGAAGTCGACGCTGTTCGAGGCGCTCGCCGCGGGCAAGCTCGCGACGTTCGTCCACGATTCGCGCGCGATGCTGGCGGTCACCGCCGAAGGCGCAGATCTCCGGATCACCGGCAAGCTCGGCCCCGCGCCCGCGCTCGCGGTCGCTTCGCACGTGCTCGTCGCTACGACCGGCACGCTCGCGTTGATCCCGACGGAAGGCATGCGGATCACGCCGATCACGCCGTCGGGCTGGCGCGCTGCTCGCTGGGCGACCGCTCAGCTCGAAGGCCAACGCGTCCCCGGCGAGCTCGTGATCTCGCGCGACGCCGCGAAGATCGACCAGGTCCTCGCATGGGCACGCACATCGCTCGCTGCTCGCGCCGTCGGGGTTTCGGTCGCGGCGATGGAGCACGCCGAGCGCTACGCGAAGGAGCGCGTCCAGTTCGGGCAGCCGATCGGCACGTTCGAGTCGCTGATCCGGCTACGCGACGACGCACTGACCACCGCCGCCGCAGCGCGCCTGCTCGCGCTTCACGCCGGCTGGTTGCTCGACAAGCAGCACGCCACGGCGAACGACACCGCGAGCCGTGCACGCGTGATCGCCGGTGACTGCGTGACGCGCGCGACGATCGACGCCGTCCAGATCTTCGGTGGGTACGGGTTCGTCAACGATTATCCCGTCGAGAAGCTCATGCGCGATGCGCGTGCCTTCGAGGCGCTCCACGGTGACGAACGGCTCGGCCGCGTCCTCGCACAGAAGGTGGCCTAGTCATGGACATGTTCCACAACAACCCCTTGTTCCAGGGCGTTCGCCAGATGCTGAACGCGTTCGCGAAGTCGCAGGTCCGGCCGATCGCGATCAAGCACGATCAAGAGGAGTCCATGCCGTGGGGGCTGATGAAGTCCGCGGGCTCGCTCGGTCTGTCGCAGACCGCGGTCGTTGACGGCCGCAAGAAGCTGACCGGCGTCGACGAGGATCCCGATCCGAAGAAGCCGAAGTCGCAAGCGCGGCTCGCGGTCGCCGGCTCCGAGGAGCTCGCGTGGGGCTGCGCTGGGATCTGCCTCGCGATCGGTGGCTCCGGCCTCGCCGCATCGCCGGTGTCGCGGATGGGCACCGACGAGCAGAAGGCCGAGTTCAAGCGCCTCCTCACCGGGGAAGACGAGAAGGGCCACATCCACGTCGCCGCGATGGCGCTGTCGGAGCCCGGCACCGGCTCGGATATCTCCGGCCTCAAGACCACTGCGACGAAGGACGGCGACTACTACGTGATCCGCGGCTCGAAGCAGTGGATCACGAACGGCCAGTCCGCGAACGTCTACGTCGTGTGGGCACAGACCGATGCCTCGGCCGGTCGCGCCGGTGTCCGCGGCTTCATCGTCGCGCGCGGCACGCCGGGCCTCGTGCCCGGTAAGAAGGAGACCAAGCTCGGGATCCGCGCGTCGGAGACCGCGCAGGTCCACTTCGAGGACGTTCGCGTCCACAAGGACATGATGCTCGGTGCCGGTGGCGACAGCGCCGGCGGTCTCGCCGATACCAAGAAGATGCTCGACTCGACCCGCCCCGTGGTCGGTGCGCAGGCCGTCGGCATCGCGCGCGCGGCCTACGAGTTCTTGCTCGAGCGGATCCAGTCGCAATCGCTGCACGGCACGCCGATGGCGAGCCACCAGCACATCATGTTCGAGCTCGCCGAGATGAACATGGAGATCACGGCGTCGCGCATGCTCGCGCATCGCGCGGCGTGGCTCGCGGATCATCACCTCGAGAACGTCGCCGAGGCGTCGATGGCGAAGGCGCACGGCGCGCGCACCGCGCAGTGGGTGACCTCGCGCGCGATGGTGCTGCTCGGCGAAGAAGCGCTCGAGCCCGGCCACCCCGTCGAGAAGTGGTACCGCGACGCGAAGATCTACGACATCTTCGAGGGCACGGGTCAGATCCAGCGCCGGATCATCGCGAAGACGATGACCGGAATGAATCCGACGTAGTGCGTTGACCGGGAGCTCACGCTGCGCTCGCGGCGCGTTGGCTGGGTGCTTCGGCAATCGCGCGAAGCGCGGCTGCTCGCTGGCCGACGCGCTCGATAGCGCGATACTGGTCGTCGCTCAACTGAATGGCTGCGGCCGCGACGTTCTCGCGGAGGTGTGCCGCGTTGGTCGTGCCCGGAAACACCACGAGGAACTTCGACCGGTGTAGCAACCAAGCAATCGCCGCCTGCGCCGGTGTGATCCCGATCTTCGCGGCGACGCTTCGGAGGATCGAGTCCGGTGCGCCGAACGCGCCGGTCGCGAGCGGGAAGTACGCGAGGAACGGAATGCCGTGGCGCTCGCAGTAGTCGAGCACGCCTTCGCTCCGGCGATCGGTCAGGTTGTAACGGTTCTGCACGGCCGCGACCCTGAAATACTTACTCGCGGTCGCGATCTGCGTCGTCGATACGGAGCCCAAGCCGGCGTGCCGGATCAAACCCGCGCGTTGCATATCGGCGATCGCGCCGTACTGGTCGTCCGCCGGAACCTTCGGATCGAGGAGGTCGTGAAACCACAGCTCGAGATGATCGACGCCGAGAACCGCGATGCTCGTCTCGACCATCTTGCGCAGCGCGACGGGATGACCATGAGGTCTCCACTCGAACGGCGCGGGCCGCACCACGCCGCCGCCCGTTCCGACCGTGATGCCGCGATACGGGTGGAGCGTTTCGCGGATCAAGCACTCGCTGACGAGCGGTCCGAACGCGAGCGACGTCTGGACGAAGTCCACGCCGAGCTCGGGGAGCAGCCGCAACGTAGAGCGCGCGGAGGCGAGATCCGGCGTCGGTCCAAAGCCGCCGGGGCCGGTCAGCCGGAGCCCGCCGTAGCCGAGCCGATGGATCGTGAGGTCCCCACCGATGGTGACCGTGCCCGCGTTGGTGATGGACATCGTCTACTGCGAGTAGCAGCGGCCGTGCCGTCGCATGTCGGCGGCCAGCCTGGTGAAATCAGGCCGCGCACCCAGGGAGTTGGGACCCCAGATGCATCCCGCGGGAGACACCTGGGGCTACCGTCCGCTACTTGCGAGGCTTCGCACCGGTTCCTCGGCGAGCACGGATCGTGAAGTGCGAGTACAGGCCTTCGAGCATCGGCGTCGCCGCCGCGATGCGCGCTTCGTCGTCGCGTGCGACGGTGCAGATGCCGTCGATCGCGCTGCGCACGCCGGCTGCTTCTTCGCGTCCGAACTTGTCGTCGAGCAGATCGAGGTCGTGGATGATCTCGGCGATCGCGACGAGCGCTGGGTCGGCGAGATCCATCCGCTCGATCAGCACTTCGAACGAACAGCGATCGCCGACATGGGTGAACTCGGCGTCGAACATGTCGAACCGCAGCTCGCCGCGCTCCGGCACGTAGCCCTTCGCCTGCACGAACTTGAGCTTTGCCTTCGGATCGATGAAGCGGCGGATCAGCCAAGAACAAGCGATCCGATCGACGTGCACGCCGGTGCGCGTCACCCAGGTCGCACCGGTCGGCCGGGGAATCACCTCGAGCGGATCCGCCGAAGCGTCGTTGCCATGCGGCAACGCTCGCGCGACGACGGCGAGTTGCTCCTCGGCGGGGATCCGGCTCGGCGCATCGACGAAATCGATCGCGACGATCTCTGAGAACTTGCGCGCGAGCTTCGCGTGCTCTTCGGCGAGGGTGGTGATGCGCTCCGGTGCGACGCGCTTGCCCTTCAGCTTCGCGGCGAGCTGCTTCGCCGCCGCGGCGATCTCTTCGTAGTCCGCGTTGCGCGCCTCGATGAACCGACTCTGGATGTCGTCGTCGGTCGTCGAATCGACGAACCGGCCCTCGCACAGCGATGCTTGGCCGCCGAGTCCGACGAGCTCGCGTGACAGCCACTCGAACAGCTCGACGCATTCCTCGCGGTTCGGCAGCACGTACACCGCGCCGCGGATGTTGATCGCGCCGATCGCTTGCAGGCGGCGCCAGATCCGTACGCGGATCGACGCCGGCTTCGCCGGGATCGTCGGCATGAACATGATCCAACGCGCGCGATCCGAGGGCGGTAGCGCGCTTGGTTTGGACTTCTTCGAGGTGGATTTCGCCAAGGTTTACTTCGCTGGAGTGGGCGGCGCCCACGGTTTGGTCGCGACCTTCGCGCCCGGTTTCAGGGTTTCGGAGCCACGCTTCAAGACTTGCTCACCCGCAGCGAGCTCCCCGAACACCTCGACCAGCTCGCCGACGGCGACGCCGCGCTGGACGGTGACCTGGTCGATGGCTCCGTCGCGCACGCGATCGACGAACGTCCGCTCGGTTGTCTGGACGACCGACGTTGCGGGCACGAACAGCGAGGTAGTGGACCGATGCACGGGCCACGTCACTTCGGCATACGCGCCCGGCGTCAGCCGACCGCTCGTGTTATCGACATCGAGCTCGACCGCCATCGCTCGCGTCTTCGGATCGATCACGTGAGAGATCCGATCGATCTTGCCCTCGAACGTCTCGCCCGGCCACGTCGACACCGTGAACGCGGACTTGGCGCCGTTCGTGATCGCGCCGACATCTGCCTCGGGAACTGCGACGGTGAGGCGCAGATGATCGATCTTCTCGACCCGCAGCATGGGCGGAACGGTCGGGCTCGTCGGCGGACCCACGAGCGCACCCGGATGAACGTTGCGCTCCGTGACCGTGCCGTCGAACGGCGCGCGCACGGTCAAGTAGCCCTGCAAAGCCTGCAGCGAGGCCATGCGTGACTGCTCCGACTTGTAGGCCGCTTCGGCGACATCGAGATCGTGACCGGCGATCGCGCCCGGCGTCTTCGAGGCAGCGAGCAAGCTGTCGTACGTGCTCTTCGCGACGCTCGCCTTCGAGCCGGCTTCCGAGACCTGCGACCCGAGCTCGGGCGCCGACAGCTGCGCGAGCACCTGGCCCTTCTTCACGACCGATCCGCGGTCGACGGTGATCTGCTCGACGAAGCCATTCACGCGCGGAAAGATCGCGACGACTTCATCAGGACCGAGCTCGGCGGGCAGGCGAACCGTGCTGTCGAGCTGCTTCGAGACGACCGCCACCACATCGAGCGGTGCGGGTGCGGCCGATCCGGAAGCGGGCGCGGGTTCGGGCTCGGAGGTGTGCTTACACGCCAGCAGCAGGCTGAGGATCGCGGTGCGCGTCCACATGCGTCGGCCTTTCGGTGAGAGTGCTCGGATCGTCTGGGTCGAGAGACGGCGATCGGAACGCGCCCTTGCGCGCGATGATCGCGTAGATCGCAGGCAGAAAGATCAATGCGGCGATCGTCGAGGCGGCCAGGCCGCCGATCACGGCGAGGCCGAGCGGCGCGTTCTGCTGGCCGCTCTCACCGATGCCGATCGCGACGGGCAACATGCCGGCGATCATCGCGACGCTCGTCATCGCGATCGGTCGCATCCGTGCGCGCGCCGCGTTGATCGTGGCATTCGCGACGGTATCCCCATCGCGCCGGCGATCGCGCGCGAACGTGAGCAGGAGCAGCGTGTTCGCGATCGCGACACCGACCGCCATCACGGCGCCCATCATCGACTCGACGTTGAACGTCGCGCCGGTCAGCGCGAGGATGATCGAGACGCCCGCGAGCACGGCCGGCACCATCAGCAGCACGACGAACGCGTCTCGCATCGATTGAAAGCTCGCGGAGAGCAGCAAGAACACGACGAGGACGGCGAGCGCGAGGCCCTCTGCGAGGCTGCGCAGGGTAGAGCGCATCTGCTCGACCTGGCCGTGCGTGGCGACCGTCGTGCCGCGCGGCGGTAGGCCTGCCGCGGCGATCGCACGGTCGACCGCAGCGGCTGCCGCTCCGAGATCCGCGCCCGCGACGTTCGCGACGACGTTGACCGTGCGCTGGCTATTGTAGTGATCGAGCTCGCCTGGCGTGGTGCCGGGCGTGACGGCAGCGACGTCGCGCAACAGTGGCCCGGTGGCGCCCTCGGGCATGACCGGCAGGTTCAACAGGTCGTCCGCCGAGGCCATCTGGTTCTCCGGCACGCGGACCGCGACGCGATACGGAACGCCGGTTGCCGGATTGACCCAGAAGTTCGGAACGACGAGCACGCTCGACGATGTCGCTCCGACGACCGAGCGGCCGACGGTGTCGACGCCGACGCCGAGCTGGGCCGCGCGCTCGCGGTCGACGTTGACGTCGAGCGTCGGATAGTCGAGCGCTTGCGCGATCTGGACGTCGCGCAGCGAGCGTTCGGTGGCTAGCGCTGCTCGGAGCTTCTCCGCGAACGCTCGAGCGTCGGCGAGGTTGCCACCCGACACGCTGACGTTGATCGGCGTCGGTGCGCCGAAGTTCAAGACCTGCGACACGATGTCGCCGGCCTCGAACGAGACGTGAACATCGGGCATCTCGGTCGCGAGTCTCGCGCGCAGCTTGTCTTCGAACGCCGCGATGGGGGGACGGTGTCCGGCGCGGAGCGCGACGAGCAACACGGCTTCCTGCGGCCCCGCGTTGAACGTGAACACCGCATTGACCGGATACGACCACGGCGGGCTGCCGACGTTCGCGAGCGTGAGCTGGACGGCACCTTCGCCCGCTTGTTCGCGAATCGCCCGATCGATGTCGCGCACGATCTCTTCCGTGCGCTCGATCCGAGTACCGGCGGGCGCGCGGATCCGGACCTGGAGCTGGCCGGTGTCGGGCTGCGGAAACAGCTCCGTACCGATGCCGCGAGGAACGACGAGCAAGACCGGTACTACCGCCGCGACGTACAGAACGCCGACCAGCCAGCGCGCGCGCACGATCTGGCCCACGAACCGCGCGTAGCCGTTCTGCAGCTTCGCGAACCACGGCCGGGTCTGGTGGGTCTTCTCCTCGCGCCCGCGGAACAGCCAGATCGCGAGGACCGGCACGAGCGAGCTCGAGAGCAGATAGGAAGCGATCATCGACAGCGCGACCGCGAGCGCGAGCGGCGGGAACAGAGCGCGGCCGACGCCGACCATGAACAGCGCCGGGATGAACACCGAGACCACGCACAGCATGGCGAGGAAGCGCGGCGCCATCACCTCGTGCATCGCGTCGACGACGGCGCGGTTTGCGGGCTTCTTGCGCGCGAGGTGCGTGTGGATGTTCTCGATCGCGACAGTCGCTTCGTCGACTAGGATGCCGACCGCGAGCGCGAGCCCACCGAGCGTCATGATGTTGATCGTCTGGCCGAGCAAGCGCAGGCCGACGACCGCGATCAGCGTCGACAACGGGATCGTGACGATCACGATCAGTGCCGAGCGTAACTTGCCGAGCATGACCAGCACGACGAGGCTCGTCAGGACCGCGCCGAGCACTCCCTCGGTGACGAGCCCTCCGATCGCGTTCGTGACGTAGATCGATTGGTCGAACACCAGCTCGAGATGAATGTCGGGTGGGACCAACTCGCGCATCTTCGGCAGCGCGGCCTTGACGTTGTCGACGACGTCGAGCGTCGAAGCGTCCGCGCGCTTCGTGATCGGCATGTACACGGTGCGACGGCCGTCGACGAGTGCGATGTTGGTGACGACATCGGCGCTGTCCTCGACGCGGCCGATGTCGCGAACGAACACCGTAGGACCGGCGCCGGTGCGCAGCGGCACGTTCGCGAGATCGGTCGGCTTGGCGACCATCGCGTTCGTGTCGGCGATCGTCGTCAGATTGCCAACGCGTACGTTGCCAGCGGGAAGCGTCAGGTTCGCGTGCGCGAGCTTCTGCGCGACCTCGTCGGGCGAGATCTTGTAGGCGCGCATCTTCTCCGGATCGGTGAAGACCGTGATCGTGCGGACCTTGCCCCCAGTCGGCGGCGGTGCGGAGACGCCCGGCAGCGTCGCGAGCAAAGGCCGCACCTTGTAGAGCGCCTGATCCTGGATCTCGGCGTCGCCGCGAGTCTCGCTCGAGAACACGAGCTCGCCGACGGGGATCGAGCCAGCGTCGTAGCGAACGATGAACGGAGGCAGCGTCCCGGGTGGCATGAACGAGGTCGCGCGGAACGCCATCGCCGTGACCTGTGCGAGCGACTGCGCGATGTCGGTGCCGGGATGGAAGTACAGCTTGAGCATCGCCATGCCCTGGATCGATTGCGACTCGATGTGCTCGATGCCGGCGATGTAGAGGAAGTGGTACTCGTAGTAGCCGACGATCTGTCCTTCCATCTGCGTCGGTGACATGCCGGCGTATGGCTGCACGACGTAGACGACCGGCACGCCGAGGTCGGGAAAGATGTCGACAGGGGCGCGGCGGACGGCGAGGGCTGCGGCCAGCAAGATGGCGATCACCGCGACGATCACGGTCATCGGCCGACGCAGGGCGCGAACGACGAGCCACATCAGGGAGCTGCCTTGTCGTAGGGGGTGATGAACAGCGACAGGTCACCGCGCGCGTACGCGTAGCCGAGGAGCGCTCGCCAGACCTCGAGGCGCGCGACCGCATCGTCGATCTCCGCTTGCTGTAACAGGCGCTGCGCCTGCGCGACGTCGTCGGCCGTCGCGAGCCTTGCTTGATAGCGCGCGACCGACTGTGCCTCGGCATCGCGCGCGGCCTTGAGCGTGTCGGGCGTCTTCTTCGCGACGCGAACCGCCGCATCCATGATCGACGCTGCCCGTAGCGCCATCGCACTGTCGCGCTGCTCGATCTCCTCGACCTGCGCGCGGGCGTGGGCGATCTTCGCCTCTTCGACGCGCGCTTGTGGTCGCACCAACGCGTTCGCGAGGAGCGGCCACTGGAACACGACAGCCGCGGTCCAGTTCGGGACATCGGGCACGAGCCCATCGGCACCGATGCCGCCCGGATCGTTCCCGCCGCGAGCCCAGACGGAGCCGACGAGCGAGAGCTTCGGCTGGGTGCCGGTGTCGACGACATCCTTGTGCGCCTTCGCCGCATCGACTTCGCGCTCCACCGCCCGCACGCGCGGGTCGTTTGCGGGTTGCGAGGTGACGGCGAGCTCGGGGACCGCGCCGAGCAGCGTGCCCGCGGCAGGGACCGGGGCTGCAGACTTGCTGCCGTACGCCTCGGCAAAATCCGCGATGCTCACCTGCCCGGCGGACTCTTCGCGGATCAAGGCGGTCTCCGCGAGAGACAGCTCGGCGCGAGCGCGCGAGAGGTCCACGCCGGGGCGCAGGTTCTGCTCGACGGCCGCGTTCACGACGTCGACGAAGATCTTCGCGCGGTCGACGCCGGCGCGCGCGGCCTTGATCGCTTCGCCGTGCTCGATCGCGACGATGAAGCGATCGCCCGTGCGATACGCGATATCGAGCCTCGTCACCTCGGCGCCCTCGCGCGCGGCGAGCGTGTCTCGATCGGCGGCCGCGATCTGTGCATCCCAGCGGCGATAGCCGAGGACGTCCCAGGTCGCCGTGGCACCGATCGCGGAGCCCGAGACGCCACTCCCGAACGTGCGGCCCGGCGCGCCGCTCACGACTGGAATGCCTGGCTCGGGAAACAACACGCCGTTGCTGGTATTCGTCGTCGTCCGATCGAGCTGCGCGAACACTTCCAGATCGGGCAGATAGTGCGCGTGCGCGACATCCGTGCGCGCTTCCGCTTCGCGAATGTCGGCCAGATGCTCGCGCGCGACCGGATGCTGATCGCTCGCGTTCGCCATCGCCTGCTTGATATCGAGTGTTCCGGTGTCCGCGTGCCCGCTACGTGTGAGCGAGATGAGAGTGGCGATGAGAGCTGCTCGCATGCATCCCCGAGATCGGAAACAACCATAACACGTTGTTATGGTCGTAACGCCGCGGTATCAACGTCGGCATGTCGATGCATCGACGCGACCTCTTCGTCGCCGGCGCTGCGAGCGGCGCCGCGCTCCTGCTCGCGAGACCCTCACTCGCAGCGCCCACCAAAAAGCTGGGCGTCGCGCCCGGCAAGCACGAGCCCGTGCCGTTGGGATTCAAGGCGAGCTCGCTCACTGGAATCTCCGACAAGATGATCTCGTCGCACCACGACAAGAACTACGCGGGTGCGGTGAAGAACCTCAACAAGGTCGAGCTCGATATCGCTGCATTGAAGGCCGACGCGCCGGGATATCTCGTCGCGGGGCTACGCGACAAAGAGCTGACGTACTTCAACTCGATGGTGCTCCACGAGCACTACTTCGCAAACCTCGGCGGCAACGGCAAGCGGTCCGGCGCGCTCGAGACCCGACTCGGCAAGGACTTCGGGGCGAGCGCGTGGGAAGCACAGGTCCGTGCGACCGCGACCGCGCTCGGCGGTGGCAGCGGCTGGGTCGTGCTCGCTTTGTCGCTTCACGATGGCGGGCTGCGCGTGGTCGGCTCGGGCAATCACACCCAGACGCTCGCGTTCGGCGTGCCGCTGCTCGTGCTCGACATGTACGAGCACTCCTACGCGATCGACTACGGCGCAGATCACGCGGCGTACATCGATGCGTTCTTCAAGAACATCGCGTGGGAGACCGTCGAGGCGCGCTACGACCGCGCCATGAAGGCGCTGTCGGCGTTGTGATCGCGCTCGTGGCAGCCGTCGCAGCTGTCACCCCGCTTCACGTGTTGCGTGCGCCTGCGCTCGATGGTCGCCTCGACGATGCCGTGTGGGCCGACGCGAAGCCGTTTACCGCTTTCGTGCAGAAGGACCCGGACGCGGGTGGCCCGCCCTCCGAGCCGGTCGAGTTGCGGGTCGTCTACGACGAGACGTCGCTGTGGATCGGCATCGCATGCACCCAGCGCAGCTCGCCACTCGTCGGACGGTTGACGCGTCGCGATCGCCAGGTCGATTCGGATCACGTCGAGGTCGACCTCGATAGCCGCGGTACCGGCCGCGATGCATTTCATTTCGAGGTCAACGCCGCGGGTGTGCTCGTCGATGGCCTTCGCTACAACGACACCGACATCACCTACGACTGGGACGAGAACTGGGAGGCGCAAGTCGCGACGACGCCCACCGGTTGGAGCGCCGAGATCCGGATCCCGTTTCGCGTGCTGCGCTACGCGCGCGAGCCCGGCGCGTACTGGGGACTCCAAGTTCGTCGGTTCATCTCGGCACGCCAGGAGCTCGACGAGCTGTCGCCGATCCCGCGCGGGGAGGGCGGCGAGACCTCGCGCTACGGCACGCTCGGTCCGTTCGACGCGTTGCCCGACCAGCCCGGCCTCGAGCTGCGCCCGTTCCTGCTGTCATCGCTCGCGCACACGACCGATCACGCGTTCTTCACGCGGGCGTCCGCCGGCGGCGATCTCAAGTGGCACGTCGCGCCGACGCTGACGCTCGATACGACCGTGAACCCCGACTTCGCGCAGGTCGAAGCGGATCAGCGCGTGCTCAACCTGACGACGTACGAGACCTACTTTCCCGAGAAGCGCCCCTTCTTCCTCGAAGGCGCTGATCTCTTCGCAACGCCGATCCAGGTGCTGTACACGCGACGCATCGGTCGGGTTGCGGACGCGCCGGTGCTGCCCGATGGCGAAGTCGCATCTGCGTCGCCAGATCCGACGCCGCTATACGGTGCTGCAAAGTTGATCGGGACCGCGGGTGCCGACACCCAGATCGGAGCGCTCGCGGCGATCACGGGTCGGCAAACCGTGGTGACCGTCGATGCGACCGGCACGCACCAGCGCGACGTCGATCCCGACGCCGTGTTCGGCGCGTTCCGCATTCGCCAAGGCCTCGGCGAGCGCGGCTATGTGGGAATGTTCGCGACGACCGTCGCGCGGTTCGAGACGGGACACGATGCGTATCCCGTCGTCGGCGGCCTGAGCCTGTGCCCCGACGGGACCACCGTCGAACCGGGCCAACGCTGTACGCACGACGCGTTCGTCGCGGGGATCGACTCGCGCTGGCGCTCGAGCTCCGGCGCGTACATGGTCGAGAGCGACGTCGCGGTGTCGACCGTGCACGGTGGACCGCCCCGCACGCAGCGCGATGGCGTCGTCATCGCCAGCGGTGACACGTCTCCACAGGGCCGGGTCCGGACGACGAAAGAGGACAACGGTCTCGTCTACGACGTCACGCTCGAAGCCGACGGTCGCCGATTCGACATCAACGATGCGGGCTATCTCGAGCGCGCGAACTTCATCCACACCGACGTGAACGTCGGCCTCAAGGACACCACGCCGGGCGACATCATCCGCCAAGCGACGACTTATGCAGAGCTGTTCTACTGGCAGAACTGGCTCGGCGAGCGGATCAACGGCGGTTACCAGGTGAACACGCAGGTCGTGTTCAAGAACTACTGGCAGCTGTTCACGGAGCTGCACTGGCGGCCGTGGCACTTCGACGATCGCGAGGTGGGCAACGGCGTCGCGCTGCAACGCTCGGGGCGGCTCGGCTGGGAGCTGTCGCTGTCGACCGATCCACGCAAGCGCGTGCTCGCGTCGTGGTCGCAGAGCGCGTACTTCGTCGCGAACGGCATCACTTACACCGGCGATGGCGATGTGACGGTCCACGTGATCTCGCCGCTCGATATCGAGGTCTTGCCGAGCGTCCTGGTCGCGACCGGCGAGCCGCGCTACGTGCTCACGGATTCGCTCACCGGAGACAACATCTTCGGTCGCCAGCACGCGCGTGCCGTCGGGGTGACGTTGCGAACGACCTACACGTTCACGCCGCGGGTGACGCTGCAGATCTACGCGCAGCTGTTCGGCGAGAGCGTCACGTATCGCGACTACGGGCGCACACCGGCCTCGGAGCGAGAGGTCCTGATCGCGGATCTCGTGCCGACGACGCTCGCGCCCGATCAGCAGCCGAACAGCTCGAGCACGATCCTCAACGCCAGCGCGGTGTTTCGCTGGGAGTACCGGCTTGGCTCGACGTTGTACGCGGTCTATTCGCGCTCGCAAGGCGTCGACTACGCATACGCGGCGCTACAAGACGCGCCGATACCGTGGCGCGATGGCCTCCGCGTCGCGAGCAATCAGGTGTTCCTGGTCAAGGCGAGCTACTGGTTCTAACCGAAAGGATCTCCATGCGCGTTCATCTTCCCGCTGTGTTCCTCGTTTGCGTCGGTGCGACGGTGCTCGCCGATACCTCGATCGCGAAGCCGACGAAGCTCGGGTTGCCCGGTGGCGAAGCTGGCATCGGGTTCGACGACCTGATGTGGTCGCCAAGTCTCCACCGCGTGCTCGCGCCGGCAGGGCGCACCGGCAAGCTCGACCTGATCGATCCGAAGACCCAGAAGATCGAATCGGTCGCTGGATTCTCGACGGACGCCGACAAGTTTGCCGGTGGCCACGGCGAAGGCACGACCTCCGCAGACACCGGCGGTGGCATGGTCTTCGCTTCGGACCGCAGCCGGCGCGAAGTCGAGATCGTCGACCCGAAGGCGATGAAGATCACCGGTAGCGTGAAGCTGGCAGGCGGCCCGGACTACGTGCGCTGGGTCGAGTCGACGAAAGAGGTCTGGGTCACCGAACCGAACAAGAAGCAGATCGAATGGTTTTCGTTCGACGCGGGCAAGCTCGTCCACAAGGGCGCGATCGACGTCGCGGGCGGACCAGAATCGCTCGTGCTCGACGCCGCGCGAGGGCGCGCTTACACGCACACGTGGGAAGACGCGACCGTCGCGATCGATATCGCGAAGCACAAGGAGGTCGCGCGCTGGAAGAACGGGTGCAAGGGCTCGCGCGGCATCGCCCTCGATGCCACGCGGGCACTGCTGTTCGTCGGGTGTGACGAGGGCAAGGCGACGGCGCTCGATCTCGCGCACGACGGCAAGGTCGTCGGCACGGCCGACACCGGCAAGGGCGTCGACATCATCGCGTACAACCCGACGCTCGCGCACCTCTACGTCCCTGGCGGTGACAGTGCGACGCTGACGATCGTCGGCGTTGCAATGGGCGGCAAGCTCGGCGTGCTCGGCAGTGTTGCCGTCGCCGGCGACTCGCATTGCGCTGCGGTCGACGACGCGAATCACGCCTACGTGTGCGATCCGAAGAGTGGCGCGTTGCTCGTCGTCGCTGACCCGTTCCCGGCGAGCAAGTAGTGCGCGCGCCGACCGTTGCCGTCGTCCGGCGTGGAGCACCCTCCGCGTGGGATCGGCTGGTGCCGGTGTTCGAGGCACTCGGTGCCGTTGGAATCGTCGCGGTCCCCATCGCCTACGACGAGACGAAGGCGGAGCAGGTGAGGGCGCAGCTCGCCGAAATGGATGGCGTGCTCGTGTGGGTCGATCCGCTTCACGAGGGAAAGACGCGCACTGCGCTCGATGTGTTGCTGCGCGAGGTAGCAGCGGGCGGAACGTGGGTGAGCACGCATCCCGACACGATCGACAAGATGGGTGTGAAGGAGGTGCTGTATCGGACGCGTCACCTTGGCTGGGGAAGTGATGTCGAGCTGTACCGCACCCGCGAGCAGTTCCACGCCGAGTTTCCGCCGCGTGTTCGCTCCGCCGGACCTCGCGTGCTCAAGCCGAGTCGCGGGAACGGTGGCCGACGGGTCTGGAAGGTCGCGCAAGCGTCTGATCCAGATCGTGTCGTCGTCCTCGAGGCGCTGCGCGGCAGCGTTCCGGAGACGCTCGCGTGGTCCGAGCTGCTCGCGCGCATCGACCCGTACTTCGCAGGCGGCGCGGTGATCGATCAAGCGTACGAGCCTCGGCTCGTCGAGGGCATGATCCGTTGCTATGTCGCAGCCGATCGCGTGGTCGGGTTCGGTACGCAGCAGGTCTCGCAGTTGTTGCCCGCTGGGCCGGATACACCGCGGGTCATGCACGCGCCGCACGCCGAACCGTTCGCTGCCCTGCGGCGCGCGATGGAGGGCGAGTGGATACCGCAGATGATGAGCGTCCTCGGCATTTCGCAGGGCGACATGCCGGTGTTGTGGGACGCGGACTTCTTCGGCGTGCCGGCGAATGAATCGTTCGTGCTATGCGAGATCAACGTCAGCTCGGTGATCCCATTCCCGGAAGCGGCGCCGGCTGCGATCGCAGCGCTTGTCGCTGAACGGCTCGGGTGCGGCGGTGCGGCGTGATGCGGCTCGTGGTAGCTGCCATTTGGGACATCGAGAAATGAGGGCCGCGCGCACTCGATTGCTCGCCGTCTGCATCGCGACTGGAACGGCGCGCGCCGAAGACCTGCCGCCAGAGCTCGTCGCACGTCCGCCGACGTTGCCCGGCGGGATGACCGCGCTCTCCCTCGGAGTTGGCTACGACCTCGCGCACGTGTTGGGCATCACCGTGCGGTCCGCGACCGGACTCACGCTCGAAATCCAGCGCGGTCTGACTTCGCGTCTCGAGCTCGATGTCGCATCTGGCGTCATGGTTCATCCGGATCCGGGATGGACACGCGACGGGGTCGTCACCCTCGCATATACCGCGTGGCGTGGAGCGGACCTGGAGCTCGCTCCGTCACTGGCAGTCCCACTCACCGCGCGCAGCGGCGTCGACCTCACATCCACGCTCGTACTCGGGGCCGGCCTGCGCTGGCACGTGTCGCCGTGCGTGATGCTGACGCTCGGGCAACGCCTGATTCCATTGCCTGTGCGACCCGCTGTAGCTCTCGATATCGCCGCGGACGCGACCGTCACCGCGCAGCTCGCCGAACGCTGGGCGATCGTCGGTGGCGCGGTCCTCGGTGAGGTCACGATCGTCGGCCAGACCGACCGCGGTGTTGCACCGTGGCATCACGTCCCGAGCTTCGCGCGTCTCGTCTACGCGAGCGAAAACGCGCTCGACGTGGCACTCGAGCTACATGGCGACGCGCGCGATCCGCGCAACGAAGCTGGTATCGCGCTCACCGTTGCGAGGCGGTTATGAACAAGCTCGCACTCGCGGCGGCGCTGTGCGCCTGCTCCGCGCCAAGCATCCCGATGCCGAACGGAGCGCCGGGCATCGGCTTCGATGATCTGCAGTACTCGAAGCGCTTGCATCGCTTGCTCGTACCTGGGGGGCGTTCGGGCAACCTCGATCTCGTCGACCCCGACACACATGCGGTCACCGCGATCGGTGGGTTCTCGACGACAACAAACTTCGAGAGCGGCGGTCACGACTTCGGGATCACGGCGGTCGCGGATCTGGGAAGCTTGCTGGCGGTTTCCGATCGCACGTCAGGCAAGCTGGCGTTGGTCGATCTCGACATGGCGGCGGTCGTCGCATCGGCCGCGATCGGTAGCACGCCGGACTACATCCGCTGGGTCGCGGCGACGAGCGAGATCTGGGTCTCCGAGCCCGACCGCGAAAAGATCGAAGTATTCGCGGTGACGCTGTCTCCACCGACGCTGGCGTCGGTCGCGACGATCGCGGTGGTCGGCGGCCCCGAATCGCTCGTGATCGATGCGACCTCGGGTCACGCGTACACGAATCTATGGAGCGGCGCGACCGTCGGCGTCGACGTCACGACGCGCAGTGTCGGACCGGCATGGAGCAACCACTGCAACGATTCGCGCGGTATCGCGGTCGACGAAGCCCGCGGCCTCGTCTTCGCGGGATGTGCCGAAGGTCGAGTCACGGCGATCGATGCGAGCACCGGCAACGTCACTGGAGAAGTCTGGGAGCTCGATGGCATCGACGTGATCGACTTCAGCCCATCGCGTCGCCACCTCTACGCACCCGGCCAGATCAGTGCGAACACCGGAATCTTCGGCGTCTCGACGAACGGAGACCTCGCACTCCTGGGGATCGATGACGGCGCGCTCTACGGCCACTGCGTCACGACGGACGATGCGGGACACGCATTTGTCTGCGATCCGCGCGGCGGGGCGTTGGTCGTGATCGACGACACCTTCGCTGCGGTGAAATAAATATAACACGAAGATATAAGCGTTTCGCGTGCTAGGCTCGCGGCGAGGAGCCTGGCCATGAAACTGCTCGTCTTCGGTGTCGCGTTGTTCGCATGCAGCGCGCGTTCTACAGCACCGTCGATCACCCGCGACGTCGTCTTTGTCTGCGAGCACGGCGCGGCCAAGAGCGTGGTCGCGTCCGCGTACTTCAACAAGCTCGCGGCCGAGCGCGGCCTCGCGATCCGCTCGATCGCCCGCGGCGCCGATCCGCAAGCCGAGCTCTCCGTCGCCGCGGTCAAGGGATTGACGACGGACGGCTTGCCGCCCGAGCCCGTGGGCCCGCGCCCGCTCTCCGCAGCAGACGTCCGGTCCTCCGCGAGCGTCGTCGCGTTCGACTGCGAGCAGCCGGCGATGAAGGCGCTGCGCGGCATGGACGTCTGCTGGAATGACGTGCCCGCAGTCGCCGAGGACTACGCTCGCGCGCGCGACCGCATCCGCACCCGCGTCGAGGCGCTGATCGCCCAGATCGCGAAGTAGGCTACTTGTGCTCGAGCGTCGCGGTACCTGCGGCGACTTCGGGCGGCGCTGCGAGCCATGGCTGCATCGTCGTATCTGCGAACAGCTGCGAGCGTAGCCAGGCGACATTCAACCGGCGCGTCGCGGTGTGCGCGCGCTCCGGCGGCGCGGTTCCGGCCGTGCACACGTTGCAGAACGAGCACGAGCCATCGTCGACCCAGTCCATGTGGTCGGCGCCGTCGATCGTCATCGCGTAGGCCGGCGCCGGTGCGGTCATGTAGAACTGCTCGTAGTTATCGGCGGTCGGCGCGCAGGGCATGAACCCGCCGCTGCTGTCGGTGGTCTCGCCGAGCACTGCGAGTGCGGCCGTGAACCCGCTCATGTGCTCGGGCACGACCGAAGGGCTCGATGCGTCGACGGGATCCCAGCCGACGACCGCCTTCACTCGCGGATCGCCCGACGCGGCGAGCACGCTGATGTCACCGCCGAGCGAATGACCGGCGAGCGCGATCTTCGCGGGATCGATGCCGGGCTGGTTTGCCAGCGCATACGTGATCACCGCAGTCACGTCGTTCGCCATCAGCTGGTGATCGGCGAAGAAGCCCTGATCGGCGTAGTCGGTCAGGACGACGACGAAGCCCCACGTCGCGAGGTGGTGCGCGTACGACGCGTACTGCGTGCGCGCCATCTGAAACCCGGGCGAGATCACGACGAGCGCGGTCGCGCCGGGCGACGTGTAGATCGTCGCGGGCACGGTGTGACCGGTCGTCGCCGGGATCGAGACCGTCGTCGACGTCACGGTCGCGGTGCCGTCGTTCGCCGGATCGGTCGCGCTCGACATCGGCGCGTCGCCGGCGACGGCAGCGTCGCTAGTGCCGGCCGGTGGCGCGTCGGGATCTGTGGCCTGATGGCCGCCCCCGCTTGGGGACCCGCACGCGGCCAGGCACAGCAGGGCGATGCTTCGATTCATGGCGCTCCTCCTCGACGATTCGCTGCAGCGTGGGCAGCAGCAGCTTGCGGCGCAGCAACACGACGAGCCGCTCGGACAGCTCGGTCGCGGCGGTGGTCAGCGCGGGGAGCTCGCTCGAGCTCGCGCGCACGAGCACGCCGGCGCGGAACATCTTGAGCTCGATCTCGACGAGCCGCTTCAGCGCGACGAGGTACTCGCTCAGGATCTCGAATGGCAACATCGCCGGCGAGATGCCGACCTTGCGCGCCGCACCGAGCGTCTGCAGCACGGCGAGGTCATCGCCGGTGTACTTGCCGTCGACCGGCACCGCGAGGTCTGCCGCGGCCAGCCAATCGAGCTCGCGCTCGTCGACACCGCGCGAGATCAACTCGGCGCGGGTCAAGCTCTGCGTGCCGCGATGCTTCGCGAGCACGGCCGCGATCGCGTTCGCCGCCGCGAGCTCGTCGGGCGCGGAATCGGTCGCGAGCGTGCGCTTGATCAGATCGAGCGGGAGGAACTGGCGCTCCTGGAGCTCGCGGATCGCGCGAACGCGACCGACCGTGCCCTCGTCGTAGTACGACATCGTCCGGCCGGTCTTCTTCGCCGGCGCGATCAGGCCCTCGCGCAGGTAGTGCTTGAGCGTCGCGATCGACACTCCAGAACGTTCGGCCAGCTCCGCGATCCGTAACACGCGCTGGATAGTAGAACTTTCTAGTTTGGAGTCAAGCGAGGTTCAGTCGTAACGGAGCCCTTCGACGGGCGTGAGCGCCGAGGCGGTCCGCGACGGGAGAAGCGTCGCCCCGAGGCTGACCGCGAGCGTGATGCCGGCGACGAGCGCGACCTCGCGGTAGCGGACCTCGACGGGCAGGTGATCGATCAGATAGACCCGCGGGTCGAGCGAGAGCCCGTGGCTGTTCATGAGGTAACAGAACGCGAGGCCGAGTCCGACGCCGACCACCGTGCCGATCGCGCCGATCGAGACGCCGACACAGACGAACACGCGCGCGATGCTCGACGAGGTCGAGCCCATCGATTTCAGCATCGCGATCTCGCGGGTCTTGTCGGTGACCATCATCGTCAGCGACGACACGAGGTTCACCGTCGCGACGATGATGATCAGCGTGAGGATGATGACGAGCACGAACTTCTGGATCTTCAGCGCGTCGAACAGGTTCGCGTTCAACGTGTTCCAGTCCTCGACGCTGTACGGCGGCCCGAGCTCGTGCTGGAGGTGGGTCGCGACCTTGTCCGCGCGCATGACGTTGGCGACCTTCATCTCGACGCCCATCACCTCGTCGCCGTGACCGACGAGCGCCTGCGCTGCGCGCAGCGACGTGTACATGAGGTGGCGGTCGTATTCGGCGAACCCGCTATAGAAGATGCCGGTGACTCGGAACTGGTAGCTGCGCGGCGCCGTCGCACGCCCCGTCTTCAGGTCGATGTTCGACAGCGGCACGACGACCGTGACCGCGCTGCCGACCCAGACCGAGAGCTTGCTCGCGAGCTCCTTGCCGACGATGATCGGAGGGAGCGGGCCGCGGTCGTTCAGCGAATCGACGGAGCCGGCTTCCATGTAGCGATCGAGATCGAGCACGCCGCGCACGAGGCTCGGATCGACGCCCTTGATCCCGACGCCAGAGATCTTGCCGTTGCCACCGCTCGCGAGCATCTCGGTGAAGATGAACGGCTGGACCGCGACGACCTCGGGATCGAGCTTCGCGACCCGCATGACCTCGCGATACTCGGGGAACGTGCCCTCGGCGCTCGTCGCGATGACGTGCGCGTTGACGCCGAGGACCTTGTCGCGGAACTGGTTCTGGAACCCGGTCGTGACGGCGAGCACCGTCGTCAGCGCGGCGACGCCGAGCACGACGCCGAGGATCGCGAGCAGCACGTTGTTCTTCCGCCCCGTGTAGAGGTAGCGGAACGCGAGGCGCAGCTCGTACGGCACCTCGCAGAGACACGCGTCGCGCGCGTGGGTTGCTACGCCGAGAACCCGGTGGTCTTGACCTGGTGTGCGCGCGCCCACGGACCGAGCGCGGCCTTGAGGTCACCGCCGAGGCCCTGCGGCAGACCGAACCGCTGGCCGTTCGCGCGGATCAGCCGCCAGAAGATCGTCTGCTTGATCTCCTGGATGTGCGGCGCTTCCATCACGATGCTGCCGGGCATCTGCGCGGCGTAGCTGTGCAGCGTCGCCTCGTCGAAGATCTGCGGCGCCGATCCGGCGTTCGACGTCGCGAGGCCCATCAGCGCGCCGCCGACGGCACCGCCGACCGCCGCACCGGCGACCGCGAGCCACGCGCCGCCTTGCTTCACGCACAGGAAGTAGAGCCGTCCGGGCACGAGGTACATGTGACCGTGCATGCGCTGCATGCCGAGCTGCATGGACAGCGGATAGCCGCGGATCACGCCGTTCTGCGCGAACATCTGCGGCGGTGCACCGACCGAGTACGCCTGGACGGCCTGCGCGACGACGTTCGAGCGCAGCGGCTCGACGAGCTTCGCGATCGCGACGAGGCCACCGATGCACGCGAGCAGCGAGATGATCGAGCTAAAGCCGACGTGCAGCCCGCTGTGCCGCTCGATGAAGATCCGGATCATGAACACCGTGCCGATCGCGATCGTGATGCCGAGCGCCGACTTGATCCGGCCGGGCTGGACGTCGTTCGCGCGGCCCTGAAGCACCATCGCAGCTGCGTGTGCGAGGAACGCGACCGCCAGGAGGCCCGCGATGATGCCGAGCGACGCGAGCAGGATCATCGACACCGGGACGTGCGGCGCGTCGAACCACGACATGCCGACGCAGTCGCTCGCGCGGCAGTGCTTCATGCCGGTGAGGCCGAGCCCGCCGTCATCGGCGGACACCCAGTTGCGCGTGAACAAGCCGACCAGGAGTAGGCCGGCGATCCCGAACAGGATCGCGGAGCGGTGCTTGGGCTCGAGGCCCGGATTCGTCGTCATGCGCGCCCCGTTCAGCAAGGCCGGTGCCGGGCCTAACTAGGCGTCAGGACTGGGCGTCTATGGCCGCTGCACCGGTTGCACCCGTGGGTGCATGCATCACTTGAAGCGCGACGGATCGAGGCCGTAGCGCTTCAGCCAGCGCTGGACCTGCTGGCGGACCTTGCCGAGCTCGCTGGCGACCTGGCTCACGTTGCCCCGGTGCTTCTGGAGCAGCGCGACCAGCTCGTCGTGACGGGCATCGCGCTCGCGGACCGGCGGCGCTTCGAACCGTGCGGTCGAAATCTCTTCCGGCAGGTGCTGCGCGAGCAGCTCGCCACCGCCGGCGAGAGCGCTCGCGCGTTCGAGCGCGCGGACCAGCTCGCGAACGTTGCGCGGCCAGCTGTACGCGAACAACGCCCGGGCGGCGGCACCGGCGAGCTGTGCGGTCGGCGGCAGGATCTCGGAGAGCATCAACCCGAGGTCGACGCGGCGATCGGCGAGGGCAGGGAGCTCGAGCTCGAAGCCGGAGAGCCGGGCCACCAGGTCATCGCGGAACCGGTCATCTTCGACGAGCGCGTCGAGATCGCGATGGGTCGCGGCGACGACGCGAAGATCGACGGGCGATGCGGATGTCGCACCGACGGCGCGGACCTCGTGCTCCTCGAGCACGCGGAGGAGTGCAGCCTGTGCGGCGGCCGGGAGATCGCCGATCTCGTCGAGGAACAGCGTGCCACCGCTCGACGTCGCGACGAGGCCTGGCGCGTCGACGATCGCGCCGGAGAACGCGCCCTTCTTGTGGCCGAACAGCTCGCTCTCGACGAGGCCGGCGGGGAGTGCGGCGCAGTTGACGGGCACGAACGCGCCCTTGCGCCGCGACTGGCCGTGCACCGCCGCGGCGATGCGCTCTTTGCCCGTGCCGGTCGGGCCGCCGATCAGGACCGGTAGGTCCGAGGCTGCGATCCGCGACAGCTCGGCGAACGCGCGCGAGAGATCCGGATCGAGCGTCGCGAGCGCACCTGCGCGTTGCGCCGTCGGTTCGAGCGCAGCTTCGAGCATCGGCTCGCTCGTGCGCAGCATGAAGAAGCTGCGGCCGGCCTCGATCACGTCGTGTGCGAGGACGACCGCGCGATCCTGCTTCGTCGCGTTGACGAGGATGCCGTTGCGCGAGCCAGCGTCGACCGCGACCCAGTGTGCGCGCTCGCGCTCGAACCGGAGATGCACCGTCGACATCCACGGATCAGGCACGCCGATCCGCATCGTCGTTCCGCTGCGCTTGATCTCGCGCTCCGCGGCCCGACCGATCTCGACCCGGTCGATGCCGACGAGCGACCACCGCGCGCCGGGCAGCGGCTTGCCAGCCGTGACGACGAGGTACAGGTGATCGACGAGCGTGGGCTCGTCGTCGCGTTCGCCGAGAGGAAGCGTCTGGACGGTCACTTGCTCCACTCGGCGATCCGCGCCTGCTCCTCGCCGCGCAGGACCTTGATCTCGTTCGATGGGTCGCCAGCGGTCGCGGCGAGCGCGGTCTTCATCAGCGCGAGTGCTTCGTCCTTGTGATGCTGCGTGAACGCGATCTCCGCGAGCAGCGCGTTGGGCTCGGACAGCCAGCGCTGCGCCAGATGGAGGTCCTCGATCTCGGAGATCGATCGGCGCAACGCGCTCTGCGCGTCGACGAGGCGATCGATATCGGCGAGGCACGCACCGAGGTCGGTGAGATTCAGCGCGTGGGCTTTCGGATTCGTGCCGTTGTGCTCGAGCACCTGGAGCGCGCGTTCGATGTGGGGAATCGCATCGCCGCACTTGTCCTGCGCGCGCAGCTGCTCGGCGAGTCCTTCCTCGATGATGCCGAAGTACGGGTGGTTCGAAGGCAGCACGCCGGTAAACGCCACTCTCGCACGTTCGAAGCTCGCGATCGCTTCAGCCTCGCGGTGCTCGCGGCTGGAGAGGTTCGCGTCGACCATCGCGAGCTTGCCGACGATCACGCCGCGGTCGCCGTACACCGCGTGGAGGATCTTCTTGCCGCGCTCGAGGTGTGCGCGCGACTCGGCGAGTTGGTCGAGGTGGTACTCCGACGTCGCGAGATCGGTGAGCGACTTCGCGACCTCGGGATGATCCGGGCCGAAGCTGGCCTCGTCGAGCGCGAGGCAGCGGCGATAGAGATCGCGCGCACCGGTGAAGTCCTCGGCCTCGAGCAGCACCGATGCGAGCTGCCCGAGCGTCGTGCTGAGCACGATCCGCTCCTTCGGATCGCGCGTCGCGCGGGCTTCGGCGGTGGCGACGACCGGCTTCAGTACGGCGATCGCCTCGGGGATCCGGCCGGCATCGTGCAGCGCATCGCCGCGGGTCAGCGCGATCTGATCGTTCGGGGCGACGTTGCCGCGCAGCATGATCGCGTTCGCCGCATCGAGCAGGCCGAGGCTATCGTTCGGATGACCGAGGTCGTCGATCGACTTCGCTTCCATCACGAGCGCGTCGACGAGCAGCGAGTCGTCGTTCGCGCGGCCGGCTTCCTGCGCGGCGCGGGCGAAGTGATCGTGCGCCTGCTGGAGCGCACCGGTCTCGAGCTCGGCTTTTCCGCCGCTGACGAGCGTCGCCGCGATGTCGCGCGGGTTGCCTGTCGTGGTCGCGAGCACGAGCGCGGGCTCGACCTCGGCCTTCGCGGCAGGTGCGCGGCCCGAGCGGACGAGCGCGTCGATCTTCGCGATCCGATCGACGACGAGGCTGCTGACCGCCGCATCTTGAACCTGCGCGGCGCACGCATCGACGCTCGGCAAGGCCGCGGCGGTGCGGAGCGCGCCGTTCGCGACGTCGAGATCCGGCGTGGCCCACACCGCGAGCTGGGCGCGCAACCCGTGGAGGCCGCGATCGAGGCAACCGAGCCGTGCCGTGCGCTGGGGTTCGGCGACGGAGCACGCGGCGCGCCGCCCGAGCTTCCACGCTTGCGACCAGTCGTCGACGAGACCGAGGCTGCTGCCGATCGCAGCGCTCGCGTGCGGGGTCTGCGCGACGAAACGCGCGAGCTGACCGGCGCGAACGGCGGGGCTCCACACGCGATCGACGAGCTCGGCGCCATCCGCGCACGAGATATCGCCGGACCGCGCGGTATCGAGCAGCGCGAACGCCGCGATGCCAGCGATCGCCGTGCCGCCGACCGCGATCGCCGCGGTGCGCCGGCGCGAGTGCAGCGGCGCATCGAGCTCGGCGATCAGCTGCGTCATCGTCGGGAACCGCGCATCGGGATCGATCTCGAGCGCGCGCGCGATCGCGGCGCGGACTCGGCGAGGCGGCGTGCCGATCGCGTGCTTCGGGCCGAGCGCCTCCTGCAGCGCGATCGCGAACGCGTACTGATCCGCGCGCGCATCGACCGCACCGCCGGAGCGCTGCTCGGGCGCCATGTAGGCGAGCGTGCCCGCCGGCGACGAGCCTTCGGCGAGGACCTGATCGTCGCCGTGCGCGAGGCCGAAATCGCTGACCCGCGCGCGGCCGGTCGGATCGACGAGCACGTTCGTCGGCTTGAAGTCGCGGTGGACGAGACCCGCATGGTGCGCGGCGAGCAGGCCGCGCGCGGCGGCGACAAACGTCGCGACGATGTCGCGCCACGGCCGCGGCTCGGCGAGCCAGCCCGCGAGTGTGCCGCCGGTGACGAGCTCCATCACGACGAACACCTGGTCGTCGATCGTTCCCACTTCGTGGACCGTGACGACGTTCGGGTGGGTGAGGCGCGCCATCGCCTGCGCCTCGCGCAGCAGGTTCGAGCGGACGCCTGCCTTCACGACCTTGATCGCGACCCGGCGATCGAGATCCGGATCGTGAGCCTCGAACACGACGCCCATGCCGCCCGCGCCGAGCTCGCGGACGACGCGGAAGTGCCCGATCGTGGTGCCCGGCGCGAACCGCACGGGCGCCTCGACTCGATCACTCGGTTCGTGGTCGAGCGTGTGCACCGACTCCGAGCTTACTATTGTGAGGCACTACGGGGTGCGGCTTCGCGGCATCCGGATCGAGAACGTGGTGCCGTCGGCGGTCGAGGTAGCCTCGATCGTGCCACCGTGGGCACGGACCAGCTCGCGGACGATGTAAAGGCCGAGGCCGAGGCCACCGGCCTGGTGGGCGCGGTCGGGACCGCGGCGGTAGGGCTCGAACAGCGTCGCGAGTTGGTCCGCGGGAATCGGCAGGTCGCGGATCTGATTCGTGACGTCGATCTCTACCGCGGTGGGAGAGGCAGTCAGTGCGATGGCGATCGGCGTGCCCCGGCGACCGTACTGGATCGCGTTCGCGACCAGGTTCGAGACGACCTGCGCGATCCGATCGGGGTCCCATTGCCCGAGGATCGGCTCCCCGGCGACGAGCTCGATCTTCGCATCGGGATACGCGAGCGAGGCCTCCTCGACGACGCCGACCACCAGCGCGGTCAGATCGATCTCGCGGCGCGCGACTGGAATTCCGCTACCGAGGCGGGCTCGCGTGTGATCGAGCAACTGCTCGATCATCCGGCCCATCCGGCTCGCGCTGTTGCCGAGCCGGTGGACGAGCTTTGCCGACGACGAATCGGCCGGCAGCGTCGTCTTGAGGATGTCGACACCGGTCACCAGCGCACTGAGCGGGTTGCGCAGGTCGTGGCCGACCATCGCGAGCATTTGCTGCTGGAACTGCGAGACCCGCTCGCGCTCCGCGTCGATCGCGCGCTGCGCGGTGACGTCGTCGAGCGCACTCACCGAACCGATGATCGTGCCGCGGCCGTCGCGCAGCGGCACGCTCGAGATCGCGAGGACGCGCGGGTAGGTGCCGGGCGAGATCATCTGGACCTCGGCCTGGGTCGCGTGGTTCGCGTGGAGCGCGCTGCGCAGCGCCCACTCCGATTCGGTCACTACCTTACCTTCGAGCGTCCACCACTCGGCGAGATCGTAGATCTCGGACAGCGTGTGCGCGTTCACCATCCCGGGTAGCAACGTGGCGGCCGCGCTGTTGACGAGCGCGACGCTACCTTGGATGTCGGTGACGACGATGCCGACCGGCATGTGAGCGAGCACCGAGTCGAGCTGCGCGCGCGCGGTGCGCTCCGCGTCGAACCGCATCGCGGTGATCACGGCGAGGCCGGCGTACTCGATGCATGTCTCGATCGTCGCGAGGTCCTCGGGTTCGAACGGCGGCGAGTTGCGGTCGCGCGTGACGGTCACGACGCCTTCGATCGGCTCGCGGATCGGGAACGGCAAGATCGCGAGGCTGCGCAGCCCGAACTTGGCGATGTACGGGTGATAGATCGGCGGCAGCGTCGTGCGTGCTTCGTCGTCCGACGCGAACGTGAACCGCGCGGGATCCGCGAGCGCGGCGATCGAGGACAGACCTTGGCCAGAGTCGTCGGCGCGATGGCGATAGATCGTCTCGGCGGGGAACGAGCCAGGCAACAGCATCACCGCACAGCCGTCGCACAGCGTGCGGCTGAGCGTGGTCGCGAAGTGATCGAGTACGGCGTCGATCCGCGTCGAGGTCTCGAGCAACGCGTGGCCGAGCTGGTTGACCGCGGCGAGCCGAGCGCGCTCGATCGTCGCCGCATCCGCGAGCTGCTTCGCGCGGATCGCGGCGTCGACACGCGCGCGTAGCTCGGCGGCCTCGAACGGGCGCGGGACGTAGTCGTTCGCTCCTGCCGCGAGGCCGGCGACGATGTCCGCGGTCTCGACGCGCGACGCGGTGACGAGGATGATCGGGAGCGCGCGGGTGCGCTCGTGCGAGCGCAGGAACCGGCAGACCTCGTCGCCTTGCATCCCTGGCATCACCCAGTCGAGCAGCAGCAGATCGGGTAGCGTCGCGCCGTCGGCGATCCGCTCGACGACGAGCGAGCCGTCGTTGAAGTATTCGATCTCGTAGCCGTCGCCGAGCGTGCGCTGCGTGATCTTGGCCTCGGTCGGACTATCGTCCGCGATCCACACGCGCGGACGGCGAGGTGGAAGCCCGGTGTTAGGCACGGCGGACCAGCTCCTGCGCCAGTGCCTCCAGCGGCACGCTCGTGGCCCCGAGCCCGGCTTCGTGCACGACCCGCGGCATCCCGTAGACCACGGCACTACTCGCGGCCTCGGTGATCAGCGAGCCTTTGGCCGCGGCGATCGCGCGCGCGCCGATCAGCCCGTCGTCGCCCATCCCGGTCAACACCACGCCGAGCGCATGTGGGCCGGCGGCGATCGCGCCGCTCTTGAACAGCTCGTCGACGGAAGGCATGAACACGCCGTTCGGGTGGCTCCGCAGGCGAGCTACGAATTTTCCGTGCTCGCGATGGATCGCGAGGTGCTCGCCGGCGCGCGCGAGCACGGCCATCCCGGCGACGAGCTCGAGCCCTTCGGACGCCTCCACCACGTGGAGCGCACTCCCCTTGTCGAGCCGGGCCGCCAACGCTTCCGTATAGCCCACGGGGATGTGAAGGACCATGGCGATCGGCGCACGAAGTGTTGCGGGCAAGGCGCTCATCAACCGGGTCAGCGCCTGCGGTCCGCCCGTCGACGTGCCGATCATCACGAGGTCGACGCTCCGAGAAAGCACGGATGCCAGTGGCTCCGGTGAGAGAGCCGCAGCCGCGGCGTGAAATCCCTCTGCCGCCGCGGCGACTTTCGCGACGAGCTCGTCTCCGATCTCGTTCAACCGATCGCTCGCGAACGCCGTCGGCTTGGTCACGAGATCGATCGCCCCGAGCGCGAGTGCTTCTGCGCCGATCTCGGTTTCGATCGACGACATGCTCACGACGATCACGCGCGGGCGCGCGCGGCCGGCGAGCGCGCGTAGCACGCCGAGGCCGTCGACCGTCGGCATCGTCAGATCGAGCGTGACGACGTCGGGGTCGAGCTTGTCGATCTTCGCGAGCGCGTCCGCACCGTCGCGCGCGGTCGCGACGACGTCGAGATCGCCGGCGCGCAACAGGCGCGACAGCACCGTGCGTGCGAACGCCGAGTCGTCGACGACGAGGACGCGCGGCTTCACGGCGCACCTCGATAGAAGAACGAATTGCCGCGCTCCTCGCACGCGAGCGACGTGCCGAACCGCAGCAACGACTCGGAGACGCCGACCGCGATCACGCCGCCCGGCGCGAGCGCACGAGTCAACTTGTCGACGATGCGGACGACGAGCTCGTCGGAGAAGTAGATCAGCACGTTGCGGCACAGGACCACGTCGAACGCACCGAGCGCCGCGATCGCGGCATCGTCGAGCAGGTTGAGCGCGCGAAATTCGACCGCGCGCTGGATCCGCGGCGTCACGAGCACGCCACTCGCCACGCGATCGAGGTAGCGCTGCGCGAGCTCGGCTGGATGGTCGGAGCGCAACGAGCGCCGGCCGTGCTTGCCTTCCCTCGCGCGCGCGATCGCCGCGGTGCTGAGGTCGGTCGCGAGGATCTCGACGCGGTCGAGTAGGCCCCGCTCGGCGAGCAACATCGCGAGTGTCAGCGGTTCCTCGCCGGTCGCGCATGCGGCGGACCATACGCGCGCGCGGCCGCGTTCCGCGATCGCGCGGACAAGGTAGACGTCGACGAGCGTCTTCAGCGGCTCGAGCTCGCGAAAGAAATAGGTCTCGTGGACGACGAGCGCCTCGGCGAGGCGCTGGAGCTCGCTGCCGTCGGGGTCGTCGTAGCGGAGGCGATAGTAGAAGTCGAGCAGGGAGTCGTAGCCCAGCTCGGCGGCATGGGCGGCGAGCTTCGCTCCGAACAGATCGCGATCGAGCGGGTCGTAGTGGAGGCCACACGCCTGCTCGACGAGTGCCGAGAAGATCGCGAACAGCTGCGGTGTGAGCTCGAGCTGCGCCACGTCAATCGCTCTCGACGAGGGCGGCGGAGACGCGCCGGACCTCGGGATCTGGGTCCTCGGCCGCGAGACGCGCGACCGTGGCCGACGCGCCAGTCGCATCCATCGCGGCCAACGAGGTCGCGACGGCGCGGCGCACCGCGGGTGACCCCGCCGCGAGCGCGTCGAACAAGGCGGCGGTCGCACGCGGATCTGCCATCCGCGCGAGTGCGGCCGCGAGGACGGAGGCATCTCCTTCGCCCGCGCGCGCGAGTCGGTCCGCGAGCGCCGCGATCCGCGCCGGTGAAGCCCGCGACAGCGCGCGATGGACCGGATCATCGAGCTCACTCGTGACCGCGATCTCGACGAGCGCATCGATGGCGGCCGGCTCGTCGCGCTCGCCGAGCAACGACAACGCGGCAGCCCGGAGCGCGGGCTCTACATCGCGCGCGGCCGTCGCGAGCTCGTGAATCACCTCGTCGGACGTCTGCACCGCGAGGCCGCTCAACGCGATCAACCGGGTCGCGAGGTCGCCGGTGCGCGCGGCCGCGACGAGGATCGGCAGCGCGGCCGGTCGAGCGTGCTGGCCGAGCCCGACGAGGGCGGCGCGCCGCTCGTCCGGATCCTGCGAGCGTACCGCCGAGGTCAGCGCGACCCACGCGGCCGGCGTATCGAGCCGTGCGAGCGCTTCGATCGCGGCGATCCGGACGAACGGTGCTGCATCCGCGAGCCGGTCGAGCAGCTGTGGGGTCGCGGCGCCGTAGCCGAGTCGCCCGAGCCCTTGGACCGCGTAGTAGCGCACCCACGCGTCGTCGTCCGCGACACCCGCGATCAGCGCGCCGCCCGCGGCGTCGGAGCCGCGGTGGGCGAGAGCTCTCATCACCGCGGCGCGAAGGCCGGCGGCCGGCGCGCGGGCCAGGGTCGCGAGCACCACATCGCCGCGCGGATCCGCGATGGCCGCGATCGCTGCGACCGCGAGCTCCGCGATCTTGGGGTCGGGATCGTCGGTCGCTGCGCGAACTGCCGCGAACGCATCGGGCAAGCCGAGATACGCGACGATGCGGAGCACCTGGCGGCGGACCGCGGGCGTTCCCGTCGCGAGCTCGGCGAGCGCGCGTGGCGCGGTCTCCGCGCTATGCAGCGACTGGATCGCGCCGGCGGCGGCGAGCGCGACGCGCGGGTTGACATCGGCGAGCGCGTCGAACAGATCGGCAACCGCACTCGTGTCGCCGATCCGCGCGAGCGCCTCGCACGCGCGAGCGCGTAGCTCCGGGTCGGCGTCGTCGAGAAGTCCGCGGATCGCCGGCGCGTCGCGCAGCGAGGTCACGAGCGGAACGACCTCGACGAGCGTCGCCGGATCGGCGTCGCCGAGTGGACCGATCAGTGCGATCTCGTGCCCGCGAGCGAGCGCCTTGATCGCATCCGCGGCGACGTCCCTGACCGCGGCATCGCCGAGCGCCGCCGCCAGCACCGGTAGCACCGTCGCAGTCGCCGTGCGGCCGAGCACGCGGATCAGCGCCGCGCGCTCGCTCGGATCGGCACCGGGCAGGGCCGCGACGAGCGCGTCCAGCGACGATGCGAGGGCGGTGTGGAGCGACCGAACGACGTGAGTGCCGGCACCGCTCCACTCGGAGCGCGTCACGAGGTCCGCGAGCGCGGTCGCGACGACTCGGATCGTCGCTCGGTCGTCGCCGAGCAACGAGCACAGCGGCGGGATCGCGAGCGCCGAGCCGGTGCGGCCGAGCGCGCGGACCGCTTCCAGCCGAAACACCGGATCGCCGAGCAGCGCCGCGATCGGCTTGACCGCGCGCGGATCGCCGCTGCGCGCGAGCACCTGGAGCGCGGGGAACGCGCGAAAGAACGAACGGCCCTCGACGACCGCGATCAACGGTTCGGTCGCCGCGGCAGGTGCGCCGGCGAGGCCGAGCGAGCCGAGTGCTTCGATCGCGGCGACCGCGACGTTGTCATCGGGGTGAGCGAGCGCCGCGACGAGCGCCGGGAGACCTTCGATCGCACGACGGCGACCGAGGATCACCGCGCCATCGGCCGCCACCGCCGGAGTCGCGTTCGCGAGCAGCTCGATCGCGGCCGCAGCGACCGCCGGTGCGACCGACGTGGCGAGCGCGTCGACGACCGCCGCGATCGCACGCTCGGACACGCGCTGCGTGGCCAACCAGCTGCACATCGCCGCGATCGACTCGTCGCCGAGCGCCGCCAGCGCGGAGACGGCCGCGCGGCGCACCGTCCAGCTCGGATCTCCAGCGAGCCCGAGGAGCTCGGGCACGCCCTCGGCTCCGAGCACGACGAGCTGATCGATGCGCTCGATCCGCCGCTGCTCCGCGGGCGTGAGGGCGTAGGGCGGCCGAACCGTCACGTCGTCGGTTCCACCGTGCCGTTAGTGCTGCCGCGGTGGAGCGACGCGACCAGGTCCGCCTGCTCCGCACTCGCAGCGCGGACCGTCGCGATCTCGCGCGCGACCGTCGCGGTCTCCTTCGCGCTCGACTGGGCGGTCTTCGCATTCGCCGCGAGCGCGCTCGAGATCTCGCGGATCCGCGAGCGGATGTCTCGCATCGCGTGGCCGACCTGCTCGGTCGTCGTCGTCTGCTCGAGCGTGCCCTGGGCGAGGCTCTTCATCGATGCCGTCTGGCGCGTCGTCGACGCCGCGAGCTGTTCGAGCGCGTCGCTCTGCTCGGCGACGGCACGTGCGGTTTGCTTCGCGACGCGCCGCGCGGTGTCCGCGTCCTTCGCGAGCACGGTCAAGCCGATCGACTGCTGTTCGATCGCCGTCGTGACCTCGGCGGAGAGCCGCGCGACGTCGCGAACGCCCCCATCGAGCTCCTTTGTCGCGTTGGCCTGTTCGGCGATCGCGCGCGAGCTCTGCACCGCGTGCTTGCGGGCGCTATCCATCGCACGTCCGATCTCGTGCGCGCCCTTCGCTTGCTCGGCGACCCCACCGACCGTGCGTTGCGTGGCATTCGCGATCTCGCCGAGGCTGTCTCCCATGCCCGTCAACGTCTTCAGCTGATCCGTCATCGCGGTGGTCGTGCGCTGGCTCGCGATCCGCATCTGGGTCGATGCCTTTGCGAGCTGGTTCGCTCCGGTGGCTTGTTCCTCGGTCGCGCGGGTCAGCTTGTCCGCGAGCGAATTCAGCTGGGTGTTCTGCTTGACCAGATCGCGCAACGTCCGCGCCTGCTCGCCGGTCGCGTCGCGGGTCTGCTTGGCCATCGTTCGCATCTCGCCCGCCGCGCGCGCGACGCTCGCGATCGAAGTGCTCTGCTCGGCGTTGATCCTCGCGATCGCCTTGCTCTCGGTCTCCAGCCGCGAGGTGGTCGACGCCACGATCTGGACCGCGCGCGCTTGCTCCTCGGTCGCGGCGCTGACGTTCTTGATCGAGCCTTCGAGCGTCTCGACGCCCTCGAGGATCCCCTGGAGGCCCGCCCGCGCTTCCTCGCTCAGCTGAGCGCCTTCCTCGGCGATCCGCATGCCCTCGCTGCTCGACGCTTGCGCATCGCGTGCCGCGCTCTGGAGGCCGCGGACGATCTTCGTGACGTCGCTAGCGGCGGCGGCGGCTCGCTCGGCCAGCGCGCGGATCTCCTCCGCGATCACCGCGAACCCGCGGCCATGCTCGCCGGCACGCGCGGCTTCGATGCTCGCATTGAGCGACAAGAGGTTCGTGCGATCGGCGATCAGGTTGATCGTCTGGACGATGTCGCCGATCTCCTCGGCGCGCTTGCCCATATCTTTCATCACGCCCGAGCCCTCGCCGAGCGCGGCCCGGATCTTGACCAGGCCACCGATCGTGCGGCCCACCGTCGAACCGCTCGCCCGCGCCGACGCGCCGACACGCGCTGACGTCGCCTTCGCTTCGTCGACCACGGCGACGATCTTGCGGGTCACGGCGTCGAGCTGGTGCGCCGCCGACGCGCTCGAGCCCGCGAGCGAGCTGACCTCTTGCGCCGATTGAGTTCCACCTTGGGCGGAGCGCGCGATCTGTTCGATCGCCGCGGCGTTGCCGTCGATCACGGTCGCGGTCTTCTCGGCCGTCGCGGCGACCTCTTCGACCGACGCGGCGACCTCGGTCAGGTTGCTCGCACTCGACGCCGTCGCCTGCTGGAGCGCTTCGGCGAGCTCGGCGACGCTGCGGAACGAGCGCGCGAGCTCCTTGGCCGTCGCGCTCGTCTCCTCGACCGAGCTCGCGGTCTCGGCCGCATCGCTGACCACGTGCTCGAGTGCACCGACCATCGCCTTGAAACCGCCCGCGATGCCTGTCACGCGCTCGCCGACCTGGCGCGCGTCGGCGGCGAGCCGCGACGATCCGGCGGCCATCTGTTCGACGGTCGTCGCAACTTCTTCGATCGTCGCCGCGGTCTCGACGCCGCGCGAAGCGGTGTCCGCGAGCGTCGCCGTCGTCTGGGTCATCGCCGAGGCGAGCCGCTCGCTCACGCTCGCGAGCTCCTTCGCGTTGCCGTTAACCGACTTGAGCGCACGCGCAGACTGTTCGACGACGGTCGCGGTGCTCTCGGCGCTCTGGGCGAGCACGTCCGTGTCCTTGCGTACGGCGCCGACCGACGCGGCGAGCTCTTGCAGGGCCGCGGCGGCGGCATCGAGGCCCTTCTGGACTTCGTTGGTGTTCGCCGCGACTCCCTGTTGCGCCCGCACGAGCTCTTCGGTCGCGGTCGCGGTCTCTTCCATACTGGTCGCGATGCCGGTGATCGACTCGCGCATCTGCTCGGCCGCGGTCGCCTGCGACTCGCCGTTCTCGGCGAGCTGCGCGACGTTCTCCTCGATCTGGGTCGCGCGCCCCACGGTGAGTCGCAGCGCGCGCACGATCTCGTCGAGTCGCGCCGCGGTCACTTCGATCGCCTTGCCGTTTCCGTTGCTATTCGCCATGGCTGAGCTCCTCACCGATGATGCGCGGGACGTCGACGAGCAGGAACAAACGCTTCGCCGCGGTCGCGACGCCGTTCACGAATCCCGAGGCCTGCTCCTCGATGATGTCCGGAGGCTTCTGGTACGCCGCCTCGTCGATCTGGACGACCTCGCGAGCGCTGTCGACGAGCAGACCCGCGACGCGCGTGCCGTTTTGGACGACGACGACGCGGCGGTCGAGCGAGTGCTCGATCGCGGGCAGGCCGAACCGCACGCGCAGATCGACGACCGGCACGAGCCGGCCGCGGACCTGGACGAGCCCGGCGACGTACGCCGGCGCGCCCGGTACGTGCGTCGCGGTGTCGTACGACTCGAGGTGGAGCACCTGCGCGGCGGGAACCGCATACGTCGCATTGCCGACCCTGAACGTGACGTGAAGGCTCATGCGCCGACCCTTTCGCCGAGATCGCCGAGCTCCATCAGATCGAGGACGAGCGTCGGCCTGCCATCGCCGAGATCCGTCGCGCCGGCGATCCCGCGCGCGCGGACGAGCGGATCGTCGACCGGGCGGACGACGACCTCCTGGCGGCCGAGCATCCGATCGATCGCGAACGCGATCAGCTCGCCGTTGTGGCGGATCACGAGCGCGTTCTTCGCGACCGTGCCCTTGTCGATCGCGAGGCGCGCACCGAGCGAGATCAGTGGCAGCGCGTGGCCGCGACGGTGGACCAACGCCACGCGCTTTGCGTTCGCCTCAGCGGTGGGGCGCGCCGGCGGCTCGATCCGGTCGTCGCCGAGCTCGAAGATCTCCTCGATCGCCGCGACCGGGACGACGAACGACTGACGCTCGCACTCGAACGAGAACACCTCGACGATCGCGATCGTGAGCGGGACCTTCAGCGTGAACGTCGTCCCCACGCCGATCTGGGTATCCAGCGCGAGCTCGCCGCCGAGCTCTTGGACCGCGACGCGCTTGACGATGTCCATGCCGACGCCGCGGCCGCTCGTCTGGGTCACTGCATCGCGCGTCGAGAACCCCGGCGTCGCGAGGACCTCGAGCAGCTGCTGGTTGTCGAGGATCTCGCGATGCGAGCGGCGTGCGACCGCGTCGCGATCGATGCCGCGACCGTCGTCGCTGATCATCAGCTCGAGCTGCTTGCTCGCCAGCTCCGTGCACGCGATCCGGACCGTGCCGACGCGCGGCTTGCCGCCGGCGACCCGCAGGTCGGGAGGCTCGATCGCGTGATCGACCGCATTGCGCACGAGATGGATCAACGCGGGCAGCAGACGATCGGCGACGGCCTTGTCGAGCTCGGCATCGCGGACGTCGAGCTCGAGCCGGACTTCCTTGTGGCTCGTGCGCGCGACGCTGCGGACCAGCAGCGCCAGCGGCTCGAGGACCTCGGCGACGCGCACCATTCGCACGCGCAAGATCGCGCGGCGCAGATCGCGGAGCTGGCGGGCCTGAAGATCCGTGACCTCGCGCAGCTTGCGAACGTCGACGCCGCGCGCGTGTTGCGCTGCGAGCTCGCGCTCGAGCCGGAACCGCGACACGATCATCGCGGCGAGCTGGTCCTGGAGCTCGTCGAGACGATCGAGCTCGACCCGTACCGTCGCTCGGCCGATCCGCGAGATATCCGCTTCGCGTTCCGGTTCGAGCTCGGGAACCGGCTCCGCGCTCGCCGCCGCGGTTGCGACCGGCACGGCGATCGGGACCACCGTCGCCGGATCGGCATCGATCACCTCGGCGAGACGCGCCGCCGGCGCCGTGCTCAGCAGCAGGATCTCGAACTTGATGCCGGCCTGCTTGCCGCTCGCGTCGAGCTGGGTGCGCGGTGCGACCTTGATGATCTCGCCGATCGCTGCGAGCCCCGTGCGCACCGTCGCGATCGTGATCCCGCGCGCGGCGCGATCTTCGCTCGGTACGAACACGAGCGTCCACGCCGGGACGCCGCGCTGGACGTCGAGGAACACCTGCTGGCGCTCGCTCGCCGACAGCCGCGCATCCCACTCGCCGCCGATCTCCGGCGGGGCCTCGATCGTTTGCGACGATGCGTCGGTCGCGTTGATCTGCTCGATCAACCGCGCGGGTGCGGCGGGAACCGGCCGGCCCTCGGCGACGAGCCGCACGCGTTCGCCGATCGCGCGCACCGCCTGGAGCGAGACCTCGACGGCGCCGCGCTGGAGTGCGCCGCCCGCGCGATCCGCGGTGCGCAGCAGCGTTTCCAGCGCGTGCGCGAGCTCCATGATCGGTTCGACGCCGACCATGCCGGCGAGCCCCTTGATCGTGTGGAGCGTGCGAAACAGGTCGCGCACCGCCTTCGGCTTCGACTTGCCGTCGCTGATCGCGGTGTCGATCTCGAGCAAGCACGCATTCGCGGTCGCGAGAAGATCCTCGGCCTCCACGACGAATCCGCCGATGAACTCCTTGAGATCGACGCGCTCGCTCATGCCGGCAACAGCTTGCGAACCTCGTCGAGGATCTGTTCGGGCGCGAACGGCTTCGCGAGAAAGCCCGACGCGCCGGCGTCGAGGACGCGCGCGCGGCTCGCGTCATCCCCGCGCGTCGTCACGATCAAGATCGGCAGCGTCTTGAGGCGATCTTGTGCGCGCACGAACTCGATGACCTCGATGCCGCCGACGTCCGGCATGTTGAGGTCGAGCACGACGAGGTCGAACCCGGCGAGCGCCAACCGCTCGATCGCCTCCAGTCCCGTACCCGCGAACTCGAACGTCACTGCGCCGAGCGGACGCAAACACGCTGCGACCATGTCGCGCATCAACTTGCTGTCATCGACGATCAATAGACGCTTCATGCCCGCGTCGGAAATGATCGCCGATCGATGCCGGCCTTACACCCCTTTTGTCGAGGGGAAATGGCTTATCGAAGTCGCCGTGCGCTAGCGCTCAGTAGGTGATGTACGGACCGCTCGATGGCGCGTCCTCGATCTCGTCCGGTTCGTCGTCGATCACCTGCGACGTCGACACGCTCGAGCCCTGGAGCACGAAGATCTTTACCGCCGACGCCGGAATCCGCGCGTTCGGTGCGACCCGCCGCAGGATCGAGAGAATGTTGCGCTGGATATCGTCGACCTCGGTCACCGCGGGCCCGGCCTTGATGATCTTGCCGATCCAGCGCTCCTTGTCCTTGTCGTCACCGATCTCCATCACCCGCAAGAACTCTTCAGAGCTGCCATCGAAGTACTTCTTGTCGCCCGGCTTCGACAGCGCAAGCCCCTCGCGGAGCTTGCTGTCGATCTTGGTGGCGAAGAACAGGGCGCAGCCTTTGTCGAGTTTCATTGATGCCTTCGTTCGGGGACAAGGATTCGAACCTTGATGAGCAGCTCCAAAGGCTGCTGTCCTGCCATTAGACGATCCCCGAGTGAGGCCAGCACGATAGCTCCGAAACGTCGATCGCGCTACGTTCGGGCTTGCCAGCTAGCATCGAACCCATTAGGGTCCTGGCCTCGAAACGGCTGGGTAGCTCAGTGGTAGAGCAGGGGTCTCATAAGCCCTTGGTCGGCAGTTCAATCCTGCCTCCAGCCACCACTTTTTCTAGGAACCGTGACGCTGCGCTACGCTGTTGGCAGATCGGTTACGAATCAGAACCCGACGCCGGAGTGGAACACCATTCCGTAGCTCACAGCGTTGGACGTATACGTCGTCGGGAACGCGGCCTCGACGAACCACGTCGCTTTTCCGAAGTGAACGAGGCCGCGGTTGACCAGCGGAATCACGCCGATGTTCGACTCCGCGCCAATGTCCCACTTGACGCGCATGCCGATCGCCACGGGCCCTGCGTTGTAGACGACGCCCGGATCGATCGTGAACGTCGACATTCCGGTCGGGTGCACCGGTTGCGCAAAGATGGTCTCGAAGTCGACCGTCCACCGCTCGGAGACCTTGAAACCGATGCCGATCGGATGTGCGAGCGTGAGCTGGTCCGAGACCGAGGTCGTGTGGCCGCCGCTGACCGAGACGAGCGGTACAGCAACACCGACATGTCCACCGAGCTGAGTGGGCGCCGACGCTGCGGTCGGTTGGTCTTGCGCCTCGTCCGCTGCCGCGACCCCGGTTGCCAGGGCCAGACAAATCACGATCCACCCACACTTTGTTCGCATGATCGAGAGACCGGCCGATCGTGCGCATTATTGAGGGAGCGGTAGGGGTAGCGGAGCGGTCACCGGTCGACGTTCAACGAAAAGCGCGTTGTCGAGTGCGAGCCCGGCGCGGTCGGCCAGCGCGACCGCGAGCTGGAGGTCGTCTTCGCAATACAGCTGAGCCGAATCGAGGTCGGCGGCACGTACTCGGCCCAGCTTCGGCCCACCGTGTAGCACACCCCATCGCGATCGATTCCACTTTCTTGGCTCGCATTCCCATGACCGACGCATCGCGACCGCTAGATGACGCGTGGTTTCATCCACCCCCAATTGTTCACGTCCGGACTTGCCGTGATGAGCGGCGACGACGCCGGAGTGGGATCAGAACGGCGCATGCGACGAAGCCAAGATCCTGCGGCATCACCGCGCAGAGTGGACCGTTCTTGATCCACAGAACGTTCACCGTCGCACGATACGCACTCGCATCCGCGGCGTTCGAGCCACTGGCGCTCATGTGGAACACGATGCGGTCGGACTGAACGGTGAATGTCGTGCTTCCCTGCCCGTAGTGGTTCGCGTCATCGACGATCGCGCTCAGCGTGCATGCTCCGTTGGCACACGTCGGCGGCTGCGGGGGCGCCATCACGACGAAGTCGGCTGACATTTCCGGTTTTACCGAGTCGCCCACGAAGTGACCGGCGAGTTGAGCGATCTTGTTGGTCTCCCAGGTGAGCGAGTAGTAGTCGCTGTACACCGGCGCACCGACGAGATGGGTCTCCTGAATGTCCTGGCCGGGTGCGGTGGTCGGCGGCTGGATCAGCGTGACCTTGTCCCAATCGTATGGATGAATCTCGGCGTGCGCGTAGCAGGCCTTGTAGATGCCGCGCGAATAGCGAAACGTGCCGTCGCAATACACGCCATACATGGAGTGCGCGTAATCGATGACGTAGAGCCCGGTGACCTTGACGTGATCTCCGTACTGGATGGGACGCGATACTCCGTTGCTGACCACGGTCGGCGGCTGACCACCGTCTGGCACCGTTCCGCGCCCGTCGACTGCGTACGTCTCGAGCTTGATGATCGGTCGGAAGCTCGCACGAAAGTCAGCGGGAAATTTCGCGACATAGTCGTCGTAGCCACTGTCGCCTGGCTGCGGCGCGAGCTCGTTGCCATGCAGGATCATGTGCCGATAGTTGTCGTCGGGCGCGATAAACAGATTGGATCCGTCCGCGAGGATCACGGTGCCTCGCAACTCGGTCGATAACCGCAGATTCGGGCCGCCGTAGGTAACGAACTTGCCGTCGGGGGGATGGTCGATCGCGTCGGCGGCAATCACCATCGAGTGCTGTGGTTGCGTCGTCGACGTACGGCACGCAACCAGCGCGGCTGCGCAGACGATGCAACAGCCGGCGGTCTTTACGAAGTCAGCGATCACCCTGGTCCCCCATCGCGCGCGGCGCGCCATTCCACCACCACGCTAGATGGCGTTGTTTTCAATTACAACGGCAGAACCTGCCGCATTCGGCTGCAGCAGCGCGAACGAAGGTTATCGGTGGCGGCAGTGACCGAGCTCGCAGGTGCGCGCCTCGGCGGCCTTCACGATCGCGGGATCGACGACGCCGAGCTTGCCGCTATCGACGGTGTCGAGAAACAAGCCGCATTCGATCTCAGCGCTGTCCGCGATGACCTTGTCGTCGAGCTTCACCTCGACGCAGCCGCGCTCGAACGCCGCGACGGCCTTCGCGAGATCGTGCGGGCGACCGGCGCCGTCGATATATGCGAAGCCGAGCTCGCCGCAGCCGTTCGGTTCGCCGGCCGTGCAGGTCAGCTCGAACAGATCGGCGGCGCACGCGAGGTTGGGCTTCTTCGGGCTCCACTCGGCAACATCGGCGCGCACGGTCGTGCCGAGGTTCGTGCAGCCGAGCAGGTAACCGAGCTCGCACGCCTTCGCGTAGAGCCGGAGCTGCTCGCGGTAGTTCGCGTTCTGTCTGCCGAGCGCGACCCCGGCCTCGGTGCATGCGACCGCGTCACCGGCGTCGCACTTGGCCGTGCACGCCGCGGAATCGAGCCCGGCGCATGCGGTCCCGAACATCACCTTGCTCGGCGCGGGTGGTGTCTTCCAGCTGTGCGTCGGGCAAGCGACCAGCGTGTCGTCGGGATGGCCCGTCGCCAGTTTGTCGTCGTGATGGCACGCGATCACGAGGCCGAGCCACCACCAGCGCTTCATCGGGGCGAAGCTAGCCGATCTAGCGTCGCGATTGCGACACCCGTCGGAAATGCGACGCCCCGAGGCACGTGACATCGCCGGCTTAGCCGGGGCATGCTTGTTGCGTAATTCCTCGCCATGCGCGCGCGTAGTCTCGGATTTGTCGTGTTGGCCGCCTGTGCCGGCCCGACGGTGGTGCCACCGGAAGGGATCGAGATCACGACTCCCGACGCGCACGTCACGAACGGCCGGGTGGTCCTGACGGTCGAGCCGAACGACGCCTACGCGCTTCTGCACGACTACGCGAACTGGCCGGCGGTGTTCCCGGACGTGTTGCGCGTCTCGGTCACGTCGCAGCAGGGCGAAGACGCGCGCGTGACGATGATCGGACCGAACGATCACCACGACAACTTGCACTTCCACAACCGACCCGAGACCCGCACGATCTGGTTCGAGGACACCGGCGGCGTCGCCCAGGTCGAGCTCGAGATCACGCTCGAGCCGGGCCCGAAGCCGGGAACGACGCTCGCGCGCGGCCGGATCTATGCCGACGTTCACGGCCCGGCATCACTGGTCGTCAGCGACGCCAAGATCCGCAACATGAGCACCGCGAAGTTGGTGTCGGATCTCGGCGCGATGCGCACGTACTTCGCGAAGCCGTCGCTCGCGGTTCAGCGGTGAAGCCCGAGCATTCGACTCTGCGCGCACAGCTTGATGTAGCGCAGCTCGTCCAGTAGCTCGAAGAGCGCTTCGCGATCGAGCTCGCCATCGCAAAGCTGCTCTCGCGCGGCGAGCACGGTGCGGGTGACCGCGGCATCGAGCCTCACCCAGTCCCCTGGGCACGAGACCTCGAGCTTCTCGAGGCGCGCGAGCTTGTCGCTCAACGCGCCGACCGCTGCGGCAAGTGCCGTCACATCCAGCAGTGTGAGGATCCAACGGCACCCGCGCGACCGAGCCGATCGGGTAGCGGAATGTTCGTAGCTCGTCAGAAAAGCTTCCAGGTGCCTTCGGAGACCACGCTCGCGTCGCCGTCGCGGACGACGATCGCGGTGTTGTCGTCGATCGCATAGGTCGGCAACACGCTCTTCGCCGCCCAGATCGCCGCATTCGACAGCGACGCATCGGGATGATGTTCACCGCCGAGGTGCGGGATCACGGCGAACTCGACCCAGCCCATACCGCGTGCGGTCACGCACGTGCGCTCGACGTTTCCGGGGAACACGATCGGCTCCGCAGACAACGGTTCGCCGCTGCAGCGCCGCGGGTTCGTGTAGGTCTCGACGAACGTCGAAGCGGTGAGCATGCTGCCCGCGCTCGTGCCGACGTAGACCGCGTTCAGCGAAGGAATGATCTGGTCGACACCGGACGCGCGTAACCAGTGCGTGATGAACAGCGGGTCGCCACCCCACACGAGGATCGCGTCGGTCTCGCGCAGCGTCGGCTCCCAGACCTCCCGAGCGATGCTCGGCAGCACGGACAGCTCGAGGTTCCCGAACGACTTCCAACCCATCTCGCTGAACGGGTGATGCGACTTGCCCGCGATCGCCTGGTACGCGTAGCGCACGCCGCCGGGATACGGATACATCCCGGTCCCGACGAACAGCGCGTTCGCTTCGGCGATCGGCTTGCCGAGGAGCTCGACGAGTGCGCGGTGGATGCTCGGGTTCGTGATCCCGTTCGACGTCAGCAACAACTTCATGCGGGCGGAGTTTAGCTCTTGCGTTCTGTCGCGGGATCCTTAATAGTGAACCACATGGTTCAGCTTTCGAGAACCGCGCAGCTCGACGCCGCGTTCGCCGCATTGGCCGATGCGACCCGGCGTGGCGTCCTGGAGCAGCTCGGGCGAGCGGATGCGTCGATCACGGATCTCGCGGAGAGATTCGACATGACGCTGACCGGCATGAAGAAGCACGTCGGTGTGCTGGAGGATGCGGGCCTCGTCGCGACGGAGAAGGTCGGGCGCGTGCGGACGTGCAGGCTCGGTCCGCGTCAGCTCGACGAGGTCACGGCGTGGATCGATCGCTATCGCCAGATGTGGAGCGCGCGGTTCGACGAGCTCGACCAGGTGATCGAGGACATGAAGCAAAAAGAGAGGTCACAGCGATGAAGAACGAGACGAGAGTGGAACAGAAGTCGGATCGCGAGATCGTTATCACGCGCACGTTCAACGCCTCGGCGCGGATCGTGTTCGAGGCGTGGACCACGGGCGAGCTCATGCGGCGCTGGTGGGTTCCGAAGTCGAGCGGGATCAACCTGTTGTCGTGCGAGGTCGATGCTCGGGTGGGCGGTGGCTATCGCTTCGTGTTCGCCACCGAGCCCGAGCCGATGGCGTTCTTCGGGCGCTACCTCGAGGTATCGCCGTACACCCGCCTCGTGTGGACGAACGACGAGAGCGGCGACGCCGGCCAGCTGAGCACGCTGACGCTCGAGGAGCACGGCGAGACGACGAAGCTCGTCTTGCACGAGGTGTTTCCGTCGGCCGAGGCGCTCGAGGCGGGCAGGGGCGCGTACGACGGCATGCCGGAGTCGTTCGCTCAGCTGGACGCGCTGCTCGCGGAACGTATGATGCGCGCATGAAGCGAGCGTTTCTCGTGCTGCTGGTCGCGTGCGGTTCGAATCAACATCCCGCCGCGAGCTCTGATAGCTACGTCGTCACCGCGAAGCGGATCTATACGGCGCCGGACGTGCCGCCGATCGACAACGGTTGGGTCGAGATCACCGGCGACACGATCGTCGGCGTCGGCAGCGGCGCGCCACCCGACGTTCGCCGCGACGACGCGTGCAGCGGAGGCGTGATCACCGCGGGCTTTCACAACAGCCACGTCCACTTCACGTCGGCGGCGTTCGCCGGCGCCGCGCAGAAGCCAGCGGCGGAGCTCGAGCCCGCGATCGCGGACCTCACGACGAAGTGGGGCTTCACGACGGTCACCGATACGTCGTCGAACCCGGGCGACACGATCCCGCTTCGCGATCGGATCGCGCGCGGTGAGGTTCGCGGCCCGAAGATCCTGACGGTCGGCGCCGGGCTGTACGCGGACATTCCGTTCTACCTGCGCGACCTGCCTCCCGCGGTGCTCGCGTCGCTGCCTCAGCCGAAGACGGCCGACGAGGCGCGCGCGGCGGTTCATGCGCTGCTCGCGCTCGGCGTCGATGGAACGAAGCTGTTCATCGCGACCCCGGAGGGCCACGGGGTGATCCATCGCATGCCACCCGAGGCCGCCGCCGCGGCGGTCGAGGAGACTCATCGCGCCGGCAAGCTCGTGATGGTTCATCCGACCGACCCCGAGGGCGTGACCGCCGCGATGAACGCAGGCGTCGACATCATCGTCCACACCACGATCGATCCGGATCCATCCGCGTGGTCGCCGGAGCTGGTCGCGAAGCTCGTCGCGAAGCACATCGCGGTCGCGCCGACGCTCAAGCTCTGGACGTACGAGCTCGCGAAGCGCCAGGCGCCGAAGGACGAGGTCGATCGGTTCGAGGGCTACGCGCAGCACCAGCTCGCCGCGTTCGTGAAGGCCGGCGGCCGGGTCCTGTTCGGCACCGACGCCGGCTACATGACCGATCTCGATCCGACCGACGAGTACGTGCTGATGGCGCAGGCCGGGATGACGCCGATGCAGGTCCTGGCGTCGCTAACGACAAACCCCGCTGCAGAGTGGAGCTCTGCGCGGGGTCGAGTTGCGGCGAAGCTCGCCGCGGATCTTGTCGTGCTCGCGGGCGATCCGGCGAGCGACGTGAAGCAGTTCGCTGCGGTGCGCTGCGCGATTCGCGCAGGCAAGCGGGTCTACTAGTAGACGCCCGAGGCCGGGTTGATGATGTTGAGCGCCGGGTTACCCGCGGCGGTCGTCGTGCCCTGCATCGTGAACGTCGCGAGCTTCGAGTCGCAGTCCGCATCGCCGACGGCGTACGCGCTGAAGTACTGACCGCTGGTGTCGGGGGTGTACGCGTAGCTGTAGATCGACGGCTCGTCGACCGAGAACTCGAGGTGCGCGAAGCCACTGTTCGCGGTCGTGAACGAGTTCGGCGCCGGGGTGCACTTGTTGTTGACCTGCGCGGTACCGCCGCTGTCACCACAGCAGGTGCCGGTCGAGTGCGGGGTGAGCGTGCTCGACGCCTCGACCGGATACGTTCCGATCTCGCCCTTCACGCGCTTCGCCGCCTTACCGATCTTGTTCAGGTTCAACGACGCTTCCGTCGTCTTGCCGCGCTTCATGTACTCGAGGAAGGCGGGAATGGCGACAGCCGCCAGGATGCCGATGATCGCGACAACGATCATGAGCTCGATCAGGGTGAATCCGCGAAACGCTTTCTTCTTCATCAACGACGGTCCTTCCGCTTTTAGGTTCAGTGGGCCGTGGGGTCCACCCGCGACGGTTTTCATAGCTTCGACCATTTCTCGCCCGCGTGTGGTTATCGATGGGGTTTTCCGCGGACGAGCTGGTGTGTGTGCGCGACTCGCCTGCGCGCACACCAGTGACTTCAGCCTATGGGTCGGCCAAGGTCCGAAATATTGTCGCCGGTGTTTTGCGGCGTCGTCCAGTTTCTGCACGGAGGTCGTGTTATCGCCTGGTGATGCGTGGATGGATGGTCGCGATCGTCTTGGTGGTCGCATGTAAGAACGGCAAGGACGCGGGGAAGGGGACCGAGGTCGTCCAGAACACGGCGAGCCCTTCGCTGGCGGCTCCGAAAATCACTGTGGCGACGGTACTCGCGAAGGATGCCGACAAGCCGCCGCTCCTCATGATCCTCGATGCCGACGGCACCGCGCGGCTCGGCGCCGTGAAGACCTGGGCCGAGCTCGATGCGAACAAGGTCCAGGTCGCGAAGAAGGGCGCGAAGGTCGCGATCCTCGATCGCTACGTCCGCGAGAGCGTCGGTCTCGGTCGCGATCCGATCGAAGCGGTCACGGCGTGGGACAAGCAGGATGGCACCGCGATCGATCTGACGACGCTCGAGGACAACGCGAAGAAGCCCGGCACCGCCCAGGACGATCCGCCGCCGCCCGAAGGCAACGACGAGAGCGGTGGTACCGGCACCGCGATGGCACTCGACGAAGGCAAGATGGGCAAGAAGGACTCGGACCGCGCCGAAGGCCAATACCAGATGAAGCGCGACGACGCGCGCACGAACGGCGTCCTCGGCTCGGAAGCGCTCCACCCCGGTGTGGGGATCAGCTCGCTCGGAAGCCTCGGCCCGGACCCCGATGGCATGCCGTCGCGCGTCGCCGAGGTCGAAGGCGCGGTCGAGAAGGACGGCAAGCTCGAGCCGATGCGCGCGATGCTGGTCGCCGCTCCAACGGCGAAAGCCACCGCGCTGATCGACGCCCTGCGCGAGACCGGTGATGGAATCGCGGTGTCGGTCAACGGCAAGATCCGGCCGCTGAACCTCGAATTCGCGCTGCACGACAGTGCGAGCTCGCCGGAACCGGTCACGTACTGGCTCGAGGCGCGCGTGTCGGCGAAGGGCGTCGTCGTCGAGGCGGTGCCCGACAAGCCGATCGAAGTGACGGCGCTCGATCAGCTCGCCGGTGCGATCGACAAGGCGCGCACCGCGCGCAGCAGCCTCGAGCCGGGCGCGGTCGACGTGCTCGTCGATCCCGATGTCGACGTCCAGCACGCGATCGACGTGATCGTCGCGCTCGATGTCGCCGGTGTGAAGGTCATCGGCATGGGCCGCGCTCCTTCCGGCGAGGAGCTATCGCGTCGCGGTCACCGCATCACCGTGTCTGCGCTCGGCCAACCGGCGACGAACGGCGATCTCGACAAGGCCGAGGTTCGCAAGGTCGTGAAGAGCGCAAAACAGAAGATCACGTACTGCTACGAGAAGACGCTGCTCGCGAAGCCGACGATCAAGGGAACGGTTCAGGTCCAGTTCTTCATCAAGCCCGACGGGACCGTCGGGAATGCCGCCGCCAACGGATTCGACCCCGATGTCGCGTCCTGTCTCGAGGACGTGATCAAGTCGCTCTCGTTTCCGAAACCGAAGAGCGGCGGCGGCGTTCAGGTCAACTATCCGTTCTCGTTCCATCAGTGATGATGCGGCGTGCCGTAGCGGCGGATACCGCGCTCGTGCGTGGGATCGTGCGGGCCGCCTACGCGAAATGGGTCCCGCTGATCGGGCGCGAGCCTCGGCCGATGACCGCGAACTACGAAGTCGCGATTGCCGAGCACATCATCGATCTCTACGACGACGTCGCCTTGATCGAGCTCGTTCCCGAGCCGGCTTGCCTGTTGATCGAGAACATCGCGGTGTTGCCCGACCACCAAGGTCGCGGCATCGGCGCCGCGCTGCTGCACCATGCGGAGGAGGTCGCGCGCTCGTTGGGCTTGCCAGCGCTGCGGCTCTACACGAACGCCGCGTTCGCGACGAACATCGCGCTCTACGCGCGCCACGGCTACGAGCACGTCCGGCGCGAACCGCTGCCCCTCGGCGGCGAGCTCGTTCACATGAAGCGAAGCCTGGCGTAAAACCCGGGCATGCGCGCACTCGCGATCCTGATCCTGCTCGCTGCCACCGCTCGCGCCGACGATGTCGTGGGCACGTACGACGTCAAGCTCGACGAGACCGCGAGCACGTGCGACCCGAAGCCCGAGTCGTTCGGCAAGACCACCGTCCAGCTGTCGACCGCGAAGGGCGAGCTGACCGTGAAGTTCGCGACGATGTACAAGATGACCGGTACCGCGACGAAGGAAGGCCAGGTCACGGCGAAGACGACGAAGCTGATCGGCACGTCGATCGGTGGGCTATCGGCGCGCTACTCGGTCGTCGGTCACGCGACGGACGGCAAGCTCGACCTCGTGCTGACCGCGCAGTACATCCGCCAGGACACGAACAAGCCGCATTGCATGCAGGCGTGGAACGTCACCGGCACGCGCTCGAAGCCGTAACCGCGCACGAACGCTCGCCTAAAAAATCTGCAGATCGATGTCGATCCGAGCGGGGCTCGATCGACGTCTCGTAAAGGGAGACACGCATGAAGGTCATGTTGTTCGCGGTAGCCAAGCAGAACGAGCCCAGCCGCCCTCCGACGAAGGAAGCGATCCTCGCGATGCACGACTTCAACGAGGAGCTCGAGAAGGCTGGCGTCCTCGTCGCGCTCGGCGGCCTCACGCCGACCAGTCAGGGCGTGCGCCTCACGTACAGCGCGGGCAACACCACGGTGACCGATGGTCCGTTCACCGAAGCGAAGGAGATGATCGCGGGCTACGCGCTCCTCGAGGTCAAGTCGCTCGACGAGGCCGTCGCGTGGGCGAAGCGCGCGCCGTTCGGCGTTGGCGTGCGGCCCGGTGAAGAGGCTGTCGTCGAGCTCCGGCCGCTGTTCGATCCGTCGAACTTCGATCCGGGCCAGGGCGTCTAAGGAACGTCGCCGCAGTGCTCGGCGGGGCCGATGTTGAAGCGCTGCGTGATCCCGACGATGCCGTGCGGCGAGATGCACTCGGCAAACTCGGCGCTGGTGTCCTCGCTCTGAAATTCGTCGACGGCGCACCATGCTCCGTGATGGCGGATCATCGCGTGGGCCCAGATCGGCCCCGGTGGCTCTTCCTGGCCCCAGCCGCGCGGCAGTGACTTCGCGATCGGATGCGGCGTGAACATCGGCGTGCCGTCGGTGCTCGGCGTGGTCTCGGCTTTGAACAGCCCGGCCGGCGTCATCACGTACGTGTTGACGGCCGGGTTCGGTGTTTCGCCAGCGTGTACGAACCAGCAGCCGATGCGAGCCGTCGCCGTGTCGCCGTGGACTGTCGCCGACTCGACGCGGCAGCGCTGCGCGTCGGCCGGCTTGTCGTGAAACCGGCACGGCAACGTCCAGGTCGCACCGGCGACGAACAGAGATGCGTAGAACGGACCCTCTGGCGGGGGCGGCGAGTCGCGCATGACGCTCGAGCCCCGAGGCTCGATCTCGAGCCCGACATCAGGAGCGGCGATCACGATCTGCTCCTTCGGTGGGGCACGGCGGATCCAGGTCGCGAAGACGACGGCGAGAGCTGCGATCACGCTGACGGCGATACCGGCTGTTACATAGAACGAGGTCGCGACGCGCACTCGAGGTGGACACGCGGTGGGGGCGTAGGTTTCACGGCGCTAGTCGTCTTCTTCGGACTGGCTGAACAGGCTCTTGAAGAACCGCTCCGGCGAGTTCAGGAAGTCGCGCGTGATCTTGAAGTGCTCGGTCTCGTCGTAGGCGACGCGTTCGATCTCGGTCGGGCCGAGGCGGTAAATCAGCGCTTTCGGATACGCCATCAGGATCGGCGAGTGCGTCGCGATCACGAACTGCGATGCGCGATGCTCGACGAGGTCGTGGATGATCGACAGGAGCGAGAGCTGCCGCTTCGGCGAGAGCGCGGCTTCGGGCTCGTCGAGGATGTAGAGGCCGTTGCCGTGGAACCGGTTCGTCGCGAGCGCGAGGAACGACTCGCCGTGCGACTGCTCGTGCAGCGACACGCCGCCGAAGCCGTCGATCACGCGAGGGCCGGCATACGGGTCCTCGTCGAGCTTCTCGATCTCGGTCGCGACGTTGAAGTAGCTCTCGGCGCGCAAGAAGAAGCCGTCGCGCGGTCGCTTCGGGTTGCGGATCGGCCGCATGAACTGATGCAGGCTCGACTCCGAACGCCGCGTGCCGAACCGGAAGTTCTTGGAGCCGCCTTCGGCGTTGAAGCCAGCGAGCACGGCGATCGCCTCGATCAAGGTCGACTTACCCGAGCCGTTCTCGCCGATCAGGAACGTGACCTTCGAATCGAGCGCGAGCTCTTCGAGCGAGCCGATCGAGGGAATCGAGAACGGGTAGGTCGTGAAGTCCTGCACGCGGTCGCGCAGCAACTGCACCGCGCGCAGATATCCGGCGGCCGGGTACATCAATTTGCCAGGTGCGCGACCAGGACGATCGTGACGAACCGCGCGATCCGGCCGGGCACGTCGATCGCGACGAACGTGCGGAATCGGATCCCGATCACGCCCGCGAGCAACGCGACGAGCACTTGCGGCGGCACACCGACCGTGGCCCCGAGCGCGATCAACAGCAGCTCGCTCTTCTCCCACCGCGCACCGAGCTCGCGCGCCTTCGCGATCCGCGCCTCGAGCTTCGGCCGGCCTTTCGTTCCGGCCTTCGCGATGCCGCGCGCCGACCAGTACACGAACCCGTGGGTCACCGACTGACCGACCGCCGTGATCACGGCGAGAATGATCAGCTTCGGCATGGCATAGGACGACGCTGCACCGAGCGCGATCATCGCGGCCTCGCTGCTCGCGAGAAAGAACACGCCGGAGAGCATCGCGAACAGAAACATCGCGACGTAGATCCCGCCGAAGCTATCCAGGGTCTCCAGGATCGAATGCACGCCACCAGGGGCGTAGCACGGACGACCATTACTGTAATCGGTTGCTCAGTGCCGTTCGTGCTTGAGCTTCTGGATCGACGCGAGCAGCGGCACGAGAGCCGCCGGTTGGAAAGGTGGGCACAGGACGAGATCGGCGCCGCCCAAATCGTCGGAACGCGAGCGTTCGACGGCCTGATCGAGCACGAGGATCGGCGTCCCTGCGGGCAGTGTCGTACGGAGCGCTCTCGCCAGCGCGAACTGATTGATCAGCGTGGCGGCGAGATCGAGCACGACCGCATCCGGGCGATGTGCCACCGCGGCATCGAGTGCGGCGTTCGGCGTATCCGCGATCACGACGGCGTGGCCTTCCTCGAGGAGCGCACTCCACGTCGCCGAGCTGATGTCGCTATTGACGACGAGGATCTTGAACGCCATGGTCTTCCGCCGCTACAGGCCACTGATCCAGCGAAGTGCGGCGTCCTTGATGAGTGGATAGTCGGTGCGAACCTCTGCCGTATCGCGATGGAAGCGAAGCGCATGACGCCGCTCGAGCTGGCGGAGCAGGCGTCCTAGATCGCGCAACTGAGGCGTGACGATGAGCAGGTTGTGATCGTCGCAACCGTCGACAGTTGCGATCTCGGCGATCCGTATGCGGGAAGTCCGGCCCTGGTGGCTGAAGGACAACGCCCACATCTCCGGCTCGAGCTCGATCTCGAACCGCGTCGGATCCGCGAGCTCGTTGACGTGTTGGACGGCCACGACCAGACGGATCGACGCCTTCCAACCGCCGAGCTCGGGACTCAATCCGTTCTCACGGAGCCATCGGGTGACCGCGTTCGCGCCCACCGTGGAGGAACGCACGATGCGAAAGCTCCCGGACGAGTCTGCAGACGTCATGACCGAGCGCCCATCGCGGTGTCGGTCGGTGCAAGCGCCGAGCCCTGACCTCCGGCTCACCTTTCAAAGTGATGCATCGTGGTCTCGACGCCGAACGTGTCAAAACCGCACGGAGTGCGCGTGCGCAGCACACAAATTCCGAAGCCGTTCCGATGGTCAGCGTGGCTCTTTCACGACGATCGCGAGGGTTCGTTCGTCGGGGCTGACGACCACCCGCGCGATCGGCCCTTCGAGGGAGAGTTGCGCGATGTCTTGCCAGCCGACCGCGCCGGACTTCCACCGCACGATCCGGTTCCCGCTGCCGGCGAGCGCACTTCCATCGCCGAGCCACGCGACCGTATCGACACCGTCGGGCAACTCGACGAGCTTGGTGGTCGCGCGCGTCGCGAGATCGAGACGCATCAAGGTCGGGCGCTCGCCCGCCATGTCGACGTAGCTGAGCGCATGTGCGCTCGGGATCACCGCGAGAGCGCCGCCGACCTCCTCGGCGACCGGCACGATCGCACCGGTGCCCGGATCGCCGAGCACCAGCTTCGACTCCGACCCATCCGGCTTGGACACCATGAGCGCGACGGTGTGTTCGTCGGCCCAGCGGTACGCGCCGACCATCGCGAGGCTCGGAAATAGGGTCCGCGCTGGCGCGCCCGCGGCGTCGAGCACGACGAGCCGCCGGTCGAGGTTGGGCTCGACTCGGATCACCGACAGATGGTGGTCGGGTGTCGCGCTCGCTCCGTACTCCTCCTCGGACGTGCACGTGATCGCTCGCTCGTCGTTCGTGCGCAGATCGTGGAACCAGATGTCCGCTTGCGAGCCCTCGGGCCGCCACGTGAAGTACAGGCCATCGCCCGCGAACGCCGGCTGGTTGACGTAGCCGCGCTTCGCGGTCGCGAGTCGCGGAGCACCGACCGCGACACCGTCGAACGTGGCGAGGTAGAGCTTCGAATTGTTCGGCGAGTGTTGCTTCGCGAGCAACGGCAGCGGCGCGGCGCACGCACCGAGGCGAGTCACCGGGGCGGCCGGAGCGCGACACCCGAACAAGCCCACCACCACGAGCGCCAGCTTCATCGCGTCACCAACCGACCCGGTCGCCAGGTTGTTCCCCGCAGTCCCCGAAAATAGATGTCCGCCAGTGGCCGCGCGGAACGTTTAGGGGGCCAGAAGGGATCAGCCATGCGAAAAGTCATCGAAGCGACTCTTATCTCCCTCGACGGCGTCGTCGACGACGTAGGTGCGTGGGGACAGAAGTATTTCGACCCGGCATGGTGGAACAGCTACACCCAGGCGCTCGAGGCGTGCGACGCGCTCCTCTTGGGACGCAACACGTACGAGATGTTGGGTGCGCGCTCGCGTGCCGTCGACAACGCCTACACCCGCCAGATGACGAGCATCCGGAAGTATGTCTTCTCGTCGAAGTTAAAGACCGCCGACTGGAACAACTCCGTGCTCGTTCGCGACAGCGTCGCTGCGGAAGTAGCGAAGCTCAAGCGCGAAGACGGCAAAGACATCATGAGCTACGGCCACGGCCCGCTCGGCCAAACGTTGCTGGAGCATGACCTACTCGACGTGATCCAGTTCTGGATCCATCCCGTGCTCGTCGGCCGAGGCAAGGTCGCGCTCCGCGACAACCTGCGGGGCGAGCTCCGGCTCGTCGAGTCGAAGACACTCGCAAACGGCGTCGTCGTTGTCAGCTACGAGCCCCGGCGCGGCGGGTGATGGCAATGCGAAAGATCATCGAATACTGCTTCATCTCGGCCGACGGGACGTTCGACGATCCTGATCCGGTCCGAGCAAACATCCGCGAGTACCAGGACGAGGCGTACGTACGCGACTCGCTCGGTCTCTTCAATGCGTGCGACGCGATGCTGTGGGGGCGGACCTCGTACGAGCTGTTCGCGCAGAGATACGCACGCGGCGGCGGGAACCCGGCCTACGCCGCACGCCTCGCCGCCATGCCGAAGTACGTGTTTTCGTCGAAGCTCGAGACGGCCGAGTGGAACAACACGATCATCGTCCGCGGCGACGTCGTCGCCGAAGTGACCAAGCTCAAGCAGCAGGAGGGCGGTGACCTCGTCGTGCTCGGTCACGGCCTCTTCGGCGAGACGCTGCTGAAGCATCGCCTGCTCGACGTCCTCGCTCTGTCGATCTATCCGGCGTTGCTCGGCCGCGGCAAGCCTTTGCTGCGCGCCGGCCAAGCCGTAAACCTCAAGCTGACCGCGACGAAGAGCTTCTCGAAGATCGTCAAGCTCACGTACGAGCCGCAATACTAGGAGCTTTCAGCCATGACCGAGTTCGTCTTCTTGTGGCGCCGTCCTCAACGGCCGGCCAGAACGCCGCAGCAAATGGAAGAGACCATGAACAAGTACCTCGCGTGGTTCAAAGACATGGAGGCGAGGGGGCACCTCGCCCAGTACGGCCAGCCGCTCGAGCCGAAGGTGGGTCGTGTCGTCACCGGCAAGGCTGGCAACTGCAGCGACGGGCCGTATGCAGAAACCAAGGACATCGTGATGGGGTACTCGCTGATCGCCGCGAAGGACCTCGACGAGGCAGTCGCGCTCACCAAGAATCACCCGATCTTCGACGAGGGCGGCGTCATCGAGATCCGGCCCATCCTGAAGCTGTAGTGAAGCTCGACGACGCATGGTTCCGGCGAGAGGCGGCGCGGCTCCTCGCGGCGCTCACCCGCGCGTTCGGGGTCGAGAACCTCGCACTCGCAGAAGACGCCGTGCAGGAGACGCTCGCGAACGCGTTCGAGGCGTGGAGCTACACCGGCGTGCCACCTCACTACTCGGCGTTTCTGGTCAGAGCCGCGAAGAATCGCGCGATCGACGTGTTCCGGCGCGAGCGCACGGCGCGCAAGTTTGCGCCCGCAGTGGCTCGACTGATCGAGAGCGAGTGGACGCTCCGGCCCGCGCTCGACGCCATGTTCTTGCCCGATGCGCTCGAGGACGACGAGCTGCGGATGATGTTCACGTGCTGTCATCCGAGAGTCGGCGAGGACGTCCAGGTTGCGCTCGTGCTGCACCTGCTGTGCGCGCTCGGCGTCGACGAGATCGCGAGCGCGTTTCTCGTGTCCCCGGCAGCGATGGAAAAGCGGTTGTCGAGGGGCAAGAAGCTGCTCGCGGAGTCCGGATCTCTCTTCGAGCTCACCGCCGCCGACTTCTTGCCGCGCCTCTCCGCGGTTCACCGCGCACTCTATCTCTTGTTCAGCGAGGGCTACCACGGGGCGTCGGCTGGCGCCGTCGTCCGCGAGGGACTCTGCCGGGACGCGATGCGTCTCGTCCGGCTGCTCGTCGATCACGCGCCCGCAGCGACGCCGGCGACGTATGCGCTCGCGGCACTCATGTGGTTGCTCGCGGCGCGTTTGCCCGCGCGCATCGACGATGGCGGAAACCTCCGAGACCTTTTCGAGCAGGACCGATCGCGATGGGACCCAGAACTTTTGGCCGAGGGCACGTGGCTCCTCGAACAGAGCGCGAGCGGCGAAGTGCTGACCGAGTACCACATCGAGGCGGGCATCGCCGGCATGCACGCGAGTGCTCGCGACGCCCGCGACACGCGGTGGGGAGACATCGTGGAGCTCTACGATGTCTTGATCCGGATCCGACCATCACCGGTCGTGGCGCTGAACCGCGGCATGGCGATCGCGCAGCACTACGGACCGGCGAAGGGTCTCGAGGCGATTCGAGCCATCGAAGACGCTGACCGTCTCGCTGCGTACCCGTTTTATCCTGCGGCCCTCGGCGAGCTCGAGCTTCGACAGGGCCAACCCGCCGCCGCCCGCCACCACTTCGAGGCCGCGCGCCAGCTCGCGAGAAATGACGGCGAGCGCAACTTCCTCGACCAGCGGATCGCGGGATGCAAGCGGACGGACGAGTCGTGATCAGCGCCGCGCCCACGACGGCGCGACGAACCTCCCGGCGCGGAGCGAACCGGCGAGGAGCACCGCGGCGCACGCGAAGCACACGACGACGGCGATCGCCGATGCCTCGGCCCCGAACTCGCCGCCGGTGAGCCATGCGGGGCCGTGAAGCTCGCCTTGCAACAGGCCCTTGCTCGTCGTTCCGGATACCGCTACGCCGAAGATGCCGCCCTGCGTGAAGTTCCACGCGGCGTGCACGCCGATCGGAAACCACAGGCGGCGCGTTCGGATGTATGCCGCCGCGAGCATCGTTCCCGCTTCGAGTGCGATCGCCGCCGTGCTCCACACAGTCGCGTGCGGATTGCCGGCGTGCAACACGCCGAACAGCAGGCTCGAGATCACGAGCGCCGCCCACGTGCCCAGCCAATCCTCGACGATCCGAAACAGCACGCCGCGCATCACGAGCTCCTCGGTGAATGCGGCAACGAGCGCGGCGGCGAGAGGCACGGCGATGGCCGTCAGCGAATTGCGTCCGGCGATCGAGTACCCGCCGAGAACCGCGATCGCACCGATCGTCACCGCGAACAGCGCGAAGCCGACCGCGAGACCGGCGCCGACCTCGCGCGTTGCACCGGCTCGGGCGAGCTCTGCGATCTCGCGGCGTTCGAGCCAGCGGACCAGAAAGCGGTACGCGACGAAGAGCGCCGGCACCGCGATGACGAGGAACACGGCGAAGTGCGCATCGGGGATGCCGAGCGCATCGCAGATCGCCTCCGTCGCGATGTGAAGCCCGACGGTCAGCCCGATGACGACGGCGAGCTCGACGATGAGGCGAGCCGGCGCCGACCGGAGCACCCTGCGATACGACGCCATTCGGACGATTCTTCGGCGCCAGGCGATCCGAGTCAATGACGATCGATGGCGCTATCCTCCGAGCGTGCCGCCCGTTCGTGTCGATCCGAAGAAGGTGCGCGAGTTCGAAGACGAAGCCGCGTTCTACGCGTGGCTGACCAAGCACGCGGCGTCTGCCGACGAGGTGTGGATCAAGATCCACAAGGTCCGCTCGGGCAAGCGCTCGATCACGCCCGCCGAGGCGATCGATGTCGTCTTGTGCTGGGGCTGGATCGACGGGATCCGCAAGGGCTTCGACGAGCACAGCTTCCTGCAGCGCTACTGCCCGCGCGGCAAGAAGAGCGTGTGGAGCGAGATCAACGTCGCGAACGTCGCGCGGCTGACGAAGGCCGGGAAGATGCAGCCGGCCGGCCTCGCGCAGGTCGAGGCGGCGAAGGCCGACGGGCGGTGGGCGAAGGCCTACCGGATGAAGAAGAACGAGGCGCCGGCGGATCTGATGGCGGCGATCGAGGCCTCGCCGAAGGCGCGCGCGATGTACGCGACGCTGTCCGCGCAGAATCGGTTCTCGCTGACGTTCCGGACGACCTCGCTCAAGACCGAAGAGGGGCGGAAGAAGAAGATCCGCGCGTTCGTCGAGATGCTCGAGCGGGGCGAGACGATCTATCCGAACGGGAAGGGGTCCACGTCGCGAAAGTGATGTTTCAACAGGCCGTGGGGCCGCGTGATACGGTCGCGGCATGAGCGAGGAGGCGGAAGCGAGAGCGTACTTCGCTCGCCGCCAACGCAACTTTCGTCGGTGGGCCATCGTCGGCTCGGTGCTGACGGTCCTCGGCGTGATCGCCGGGCTCGTCATCTGGTTCTACGTCAACACGCTGCCGGTCGATGACAAGCGCGCGATCGGAGCGGTCGAGGCCGCAGGCTTCACGAACGTCATCCTCGGCGGTCGCGATCTACTCAAGTGCGACGACGACGAGTTCACGCGCCACTTCGCCGCGACAAACGCGCAAGGCAAGCGCGTCGAGGGCGCGGTGTGCTGTGGGCTCGCCAAAGTCGGCAAGGGCTGCACGCTGCGCTTCGCGCGCTGACATCGCCACAAATGGGGCGGATTGCCGATCGCGTCGTCGCGCTTGCGATGAATTCGCAGCGCGACCTTTCGTCTGTAGAATGATCGTGATGGGAGCAATCTAAGCATGCACAACACCTTCAAGACGCTATGTGCCGCCATGCTGCTCGCACTTCTCGGGGCAGGCTGCACGACCGACACCTCGGCGACGCTCACGATCGTGAACAAGGAGTCGTACGCGATCACCGACGTCTACATCAGCCCCTCGGGCACCTTCGTGACGAGTGACAACCTGCTCGGCTCGGTTCCGCTCGGCGCCAACGACTCGCTCACCGTCTCGGTGAGTTGCGACACGTACGACGTCGAGATCGTCGACGACTTTCCGACCGACTGCAAGATCAGCAACTACGACCTCTGCGGCACCGACGACGAGCTCCTGCTCGACGACACGTTCTTCGCGACCTGTCACTGAGATCGCTCGCTAGATCTCCGCGAGCAGCGCCTCGGGCGTCTCGACCTGCGGCAGGTGGCCGCTGTTGGGAAGCAGCGCGAACGTCGCGCCGGGGATCGCGGCGGCGATCGCGCGGCCGGCATCGGGCGTGACGATGCGATCGCTCGCGCCCCAGACGACGTGGACCGGAAGATCGAGGTGGCGCACGCGGGGGAGCAGCGTCGGATCGAACATCGTCGGACCCGTGTAAGCGACGAGCGCCGCGAGATCCGGCTTCGGCCCGCCCGGCTGCGGCGCGAACTTCACCGGGTCGTGGAACGAGTGTGCTGCGAGCTCGTGGGGCGAGAACGTGGAGATGTCGGTAGCCGGCGTCAAGCCCGCCGCGTCGACCAGCACCACGCGCCCGAGCCGCCCGGCGAGCGCCATCTCCGCCGCGATCCAGCCGCCGACCGAGTTGCCGATCACCGTCACGTCATGTACCGCTAGCTCGTCGAGCCACGCGAGGTAGGTGCGCGCGAGCGCCGCGACCGAATCGAGCGCGGGCGGTCGCTCGGTGCCTGCAAATCCCGGGTGGGTCGGCACGAGCACGCGCGCAGCCTTCCGCTCGGAGAGCAGCGCGCCGAACGCGGCGACCGTGCGCGGACCGCCACCGCCGTGAAGGAGCAAGTACGTGGGACGTGGATCGTGTTGCGCGAAGGTGATCATGGATCGACCCTGTATCAACATGTTGATATAAACAAGCTGATATTATCCGCGAATGACACCCGGAGAAGTCGGCCTCGCGATCAAGCGCATCCAGCATCGCAACCACCGCGCGGTGAACCGCGCGCTCGCGCCGCTCGGCCTATCGATCGTCCAGTGGGACGTGCTGCGCCACCTCCATGCCGAGCCCGACGCGAGCGGCCTGCGCCTCGCCGAGCTCACGTTCCAGAGCGCGCAGGCGTTCGGCACGCTCGCCGCCCGGATGGTCGAGCGCGGCATGCTCGCGCGCGAACAAGGCCCCGGCCGCGTCGTCTACCACCGGCTCACGCCGGCCGGCGAGCAGCTCCGCGTCGCCGCGCAGAAGCACGTCGACAAGGTGACCAGGAAGTCGTTCGCCGCGCTTTCAACACCCGAGCTCGAGCAGCTCGGAGCACTGCTCGCGCGCGTGCTCGCTACGCCGCTCTGAACCGGCGCTGGGGTCGCACACGCGCACGAGCGTTAACGATCCGACCGCTCGACGACGACCTCGCTGAACTGAACCACCGGCGCGATATCGGTGTAGTTGGCGATGTCGGCCCGGATCTCGGGGCGATGCTTCTGGATCGCGGCCTCGTAGCTTTCGACCGAATCACAGATGAACGCGCACATTGCAACGAAGGCGGGCGGCGACCCCGGCGCGCTGCCGGCCAAGCCTTTGTCGACCGTGTAGTACGCGCAGGCGCTGCCCAACCTGGCCTTCACCATCGGCATGTGCCGGTCGCGGTAGTAGTCATGGTCGAAGCGCGCGCCTTCGCGGAACGGGTACATCACGGTGACCTTGATCATGCGGTTGTTGGATGCGAGCAACCACCTCATGGATGCGCGCGATGTTCGCCCCGGATCAGTGCCTGCCGAAGCGCGCCCACACGACCGCGGTCCCGACGACGACCGCGAGCAGGAGCACGAACGCGAGGAGCGCGACGCGCGGATCGGTCCGACGCCGCGCGGGTCGACGCTGCGGTTCGGGACGCGCCGGTGGCGGGGCGCTCTTTGCCACCGGCGCACCGATCACGGTGACGCCATCGATCTCGACGAGCCCGTCGCGAAACTTCCACGGTGGCTTCTGCGGCGCGACCTCGAGCTGTGCGCTGCACTCACTGCAGCGGGTGCGCGCGACGACGCGGCTGACGTCGATCCGGTTCTTGGCAAAGCCGCAGCTCGGACACTTCACCCATCCTGCAAGTGGCGACGTCACGGGCAGAGCATAAGGCGAAAGCGGCGTTCGCAGCATTCGCGTCCGAGGTTGTATAAACCGGTGATATGGCAACTCCGCAGCCGGCGACCGCAGCGATCGACGCCTTCGCGTGTCCGCAGTGCAATGCGCCACAGACGTTCGATCCAGCGACCTCACGCCTCGTCTGCGACCACTGCGGTGCGGCGGTCGACATCGTGCTGACGAACGACAACGTCGTGTCGCACGACCTGTTCGGCAAGCAGGCGATCGCGTCGCTGCGCGCGTCCGAGCTTCAGTCCGGTGCTCGCTCGATCACCTGCACGCAGTGTGGAGCGCAAGCGATCGTCACGCGCCGTGCCGATCGCTGCGCGTTCTGCGACGCGCCCATGGTGTTCGAGGTCGACAATGCCGCGGAGACGATCCCACCGGGCGGGGTCGTGCCATTTGCCGTCGACGGCAAGCAAGCCGCGCTGAAGTTCGATACGTGGCTCGCGAAGCGCTGGTTCGCGCCGAACGACCTCGTGCGCCACTCGAAGCGCGGCAAGCTCGATGGTGTCTACGTCCCGTTCTGGGCGTTCGATGCCGCCTCGACGACCCAGTACGACGGCCAGCGCGGCACCGTCTACATGAGGACCGAGACCTACACGGACTCGGACGGCAAGGAGCAAACCCGGGAGGTCGAGCAGGTCGATTGGCACCCGGTGAGCGGGACGGCGAGGTGCTCGTCGACGAACGTGACGATCGTTTCGAGCCCGACGCTGCCCGAGAACCTCGTCAAGAAGCTGAGCTCGTGGGACCTCGTGAAGGTCCGCTCGTTCGACCCGCGGTTTCTCGCCGGGTTCACCGCCGAGATGTACAAGGTCCAACCGGCGGATGGCTTCACGACCGCGTACCCGATCCTCGAGACGGCGATCAAGGGCGCGATCCGTCGCGATATCGGCGGCGATCGCCAACAGATCACGAGCATGAACGTGAACTGGGATGCGGTCGCGTTCCGGCACCTGCTGCTCCCGATGTGGCTCGCCGCGTTTCGCTACAACGGGAAGATCTTTCACGTCGCGGTCAATGCGCAGACCGGCGAGGTCGTCGGGGAGCGACCGTGGAGCGGGCAGAAGATCGCGCTCTTCGTTCTCGCGATCGCTGCGCTGATCGCCGCCTGCGCGTTCGCGTATCACGCGACGCGACATTGAAACGGCGCTTTAGCTCGCGAAGCGGCGCGCGAGAAACACCGAAGAACGCGTCTCGCACGTCGCGGATATCGCGTCGGGTGTAGCGACGATCGTGTCGAACGCGAGTCTGACGCGTACGTAGAGCTCGTGTGCGCGGCGCCTCAGGTGTGGCTCGGCGCTGCGCAAGCCACCACCGTGCAGCCGGCAAGCCAGGCGCACGAACGCTGCCAAGATCGCGCTGTGCGAGGCGCTCTCCGAAACACCGAGGAGCGAATGTGGTGTGCCGCTCGACCTCGTTTCGAGCTCGGCGACGACTGTTCTCAGTTGCTCCACACGCCCGTCCATCTCGCCCATCTCGGAATCATCACAGGATCGCGAGGCGCGGTGCAAGCACGCGTCGGCGCGCCTTGCGAGAGAAACGCCTGCCGCTTGCTCGATGAGAATCTCGGAGTGGTCCACCCACACCCTCTACTGACCGACAGGCCATTGTGACGCGAGCTGGGAGAGCGATCATGGTGGGTGGTGCGGAACAGGGTGAACGATGAGACACGCGCTCGGGTGCTGTCGTGTGCGGAACGTTGGGTCGGCGTTCGCTACGACGCGCGCGAGCGCGATCGAATGCGGTCGAGTCTCGAGGACGAGCCGCGCGCGTTCGACGCAGCGAGCTTCGTGTGCCGGGTCGCGATGGACGCGCTCGGAGCTGCGACGCTCTCCAACGATCCGCCGTGGCTGCTGGATCATCTTGTCTGCGTCAACAGTCCTCTGCCAGGCGACCTGGTCGGATACGCGAGGACCGGAACTCCGCTCGACCGCGAGTCCGGAGAGCTCATGGCCTGGCACGTCATGATCTACTACGGGTGCGGACGCGTGATCGGCGCGTGCGATCTCGCGGGATGCGTCGTCGTCCGCGAGCTCGAGTACGGACGCGAGTACGGCGAACGTCAGTGGCACCTCGCGACGCCGCCATTTCGGATGCTCGAAGTCCGTCACCAGGGCGCGGAGCGGACATGACGGACCGAGAGCCGCCACCGCGGCGCATGCATTTCAACGGCGTGAAGGTGTTCAGCGCGACGATGATCGCGCAGCGCGAGGCGCTCGGTGGTGTCGTGACGGAGTGGATCCAGGCGAACCCGCATCTCGAGATCGTCGATGTGGTCGTTTCACAGTCGAGCGATGCGAGCTTTCACTGCCTCGCGATCAGCGTGTTCTACCGAGAACCAACGCCGCGCTCCGCATAGCGGGGCTCGCCACATGCGGTGATGCGAGCCGCGAGGCCTACGCCAAAACGGGTATCATCGTGCCTCAACTCGAACCGACAGGACGTACATGCACCTTCGCGCGATCTTGCTCGGAACATTGCTGTGCGCGTGCGGAACCACCTACGGAACGGGTGGGCCGCTCGCAAAGACGCCGAGCGTGTTCTCGACTGCACCCGATCTGGATCTCGACATCATCGACATCAACCCGACGGTGCTCAAGAACTCCGGCGATCACCAGCACGATGATCCGGACAATGTCGAGGCGCGCTACTACTGGTCGGCTGCACCCGATTGGGGGCCCGTGCAGAAGTTCGAGCCAAAGCCGAACGACCCGCCGGGCAAGGCGACGACGTGGCAGATCAAGACGGACAACGAGCCGATCACGGCGATCTATCGGGTGACCACGAAGAAGCACTTGCTGTTCTTTCCGCGTGGCGCGGACATCGTCTGCTACATCAACACGCTCGTGCTTTCCAAGAGCACGAGCGTGGACGCCGACAAGGATCCCACGATCCTGGAGAAGGATCGGACGGTCCTCGTGTCGTCACATCACGACCTGAGCGAGGACAAGAAGATCGAGGTCAGCTGCGACGGCTTCGATCAGATCAAAGATATCGATACGAAGAAGTAGCTCGCCATCTCGACGAATCCGATAGGGCTCAGTCGATCATCGACTCTAGTTCGCGACCGCGTGTCTCCTTGATGTAGCGCCACACGAACGCGAGCGACGCGGTCGCGAACGCCGCGAACATCGCGTAGGCGAACGTGAGTCCGAGGTGACTCGCGATCCCTGGAAACGAAATGGATCAGCGACTACGGCTACGACGCCGCGCTGCACGGCTTCGAGCGCAGCCTCCGCCACCTCGGGCTCGACTACGTCGATCTCTATCTGCTCCACCAGCCCGTGCCGACTGAGTTCGCGGACACGGTCGCGGCGTATCGCGCGGCCGAGAAGCTCCTCGCCGACAAGCGGGTGCGCGCGATCGGCGTGAGCAACTTCAGCGTGAAGCACATCGACGATCTGATGAAGACCGCGAAGGTGATGCCTCTCGTGAACCAGGTCGAGCTGCATCCGTTCTTCGCGCAGCGCGAGCTTCGTGCGGAGCACGCGAAGCGCGGGATCGTGACGCAAGCGTGGTCCCCAATCGGCGGCATCAATCGTTACAGGCCGGGCGCCCAGACGGAGGATCCGTTCGGTCATCCGACGATTCGCGCGCTCGCGGAGAAGTACAAGAAGACGCCGGCTCAGGTGATCCTGCGCTGGCACATCGAGAGCGGCGTCTCGCCGATTCCGAAGTCGGTGAAGCCCGAGCGCATCGCCGAGAACTTCGATGTCTTCGACTTCTCGCTCACGCGTGACGAGGTCGCGTCGATCGACGCGCTCGACAAGGGCGTGCGCAGTGGACCCGACCCCGAGACGCTGAGCCTGAAGACCTACCCCAAGCGCATCGAGGACTGAGCCACGAGCAACAACATCGCAGGCAAGGTCGTTGTCATCACCGGCGCGAGCAGCGGGCTCGGCGAAGCCACCGCGCGGCATCTCTCGCAGGAGGTTTCGCGATCAGTCAGCCCGAGGACGTCGACATCAACGAGATCCTGTTCCGCCCGACACGACAGGAGATGTGATGGGGCGCCGAAAGCCATGAACCACTCGTCGCCAAAACCATTTCGCATCGACGCCATGCGCTGCTGCAATGTCGTGTTCCACGCGTGGTTGAACGAGTAGTAACGGTCCTGCCATTCCTCCATCAGCATCGGGTCGAGAGCGGCGAGGCCCTTACAGATTCGCTCGAGGTCTCGCGGCGACGGTAATCTTGGCGCAACCGCAGTAGGCGCGTGGCCTCGCTCTTTCCCGGATGCTGCCACGTTACGAGTTGTTGCCCCTATAAACTGATCGCCACGAGCAGACGAGTTGCGCCGCCGGTGTCGACGGTGGCTACTAACCGCATGGCGAAGCGGCCGCCTTGGGGGCCTCTTCGGTCGTCATTGCGTCGCACACGAGTTTGCGTATTGTCGTTAGCTCGACATGCGGCGCTACACCGAACTCCTGTCCGACGATCCCGCGTGGCCTGAGATTGCGGCGCTCGCGGTCGGAGCGTCGTCTCGCGTCACGGTCCTGCAACGAACGCCGACGAACGCGCAGACCTGCTTAGAGGGATTGCAGGTCACCACGCGTTCACCGCTTGGTGCTGTTGCATACGAGACAGGCGGACTTTTCGTCGATCACGGTTGGGTGCGCGTCCTCGGTTCAGGACACACGCTGCTCGTTCGTACGCTTGGCGGCTGGAACCATCACCTCGAGATCCCGCTCGCGCAGTTACTCATCGTTGCCGACGATGTGATCGGTGGCGTGTTTGCGGTGAACGCGGGCGCAATCGGGCCGACTCCTGGAAACGTCTACTACTTCGCGCCTGACTCGCTGGCGTGGTCTGATCTCGGCTGTGGTTACGGCGCGTGGCTGCGTTGGCTGTTCACAGGGAACCTCGAGAAATTCTACGAGGGCTCGAGATGGCAGGGTTGGGAAGTCGAGGTTGCCGAACTGGGTGGAGATCGTGCGTTCACGCTGTACCCGCCGCCGTGGACTACCGAAGGACAGGACCTGGCGAAGGTCTCGCGCCGGCCGGCTCCAGCGGATCAGGTGTGGAAGTACCAACTTGAAATGCTGCGCCAGCTGGGGCCTGGGTGACGACCTGGCGCTTGGCGACGGATTCGGATCTTAGGATCCTGCACTATTTTAGGTGGTTTCATGTAGATGGACGGGCTGGTCGGAGCCAGTTCAGGCAACGACGGTTTCCTACGCATCTACGGCAGGCGTGCCATAGTATTTCCTGTACAGGGAACAGTTATGGCCGATCTCAGCACATCCGAAGTCGCTGCGCTCTTCGACCTCGACGAACGTCGGGTTCGCAAGGACGTCGAGTACGGCGTGTTCGAGCGGATCGAGAGCCCACCGCGCTTTGATCTCGCGGATGTCGTGTACCTCTACACCGTCGCCGGAATCGGTCTCGAGCTGAACGTCGAGGATCGCAAGAAGCTTTACCGCATGATCGTCGCCGCGATGCGATCGAAGAAGTCGCACGACGTCGAGTTGGGTACGTACTTCGTCGTGAAGGTCGATGCTGCTGTGCACGACGTCGAGGCGCGGTTGAGCGACTTCGAGAAGTGGAAGAAGAAGCTCGTCGAGCGCGACGATGTTCTCGGCGGCGAGCCCGTGTTCCCGAAGAGCAGGCTCGCGGTACGGCACATCGGCGAGATGGCGCGCCGCGGCGCCTCGATCGAGGAGATCACCTCCGACTATCCGAGCCTGAGCAAACAGGACGTGGAATTCGCGAAGCGATACGCCGCCGCTTATCCTCGCGTCGGTCGTCCTCGTGGTCGTTAAGCTCCTACTCGACGAAAACATCTCGCCTGCTGCCGCCATCGCGCTCGCCGCCGACGGCGTCGACGCGTGGCACGTTCGCGATCGCGGCCTCGAAGGCACGACCGACCACGAGCTACTCGACCGCGCGTATCAGGAGGACCTATCCTTGTCACGCTGAACGTTGGCGACTTCGAGAAGCTCGTCCGCGAACGTGAGTTGGACGCGGGTGTCGTTCTGATCGAGCGAGCTGGGCTCCTCCGTGACGAACAGATCGAACTGATGAAGAGCGTTGCGGCGGCACTCGCGGAGCATGGCGACCTGATCAACCAGGTGCTGCGAGTTGCCGAGGACGGGGCGATGACGTTCGAGAACCTGTCGCAGAAGACCTGACTCGCCGGCTTCGACATCAGCGATTCACGCGGAGGTAGTGGAGGATCTCTGCGACGACGCGGCAATCAGTCTCGTTGTACTTCGCATCCGCCGCACCAACGCGCTCGTGGGAAGCGCCTTGAGGCCGTAGTCGAAAGCGCCCTTCACGCCGATGGGCACGGCCCGAAACACTTGCTCGAGAAGATCGAACCACGGAAGCACCTCTGGTGGCCGCGTGGCGAGCACGGGCACCATCGAAGACGGCCCGGAAGGCTGACTCCAGCAGAACGAGGTGCCGAAAGCGCAAACGGACGAAGACCAAATGATCTTCGTCCGTTAAGTCGCGGAGCGGACGGGACTCGAACCCGCGGCCTCCGGCGTGACAGGCCGGCGTTATAACCGACTTAACTACCGCTCCAAGAAATCTAGTTTTCAGTAGGCGAAGCAGGGTTCGAACCTGCGGCCACCGCTGTGTAAAAGCGGCGCTCTTCCGCTGAGCTATTCGCCCGACTTCCGAGGTGTGAGTTCTTAGATGGTTGGGGGCTTGGTGTCAAGCGTTAGGGGGCTCCCAAGCAGGGTTCACCATAGCAAACAGCCACTTCAGACCGGGTGCGTGGCGAGCCAGGCATCTACCGCGGCGCGATCGGGCCCGGTCTCCTTCATCTGATCGTAGAGCGCCAGCGCGCGAAGGGCGGCGGCGCGGCCGGATTTGCCTCGTGCGGCAAGGGTTTGGGCCAGCGTGAACTGCGCCTCTGCTTCGACGACCGGGTTCTGGCCGTGGGTGAGCTCGATCGCTCGCGTGGCTTCGAGCTCCGCGGCGGCGACCTGATGGCGAGCGAACAGGACGAGCGCGAGCGTGCTGTGCGTGTTCGCGACGCGCGTGTTGTCGGCGGACATGACCTTCGCGGCGAGCGCGAGCGCGGCGTGGAGCGAGGTTTCGGCGCGATCGAGCTCGCCGGCCTTGAAGGCGATGAAGCCCGCGATGGTGCGCGTGTCGACGAGCGCGGGATGGTCGGGACCGACGAGCTCGGTGAGGGAGGCGATCGCACGATCGATCTCGGCGAGCGCGTCGGCGTTGCGCCCGGCCATCGAGTACGCGACGGCGAGATCGTGGTGGAGCTCTGCGGCGGTCTCGCCGGTGACGCCAGGGCGCGCGGCCTCGAGCAGGCCGATCGCCTCGTCTGCGTGGCCGTTGCCGCTGAGGATGCTCGCGAGCTGGATCTGGACCTCGCGCACGCGCGGATGACCGGCGCCGTAGACGCGGACCGTCGACGCCATCAGGCGATCGAGCGCGGTGCGGGCCGCGGTCCAGTCGTGGAGCTGGAGATCGATCGTGACCAGGTTCGTGAGCATGCTGCGGATCGCGCTGTGGTCGGGATCGACGTCAGTGGCGGCAGCGAGCGTGTCTTCGGCGACGCGACGGGCGTCGACATTTTGGCCGGCGGCGCCGAGCGCGCCGACGAGGTTGACGGCCGCATTCAGCGTCGTCGCGGAGGCCATGCCCTCGTGCTCGCGCCGGACCTCGAAGCAGCGGCGCGCATCGACGACCGCGCCGGTGAGGTCGCCCGCGCGGCGGCGGACGTCGGAGCGGTTGCCGTGGAGATGGGCGACGAGCTCGGGCGGGTTGCCGAGTCGATCGATCCAACCTTCGGCGAGATCGAACCAACGCATCGCCTCTGCGCGATCGGGCAGCGTGAACGCGCGGTCGAGCATCGCGGCGATCATCACGTGCTCGTGGCTCGTCGCCGCGGCGAGGTGGATCGCCGTGCCGTACGCGGCGATCGCCGGTCCGGCGTTGTCATCACGGTCGGACATCAGATCCGCGCGCGTATATGCGACCTCGGCGACCAGCGGCGGGAATGGCGGGACGTGGATCGCATCGAGCACGCGCTCGGCGTCGTCGAGCCGACCGATGTTGGCGAGGCCGTGCACCGCGGTGAGCTGTGCGCGCGACAGCGCGACCTGATTGCGGAGCTGCGGCGCGGCGGGCATCGGATCTTCGAGCGCGAGCCGGGCCGGGTCCGTGCAGCCGCGCGGAGAGGGTAAGGCTTCGACGGCGGCGAGCGCATCGGGTTGCGCCGCGGCCGGGATGCGGCGGAGCTCGCGCACGATCGCATCGAGCTGGGCGCGGCGGAGCTCGACGCACGCCTCCGCGCGATCCGCGGCGGCGCCGCGTTGGTTCGCGTGACAGCGAGCATCCTCGACCAACGTCCAGTCCCACGCGTAGCGATCGAGCGCCGCGGTGATCACCGGCGGCAACGTGCCGCGCGTCGTCGGTCCCCACACGCCCGCGAGCGTCGAGCAGGTGTCGCGCGCTGGCGACGGACGCACGATCACGGCGGCCGCGATCGCGACAGGGACGAGCGCCGCGGTGACGACCAGCCACGTGCGGCGCCGCAGCTTCCGCTCGAGCGCCGCGAGCACGTCGGCGAGCGCGGGGTAGCGGCGCGCAGGATCTTCCTCGAGCCCGCGCGCCAGGATCGGCGCCAGCCATCGCGGCGGCGACGGCACGAGCGCCGAGACGGTGCGGCAGAACGAATACTGATCCGCGCGCGCATCCACCGGTTCGCCGCGCTTTTGCTCGGGCGCCATGAACCCGGGCGTGCCCATCACCGCACCCGCTTGGGTCAGCGCGTTGTCGGGCGAGGACTCGCCCGAGGTGCCGACGAGCCCGAAATCGCCGACGCGCGCGCGTCCGCTGCGATCGACGAGCACGTTGTCGGGCTTGAAGTCGCGGTGGACGAGCCCGGCAGCGTGCGCGGCGGCGAGGCCGTGCCCCGCGGCGACACAAGCCTCGACCACGTCGCGCCAGGGTTTGCCGCGTGCCCACGTTCCGAGCGGGGCGCCATCGACGAGCTCCATCGCGACGAACACGCGCTCGCGTCCGCGAACCTCGGCGGTCCCGGCGTCGAACACGCGGATCACGTTCGGGTGATCGACTTGCGCCATCGCGCGGGCTTCGCGCAACAGGCGCTCGTGGCGCAGATCTTTGGCGGTCGCGTGCTCGTCTCGCACGAGCTTCAGCGCGAGCCGACGGTCGAGCTGCGGATCGTAGGCCGCGTGAACGACGCCCATGCCGCCCGCACCGAGCTTGGCGGTGAGCACGTATCTCCCGATGACCGTTCCCGGGCGCAGGTCCGGAAGCGCGAGCGAGGTCCCATCCTCGGCGTTGAGGGTCTCTCCGCCCGAGCCAAGCGTCGACGCCCACCCCAGCTCGCTCATCGCCCATCAGGGTAGCGTGCTTCACACGATCGTTGACAGATCGAGCGCGCATCCGTAGGTTGTGCGCTCGTCATGCGGACCTCCTACGCCTTCCTGTGCGTGTTTCCGGGCCGTTTTTAGGCCCTGGCGGAGCTTTGTCCTCGTGATCACGCGGCATCGGTCGATGCCGGCGTCGTGGTTCGTCTCCGCCGGGGAGCTCGTGAAATCGACCATTCACGCATTCCGGATTTGGAGGGTCTCATGACCCGGAGAGAACGCTACGACCTAGATCGCATCAGAAACATCGGCATCATCGCGCACGTCGACGCGGGTAAGACAACGCTGACCGAACGCGTCCTGTTCCATACGGGGCGCATCCATCGGATCGGCGAGGTGCACGACGGCACGGCCACGACGGACTTCGATCCGATCGAGCAGCGCAAAGGCATCACGATCAACACGGCGGCGGTGACCTGCGATTGGGCAGGGCATCGCATCCATCTGATCGACACGCCGGGACACGCTGACTTCACGATCGAAGTGGAGCGCTCGCTCCGCGTCCTGGACGGAGCGGTCGTCGTGCTCGACGGCGTGGCCGGTGTGGAAGCCCAGACCGAGAAGGTGTGGGGCCAAGCGAACCGCCATCACGTGCCGAGGATCGTGTTCGTGAACAAGCTCGACCGCGTGGGCGCTGACTACGCGCGCGCGGTGGGCGAGGTCGCGACGCGCCTCGGTGCGAAGCCGGTCGCGATCAACTGGCCGCGGTTCGAAAACGACGCGCTCGTGGGCGTCGTCGATCTCGTGACGATGGAAGACGTCACCTGGCCCGGCAACGGCCCGGCCACGCCGGTGCGCACGCCGGCGGTCTTTGACAACTGGAAGCAACAGCGCGACCGCGTGCTCGAGGCCGCGGCCGACGAGGATCCCGAGATCTTCGAGGCCGTCGTCCACGGGCGCGAGGTCGATTCGAAGGCGATCTGGGCTGCGTTGCGGCGTGGCACGGTCGCGGGACGGATCGTCCCCGTGCTCGCCGGCTCGGCGTACAAGCATCGCGGCGTCGAGCTCATGCTCGATGCGGTGGTGGCATTGCTGCCGTCGCCGCGCGATCGCGGAAATCACGAGGGTGCGCTCGCGGCACTCGCGTTCAAGATCGTGTTCGACGAGCACGGGCAGCTGAGCTTCGTCCGCGTCTATCGCGGCGCGCTCGAGAAGGGCATGACGGTGCTGGCTGCGGGCGCGGAGCGCAAGCTGCGCGTCGGCAGGCTGGTGAAGCTCATGGCCGCGGACCGCGAGGAAGTCGAGCGGCTCGAGGCCGGTGAGATTGGCGCGGTGATCGGACTTCCGATCGCCGGCGGCGAGACGTTGTGTTCCGTCGACGAGCCGGTCGTGCTCGAGAAGATCGTCGCGCCCGAACCGGTCGTGCGCGTCGCGATCGAGCCGAAGCGATCGGAAGATCGCCAGCGGTTCAGCCTCGCGCTCAATCGAATGGTCGCGGCCGATCCATCGCTGCGGTTGGAGTCGGATCCGGAAACGGGTCAGACGCTCCTCGCGGGCATGGGCCAGCTGCACCTCGACGTGCGCGCGGAGCAACTCGAGACCGAGCACGGCGTGGGCGTGACGATCGGCAAGCCGCTCGTCGCGTATCGCACGACGTTGGCGCGAACCGCACGCGTCGACATCCGCCACGTCAAGCAAGACGGTGGACCGGGCCAGTGGGCGCATGTCGTCCTCGAGCTCGGGCCGGCCGGTCACGGCGCGGGTCTGGTGTTCGAGCACCGCATCAAGGGTGGCGCGCTCACGCGCGAGTACATCCGCGGTGTGGAAGAGGGCGTGCGTCAGGCGATGAGCGATGGCCTCCTCGGGGGCTATCCCGTCGTCGACGTCAAGGCCGTGCTCCTCGACGGCAGCACGCACGTCTCGGACTCGAGCGAACTCGCGTTCATGATCGCGGGGCGCAAGGCGTTCCGCGCGGCCGCCGCCGAAGCCGAGCCGACGTTACTCGAACCGATCATGACGCTCGAGGTCTCGTGTCGGGACGAGGATGTCGGCACGGTCGTCGGCGACCTCGCGCGCAGGCGCGGCCAGGTCGTGGAGCTCGAGTCGCGCGGTGACGAGCGCGTCGTTCGCGGTGAAGTGCCTGTCGCCGAGACGTTCGGCTATGCCGGCGCACTCGGCGGCATGACGCACGGCCGCGGGCGATTCACGCTCGAGCCCTCGCGCTACGCGCCAGTTGGCTAGTCAAAGCCCGGGAGATGATGTCTCCCGGGCTGTTTGTTATTTGGCCTTCGCATCGTACGCGGCACGCGCGCGCTCGACCTTCGGGACCTGGGTGACGATCCAGTTCCACGCGGGGAGCGCACGGACGAGCAGCGCGCGTCCGAGCGTCGTGAGCTCGTACTCGACGCGAGGTGGGACCTCCGGGAACACGGTGCGCGTGATCAGGCCGTCGCGCTCGAGCGTGCGCAGCGTCTGGGTCAGCACCTTCTGGCTGACACCCTCGACGCGCTCCGCGATCCGCGAGAACCGGAGCGGCTTGGCCTCCGCGTACAGCACGTGCAGCGCCCACATCGACCACGGGCCGAACGCGCGCGCGAGGACCTGGCGGGCGAGCGCGTCTTGTTCGTCGCTGAGATCGTCGCAGGTCAACATCCGCGACTTCGGGCGTTTGACGGTTACCATTTGGTAAGTATCTCCCTCTAGGGTGCCTTCTTGCGAAAGGATACCGTAGCCCCCAGATTGAGGCCATGCAGACATGGTTCATCACTGGCAGCTCGCGCGGCCTCGGCCGCAGCCTCGTTCACGCGGCGCTCGGCGCAGGCCACCGCGTCGTCGCGACCGCGCGTGACCCGAAGACGCTCCCGAGCCACGAGCGGCTGATCCCGCTGGCGCTCGACGTCACCGATGCAGCCGCGGCAAAGACTGCGATCGCGACGGCGGTCGAACGCGCGGGACGGCTCGACGTGGTCGTCAACAACGCGGGCCAGGGCTTCCTCGGCGCGTTCGAGGAGATGACCGAAGCCGAGTTCGACGCCCAGATCGATCTCAACTTCTTCGGCGTCGTCAACGTCGCGCGCGCGGCGATCCCCGTGCTGCGCGCGCAGCGCTCGGGCCACCTCATCCAGATCTCGTCGATCGGCGGGCGCGTCGGCGCACCCGGCCTGTCGGGATATCAGGCCGCGAAGTTCGCGGTCGAAGGCTTCTCCGAGGTGCTGTGGCACGAGCTGAAGCCACTCGGCGTCCACGTCACGATCGTCGAGCCGGGTGGGTTCCGCACCGACTGGGCCGGCGCGTCGATGGGCCACACCCAGCCGATCGCGGACTACCGGGCGATCCGCGCGTGGCGCGCCTCGATCGCGAAGCGAGCCGGCTACGAGCTCGGTGATCCGGATCGCGCGGCCCGGGCGATCGTCGCGGTCGCGAACCTCGAGGCGCCGCCGCTGCGCCTGCCGCTCGGCAGCGACGCGTACACGTACCTGAAGCTCGCCTACGAGTCGAACCTCGCCGAGCTCGAACGGACGAAGGAGCTCACCGTCTCGACGGACTTTCCGGACGCGCAGCGCACCGAGCTCTCGGCGATGTTCGACCGCCGCTAGTTGCCGCAGCGATCGCGCCAGGTCGCGACGGTGTCGACCTGGCTGCCGGCGGCAGCGAACCGCGAGCGATTCGCGACCTCCGCGCAGCTCGCGAGCTTCTCGACGGTCAGCCACGAGCCGCGCGTCACCTTGTACTCGAACCACTCGCCGCGCGGCAGCGTGACGGTCCCGCGCGCGACCCCGGCCGAGACCCAGGCGAGTGGGGTCTGGGCGGTCCACATATCGGTGGACGTCACGATCGCGATCGGCGTCGCCTGCGATGTATCGGCCGGCACGTGGATCTCGAACGTGACGGGGACCGGCGGATCGGGATCCGCGATCTCCGGATCGTAGTGAAAACCGAGCACGAGGTGGGCGGCATCCGCGGCGGTCGCGGCGAGCGAGCGATCGTCGGGGTCGTAGTGGAAGCTCTGCGCACCGTCGATACCGGTCACCGTGCCGTCGACGCGGTGGACGCGCACGGTCAGCGTTCGCGCCGCGACGGCGCTGTCGTGATCGAACGTGACGGTCGCGCCGTCCGCGGTGGGCTCGACGGCGATCGTCGTCCGCGCGCCGCCCGCGAGCTGCGCGCCGTCGTCCTCGTAGAGCGTGAACGACGACGCCTCGGCGCCGGGATAGATCTCGACGCTGTCGGTGGTCGGTAAGATCGCACCGGCGCGGACGTAGAGCGGCAGCGCAGCGGTGCTGATCGACGCCTCGGTCGTCGTCGGGCCGTCGAAGATCCGGCCGGAGTGGAGCTCGAACCACCTCCCCGCGGGGAGATAGACGTGGCGGGAGGTCGCGCCCTGTTTCGTGATCGGCGCGGCGAGCACGAACGGACCGAGCATCGCCTCGTCGCCGAGATCCGCGACCATCGGATCGTCGGGGAACTCCCACACGAGCGGGCGAAGGATCGGCGCGCCGGTCCGCACCGCTTCGGCACCGAGGCTGTAGAGGTACGGCATCAGGTGATAGCGATCGCCGAGTCGCGCGCGCGCTGCTGCGGTGACGTCGTCGCCGAACATCCACGGTTCTTGGCCCGGGACGCCGTTCGTGACGTGGGCGCGCGCGAACGGCGAGATCGAACCGAGCGCGAGCCAGCGCGCGTAGAGCTCGGGTGTCGCGTTGCCGGAGTAGCCGCCGATATCGCTGCCGACGAACGGCACTCCGGACATGCCGAGCCCGAGCAACATCGGCAGCGTCTGATCGAGGCCGTCCCACGTCGACGGCACGTC